>Ga0247758_1001997_pt1 | contig 12747 bp, 6 predicted proteins | sample UWRJL156409C4_FD_180950 | JGI IMG/M metagenome (GOLD analysis project Ga0247758, IMG submission 180950) | Plant litter microbial communities from Arlington Agricultural Research Station in Wisconsin, United States - UWRJ-L156-409C-4 | ecosystem: Environmental > Terrestrial > Plant litter >...
GGCTTCGGGTCTTTGCACCCCTGGCCCAGTGCGTCTGGACGGTGTGCACCGTCTTCCCGCACTGTTCCTTCTGCGGGGGATTCGTCGGGCCGCCCCGGCCCAAGTGACGGCCTGCAGGGTCGTCACAAGTTGGAGATGTTGGATTGTTTGTTAGAAGGCTTCGTCGATCCGATTGCAGCGAAGGAGTTGCTTTTTGTATCCCCAGCGATCTCTTCAACCCTAAAGCCCTAGCCGCATAAAGAGATAGCCGGTACGAAAGTATGTTTCTCACTACAATACAGCCTATCCTTAAAGAGCATGAAGCGGCAAGTCGTGCTGCTCAGAAAGAATTTTGCGAGAATTGCGGACAGCTCTTAGTAGGAGTCTTCCAGACACCTATGTCTTGCCAAATATGCGGAAATACAGAAGGGGTGATGAAGTGTGCGCGGTGCAAAGTAGCGGCATATTGTGAAAGAGAGCACTAGAGAGTGGACTGGAAGGTGCATTAGATAAGCAGTGTGCAGATACCTTGGCAGAGTAGTGATCACAAGTGATAGGAAAATCCGTCGATTTGAGGTCTGTGTTTTCTTTAGTAGGGTTAATCGCTAAAATTAACCCTAGCCTACCAGCTTAGGGGTTTCTGCTCATCTAACAGTTATTACGTCTATGTTGTAGTAAAGGTCGCCAGAATAATTAGTATAAAAAGTGTTAACAAGGCTATAACCAAGACCAACTGCTATACCAGCTCTCTGTAACGCATTTTTATCTAGATGTGTTAATTTTATGGGACTTAGAACAATTAGATATTACACATATTATACTTAAAGGGTTAGCTAGGAAGGACCTTAATTATAAATGCTGGGGTTATATACACTAGGGGCTGTAACCTGTCTTACACATTAACTGATTAAAGCTCCTTCTCTCTAACTAGAAAAGCTAAAGATTATACCTTTAATAATCCAGGATAAAAGCCTCTAATTAAAAGTCCCTAATCTGTATAAAAGCCTTACCTAATATACTTTACCTTAGGTTCTTAGCCTAAATCTTACCAACTTGAACCAGAGACACCTAAAATATTACGTATTATTACTGTTATGGTTATACTATTATAGGCTTATATTTTACGTTAATCTTATAGGTTTAAAGAACCAGTGGGAATAATTAGTTATTACATCACTACTAGTCTTAGCTGTAAGTATTATTAAAGCTTTAGGTATAAAGCTACTAATTTAGACTTTATTCTTTTCACACCCTTAGTAACTTACCTTGTAAAAATCACATAAAGATGATTTATTACTAATAATATTAAGTGAGTTTACAGAATGCAAATCTATCTTAGTTAGTTTAGCGCCTTATATATTCTGTCTAGGCATATATATAAAGGGGGCATAAAGTATAGTTAATCTTATATCTATAGAAGGGTTAAGACCTTATCTAGATACCTAACTTTTTCCCTTCAAACGTCTATCTACACGATGGTATTAGTAACCACATTAATTGGCACTTATTCATTTACTCTATTATATAACATTTATAGTACAGGAGTTTTAACACATTGGGTAGAAAAGGTTTACCCTTAAACGATAAAGACTAATATAGTAATTATTATCTATATTATTAACACTGTAGCAGACATTATATATATTTTTACTATTATTAAGAATATCTTACTAAACTTTATACCTCCTCTTACAAACTTTAAGGGGATGTAAATCAGAACAGTAACCTATACACAGTATAAGAGGGAGTAGATAATAGGAGTGTAAGTTAGTTTAAAAAATTTCTTCTAGCCTCTTATCTACCTACTTATTAAAATAACGTAACTATATAAGTGGTATATAGACAGTATTATTACTGATAACTCTATATTACTGGCAGAACGTATCCTACCCTCTTCCTTATCCTACCTAACACTTATACTATTAGCGGAGACTACTAAATCGAAAGCCCTTCTGCCTTAAACCAAAACGTAAAATGTGTCTGAAATACTAATTAAGTATACTATATCTTAATTAACTGGTAATTAACTTAAAGCTATACAAATCTTAAATGGAATTTAACTTTTTTTTATAACTTAACGGATAAACTGGGGTAAAGCTATAGCTATCTTAAGATAACTAACTATATTATTTATAAGAACGTCTATTTACATAGTAGTCTTGGTTTATATATACAGTAATCCACTTTTTCCCCATACATAACCCTAACCCCGCCCCGCGCCAGAATGCTCGGTCGTATCTATAGTCGTATTTACAACCACGTTTCAATTAAACACTTACAATTAATCGCACCTGTAATTAATCGATCAAATAGGGCTTAAATCGCTCGATTCTGTAATAAAATTACAATTAACTACTAACTATTCCTCAATGACTAAGCCACTCTAACGTTACCTAACTGGCTAGAACGCGTGGCTCGGCTACTGCCTCGTGTATTCTTCGTAATACTTACAGTTAACAATGCCTTACTAGATCTAAAGGCCTTCCTGGCTCTGCCTCTCACTTTACCCCTATCTACAGGCGTTATAACGGCTTAACCACCCCCTTATTACGACCTGCACCCGACATAGGCCTCGAGAGGACTGGCGCAGGTTAAGACAGAACGTATGGCAGGACGCTAACAGGTAGGGGGCGTTCCGAAGACGGCTTATTGAGCTAGCACTCCTAGACGGGGGGTTTAATGTCACTGTAGGTCGCTGTCGCTATAGTGTATAGAGGTGAGTCTGGACAGTAGGACATAAATGAATAATTGAATACTAGTGTGAGGAACCAGAGTCCCTTACGGTGGTTGTGGGCATAACTATAGCTATCTATATTAACTAACTGGGAGGTACTTCGTACCTTGCTTAGTCCGTTGTGCTTAGTAGTGCGCTACGTAGTTACGGCCAAGCAGTCAACTGAGTGGTGTTTGGTGTTGTCAGTCCTTGTGGGCCACTAAGCACTTTTTCACTGGTCGTAGGGGCTTTGGGTCTTTGCACCCCTGGCCCAGTGTGCCAGGACAGTGTACACCGTCCTTCCGCACTGCTTCTTCTGCGGGGGATTCGTCGGGCCGCTCCGGCCCAAGTGACGGCCTGCAGGGTCGTCACACTTTACTCCTAATTTCAGCTTGAGAGGTGAAGGCTATAGAACTACGTGGTTTTCCTTTTAAAGCTTTAACTTAATTAAACTCTTAATAATATTAGTACTTATTGTTATCAGCTAGGTTTTTTACTAATTATTAGTAAGGATAAAAGTCTTCGTGGAGGATAGGGAGCTTTTTAATGTTATGGTGTGTAAGGAAGTTATAATTACAGATAACCCTGTACTGTTTAGTGAACTGGTCCGTATAGGGCCTTAAAGTAGGCTGCGTAAAGTAAGACTTTATTGGAATAGCTCTTAGCGTAATCTTCCACTGCCTTATAATAAGTTCTATTACCTTAATAAAGATATTATCAGGTATCTTTTTAAGTTAAATTTAACTAATATAGTTATATTTTAAGGTGTTACGTTCCTTAAAGGTAACCTTATAGATCCGCCGCTCTATCGCCTTAACCATCTAATACGACTGCTGTATAACCTTTAAAACTATACTATATCTATTTATAACAAATAACTTTAAATACTAGTTTACAGACTTTACTAATAAGGTAGTTCTTTAACTAAAGTTTAAGTTCTTATTAATATAATAGCTGGCTTACTGTTTAACTATAAGGAATTAAGTTAATTTAAAGTAGGTAATAATCTTTATTTACTGTAAAAAAAAGTCCTTTAACCTAATCCAAGCGCTAATATGTTCCTTAATTATAAGGGTGTAAATAACGGCCTCTTAAAGCTTATAAATGCTGTGTATTAAGTACTTTACAACTTTAAGAGGCGTATTAAGCTCTTCGTCTAAGGGTCGGTTCCTATAATTAATAATAACCTTATCCTAATAGTCTAAAATAGAATCTAACTTTTTCTCCTATTCTTCTTAATTAAGAAGTAGTTTAAAGCCTATTGTAATAGTAACGGTAAATATAATGGCTTTATCTTAAAAGCGTTTAATATTTAAGGTACTATTCTTATTTAAGTAGAATATATAAATTTACAGTTTAGCTAAAGGGTAACGTTCTGTAATTACAGCCTTTATAACCTTATTATAATCTGTAATAGTAATAACTAAAGGTCTAGTGCTGATAAAGGTGCGAATAAAGTTAACTTATATTATTAACTAATTAAAACCTTCTTACCGTTTATTATTAATAAGGTTAAATCTATAAGAGAAAGCTATACTTAAATAATTAAGCCTTATAATCTGAAAGAGAGCTAGCCCCTTATTATTTATCTTATACGTGTTATTATATATCTAGACTTAGTAATTCTTAACTTACTGCTTCTTACATTAATTGTAAGTCCAAAACAGGCCCTCTAGCTTCCAATTCTTATCTTCACTACTAATACTTAAGCCTTCAGCCCACTTAACAGTATAAGAAACACCCTTATCTTTAAACAGCTTTATTATCACTTAAAAAGGGGTATATTTAGCTATTACTTACTTTTAAAGGTAATACCTGTAATTCTTAATCTAATATATAGTAAAGATAACATTAAGGAACTAACTGTATAGACTTATAATAACCTTACAGTTTAAGATACTAATCCAGTCCGTAAAGATAATAATAAAGGCTTTATATTCAGTATTAAGGTAAAGCTTAAAGTTAAATCTATCTCCAGTGTAATTCTTATAGTGAGAGTAATTAGTTATAATCTTAAAGGTCTATTTACCATCGTTCCACTTAAGCGCTTTAACAGTTCCTTACCAAGAGCAGTCCATCTTTATATTACTTATTAATTAAGATACGGCTTTTAAGGGCTTAATAATACCTTTCTAGCAGGTGTAACTAACGTAAAAGGGTCTGAAATTAGCGACTGGGTTAGCCGAGCGCAAACAAGTAACGCAGAAGCTAATAAAGGCGGTAAACTCCTGTAAATCGCCCTCTAGCTCCTCTAGCGAATCGTATTAGTGCGTAAAGAGTTTATGGCTCTCAAGAGGGTTCGAAAGCGCTTCGAGGGGGGCGTCATCGAGGAACATATTATCGTTATCGCCGTTTATATCAGCCTCAGAATCGTAATCGATCGCAACATCGCGCGGAGGGTCATTCTCGGCCATCTAAACGCCAAATTAGCCTGGAAAACCATGCGTAAATTAACTACCTACCTCTGCGAGCGAGAATCGCGAATACGTGCGACCGTGAGATTGTGATGTTTAGTGTGGCGGGGTGGAAGGTTGCGGCAGAATTAATTGAATTGCAAACGCGGATGCAGATAACGTAAATGGAGGTGTGGGTGCACGGACCGTTTTGCGCGGGGTTAGGGTTATGTATGGGGGAAAAAAGTGGATTACTGTACATATAGACCGAGACTACTGTGCAAATAGACGTTCTCTTCGTTAAATGCGCAGGGCAGCCCAGCCTGTCCTACCTGCGGGCTTTTCTCTTCACACTTCCACTGAATCTGTCGTATTCCGTTGTACCTGACAGCCTCGGATCAGCACCAAAACCACGCATTCTCATTCGTCGCCATTGCGATGGCATCGTCAACCTCTGCGGCGCCAACTATCCGTAGCGGAGGCTTCTCGGTCGTGTCGGATGGCAGTGTCGATGGAAAGCCCGCCGTGGCTGAGTATGTTCCCAAACTAGCTCCTCACTCAAATGCCAGGCGCATCCACACCTCTGGATGGAGGAGATTAGTTCTATCCCGTATCTGATGACCATGAGCTAATCCACAGCAGCCTTGTTCTTGTGCATGGCCTGGGTGGCCATCCTCGTGATACTTGGACCAGCGACCAAAATATCCTCTCCAAGGCTCTCACATCTGTTCTTCATAAGCAACCAAAACTCGCAGTTTTCTGGCCCGCTGATCTCCTGGCGCCGAGAATCCCAAATGTCAGGATTCTAGTTTACGGCTACGATTCGAGCCCTGCGCATATCTTTGATGCTGTGAGCAGAATCAGTGTCTACCAGCATTCGTCAAACCTTCTCCAGGACCTGGCAAGCGACGAAGAGAGAGTCAAAGATGTAAGCACCTAATATGGTGACTGACACCGACCATACCCTAGTCGCGGCTGACCGAGGTACAGCCGAATCGACCCATCATATGGGGTGCACACAGCCTTGGTGGCATCATGACCAAAAACGTACGTTCTAGTAGACTACCATACCAGCCGCAGCGAGATCAACACATGGTACGGTTGCGCTAAGTCAACAAACAGGTCCTGGTGCAGTCGAAGGATGCAGAGTATAAACCTGAGCTTCGGTCGATTTTTTCAGCCACCCGCAGTGTTGTCTTTTTCGGGACACCGCATCGCGGCGCAGATTGGGCTGACTTTGCGGCCAAGATCACCACACTGGCCATCGGGAAGAATGATAAGAGGGTTCTCAACTCCTTGAAGATCGACAGCGAAGTTCTAGAAACCTTGATGGATCGCTTCGCTGTCATGCTGAGAGGCAATGATTTCAGGGTCACCAGCTTTATCGAGGGGCAAAGTATGAGCGACATGCCAGGACTAAGTTCTAAGGTGCGTTCTGAGACCAGTCAACGTTTACTGTAGCGATGGATTTTCCTAGGCGTCTATACTAACCACCTACTATTAAGATTGTCCAGGAGTACTCGGCCATAATCGGCGATGCAGCGGCGGAGGATCGCTATACCTTGGCAGCAAACCACCGAACCATGGTCAAGTTCACGAGCGCCGAGGACCCAAACTATATTCCCGTCGAAAGGGTATTCCGCAAGGCCGTCACTGAGATTGTAGCAAACCGCCAGAGTTAGTTGCCATGTTGCGTATCTGTACCAGCGGAGTTTTGCATATTGATGAGCTCGTTTGCATCAACAGTTGAATCCAAAGTCCTCTGGTCCATCCCCAAGCCGGTACCCCATTTCACTGGGCGTGCTGAGCCAATTCAAGAACTCAAGACCTTCTTCCGCCACCCAAATGAGCATCCTGAGAATGGAACCCATCGAGTCAAAGTAATTCGCGGCATGGGGGGGATCGGCAAGTCCCAGACGGCATTGGGTTACGCCAACGAAGCCCAAGGGGACTACTCGGCCGGTATACAAGTTGACGCTACCGATAAGAAGTCTATCTTGCTATCGTTCACTTCCATCGCTTCCCAGCTGGCATCATCGTCCAAGGAAATTCAGCTGCATTCTCCCTCCTCCGCTCAGGGGCAAGAAAACGCCGTTCAAACCGTCAAGACATGGCTAGGGCAGCGGCCATACAAGTGGCTCGTGATTTTCGACAACCACGACAAGTCAGAGGAAATTGATCTGGCTTTCTACCTTCCAAGGCAGGGCAATGGTGACGTTCTCGTCACATCACGCCAGCTTCACTCGGCCAACTTGAATCTCGCTGACGAAGTCGAGCCCCTAGACCTTCCGGTGATGACCGAGTCTGAAGCGCAAAGCCTCCTCATCCGCCTAGCGCGAGGAAAACGGCCGCTGAACGATCAGCACAAATCCAGGGCACTCACCATTGCACGCTTTCTCGGTTGTCTTCCCCTCGGGCTGGAGCTGGCCGGGGCGTACATGCGCCAAACTGAGGACTTCAACCTGAAGAACTACTCCGAATGGGTGGCGACACAGGACGAGAACATTCTGCGCGAGACACTAAACCAGAGCCCAGCTGGCCAGTATCTGTCACCCTATCAGCACAGTGTCTTCGAAAGTTGGAAGAGATCCGTCGACAAGCTTTCGCAAAAGTTCCCCGACGTGGCGAGGCTGTTCCGCTTCATGGCCTGTTTTGATTCAATTCACCTGCACTCGGACCTTTTCAAAAGCGCGACCAAGACCAAATTTTTCTGGACAACCCTTGGTTCTCTCGCCCCTCTGAGGCCATCAGATGGCTTCGTGCCTCGGTACCTGGTCTCGAGTTGCACAGATGCTAGAGGGAAATGGTCTGGATGGAAGTTCAAGAGCACGCTAGCGAAGCTGGAGAGCTACTGTCTCGTCCGAAGGGAGTACTTCAGGGGCAAGGGGGGGCGAGGCAATGGCAGTGACGATGACGGCGATGAGGGCCACGAGAATGAGGACCATGACAATGAGGAGGACGATGACCAGGATTTCCATATCCGGATTCATCCCCTTCTCCAACTTTGGGCTATGGTCGACGTCGACGAACCGACCAGAAAGTCGTTTGCCATGGACTCCATTTGGAGCTTTATCCACTCCCTGGACGACTGCGCCCAAAGCAGTGAAAACGACGTTCTTCAGCTCCAACCTCTGCGCATGATAACAAAATCTAGCGCCAACATGCGCCGCCTTTCCTACGCCAACGATGGGCAGATCAATGCAATTCTCACCTCCTTCTTTGCCACCTTCCGCCGCACATTCGGGATAGAGTCCGAGGAAGAGGTTCGGCTGCTATGGAGAGGCGGTCAATTCCAGACGGGCGGTGGCGGCGTTTTTGACACTCTGCTGGAGCTCGTCTTGGCGCTACAGGACTTCCGCATTCTCTTAGACCGTGTCGTCTTTCCGGATCTTGACCCGGACGGCATCCTCGATGCACTCCCGAAGAGTGAACTGTTCGATACATACGCCACCCTGATTGCTTTCTAGCAGTATCGCTTGTTGGCAAAGCAGCCGGGGGACATGACAGAGATCCTCAAAATGGCCCAAGGCTACCTGAAGGGAGAGTCAGAGTTTGCCACCATGCTGCTTACCAACTGCGGCATCAGCAACGATGTCATGAACTTTGAGATGCTTGTACAGTGGGCACCTTTTGTGCTCAAAACCGTCGGCGGCATGATGGACCCGAAGAACCAAGCGGAGAGGTCGCTGCCCACCATATCGGCGTCGGCCCAACTAGCTGTCTCGTTTGCCTATGCCGTCGGAGCGGCCTTCAACAACAACAGCAATTTCCGACTCGATTCGATGAACTTCCCAGACAAGGAACGCGGCCAAGCCATAGAAGTGCGATCCATGGTCGCCGATGTAGCGCTGAGGTGCCTCGAGATGCTGGACGCGTACCAGTCTGCCTTTGAGAGCGAGAAGATCCCCGAAGCGCCTAGACTCTCAGCATCGGTGCAGGTACAGCTGCAACTTGCCTTCGCATTCCACTGCTTACGCGAGGGCCGACCAGACGAGTCAGTCCAGGTCTACGATGCCGCTTTGAACAACATCAAGCTGCTAAAGGGGCCCGAGGTTGAGCAGAATGTCCGCAAGCAAGTGCAGTACGCCTTCTACGCGCACCGGAGTAGGGCACAGGACCAGGTTGCCTTCGAGAGGACTATGCGCCGGCTGCTTCCGCCTGGCTTCGGCGGCCAAGACCCCCGCGAGCTCGCCGCACACACCATGTCGTTTGTAAAAAAGATCCTCCCTGAAAAGCTCGTCTCCAAGAAATATTTCTCGCGGGAAGGCCTAGAGCAACAAAACGCGAAGATCTCGCTGAAGAGGCGCAACCAGTCGGAGGACGCCGACGCCGAGTCATCAACATCTTCCGGGAAGCGCCCCGTGTCATTCTTGCCGCCGCTGGCGACGACGCCTGTGGATGTTAAGGGCAAGGGCAAAGAGGTGGCTAAACCTGAAATATTGCTTACGGTGGAGGAAGCTCCCGCGGGTTCCTTTGATATGGTTGAGATGGACCGCTTGCATGCCATCTCGCTTCTCTCAGAGGAAATGGATGCGGCTGAGGACGAGGTTATGGCGATCCAGCGGGGCCTTTACGAACTTCCCAAGGACCCGGTGGCGCCGTTTGCGACACGGCGGCTCGACGGGCAGCAAGCCTCGGCAGCTATCCCCAAGGAACCCGAGAAACGAGCTGAATGGTTCACATCGACTCTCTACCCCGAGATTAGCCCGGACAATCACCTCAAAAGCACGTCGCAGATCTTTGTGAAGACCCTGACAGGGAAGACTATTACGTTGCCACTCAATGTGCACAGCACCATTGACTCGCTCAAGGCGAAGATTGAAGATAGGGAGGGTATCCCGGTATTATCACAGCGTCTAATTTTTGCGGGCAAGCAGTTGGAAGACGGTCGGACGCTCTATGACTATAACATGTGAGTACCGGCTGCCTATGAATAGCTCCAGCCGTCGTAGGCTGTCTCTCGGTTTGTGTCAGGTGAACTCTGCTGACCCAACACAGCCAAAAGGAGAGTACGTTACATCTTGTTATACGTTTGCTCGGCGCATAGCCGCCCAGTAGGTTTTCTGAAGCGGCCGAAGGCACAGGACGTTAGAATATTAGAACAAGGACACCGAGAAGTCGTTTATTCATCGGGATACATAGAGACACACATGTACCATACGTACCACACATCCGACTCAATAGCGCTCGATAATAAGCACCATTGCAAGGCGGAATACAATTTTGATTAGCGCCTTTTACTATAAGATCTACCCGTGTATTTCTTCTGTATAGCATCTTTATCTCGTCCAGAAGGTTGTGACCAGTGAGACTATCGTGGTAGATGCCTATTGCGAAGCCGTTGATACTGAGCCTCACAGCCCTTCTGGCCGTGGTTTGGCAAGTATCGCTTTATGTGGAAATGATATGTCAGCTGATTGCACGTGCGCCTTGGCTTTACCTAGGGACTCACTTCGCCGATTTCACGGTACGTTAGTCCGTGGCTTCTTTGAACGAGGAGGATCATGCCATCCTCATCCGACAAGAACCGGTGGTGCGTTCGTCGTGGACCCTGAGACTCATCTTGGTCAGCATTTGCAACGGCACCAAGGTTGGCAGTGCTGGTCTGCGGAGTAGATGTCCGGTGGTCTCGGGCGGCAGTAGGAGCTGTCAGATTGGAGGGGTCCGGAAGTGGCCAGAAACCGTGGATTTGTCAGAAATGGCCACAGTCAGGCAATGGCTTGCCACAACTACAACGATAAATAGAGGGTTTCTGGCCGGAGCCAGAAACCCACACAGGCAACAGAATGAAGCAATTGCAACCCCAATAATTCCACTGAATCGCTGCCGTGTTTCTGACAGGAGCATCGGAAGCTGCCGTTCCCTCGGGGCGGTGGGGATGGGATCTGGATTTCGCTCATGCCCATAGCAGCCCAAATTGGCGTGTTTAATGACTCGGCAGTTGACGAGGCCACGCTAGGCCCAACGGGAAGAACCCTCCATGACTCGACAGGCGCAGGTAATGACGACGGTGTTGGCTGCTGGCTGTACATGTTAGCGTTGGCGGGTGAGCTGGGCAGCAGAGGGGGTTAGCAAACGATATCGACGTTCCTAGGTGGTGGCGGAAACAGAGGCTTAATCAGTGCTATAACGCTGGTCTTTACCTCCTTACTCTTGCCGCTAAGCAGCTCTCCAGCTCCGTCCTCCTTAAGCCACTCAAGCGCCGAGACGTGCGTCCTGAGAATAAACTTTTTCACAGCCTGGATAAAATCCTCGTGCAGCTTCTTACGCTGCTGCTCCTTCTCGGACCAGTCATACGTGTTAGCCTTGGCGTTAACACAGTGGATGTCCTTATAGGACTTAATTAGAGAACCAATAGTGTCGGGCGTCAGCTTATGAGCAACCTCGTTCCACAAAATATCAATATAGACAATATAAGCCTCCAGGTAAAGGAGCTGGTAGTTGGAGATGGCCTCGATCAGCGGGTTTGAGTCTTTCCTAAGTCGGTAAAGACGAGACTATTCATTTTCAAAATAAGGACCAATTTTGGCCATCTTTATATATGGGACCAAATCTGGGCCCACTCGGCTAGAGTTAAAGCATTTCAGCATGCTGCGGCGCAGCGTGCCGAAAATGGTACTTAGCCTGAGCAAAGGTGAGCAAGCCTGAGCCGACCCTGAGCCGGGGAGAGCAGTGTCACGTGGGTAAGGTACAAAAAGGGAAATTTTGGGTGCCCAGATTCGTCTCATATAACAGCAGTGTTTGTAGGTGTAAGCGGGAGACTTGGAGGACAGAAATCTCCAACGATCAAGTAAGTAATACGAATACACAAGACTGTTGGTTTCGAGAGTGGGACATATTTTGGCCATCTTTACGGATCCGTATATATGGGACCAATTCTGGGCCCACGGCTAGAGCCGCAGCTTGCCGAAAACGGTAGGTAATTACGAATTGAGAGCCCCCTTCCCCCTTACCGATTCCATACAAAGCAGCTGAGAAATGCGCAAGTTGCAAACAAAACTTGTAGAAAAGCCAAGTACAACGAAATCTTCGCCCAAACACATCCTGCAAAGAGCTGTTATTCTGACCACTAGTAAACAGGCTGCTGCATCATCACGAGCGCCGGTCTGTTACTTGCACCCACATATCGCTGTGGGTAAAGATACCCATGAAGTTGTACTCTTTCCACGGCGTTTCTGGCCTGGCGAGACACCAGTCAAAGTTGCGCATCAGCTTGACAGATGAGTGTAAAGTTAGCTCCACAGAGCCCGGCTGAATCTTCACAATCACTTGGGGGGGGGGGGAATACCTCGAAGACCGTCTTGCCAATCTCCATCAGTGCGACCGGCTTCCCCAGGCACTGGTACTTGCCGTAGCCAAAGATCAGCTCGTGTGTGCGATTCATGGCCGCCAGCCGGGCGGAGTCCTTCTCCAGAAGCCACCGCTCGGGACGGAACTCGTGGGCGTCTGGGCCGAAGGTATCCTCCCTCATGTTCAACGGCAGGGCGGCGTAGCCGATATTGGTACCGCCCGGGAGGAAGACGGGCTTGCCATCGACGACGACCGTGTCGCCCCCGTCGGGCACACGTTTGGGCATCTGGTCCGTCACGGGCGGATGGATACGGATGCCCTCCTTGATGACGGCCTGGAGGTAGGGCAGCTTCCGGACCGCCGTGTCGGAGA
>Ga0247758_1002001_pt1 | contig 12712 bp, 8 predicted proteins | sample UWRJL156409C4_FD_180950 | JGI IMG/M metagenome (GOLD analysis project Ga0247758, IMG submission 180950) | Plant litter microbial communities from Arlington Agricultural Research Station in Wisconsin, United States - UWRJ-L156-409C-4 | ecosystem: Environmental > Terrestrial > Plant litter >...
TTCCATTTGTATATAACTGGGGAGTGCTTCGCACTCCCCTTTTCTACCAAATCAAGTCACTTTGCAACTGCACTTCCGCTGCTCCTGAGCCCCTCGTTCCTCAGTCAAAACGTTCCACATCCCCCCACCACCACCCAGGCGGAGGAGGAGGCCCCGTAAAACCATCCGCCTCTTCTAGGCTCTCCGCCAGCGGCAATCCCGGTAGCGGTAGCGGCGGGAGGTGTCCCTGTGTCTCGGGCCTGTGCTGCTCGCAGTATGGGTATTGCGGGACGGGAGGCGAGTATTGTCGAGAGTATCCACAGCAGCCGCAGGATCCGCGGAGGTCTTGATGCTTGATGAGGGAGGGGATGGGAGGTTGGGATGGGAGGTTGGGATGGGATGTTGACCAGGTGACTGACGGGTGGCAAGCGGTCGGCGGGCAGTGGTGTCTTATCCTGTCCGGAGGACAATTTGTATACCTTACAGATAGAGCCAGGATTGGAGTTAGCCTGAGATTGAAAACGGAGTTGCAAGCTCCGCAACCGAGTCTTCTTCCCAACTCTAGGTCCCACCAAGGGGACAAAGAAACCTCTGATCTTCAACATAGCATGGCTTGCCCGTTTCCACAGCTGCTGTAGTCTCAATGGGGGAACGGCAACACCCAGGCCTGAAAGCTGAAAAGGTGGAAAGTTAAAAGAGCTGAATTTAGTTTATCTCGCCGAAAACTGTTCCCAAGCTCCTCTCAATTGGAAAGAGACCCGCCCTTGAAGTTCGGTCGAAGCTCAAGCACCAAGATGCGGGCTGTGCGTTTCGCCACACCGCTTCAAGCAGGCACAAACGACGCTTGCCAAGCAGGGGCCGTGAGTTTCGCGGAATTTCGACGGAGTTGAGCAGAACCGGGGAGGTCGGACACGTTGCGCATGAAGCCGGAGCTTCGAGCCGAAGAAAATGTGGGAACAGAACGAGATTGTCGGAGTTGAAGAACGATGGAAGGAAGCTTTAGGCACCGGCTTTGACGGCCTGCTCCCGCGCGCTGGTGAATGATCTTTCCATCGCTGTCAACCTTTCTTGCAATATACTAGCTTTCCAAGGAAAAGCACCATCCCGCAAATCACAACCAAGATCCGATGGCTCAAGTGCATCTGAAAAACTTCCATTATCTTCCTGCGACCCAGGAGCTTGCCAGAAGACCAAGTCAGTCCGTCCATTACTAGTCTGTGTACTCCCATTTTTCGGTACCCAACTCTCTATACCCCATTTTCCTCCCAGCCATTACAACAGTCAGGCCCCCACGCACCGCAACCACCTCAGCGATGGTCTCAGGCGCTCATCCCTGCGTCATAACGGCTTCTTCTCACCCCTCTCGCTCATCCCTGGCGAGTCCTCCCCAGATAAGTAATTTAGTCACTCCTACTCCTTCTTGGCAACACTCCCAGGGAATGTCGCCTTGCCCGCGGCCTTGGCCTTCGCCAGCGCGCCGCTAAGCCCAAACTGCGAGATGAATCCATTGGCGCGGTGGGTGGCGTTCAGATTCTTGACCACAACCATTTGGTAGCAGGTGGCGCTGCCCTGGCGCGAGGCAATGGTGGACCACGCAAGAAAGAGCTCCCAGATGCGGAACCAGCGCTGGCCGTACTTGGCGGTGATGACGTCGGCGTTGCCGAGCCAGTTGCGGTACCAGCGCCAGAGGGTGCCCGAGTAGTGGACGCCAACGGTGTCGATGCTGTGAGTCTGGTTAGCACTGGGTTGAGAGGGAGAAAGGGAACGGAAAATCATACCTCTTGACTTCCCAGCCGGCGCCCTCGAGGGAGCTGACGTAGTTGGCGAGCGGCGTGGAAGCGTCGGCGCCTGGGAAGATGTACTTGTTCAAGAAAAGACCCCAGATGAAGTCCTCGTACTGCCACGCCTTGCGCAGCCCAGAGAGCTGCACGTACATGGCACCGTCGTCCTCAAGCATGTCGTAGCACTGGCGGAAGAAGGTCGTCAGACGGCGAATACCGACGTGCTCGCCCATCTCAATCTGCGAAATCTTGTTGAATTTCCGGCCGGCAACCTCGCGATAATCCTTGACCAGCAACTGGGACTGAGTCTCGGGGATGCCTGCGCGGCGGAGACCGTCGTTGCCCCAGGCAGCCTGGTTCTTAGCGAGGGTGACACCGGTGACGTGCGCGCCGTAGTTGACACTGGCGAAGCGAGCGAGCGAACCCCACCCGCAGCCGATGTCGAGCATGGTCTCGCCCTCCTTGAGCTGCAGCTTCTCGCAAACGATGGCCATCTTGTTGTCCTGCATCTCCTCGAGCGACTCCTCGCGCTCTAGGTCGGAAAAGACACCGCTGGTGTACACCATGCGCGGACCGAGGAACCACGAGTAGTGGTCGTTGCCGCGGTCGTAGTTGGGGCGGACCTGGTCCTCATCGTCGCCGGACGAGTGGCCAAAAAGGACGTCGCGGAAGAAGTTGAAGAAGATGAAGTGGAACAGCGGCAGAGTGAAGGAGAAGTTGGCCCAGTCGTGGCGGTACTCGAGCACATCGAGGCAGTCGCCGTTGAACTCGACGTCGCCGTCAAAGTACATCTCGTAGAAGGTCTTCATGGGGATCTTGTTGCGGCCGCTCCAGCGACGCCGGTCCTCGTCCTTCTTGAAGGTGATGTACTCCTCGACATTGCGACCGGGCAGCTTGGCCTTGTCGTTGATGCGCGGGGAGAAGAGGGAGCTCACGGTCCAGAAGGCGATGAGGATTGGGATGAAGAAGAGGATGATGAACAGGATGGTGGTCTTGAGGCCGCCGCCGAGCGTGCGGGCGGCATACCACGGGATGCCCAGCGACAGCGCGCCGAGGGCGTAGTTGGAGAACGACTCATAACCGGGTCCTTCGGCAGGCAAAGGTGGGTTGTGAATGGCGGGGAACTGGCGGCGGTATCAGCACGAAACACGAAAGTTGGGGTCAATTGATGGGGTTTTGTTGGGGAAATTCTCACGTTGGTGGTTGCGACGCCGCAGCTCTCGCCTGTCGCAAATTTGGACGGCGCCTGGGGCGGCGTCTTGATGAAGACGATGTCGCCCTCGAGCTCTTCGCCCTGCGGTTTCGGGGAAGTCATGATGGCGGTTGTTGGCTGGCAACAAGCTCGCGGTTTGGGAGGATCAACCAAGCGGAAGACGGAGCGGTGAGCTGTCTTTTTGATGTTTTTGAGATGAGCTGTGGACACGAAGTGGAGATTCGCGCTTGTTTCACTGCGCCGATAAGCATTGATAAGGAAAATAGGAGGCCGGAGGGCCGCGGCCGCCGTGCCGTGCCGGCCATCGAATTTCGAATTTCCCGACGAAAATCGCCAAGCATTGGGAAAGTGGGGCAGCCTCAACAGCGAGATTGTTGGGGCGCTTCCCCACAGTTCACCCGCAGTGGCTTCACCGAGGTGGGTGACCCGTGCGCCGCGATGGAAAAGGCGGTCGAAGATCAAGTGTCGTAGCACAACTCTGCAGTCTGCTACTGTTTCCCAAACGCAGTCTGAAGGGGTTAGCCAAAGTCAGCGCGCTACAAAAATTCAAGTGCCAGTCTTATTTCGCGGGGCGGAGACGCTCAGTCCCACTTGCAGTGGACCTCGACAGGACAAATAACCGAATTTACATGTGAAATATCGAAGGCACGACAAAGATTATTGTTTTCCTTCGGCTACAGTGTAGTAATCGGTCCAACCCGCCACAGCTAGGTGCCCTTGGTGGTCAAAACATTCGTGCACGTGCTGCCCAATTAGGTAGCAGGGTAATTTTACTAATGGGCGCTGAGTAAGAACAACACCTTCCTGGCAGTCCGAAGACACAGAATGCAGTGTTTTCTAATTATCAGGTTTGGCTTGTATACCTATTCATTGGCCGAGTCTCCTCTGTAAGTGGTATTGGGGTTGGTGCAACCATAAGCTGATGAAATGAGTCCGGGTGTTAGTTGGACCGATGAGTGATGCGCGTGTCTAGGACGGAGTGTTCAATCCCCGTATCCGATCCTTTCGTCTCCCCTGGATGTTAGGAATCTAGCTTTAGATGGCAGTCGCAAAAGGTAGAGGAGCTGCAGCACATATATAAAAAGGTCCCATAGTCCAGCTATGCCTCCCGAACTTGCCACAATCTCACCAACATCACTGTATCACACATCAACTCAAGCAAAAGACACACCCCAATGATGCTCACCAAAGCCACAACCCTCGCCATCGCCATCACGGCCCTCTCGTCCGTTGCATCCGGCCTCGGCATCAACTGCCGCGGCAGCGCCTTATGCAGCAACCACAACGCGCTGAAACTGTTCGCTGGGGCCTCGCTCCGGATCGACAAAAACAGACAGTACCAGAACGGCGAGAAGATCATGTGCCAATCGCTCGACATGGGCAAGGGAACGTGTCTGTTTCTCCAGGGAACTAATGGCGGCTTGCCTGGCAGCGCCATGTCGAATCTGATTCTGTCTCTGATTGGCCATGAATGCCAGCAGTGTGGGTCAGTCCCTATTGGGTTTCCGGGGAGCAATGATCCGGGGAATGGGATTTTGACGTCGAATTTTGTTTCGGATACGGGGGGTTGTGTGACGGATTTCGAGCAGGTGATCCTTTGCTAGTTTGAGGTTGAGCGGGGGGCTGGGTTGGAGAGTTGAGTCAGATACTACTAGGGGAGGTGATGATGAATCAATATCAATAATGGACCTCAGGCCAAGATGAGAATTGACATTGTTGTCGGGTTTGACTACGTAGTTTGCCAATGAGGTTGGCATTGAAATCTCGAGAGGGTGCCCATCAAAACATGAGGACATGTGACAAACAAGGCCTCGTACTTTACGGTTCATCTTATCGAGAGGGTTTCTTTAGCTGTCTGTCCTACTTATCTACTATACTGTCAGCTTTAATCCCTGTCTGAAAATGGCGCTATGAATAACGTTGCATCAGGATTGGGGTGGTCGAACTTACCCCAAGCACAAGGCCCTTGCCGGTTAGCGAAATGGGCGGGTTTCATGTGATCCTCCTGCACCAGACACTTTTGGTCAAAGCCAATCATGTGACTAGCAAGGAGACGAAGTAGGATCGGAGCGACGAGACTCGCGAATTTGCCTTTACCAATTTCTCCTGATTGCCCGCCAAACGCGTCCGGACGTCACAGCTGGCGACGATGACGACCACCCGCGCGTCAACAGCGGTCTCGGTCACGGCCTTCACGCCAGCAACACGGTGCTTCACAGAGTTCTACGGCACTGGCATCACAACTGCGGATTGGGGTAGGGTGCCGCCAGGAGTTCGATCTGTAGACCCCAAAGGCCGGGACCCGTGTTACCCCTCTGGCTCCGAATCAGTCTTCGCCAGCACCGAACGATGTCCATTGGGATGGACATTCGCGATCAACAGCGGACCGACGCGGGCCTGCTGCCCGAGTGACTTTAACTATTTATCTACGACAACGACCGCGCAGGTCCCGCACTGCACCAGCACCTTTGGCTTCGGCGTCGTCCGGCCCCCTGTCGATGTCTACTTTATACACGTTGTGCCCCTTTTTGTTGAATTCAACGTGGTCACCAGAAACGCAGTAATTGGAAGTCGTGAAGTGTGTTGTATTCGGAGGAGTGGTCTGGAAGACCGAGAGCTCCTGAATAGTGGCCCAACCGCTCGTGAGAGCGGCTGACTAATAGTGATTACGTAATTTGACACTTTTTCAGCTGGGATCGGCCAATAGCGCCAACCTCAGTCTTCACCACCCGCCTAACCTTCAAAGGTATCACCACTACCAACTACTCCTACTCGACCGCCATCGTCACGGCCTCGGAGGCCTGGGTGATCGCGCACGCGACTGCCATTCGCATACTCGCGTCGGCCGAGGATGACGCGTCCGACCCTCCAGCAGGGGATTTGAATCCCAACCCAAAAACCCCTCCCCCTTCTAGCGGGGGGCTCTCGTCGGGAGCAAAGGCCGGTGTAGGGGTGGCTCTCGGCGCGCTTCTCCTCCTCGGCATCGCGGGTGCGCTTGCTCTCTGGAGACGTAGGAGACAGAAGCGAAGTGGGATTCCGCCTGATCTTCAGGAAGCCGGCGACACACAGCGCTTTGAGAAGGATGGAAAGGAGATAACAGTTCCAGTTTACTATGAGCTAGATGCTCCGTTTGTCCCGTTGTCGCCGGTGCAGGTGGTTACTGAGCTTCAGGGGAATTCGGAGGCTAGTAAAGAGAATGGACTTCAGCCGACCCCTTATCGCTAACAATCGAAACACAAATGTGCCCTTTTATTTATTAGTAACCTGGCCAGAACCCCATTCTTTGTTAATAGTAACACATTTACAAAATAGGGCTTTCTGGTTGTGCCAGAAAGTCAGGGAATAACCAAGCAAGCATCAACCAAGCGCACATATACAACCCATTCTCAAAAACCCCACGAGTAGTCACCTATCAATAACGCCGTGCTTCTGACAGTAGACATTACAGCTATGCTTTCAAGCGACTCCCATACTCCAATGCTGTACCCCTCATCCCCGGTATCCTAACCAGACCACAACCCGCCCTCGTTCTTCTTGCCCAAGAAATAAATAAGCACAAGTGACGCAAACGGTCCAACGTACGAGATGATGAGGTCAACCAGGGCCCAAGGGCCCACCTGCACCCTGGCGCCGTCCCCAATCCCGATAAGCAATACGGCGGCAATGGTCCAGGCAAAGACAATCGTGTTGATACCGGAAACGATAATAAGTCGATCTGCCACTTTGAGCAACACCGGCGCCTGCTCCTTAATGGCCTTGCGAGCGATAAGAGAGAAAACGAAGACACCCAAGGAAGCAGCGCATAATAGTATAATGGCAATGAACCCAAGGAGGGAGAGGATAGCAGTGGCAGCATCGTATCCATCTGTCCCGAAGGGCCTATATTGTCGACCACAAAATGAGGCGAACGACAGAAGCGAGGCGAATGCAGCGAGAATGTAGATGCTGATGGCAAACTTCTTTGATCCGGCGACGCTGTGGGTGGCGGCGAGCTTCGCGCCCACGGTAAGCCGGCATGTGCAGACGAGGAGGGAGACGTAGGACCAGATCAGAGCGAGCCTGGAAGTAACGGCGATCCGGCGGGTAGGTGAGAACGACCCCTCGGATCTGGTGTAGGTGTCGTTGTAGTCGCCGTCATAATTATAGTATCGTACCATGAAAAGGATAAGGCTTATCAAGCTTAAAAGGCCAGCACTGGTAGGTGATATAATGTTAGGATCCTGCAGATCTCTGGGAATGGAAAGGCGCCTCCTGTCTGGTGTCGCAGGTAGGTAGCAATGCTAATGCTTACAAAAAGAAGAGCCAAAGACTATTATAATACCAGTAGAAGCCTCGCCGGACGGGGTCGCCATGTTGTTTTACCCGGTCGGTTGAGCGGAGGCCTAGTGCAAAGACGGCGAAAGAAATCACCGCAAAGAGAGCGGTCTCAGCCGTGGCAAAAGGATTTGTCATTTGGGGGACTTGCGAGCCACGCGGTGATGTGATGTCTCTGGCTAGATTCTGGTCTACGATCGAATTTGACCTGTTTTGCGTCTGGTTTGCGGAGGGTGTGGGGGGGAGTTGTTAACTAGGTACTGGTATTTATAGTCTCAATCAAAGTTGGTGGTCAAAGCAAGGCTTCGGAGGTTACATTGATGGGCTGAGGCTATAACAGGGGTTAGGTTAATAGCAACGCAATTCGACTTCACATGCGTGTCACCACCTGACATTATCCGCAGGCAGGGCCAGCTAAGGTGCCATCCTCATTGGATCGCTAGGACAACCAGTCAGGCTGTTGTTTTTACCTTACCTAAAAGTTACCCTCACCCCCCCCCCCCCCCCCCCCCCCCCGCCCCGCTCGCCTTTCTCAGGCGCTACTCAGGATAAACCATGGTGAGATGCGGGGGGTCCATATGGGGAAAATTGGCAAAGACCCGACATTTCTGTTGGGGCCGAAGATTTTGGCTTGGTCATAGACAGCAAGCTCGGCCAAGATAACTGTGACAAAGAAGGAAGTTCGAGGCCGGAACTTATCCAGAACCCTTGCCAATGGTGTTGCCAAGCCCTCAGCATGGCCAGAAGAGGGCAGCTGAGGCAATTCACAACGATGGAGACTACAATAGAGAGGCTCCAGTAACAGAGCCTTTGTGGTGGAACTACAAAGGATGGCTGGTTTTATATAAGAGAGGACGGAGTAGCTGTCCTCTCCTTTCCTTTGTTCAGCAGAATCTCTCTCGTTCCAGTGTGACAATAACTTATGAAAAAAGCTGCCGAGCTGAGATGGAAGGCACGACAGAGTCACCCGCTCCAATGCCCCCAGTGGCCCGGCTTCCAGGTTGGGGTGGCCACTCCCCGACATGATTTCACACCGGGAGCATTTCCAAGGCCCTCTCCCCTCCTTGGTTGGCCATCTCTGTTCAATGCTGCACTCGGTGCCCACGCCAAATTCGTTGATATTAGCATACATGAATACTCCATCTGGAAAAAAGTACATTTGATCGCTGAAATCCCCATCACCATCATGAGAGAGCCCATCCTCAGGCGCCCGGCGCTGCATGAGGTTATTTGGGAATGTAGGGAGCTGAGGGCGTGCGAGTCGTTTCCGGGTTTCTTGTTGCCACCGATTCCGATTATGAGGAGCGCTGAGTTGGATGAGGTGTTTTTGCACGATCTCGAATTTAAGCTGCGCGGCACTCCGTTCGGGTTTTCGAGAGTGAAGAAACAGTGGGCGCGAGACGCCTACTACGCGACATTTTTTATTTTTTGTGGGCACGCGGTTGGAGATTGGTCGAGTTGCTGTGAGAAACCACATACCATACATAACCTTGGAGTGCAGATGGGTCGCCCTTGGATTGGCTCGTTTTTGCAACGGGCTCCAGCGACAAGCTCCGCATCATCCGTGACAGACCCCGAGGGGAACTCGGCAGCACGGAAAGCAGGATAGCAGACGAGCTCGGCGGACAGCTGATCCCGGCGATCAAGCCGGTATTGAACACCACGGGCTATTTCCAGGGTGGGCAGTGGACGTTTGACAGCTACGAATTCAAGCTTATCGGTCGGCAACAAACGACGGGGTGGGAAGCCTTCCACACAGCAGCTAAGTTTTCTTAGGGGGAGGTAGGTCACTTGTGTCTTTGCTAGGTCCTGCTGGACAGAGGAGCAAGCTCGGGCCCGTATTTTCATCCCAAGTTTACCATGTCACGGGAGCTCGAACAGCACCCACTCGGGCACCCACTCGGGTAACTTGATTGCAGCCAAACCCACTGGGGACCGCAGCAGCTTTGCTCATCACCACCACCACAATTAGGAGCGTGACGAAACCTCACTTCTAGCACCTAAATATTCATTCAGAAGGTGGGAAAGCATGGCAGCGCTCGATGGAGAACGCTGGCGCGGAGGCGACATCGCGAATCTCAAGCCCGAACGACTCTTCTCCCCTGATCAATACAATGCTCTACTTGCGCCTGGCGTGGGGAGCACCAGAGGCTACCTGGACGCCCAAGCCTGCGGCCATCCTGTCGTCATCGTATTGCGGCTCTCCAAGCGCTCAACTCACGCCATGATCACGCCCATCTCGTCCCACGGCTCCGGCCGCACGGCCTTTGCCATGCCATGGGCGCGGCGGCGGAATAAGCACAAGGACGCCGAGCATTTTCGCGCCATCTGCGACACTCCGAGGCCAAGCACCCGACGCGAAGCTCTGCGCCTCGAGGGCGGCGCGGTCCTGCCCATGCCGACCGCTTCGTGGATTGACATTCAGAAGGTCTGGGTTGTTCCCTTGGCAGTCCTCCGTCTCCTTTCCACAGATGGCGGACCGCACTGGGTGCCCCGCATGCAGCGCGATAGCCTTATCGACCTACGTGCTCATATGAGCGAAGAATGCGGACGCTGGAAGGAGCACATGCGGAGACTCCAGTCGGTTGAACCATCGCCCACCGCGATTTGCGTCGCCATCAGTCCAGGCAGTGCTTCCGATGTGTCAATCAGCAAGGGAAACTGGGCTGCGATCGTTGCCGCGGCGACTGCAGAGCCGTCTCTGGCAACAGGAAAAGAGGAGCAGCAGCAAGAGCAGCAGCAGCAGGCGACGGCATCACCTCCTCCCATCTCAACACCGACTACCTCGAACATTAGCGAGGATACTGGAGGCGAGGATACTGGAAGCGAGGATACTGGAAGCGAGGATACTGGAAGCGAGGATACTGGAGGCAAGGATACTGGAAGCGAGGATACTGGAAGCGAGGTGAAAGTTACGACTGGGTCCGCAGATGCGCTCCTGCCACCTCTTAGTGCTCCAGACTCTGGCGCCAAGGGTAACAACAGTAACTCCCAATCCGATGTCGATCTAGACGAAGCTACCGCCCCAAAGCTCTCCTGGGCTTGCGCTCTAGCAGCTCCTGCCCTTGCGCGCACCCTAAACGTTCGGCAAAGAATGGTATTGAGGAAGCGCCAGGCCACCACCGCGGCATCATCGGCTTACCAACAGACCAGCTCCGTCCTTCCCAATCATCCTCTGACAGAAGACCCAGAGGTGGCTAGGTTGACCACCCTTCAGGATGCCGCTAGCTCTTCACCCTCGCTTGAAAGCACGGCTACTATCGACAGTCATCCGGACTATTTCTTCCCGTCAGCCTCTGCCATTCCCGACCCTGCAATTTCCCCCGGTTCGACATTTGTCCTGCGGCCGACGGTGCAGGAATTCATCCCCTCCTCCTGTTCCCCCGGATTGAAATCTGTCCTGCGACCGACGGTGTCGGAATTCATCCCCTCCTCCCATCCCCCGGGTTTGACATTTGTCCTGCGGCCGACGGTGTCGGAATTCATTCCCTTTTCCCAAGTTAATCACCCACACGCCACTCACACCTCACACACTTCTTTGTAATCAAACCATTATGATAACTCTCCTCTCAGTACAGAAGTTGTGTAAAATTCAGATAGGACAATAGAGTTGTTCATTAGTAAAACGTACAAGAACAAACGTGTAGTTAAAAAAGAAGCTAAACCTCCTCTAACTTCTTTTTACAAATGACAATGCACCTTTTTTCACTCAACAAAGACCATGATGTTTCCGGGAACCCACAATCAGCAAAACCCCAAATTACAGGATGTGACTCGGAGTTCAAAACAGAGTGAATGCCAATTTCGTCCCGTACTAAGACATGATGCTGATTCATAGAGACCAGTCTCAGGCCTACTCACCTCACCGATTCGTACTGAAGCCTTCCACGGGTCAAGCTAACTCACAATACTATGGGTCAAGCTATGTTGTCATTGCCGATCATCCTCCAAGCGCAGTGACGGTGAACTTCATAACAGAGTGGTTGACGCAACATAGTGAATCACCCACACCATTTGACAATCCCCAAACAGACAAAAGTGAATCCATATCCCACAAACTCGTGTGCTTTTTCACTGCAACCAACGTATAAAGAAATCATCATCTTTCATGTCTAAGACACCCTAGATAACCCTCAAACAGTCAACTTCCACTGCACTCCATCGTGCACCGGCTACAGGAGATATCATCTCCGGCACAAACCTGCATCGCATCGCTCACTTCCGCTTGTCACATTCCACATTTTCGCTTGGACAGCAAATCCGAGAAGCATCGAGATGGGCCAGGCCTGCTGTCCCCCGGTGCGTAGTGGTCGGCCGCGTGGAAGAAGGGATAGCAGCGACTCGGATGTCTATGTGTATGAGCTACCGGTGCGTCCTCACCGCAACCACGGGTGGCCTTCAGGACCGTATCATGGAGAGATAGTGGAGGAGATTTTGCGCGGCCGACCGATGGTAAGTCATTTATCCCTTGCCAACCGAATGACCATGAACTGAAGTAATTAGTCTGGCTAACACCAACCAGTACAGGTAAGCCCAACAAACCATCAACGCCTTCCATGCTATGGGCGATGCTTCATATTGCAGCAACTGATACTCTCTCCTCTTCATCAAGTGGTAATCCTCGCCCTCCCAAGCCAGTCTGGCCACGGAAATACCACGCATCTCCCCACAAACCTCCACGTACGTTGCTCTTCTCCAATTGTCTTGAAACCATCGCTGAGGAAATCGAAAGGCCGTGTTCGGTATTAGATGGCGAAGTTCCTACCCAAGAAGCCCATCTTCGCGAGGAAGGGATTGGTGGCGGCAAGATAGCACCATCCGCATCACAGGCTGAGTTGGACTTGGACAAGGAGCAGGCAAAATTGGATACGCAGTGGACAACACCAAAAACTGCCACTGTCCAGCCGACTTGGTTTACGATTGCAACAGCTGGGATATGGAGACACTCCGAGTCGTCATCGTGGGACGCCGAAGTCTCTCGTCTTGTTGGAGAGGAAGCACCTAGGAGGAGGAAGCGGAGGAGGCAGACAGTGTCATCCACTTTGGGGGTTTCTCTCAATGTACCCGAGAAGACAAAGGCGGAGGCGAAGGCCAAAGACGGCAGCCAGATACCGGTTGCTCTGGCCGTTGAATCTACATAGCACGAGCAGCAATACGTCGAACAACAACAAACACAGGGCCCTCTCTCGAACAAGTTTTTGTCTAGCCAGCCAGAACCATGGCTCTTATTGGCATCCAGTTATCATTCTCGCTGCGCTCTGGCGATAGCATTGAATTCAAACTGCACCACTTGACATCCCCCATATCCTGTGCACATATCATCCGCCCCCTCCCCTCTTCTCCTCCTCCCCAGGCAACCACCCCCTCCCCGCCTCACCCACAAACTACCATATATTTACCCCGCCCTAATTAGTATTAAAATTCA
>Ga0247758_1002002_pt1 | contig 12694 bp, 12 predicted proteins | sample UWRJL156409C4_FD_180950 | JGI IMG/M metagenome (GOLD analysis project Ga0247758, IMG submission 180950) | Plant litter microbial communities from Arlington Agricultural Research Station in Wisconsin, United States - UWRJ-L156-409C-4 | ecosystem: Environmental > Terrestrial > Plant litter >...
CAGCTGCGCCACGACCACCATCCCAGCGCGGAGGGTCGGCAGGCCGCCGACCAGCCACAGCGCGAGCGTTACGGCGGGGTTGAACATGCCGCCGGAAATGCGGTAGAAGGCCCAGACGTTGGCCGTGAGCGACAGGCCGAAGGACATGGCGATGAAGATGAGCGTGATGAGCGGGGTGGTCGGGTCTTCGTGGTTGACAGCGACGGCGGCGCCCGTGAAGGCGAAGAAGAGGAAGAGGAAGGTCCCGGCGAGTTCGGAGAGGAAGGCCACGAGGTTGTGGATGCAGGCGGCCGGGAGATTGAGCGGGTAGTGCCCAGGGGAGGAGGTGGGGCCGCGCATGCGCATGATGGTCACGGAAGGGGAGGTGGGTTTGCCGGTTGAGGTGCAGGGGACAGGGATGATGCTAGTGGTAGCGGCGATAGTTTTCTCGGAGGGAGTGCGTGAGGAACCCATTTTAGGGAGAGCAGTCGGAAGTTGAGGGGTGGTGGCTTGGTGGTGTCTTTTGATAGTGTTGGTGTCAATTTTTGGTGCGGATTTGAGTCACGTCGCGGGGAGAAAGTGAAGGAGCGATGGGGACTGATCGACAGGGATGAGTCGTGTTGTGTGAAATGAGTGAATGAATAAATGAAAATAATGAATGTCTGTGTAAGGAATGGTCTGAACGAGAGTCGGGAAAGGCTCAAAATTGAGCGCGCTGCTGCCAGCGAGGAGGAAAAAAGGGAGAACTGCTGCGACAAGAGAAGAAGTTCGCGCGCAAAGGAAACCAGAGAATGATGGATATATACGCCAGCAAACGCCATGGATTCAAGGGAGGAAACTCATTCCCAGTGAAATTACAAAGTCTGTGCAACCATGAAATTTGGGCCGACCTAGTCTGGTTTGGGCGCTGAGGCTGGACGCCGTTGTCGTGGAAAGCTGTGCTAGCCCGGTCCGTTGTCTGGTAGGAGCGCCACCAACCGATAATGGCGGTCAGCTGGGTTGGGTGTTTTGACAGGGGGCGAGTAGGGGTTCAACCACATGAAGGGATGTGTATCCAATGCAAAGTTGATGCAAAACCAATGCAAGAATTTTCGCTTGGGGGGGCGCTGTGATGGCGTCAAGGGGACTTGGGTGTTGGACTGAACAACCGGGACGCACGCGACAATGGCGAACCTCTCGATCGGGTGTCCAAACGGTGTGACGATGAAGCGACCGGAAATAGTTTTATATTTTTCAGCTGGATGTCGTGGTTGTTGAGTCATCCGAGGGCTTCTGGGGCTGTCGCTGTATGGTCGGTCGTACAGCCGATGTCGGTGAATTCGGTCGTGTGGTTGGCTCGACACTTGTTTGTGGGTTTCCGGATGGCGCTTTTGCGCTCTACGATCCGATCGAGGGAGGAAACATGTATTGAGACAGCGGTCTACAGCACGACTCATTGGTATTAGTACCTAGGTAAGGGTTATGTGTTCCATTGCGGCGGATAGCTGGGCGGAATGTGATAGAGTAATGTTTCTATTTGGTTGAAATTACCTGTACAGGGCAAGCCGTGTTTGGGAAAGGGCCCCTTAAGACTTTAGGTTATCATTGGAATATCATAGTAACGTAATAGAGCAGTCAATTTGTGTTCTATTCTCCTTCGTCTTCTCGACCGGTGAAATATTCCTCGTCTGATTCTTCCAGTTCGCTATGATGATCGTCATCGCCATTCCCTCCTGTTCCTCTCACAGGTGTTAGTCCAGACGACTTCGGGCGTAACAGAGGGCTATCTTGGTCCTTGCGAGCAAGAAAGGAAAGTTCGGGTTGCTCCTGGGCCACATGAAACTCGGACCGCGGGAGGGGTGGCATGGTTTCAAACCCTTCCGCATTTGCCATTTCCATGCTCTTGTTGAGGCCCTCGGCTAAGTCGTCCAGGCGCTGCCGATTTGAAGCCAAATAGTTTTCCAAATTCTCGAACCGAAACATGGTAACTCCTGCATCCTGATTCCGGCTTCCAAACCTCAAACGGGGCCGTCGGTGTATTTTAGCTACCATATTCGAGATCTCAATTTTGAGGCAGAACTCGCGTGCGTTGTGCTCGATCGCGAAGGCCACACGGATGATCGTGTCGTTGAGTGAGCCTGCCGCCATGTCTTGACTGCTGTTATTATCGTGACTGGAAGCTGAACTTTCGAGGTCGAAGCGCCTAATGTCCCAAATTAAGGTGTCGCGCTTATCAAGGCTGTTTTCACGGCTGCAGAGCTGGCTAGTGGCTACCAGGTAGGATCCCGTTGTGGGAAAGAGGTCGCTTTGCTCCACACCCCGTCCGTCGTAAATCCTAGCAGTGCCGGCGCCAAAGCCTGCCGTGCCCGGAGCCATAGTATCGCTACCACGAGTCTCGGCAATGGATCCCAGTTCTTTCCTCATTCTCTTCGGTCCGTAAAATGGCGTGAAACGAGTCACATACGTGGTGTGCTCTTTGGGGGTACCGCCAGCGGTGTCGGCCGTGATCTTCGAGGACGTATCGGGGCTGTCCTCGCTGAGGGACATGCTGATTCTGAACCTCTTGATTCTTTCGTCCACGGGCTCGTGAATACAAAAATCCATGTACAAGATGGCCGCGGGGACGCGCAAGGGCCCCAAAACTCCCCATCGCCCCTTTTTAGCCTGGAGGTTGCAGTCGACCAGCATCCTCCCTATGTTTCCGCGGATGGTCCTCACGTCCTTCGCAAGCGGATCAAGCTGCTCGAAGCCAGGACTTCCGAACTTTTTGTCTCTCTGCACGTACAGTGCGGGCCCGCCGGCACTAGCAGTGGTTTGTTCTGTCTCTGCTTCTCCCGCTGCATCGTCTTCGGCTTGGAACTGAGGCGTTGTTCTTAACACAAACCAGATGACACTTCTGATCATTCTCCATCTGCGCTTCGGTTAGCGTATTGAAACTAACCGATCGGTTACTTGTTGAACTTACCTTCTCAGAGCACGACCCCTAACCGCCAGCGCCAACCTCAGCGATAGATCCTCGACTCCCTTCTGTTTCCGAATGAACTTTTCCATTGTGGGATCTTTGAGCTGGGAGACGTCGTCCAGCTTGCGGTGTTGTCTCTTGATCACAGGGAGATAACCGTAGTACCGGAGCCGGGCTCCTGGCGCAAGTTGTTGCATTCCTTCGGATTTGATCAATTGCTGCGGCGCGCCGTGAGCCGGTGGGGGTGGTGGTATTTCCTCGGAGCCTTCAATCCCCTCTTCATTCGTCCAAAGTGATGATGAATCATCGCCGTAATCTAGATGCGGTAGCTCCTCCAGCTCATCGCGGATCGTACCCCGCACATTCTTCTTCTCCGCCTTGGGTGGGTTCTTGTTGTCACTACCATCATCATCGTCATCATCGTCATCCATGAGCTCAGACTCGGATGACCGTACGCTTCGCTCGGGGAGAGCCTCGAGCGCCAATAAGAGAAGGTGATTTGCAACGTGGGAGGCGCCCAAGACAATGGCCTTTTCAGGAGACGTTTCCATGCTTGCTGGGCATCTCATGGGACACTCGTCGCGGAACATATCGGCCACTCTGGTCTGGTGGGGACGGAAGGCAGCCTTAGCCATGGTATCGATCTTGGACTTGGGATACATGCCCTCGTGCTCGGTCTGGAGATGCTGTTTGAAGTCGTCCTCAGTGTTCAGCACCACCCCGGCGCTAGGGTCGTTGCTGTTCAAGTTGCTGTGCTTGTGCGGCATCATCCGGCAGACCCACATACCCCCTGGCGAGTGAGCCACCTGGATGTGACTGACCCATTTCGCTTCACTGTCGAACATCTTAAGTAGCATTGTGCCGCACTCCGTGTATAAACAACTGTACGGCTCGAGGTCCTTCTTGAGATGCTTTCTAGTACCAGGTGTAAGTTCATCTACTATATTCCTGAGCAACTGAATGTTGGGTACTGTAATGTGGACATACCTCCATCTGGTCTTGCTACGTATCTCTCCCTCGTCTAGCAGGTCGAAGCAATACGGGCAGTTCACCTGGCCTGTGTCAGAAGAATCTCGTGGAGGGCGGGGCCAGTCCATGTAGACACCAGCGATCATGGAGCGAACACTTTTCGAAACAGCGGTAGACTGGCTGCTGGATTTGGGCGCCTCGAACTTGGAGCTCGCAAATGACCTCTTTGAGACCGCGAGGCTCGGGTGGACACCACCGCCGGACAACTGGCTATTCGTTGGCCCCCCGCTTGCTGTCGTCATCTCTCCCGGCTCAGCACCTTCGTCGCCCTGGTAGTCCTCGTCATCAGTAGGCTCTTGCTCTTCCCGTTGCTCCGCCTGTCTTGGCTCTCTTGCGAGCTGTTCGGCAACGGCACGTTCTCTTTCAAGCCATTTCTCATAGTGGCGTCTCCAGTCTCGGAACCGTCTCATGCGAAACGAGATGCCGGTGCTGAGTGTTTGCTTCAGCTCGTTCGTGATGCCGGGCAGCCCGCCAACGGGACCGGGAAAATGATCAGCGCTGGGGGCGGATCGTGTACGTTATGCGGTACGTCATAGGACATCCCCCTTCTCATCAATGAGCCAAATAATGATTATTTAGAAAAATACCTCCCCTTGCCGATGTACCGAAACCCCGGGGCTCAAAGGTTCGGTTCGCCGGGAACCCGGAGGAATCGACAGGTGTGTTGCCTGACAACCGCCCCCGCTGCATGAGAGGCTCCTCCGGCCTACAACAAGTCAGGGTTGACAACCCTGTGGCCCTTTGCTCCTTGATCAAAACTTCGGGGGAAGAGCTGAAATGCTTTCGCGTCGATCTCGAGTCTCAAGAATGCACCGAGCCCTTGGATGAGAGGGCAGTTAGTTCTAAACAGTCGATGAAGTCGTTGAGTGATCTTCTCCCACCCATGAGAATGATGACCATGGCAAGCGGCGTCCAACCACAGCCCCGGATATCACCGGCGACAGGAACCTGCCCCCAGCTCACGCGCAAGCAAAGAGCTGAGCTTGGCCTAGTGCTCGCTTGCACCCTCCTGCAGCTTTGCAAGGACGCATGGGGCGCCGCATCAGACCGTGAGGACGGAGGTGCGGCGCCCTCTCGGAAAAGGGAAGGGGTATGGCTGTCGAGAGATTGGAACAAGGCGGAAAACGGCGTCTGCTTCCTCCCGGGCTACAAAAAGCTCGATATTAGCTCACCATACCTTCCAGTTATTCTCGGCCACGACACGGCCAGCGGCGATGAGATACAGCAGCAATCCTTGTTTCAGAACCATTCTTCAAGTATCGTCGCCTTAGCAACCACGTTGGTGCAGCTTCAGGACACCGAGGTGATTGAGGAGCTCGACTGCATCTGGCAGGGACTGGTGGACGAAATGGAAGGCCGGATCACTCCCACTACCAACTGGAACGCCCTGGCTACACTACTCGACGAGGGGGAAGCCTTCGAGACCTACGTCCACGAGAAATGCAAGATGGCCATCGAGGCGTGTCTAAGGGGGAAGTTGGTACACAGCATCGGCCACGAAGATGAGAGTGTGGTAAAGAATCACTTTCACACCATGGTGGTCAAACCGCTTGCAGATTACCAGGAAACATTACGAAAGGAAGGATCTGCTGCTTCGAAACCTCCTAAAAAGGGGCTGGGCCATCGTCGTAAGCTTTCACATCGCTATTCCTCAGAGGACGGCAACGACGACGATTTCCAAGACGCTGCTGCATTCATGACCGGCCAGGGCGCCAGGATGAACTCTCAGAAGTGGCTAACCAATCTCAAGCACATTTCCACTGTCATCAATAACACCCACAGGGGATGCAAAAAAAAGCTCTTGAAGCCTCCCGGTCCCATCAAAGTAGCCATCCTCGATACGGGAGTCAACCTGAAGAGGGAATTCTTCCAAGGCGGGGCAATACGCGCCAAGATTCGAGAAATTGCCGATTTCGTGGTTCAGCCCGGCGGCATCGTCATCCGCAAGCCCAACAAGAATGCCGATGATGACTGCGGTAGCATCGATACGTTCGGCCACGGAAGCCTGATGGCCCAGTTTCTGATGGAAGCAGCTCCATTGGCTGATGTCTACATCGCCAGGGTTGCGGCCGACACCGACTCGCTGTCGCGCCCGGAGAGCAAAAAAGCCATCGTCCAAGCCATCAAGTGGGCCAGCTCACAGCACGAGGTCGATGTCATCTCCATGTCGTTTGGGTTTCGAGACACGGACAAGTCCATCGCCGACGCCATCACATCCGCACAGCTCGCCCGGGGGAACGCGGTTGTCTTCCTCGCGAGCGCGGGAAACTCGTCGTCGGAACGGGAAAGGTTCCCTGCGTACCACCAGGACGTCCTATCCATCCGCGCCACCAACTGCGACGGCGCCTTTCTGGCCAAAAGGCCGCCCCAGGACAACGAACGCCCTGGGCTTGTCTTTGGTACCTATGGCGATGACATACCCGACCGGATCACAAAGGAGCACGGCCCTGAAATCTGCAAGCCGGGGTCGTCTATTGCCACTGCGGTTGCGGTAGGTATCGCAGCTGTCATGATCGCGTATAGTGAGTCGCTTCCGTTTAGGTTTGCCCTTGACGCTGGCATCAAGTCAAAAGGGGGCGAGGAAATAGCTGCATTGGAACAGGAACTCAGGAGACAGCGGGACGAGTTGAAAGACCTTCAGAAGCTGAGAACAGTCGAGGGAATGTCATTGCTGTTCAATCATATGGCCCCGGACAAGGTGTTGCACCAGAGGGAGAGGTGGATTTGCCCGGTCTGGTTCTTTGGCGAGGAGAGTATTACCGACATTTTGAGGAAGAATTCCCTACTCCAGGTCGCCAGCGGTGTCAGGACTCCTGCACCGCCAAGCCGCGAGATTCCTTAGAAAGTAGGTACCTATGGACTTACTTCCCTACCGCTCATCACCCCTGATAAACTCCCCTAAAAGGTATTTTCATTCCATTTAAACATGGGGGGAAATTTCAGTGTAATAGGTACTTACCCTACACACAGCACGCCTGGCATTCTAACCCAGCCGCCTCACACCAATGGCTACATTGGATTCTGCAACTCGGTTCTAGTTCGTCGACAGCTTGACCACCAATGTGACTCGCCCAACAACATGTTCTTCAGCTCAAAGCTACCCCTCACTGCAGGCAGCAGTGCGGCCCATCCATTCAGCGGTATTTATCAGACCCTTGGCCCTGTAGAACGGCTCCTAAACTTTCCCCTCTTCCCATGTCTCCATTCTCTCCATTTCTCTTTTTCTTCGCCCTCAGTTGTGACATTGATTCAGTGCATCCAAACACATTTCCAGACCCCACCCTCCGAGTCCTAATTGAGGTAAACGCATTTAAACTTCTTTCCCTACCTACGTAGGTACCTAGGTATATTATGCTTTGAATCGCAGCCCTTGCTTACCTGCACCTGCTATCAGGTAAACACAATGCCGACTTGGTTCCTCCCCGCCGACCTCACCCTCATGCCCTCGAAAATCCCACTGGGCATGATTCTCGCCCACCCCAAGGACCCGACCGACGTGCTGGTCGCCTCTCCGACATCATTCACCCTCGCCGACAACAAAACACCCATCCCGCTCCCAGAGCACGACAGCTTCATCGAGCCAAAACACGTGCACTCGAATGACATCTCCCGGTCCATCGGTCTAAACCTCCTGGCCCGATTCGCCGAGATCGGTTCGGGATCCGCGAGCCTCACCAATCGCCGACGAAATATCCTGCAGTACAGCCAGGTCGACCACGAGATTCGCACGTTCAAGACGCCGTTCTCCGACGAGGCGCTCGCGGCCATTGTGCGGATACCGAAAATAAAGAATCATATCGAATCCTCCTTATTTGGAAATCGACCCGTGTACATTGTCTCGGGGCTACGGGTCGCAAACTCTTAGTTTTCGGTCACAAAAGTGACCGAGTCGGAACACGCCGTGCAAGTCGAGGGTTCCGGACCCGCTGCCACCGTGCCTGGGCTGGAGCTCGGGGGCGGTGTAAGCGGCAGCCACAGCAACACCAGGTCGGACTCGTACGAGACTGCGCCAGGGGTTGTGTTTGCGTATCAACTTTACGCGATCCGGAAGAAGGGTGAGGATGAAGCGACGGATCCTACTACGGCGAGGCTGTTTGTGAGTCGGAGCGCGTTCATGACGGGGGATGGTGGGGACGAAGAGGAGAAAATGGAGCTTGTTAATGCTACTCGGGAGGTTTTAGACGATGATGAGGACGAACCGGCCGAGTATGAGGCTGAGACATTTGGGGATGGGGAAGATGTTTGTGTTTGGTTCAAGTAGCTCTACCTAGGTAGGTACATTCACGGAATACTTGGTGTTAGGTAATATTCCCATAGAATCTCCCCAGGACCTTGGGCAGGCTTCTCGCTCTTCCTTGACCTCTCGAACCGTAGCACTATGGTAGAAGGGTGCCTAGCAGGAAGCGCTGTCCGAAACAAAGCAGTGAGTTTGCGCAGAGTTGTTACGATATTCCAAACTGCGTGGTGCGGATTCGGAAGTGGTCCGAGGTTTTTTGTACTTGGTAGGGAGCACGTTATATCTCGGCCTACTATTTTGCCCTCAAGTCGCCCTCTTTGTACAGCCGTTGCCACGTTGACGGTGGCCTGGTTTTTATTCCCCATCTCAGACTAGTAGAGAGGAACTCACCGGGTATTTTCTGTACTTCAGGCACGCGTGAATGGATTGGATGGGTTGCAGCACTGACGCACTGATGCGGTTGAATTTGTGGTCTGATCCGTGGCTAGGTACCTAGGTACTGTGTTGGTCAAGGCCCGGCCAACTACCTGGCACCTATGTAATCTAGATGGACAAGGTTACTCTCGCATACGAAAGGGAATCATTATCCGAGCTGAGATTAGCGAGAATCGCGGAAGGTACAATGGGGAGGCTTGATGACAAACCACACCACCAACTACATGTATTTGGAGCAAATTTTGGCAGCCAGACAGACTGGAATATTACACCCATCTACACCATTAGTTCTACCCCTTCAGATTTTCACTCCACGTTACCGTTTACGCGGTCGCTGGCCACACTTCCGGTTAGGCTCGTATTCATTCGGCACCGACACAATATCGAGCCACCTTCCCTAGACACAATCACACAATCGATTTCTCGGCCGCTCACGGCCAATCCCCAGTCTCTCAGATGGACATGCCGTAGCCCTATTTAAATTCGTCATGATGTTGCCATGATCAACCACACCAGGACAATATGGGCCAATCGGTCGAAATGGCCTCGGTGCATAGATGTTCGGTAAAAACAATTGATTAGATATGCATCCACGGATTCATGTGCTGGTACCTGACGTATACCCCTGCTTGGCTAAATTGCGGACGGGCCGAGCCTTGTCGGGATCATCAGCCGACGGTGGGGGCTTATATTGCTCGCCCCAAACGATTGACTGACTATCATATGATGGGCTATAAAACGGTAGCTATTTCGGTTGGCGTCAAACTGGACCAGAGGGTTGTTGAAGCCTCCAAGATTTCAAAGATAAAGATGGGTAAGCTTGTCCGCTATTTACATCCGCTACAAAAACCAAGACCCAGCAGCCGTTACGAGTCTTCAAGGCCGCATCATTGAAACCACTCTCTCTATCTCTCTATATTTGTGAATCTCGAGGAATCATGCAGCTTCTTTTCATCTTTGCGTTTGCCGCCTGTGCCTACGCTCGGCGGGCACGCCTCATTGTGTCCGACGATGACGGCCTTGGCACTCTGAATCTGTACGAGCTCTACACGATGGTGGACCTTGCAGACTTCGACTACGTTGTCTCTGCTCCCTGCGACAACCAGTCCGGTTCGGGTAAGTCTTTTTCTTTTTCTTTTGTTCTGTGAGGTCTCAGATGATACATATTACGGTTTCTGACTCTACCCGAGACTCGCGGGACACAACCAAGCCCGAGGGCGATGTGCGGTCACAATCGCTCGGGGAATGTCGATTCAACAGCTCTCACGGCGCGGCTAGCCACACGTATGGCCACGGCCTCCGGGACGATGGTACCGAGGACCCACGCCTGTACTGGGTCAATGGCTACCCCGTGACGGCCATGCGCCTCGGTATCGACAAGTTCGCGGCAGAGGTGTTTTCGAACCTTGGAAACAACCTCAAGCCCGAGCTAGCCCTTTCTGGCATCAACGTCGGCGTCAACACGGATGGTGTCGTCTCCAGGTCGGGAACTGTCGGAGCAGCCAGGTTCGCGGTCCAAAGACAGATCCCCGCCATCAGCCTCTCGGGAGCTTTTCCCAATGCCACGGCCTGGAACGACCGACGGGACTCCCCCGCCTTGGAATCGGCCCGCACCTACGCCTCCCTCTCCACCTCCCTGGCAATTCAACTCATTGGGGCCGCCGGGGAGACCAATCCGATCCTGCCACCGGGCGTCTTTCTCAACGTCAACTTTCCCAACGCGGACCCATCGACGGGCTGTGATGACTGGCGGACAAAGTTCAAGTGGGTTTTGAGTTACACCAAGTCCACGAGTAACACGATTGCTCCTCTGGTCCCTCACCGGTGCGCGAGAGTGCCGAGCGAGGCCGAGGTCCTATCGCCCGCCAACCAGAGAAAGTGTCTCTTTTCTATTAGCGTCACCAATGCGGAAGACTTCACCCCCGGGTCTCTGGATGCTTATGAGACTGTTTTGAAGAGACTTGAGCGCTGGGGAACGTCGACTTGTTTCTGATCACAAAGCGGCCTGAGAATGAGTGCCATGTAGGTCCGTGATACACCAGATTCTGGGAGAATTCACGACTGGGTAGAATATATACTACATAGCTGGGACAAATAAACTTTAGTACGGAGACCGCCGCAAGCCTTTGAGTGGGTGAAATGATGATGCGTCTTGACACGTTGATGTCTAATTTCTACGCGACATCCACCATCATACCTGATGGAACGGAAGCATTAATTTGTGCAGAAACCCTGCCGTGGACCAGATAAACCTGCAGCCACCCCCACCCCTTCGGCGATGTAACCACGGAGGAAAAAATGAACTCGGGACTCGGCGCAAATTCGACCGTTGCAAAACAGATGCTTCTCTCTGATCCGCCCATTGGGTTTGCACGACTCCTGTGAAAGGTTTGGAAAAGTAGACTCTAGGGACCACGTCGGCGGTATATTGTGAAAAGGGCCCTTGTGATACGCTCGATACGATCGATGAACGCCGACCTCTGAAGAGCTGGGAGGCTGTGATACGCGGGGGTGGCTGCTCCGTCGGCGCCCGATGGATGAGGGGCAACATCAAAGTTCCCAAACCCCTCGCATGCCATCTTTCAATCTAGGCTCCACCCCGTCAGTCGACCAGCACTTACCCATCTATCACCAACAGTTGCGCTCTCGTTGTACAGAAAATCCAATGACCAGCGTTTTCAAGTACAATTTGCCAGTTTCAGAGGTTCTGCCGTTGGTGCCTCTCATTATTCAAGTTCTCCAAGTTATCGGTGCTTGCCGTCATCCACGATGCGACTTCCGGCGCTGTCGAGACAGTCAGGTTTTCTTTGACACAATATGGGGTGGTCGGGATTTGGATCATTCTCTTTGGAAGCAATAGCGTTCTGATATCGGAGTTGCAAGTTTTGGCCAGTCGGGAAGATCAAGTGGCGTCCGACTTCAAGAAAGCGACGCAGGATGAGAGCAACATGGTTGCCGTGGCGGTAATGACCCCCTCGGAAGCATTTATTTTAGGGGCTAACCTGACTGATAATTAGGGCACCATCGTGGTACAAATCGCCATCACGGCCTTGTCCCTAGTCGACTTTTCAAAGGCATATTAGTCGGCCAGAGGACTCTTCAGTTTCTCACTAGTCTCATCCCTTATCGCTGTGTATTATGCCAGCCAGCAGCATCGCATAATGGGGCAATGTTTGGATGCCGGTAAGGTCAGGGCGTAGATCGAGAACAAGAAGGAGCCCACAAAGTCGCAGTATGCGAGAAACACAAAGAGGAAGCCTGCTGCATCCTCCATCCTCACCATTTCGGCACCCACTATGCTTCTTTCAGCATCGCTGAACTCCTTCCTGGTCGGGTTCGGCGTATACTTGGGCCTGAATTGAGCTGAAGGGCTCGACGACGACACGAACAACGATGAGAGTCGCAACGTCTTTTGGTTTACACAATTGGTCTGGGCGTCTGTTACGGGATCTACACCTTGTTTATGTTGAGTCAAGGGCGCGGGAAAGAGCAGCTTAGTCTAGCCCAGCTGCTCGACAAAGCAAACGAAAGCCAGGTATCTTTCCCGCTTACCTTCCCGCTTACCTTCCCGCTTCAAACTGGCGACCAGGCAGGAGTCCTCGCCCAAGATCCTCAGAACCCTCACCGTGATGGAACCTCAGATGATATCCAGATGAGGCCTATTGCTACTCCCGATACTCAGAACACCCTGGTACAAACCCTCCTTGAGGCGGCGAAGTTTCTTCGGGAATCAGCGGCGATAGACATACGTCTCGCGGATCTTTTTGCTGCTGCTGCTGCTGCTGCTCAGGCAACGCATGCCAATGCCTGCCTCTGCGCCAAGAACACTATGTCCACCCAGAACTAAGCCGCGACCACCTCATCTCAAAATCGCCATGGGTTCGATGTTCAGCAAAGTAGATACATTACTACCTAATGGTTAGGTAGAGGCTCGCTAGGTATTTGAGGCGCTCAACCCAGTACAAGAGCTCGAGCATCAGACAGACCCCAAGCTAGATTTAGAGCCCACCTTTACAACCCAGCCGCCTTCCCGCCAACACTTAAACCACAACAACCAAATATCCATTCAAGGC
>Ga0247758_1002004_pt1 | contig 12665 bp, 14 predicted proteins | sample UWRJL156409C4_FD_180950 | JGI IMG/M metagenome (GOLD analysis project Ga0247758, IMG submission 180950) | Plant litter microbial communities from Arlington Agricultural Research Station in Wisconsin, United States - UWRJ-L156-409C-4 | ecosystem: Environmental > Terrestrial > Plant litter >...
CGCCAATGGAATTGGCGATCGCCCCCACCACCATCTTATTTCCAGGTTGTGGACCCTGCATTGCGAAAGCTGGAAGGCAAGCGAAATTTGCGAGACGCCATACACGCGCGCATCCGCATTCGGGAGGGCGAGTGCAGTTCGGTGGGGCCAGCGCCCCTTTTCCTGTCCTTTGAACGTTTCAACGCGACCGTTGCATCCCTCAGCGGCCTGCTCGCAAACCTGCCTTGGCTTCTTCACCACCGACTGACGATGAGCTTAGCGTCCTGTGCGATCGGCCCGGAATGAAACGAGAACACACCAACACCATGTCGACCGTCTCGATGCTCCGACGACCATTCCGCCTCCGCTTCCTGGCGACGCTCGCCGTGGGCGCCTTGGTGGCGTATCGCCTGCTGTTCTACTCCCCCAGCCAGGCCTGGCTCCCAATCGCTGGTTCCAACGGCGAAGGCGCCCTCGTGCTGCGCACCAACTCGACCCTCGGCTTCGGCGACATCTACGTTGTCTCGAAGGAGAACTCGCCGCGCCGCCACAACCTGCTGCAGGCCGCTAACATCACCGAGCTCGACTTCACCATTCCTGTCCAGCCGAAATGGACAGCCGACGACCTCGCCGTCCGCCCTGACATGGGCAAGGGGTCTCTCATGGCCTGGCTGGGCCATTTGCATTCGCTCCGACTGTGAGTTCATTCCCGCGATACTTCTGCGATTGATGCATGCCCATTGGGTTGCTGACGCGATATTGCTTCCAGATTCATCGAGTCGGGCGCCGAGACCGCGCTGGTCCTCGAAGACGACGTCGACTGGGACGTTCGGCTGCGGTCGATCCAGGCCCCCCTCGTCGCGGGAGCCATGCGAACCGTACTTGCATCGAAATCCGGCTCGCGACATGGGAATGAGATGGACAATGACCCGAAAGATGCAACCCAATACCCGTATGGTGATCCTGCGCTCTGGGATCTCTTGTATATGGGACACTGCGGCGACTACTTCCACCCAACCGCCCGAGGGTTTGAAGATGGCCACGTCAAGCCCGACGACCTCGCGAAAATTCAGCACATCTCCTTCCCTGACAAGACGATGTCCAGCTTCGAGGACTTACACCCGTGGACGACGTCGCTGCTCTCCAACCTGCGCGTTCCCCAGAACACCCGCCTTGTACATCGCTCTGTCTTCCCGCTCTGCACCTTTGCTTACGCTGTCTCGCGCCAAGGGGCCAAGCGCCTGGTTAACGAGCTCGCGTCACTCGAGGCCACGGACCACGCAGCCTATGATGTAGCCATCCTCATCTCGTGCCGCGACAGTGGTCTGCGGTGCTGGACCGTCAATCCAGAGCTGTTCCACCACCTCCCCGGGAAGAGCATCATCCAGGGCGTTGAGAATATCACGTTCGTACCGCCGGTAGACGGCGCAGCCGAGGCTGTCGTCAAGCGACGCAACGAGACGGCCAACATCGACTGCGGCTTCATGGACGGCGCATTCGCCTACCCCGACGGCGACACGAAGCGGCTCGCGTATCTCCGAAAAGAGGCCGCCCGCAAAGGGAGATGTCTGAAGAAGGGCCGAGGAATATGGTGACAACCGTGACGGCGACGGCAAGGACTGCGTTGTACGAATATATCACGATACAATAATAGGCATGCCTGGCGCGGCTGGCGTTCTCGGTTGTTTTTGTTTTAGACAGCGTTGTTGTATACTGAGGGAGGTTTTAGTCGTTGATGTTGCCATGTTGGATCCATGGTTGGTGGCTGCTGGGGATGTTTGCTGGCGAGATTTTTGCCTTGATGTAGGCGTCGTCGATCCTGTGGCCCAGATGATCTGTTGGCAAGGCGCTCTGGCGCTCACGGCCCTCTTGGTGATAGAACAAAATACAAATGCTAATCTGCAGAAGAACAAAGTTTTATTCCTGGCCGAAGTGCGGAGGTGTGCACGCTAGCTCGGGTGCTCCTGGGAGTTCACCAAGCACATGATATTGCATGAGGGCCAAACTCAGATGGAGATTCGAGGCTTAGATCGGTATGGCAGGCTATTCCTCCCTGCTCATATCTACAACAACACGCCCCTGCAGCTCCATTCTCCCCATCCGCTCAAATACGTCGGCCAGCTTCGACATGGGCTCGAGCGTGAAGTGCGTCTTGATGACGCCCCGCGCTGCCATATCCAGCGTCTCAATCGCCTCCTTCCGATTTCCAACCGCGCTGCCGAGGATGTGCAACTCCCTCGCAATGATGTTTCCCGGGAAGGCATCCGGGATTGGCACCGGCGCCCCTCCTTCCGGAAAGCCCAAGCAGACCAGCGAGCCACCGAAGTTCAAGAAGCTCAGGGCCTGCGCGTACGCAGCGTTTGCTCCCGCGCAGACAATGACGCTTGCGGCACCCATGCCATGCCTGGTGGCAGCCTTGACGTCTGCCGCGAGCGCGTCCGATCCGGCTTGGTCGCGGGTGTATTTCGTGACGTCAAAGAAGGCCTCGGCGCCGAGGGACCGCACGAGAGATTCCTTCTCGCCGGAGTCAATTCCCTACGGAAGTCAGCAAATTCCGCTGTCTTGACACTTGCACAGACCGATACAAACTATCGCCCGGAATCCCATCCCCCTCGCAGCGATCTGCACCGCAAGATGGCCGAGTCCGCCTCCAGCTCCAGATACCACGACCCACTCGCCCTGCCATCCGATGTCAGCATCTCAACCACACAGTCCTTCGCCGCACAAAATACCACCCACCGGCTGCGCTCCGCACTTCTTCAGTGCCGCATACGCCGTAACGCCCCCGCAGAGCAACGGCGCAGCAAGATCACTCTCCACCCCGTCGGGGATAGGCGTGACGTAATTCGCTGGCGCGACGGCATACTGCTGGAAGGTCCCCGGCGTAAAGAATCCCGAGATGGTGTGTGACGCACACATGGCGTCCCGTCCGGCAAGACACGCCATGCAGGAGCCACAGACGCTGGCGATCCACTTGATGCCGACGCGGGAGCCCAGTTTGAGGCTAGAGGAATCTGTGCCAGGCCCGAAGGCTACGACGGTGCCGACGCCTTCGTGCCCCCCGATTTGGCCGACTGGGGTTGGAGGGAGGTGGCCCCATTGGTTGAGCATGAGGCCGTGATCGCTGCTACAGACACCAGAGTGCGTGATCTTGACGAGGACCTCGCCGACACCTGGGCGAGGGGTTGGGACGGTGGTGACACTTGTGCTGACGTGTCCGGGGTTGTCGTAGATGATGGCACGGTGGTGGGTTGGGATCGGGGTCTCGGGTTCGGGGGCGTGCTTGTCCATCTTGGTGTTTTGTTTTGGTTTCCAGTTAGCCGTGGCCGCTCAGTAGGTTATCGCGACGTTCGCCCGCGTCGGTGCACCTGCGTGTTGTAGAAAGGGAAAGTAGTCAGAGGTTGGAAACAATATCTACCCGGCCGTCTCGCTCAGCCTTAACCGCGACATTTATATACCAGGGTGCGTTTCTATACTTCCAGGTGCCGAGATCATGGGCTGAAACACCATTACGATCGGGGCACTTTTCTGTATGCGGGGAACAGGCTGCACCGCGGCTAGACCTGGCCACGGGTAAGTTTTTGCGGTCCCCCGCGCTTCCCCGTCTCTATTCTGGGATCTTTATCCGCCTTCCGCTAGCAGCCACAAGCGCGATGAATCGATGAATCGCAATTCTAATATCGTAGGATTTGGATCCAGAAAAGAGGTGGCTAAGGGGCCGGCCACATGTCTGGGGGCTTTCAATACCTCTGTCCGTGTGACAACAATGAAAGAGCCAGAACAGCCACTGTTTCACGAGCTCTTGTCCTTGAATGCGTTCTCTTTGTTCTCGGTCAATGACAAAGTATTGAGGATCCAGCTCGCCAGAGCACTGAACACACAATGCCATTATTGAACAGCCCAGGAGCTTTATCTATGCTATATATAAGCAATAGCTACCACTCAGCAGAGAAGATTCACCCACCACATCTCCAGCGTACCCCATCTCAATAGAATCAGCCCTTAAGATCGACACCTACAGAGAAAAAGAAGTAAGTAGCCGATCAAAGAAACCCCCGAGATGGCATCCTCTAACTCCCCCAAGCAGTTGATCGACTACTACGAAGTCCTCGGTGTCCCCCCCACAGCCACCACCGCCGACATCCGTCGCGCATTCCACTACCTCGCCTTCGAGGCCCTCGAGATCCCTGCTCTCGCAGGCGAGAACGAGGACAATATCTCGGCCAGGTATGACCTCATGTATGAAGCCTATAGCATCCTCTCTGACATCAAGCAGCGGTCCGCGTTTGAATTAGACCGCGACGAGTTCGAGCTCGAGAAGTACCGCAAGCGGTTCGACATCCCCAAGAGGATGGAGGATTCCCTCAAGGGTGATGGCGCTATTTTGCGCGACAGGGTGCTTTTCTGGGTCAAGAAGCTGCAGGTGTCCATTAGTCGGATCTTGTGGTTCCGGCTCGACAAGCTTGAGACTTTCTTGCTGAAGCCGCTTATTAGTCCGAAGCTGATGGACACGTTCATCCCCTGGCATGGTGAGGTTGAGCGGTGCTCGATGCGGCTGACGCAGTTGCGGCGGCAGATTGAGACGGGCTCGGCCTCAGAGTGGGATGAGACGTCACGAGAGGCACGCAAGATTGCGGAGGAGCTGGTGGTGATTAGGCAATGTTGCGTGTATTGGCTTCGTCTGGCGGATAAGTTGCTGGACACGGCGAATGATTTCTTTGATGAGCGCGGTGTGTTCAAGCGCCCGGAGGATTGGGTTAGCCGGACGGCGTGCAATGTCCAGCTCCAGGAGATTTTTAACTGGGACGAGCTTCAGCTCCCGAGTGAGGCACGGGACTGAATGTTTCCGGGTTGACTCGGGCGAGTCCGGGTCGGATGGAGAATGTTGACAGAAGATGTTGACCGTCATGGTCGATAGATAGATGAATGAAAAGCAATTATTACTACAAAAGAATGATATTGACATAGCCAACTAACTTACCTAGTGAAGTGAGAAATATGAAACAATGTGATAAGGTGCTGATGAGGTGCGATTCTTTGTGCTGGTGAGCGAGGCTATTAGACAAATGAGAAGACTTCCAAGATATCTGTGGTACAATGCATTTGTCGGGGGAAGTGGCAGCCTAAGCAGCCGCGAAACTTCTCCCCTCGCTCTTCCCCGTTCCGATCGCGCAATCAAAATTCCGCGCACGTTACCCCGCCTAGAAGCGTAACCTCGTCACCTTCGAGATACCTTCGCTATGACAGAAGCAAGCAGCGCAGCTAACCGTGACTCGGCCTATCAACAGCTAGACCTCCAAAGGCGACAGATCCGGATACTACGTCTTCTCCCCGGCAGCGGCGGCGAGCCCGTCAACTGCACACTCCTCACCGCATACCTAGACGACGACCCTTCTTACGAAGCCCTGTCTTACGTTTGGGGCGATCCCATTCTTTGTGAGCCCATCGTCGTCGATGGACACGCCCGACAGGTTACAATCAACCTGGCTGCGGCACTGAACAGCCTCCGCCATCTGGGCATAGCTCGAGATCTATGGGCTGACGCGTTGTGCATCAACTAAGTCGACGATGCCGAGAAGTCGCATCAAGTTGACTTGATGAAGGACATATACTCCAACACCACACAGGCCATACTCTGGCTAGGCGGCTGTCGCGACTCAGATACGGAAATTCCGTCAAATCCAAACACAGTCCTCTCACAAAAGCAAATGCTGCGTTTGGAATCATCGAGTATCTCGTGGCCGGACACCACCACGAGACGGAAGACGAGGAGATCACCAACGCGTACATTGCCATGAACAGCTTGATGCAGCTGCCATAGTGGTATCGGATATGGACCATACAGGAAGCCCTACTGCCAAGGAAAGTCATGCTACGGTGTAGCGATGCCGAGACAAACTTCGAACGGTTTTAGGTCGGTTGCATGCATATGAGGAATCAACACAGGCACCAATGCTGCTGGGAGAAATATTTGAAGAGCATTTCGGTCTCGTCATTAAAAAGCTTAGACACCCTTGGGATGGCAGCAGTTGAATTGCAGGTGGGCAAGGATCGACCCCTTTTCTTCGCTTTCCTCAACGTGTTCCAGGAGCGTCTGGCGTCCGACCCAAGGGACAAAATCTTTGCCCCCTCTGGCCTTGGTGGAACAATGCTTGCCGACTACTCTCTCCAACCTGTTGAGGCCTTTTTGTACGCAGTCCGCACCTTGGTTGCGGACAACGGTAGTCTCGCATTTCTTCTTAGGGTCCCCGAGCTAGACCGATCCGCAGATGTTCCCAAGTGGGTTCCAGATTGGTGTGCAAAGGTAAGGCGAGAAACCCTGTTCATGTTGGATCTTGATTGGATTCTACGATTCCAATGCTTTGATGCAGCTCTTGGGACCAGGGCAGTCATGCTTGATCTACCATAAGAGCCAGTGCTGGGCTTGTAGGGCCTTGCGATAGATGATATATGCCGAGTGGGAGGCGTTCAAACGGAGCATCCGGAATGGATCTTCGAGCTAGCGAGTCAGTGGCAAGATATGATAGGATCCGTTGCGGAAACAACCGGCGGTGTTTACCCCCGCGGAGGAACATATGATGAAGCGCTCTGGCGCCTGATGACAGTGGACACGGTAATGGAAGGGGGAGAGTCGCCGGGTTTGAGAAGAGCGCGTGTGAGCGACGAAGCAAGTTGCAGGATGCAATGGAGCAAAGAAAGAGATGGATGGATAGAATATCCAGTGTTAGGCTGGCAAGCTTGTTGTTCAAAGAATTTACTGCTAGTTTCAAATCACTGCCTTGCGGGTATACTTGTATGCTAATCCATGAGGCCGACCTAAATATCATAAGGACAAGAGTGTCCTGCCCTGCATCATTGGGTCAAGTGAGGATATCAGATGTCGCTAGCTCCCTATCACGTATGGGAACGGATGTCATCGAGTGATTGCGCAAACTCTGTGGCCTTGTCCCTCCTTATGCATATATCGTAAGTGAGCAGGACCTTATTTTCAATGTCACATGGAAGCGGCCTTTCGTCCCTCCTCATAACTATTACATTGAGACTCGCGGTCTGTTTTGACAGCATGAGGCCATGCTTGTACTTTAGAAGACCTTGATCGAATTCTGATGAACCTTTGATGTGATTACAATAGGCTGCTGGAGATATAGGGCCTCTTAGTATTTGACAAGCTCGCGGGCATCGGGGAACGGTACAAATAACCATTCTCTTCCAGATTAAGAGTTAAGGATACTCAAGAACACCTAACCAGCCTAACCCACCAGATCGCAGTGTTACATCACAGTATATAGATCCATAAGTCAAAGTTGTATCCAAACGCCATTCCATGCGCTTTGCTCCCAAACCCGCCCCATTGTTACCCAAGATACCCATTGCAACCAATAGCATAATTATCCCGCCTTGAAATACACCGCACTCAACAACCAGCAGCTCGCAACCGCTTAACTATGACTCAGCTCGGCCCTGTGCCCTTCAGACCCCAATGCATAATGCACCGGCAGCTCATTTGCCATCTGTCCCGGCTGCCCGGGGTACGGCCCCGCCTGGCCAAACTGCTGAGGAAATCCTGGACTGTGCAGATTCGGGCTGGTGCTTCCTGAGTAGGGGAACCCTGAACTAGGATTAGAAACAGGATAGCCATATGCACCGGTGGGCGGGCCGTATCCGGATTGTGGATGCCCTTGCGGGTATCCGCTCTGCAGGTTCTGAGGCTGGTGCTGCTGAAGCGCCGCGGCATCGGGGAACGGCTTGAAGTCGGGGGGGTTCTGGCCCTGTGGGTACTGTCCGTGCTGCTGGGAAAACTGCGAGTACAGGCCGGGACTGGGGAATCCAGTCTGGGGAGTCTGCGACATGTCGGGGTTGGTGGGGGGTACTGCAGCTGCGACCGCTGTGGGCTGGACGTTCTCGTTCTTGCGTCGGTTGCGGATGACGAGCCAGAATACCAGGAAGATGACGAGGCCAATGGCTGCGATACCGCCGACGACACCGCCGACGATGGCGCCTACCGGAGTAGAACTGCTGGTGCTAGCATCGCTGCCACCAGTACCGCCGCCAGGAGTTGTCGTCGTCGCAGTTGAAGAGCTGGTTGTGGAGGACGAGGAGGACGAAGATCTGCTAGGCGTAGTTGTATCGGATAAGTTGGGCGGGATAGCAAGCAGCGTGTCGAGCCCGCCTCGGATTTGGCATTGTAAGATGGAGAAGACCTTGCCTGGCGATGCTGTGGTTGAGTAGATCAGGGTGTAGCACGACGGCGACTCGGACCAGCTGTCACGAATAATTAGCTTCAGCTTCATCTCAGACAGTTTCGGGGACAATTAGGGTCCTACGCACCAGCAAATGGTCCTTGGCCCCTTGCCCGAGCACGCGCCCCTCTGCGAAGCCGAGAAGTCTAGACAAGACGAGAACATGCTCGACGTGCAAAGCGAGTATTCGCCAGTGCAGCAGTCCATGTTCCCCGCCCCATCATTTGTGCAGTACGCCGATTGTCTCACGCAGGTGACGGCCGCCGCTGTTTGGAGAGACAAGTTAGCAAACTTGCGAGAAGCGGAGCCGGCGGGACGCGGGGCAACTAACAGGAAAAGCCCGAGACGTAGCCGCAGGTATCGGTGCCCAAAGTGAAGTCGCGCTTCAGCAAGTCCATCCCGCCATATCGCGGCGGCGGGGCCGGGGCATCCGTGGGCTTTGGCGACCATCCTAACCTCTCCTCAGACCGTCCGGTTTCTCGCGCGGGGGTCCATGATCGCTGATCCTGGCGCCGCTCAAGAGGGGTGAAAGCGGCTGCCGAGCCCAGAAGAACAGCGAGAGACGACACCAGCCAAAAGCAGCGCATGGCGGGCAGAGTAATTGTCGCAGCTCCGTATGCTCAGGGAAGCACGGTTGCAGCTTGAATGGGTCTTCCTGTCATAGTGACAGGGCGGTTTCGAAGATGAAGGAAGGCACGACGGGTGTGGGCGGCGGCGAACCTGGAAGACCAACGGCAACGAAAGGGGGCTGTGGGATGCCATGCTTCGGGGCTGGGCTGTGGCCAAGGCCTGTGGCTACTGTTCTGAGGACCGGATTGGGCGCCTCTCTGTCGACGCCGAGAATGTCGAAAGCCGACGGGCAGGGTCGCCCGTTTGCCATTTTGCCCCCAGGAGCGAGATGTGCCGCCATTCGCTGGATACTGGCAGACGTGGCTTCGCTAGCCCCTCAGCCAAAGCTTGGCTGCAGATCTGGACCACAGCGCCAAATCAAGCATTTCAGGCGTTCCAAAGCATCACGCTCGCCCGACAATGCCGTGTCGGCGGTCAACGATGACCCGCTATCGCCTGATGAAACTGGGAAGCAGCCAGGGCTAAAAACCGATATCTTCTATATCCTTCGCACCTGTCGTCTCTCCGTTCTCCGAAATGATGGGAATAAATTTTTTTTCTTTCATTCCGTCACTCACCAACCTCTCCTCAGCGGTTTCAGGCGTGCCAGGAATAAAAATAGCGATGCAGACTCTGGATGAACAGCCTGGGCACCCTAGCACGGCGCGCGGACTCATAAGCGAAATTGCCGGGCTGACGGCGCGGCTTTCGTTTGCCGGAGTGTTCCGAGCCTGCAGCCCGGCTCCGATTCCGAATGTGGCTCCACAGCTCCGAATGTTTGGCGTTTTGCTGCCGTCGTCACTCCGTTGGTGCTCCTCTTTGCGGTGCGAAACTCATTGGCATGTAGCCGACATCTTGCGGCCCCAAAGCATAGAAATCTTTTCTCCCAGCCATTCCAACGACATATCGCAGCCCGAAATGATAACAATAATTCGTAAGGATTGCAATCTTAGTGCACCAGTCATTCGGCTGACCCCCTTGCTTTGTCCCGGCTCCCAGGCCCCGGTCGCAGGCTGCACCGACAAGGATAAGTAAGACTGGTCGCTTTCCAAGTTTTTCTGGAAGCATTAGAATCGTCCCCGGGTCTCAACGGCTCGTAATCCATGTGGCTGCCACTGGCCGCCCCTTTGTTAGCCTGCATCGCGCTGCAGCGCAGACCCGTTGCGCTGGGTCGTTTTATTTCGTACCCCTGGATCGTCAGCAGCCACTTCCCCACCGCTTGACGAAGTTTTCTTGTTCAAAAGGAAGCCAGTGGATCTGTCTCAGAAGATCTCGATGTGATCTTTGCTTCGCCCGTATTGAGAGATGTTTGGAACCGACAGAAAACCTTCTTTGAAGTCAACAAGCCAGGACGCAGTATTTAGATCCAGAGCATCCCCCAGAGGACTGACTATTCCTTCTCCTCTCGCACACGCTTCTCCAGTTCCTCGACACTTCGCAGCTTGCCGGTCTCTCGAACCCTCCGTGTATAAAAGTAAAACTTGAAGCTCCACTCGCTCCTGCGCCTTAGCACTACCAACCCTATCGGCAACATCACATCAGCACGTGGGCATCAGCACTACCTCAGCCGCCCCTAAAATACTGTTTTGTTTCTCCACAGCGCCTCTCTCGTCATGTTCGGCCCGGTCCCATCTCGTAAAATGGTTCGCCACGAGAAGCGCGGAGGATACGAAAAGCCTCCGGTACCGAAGCCCCAACCCAACGGCGACAGCAAGTAATGGTAAGGTTTCCCGTCCCTTCTCATTCTCTTCTCTGCCGCTCTGACTAACACTAAGCCTCAGAGACAACTACACCAGGCTGAGACCTTTGTATAACAGCCCCTCTCTCTGGAAGGGAAGGACACTGGCCGTCCGTCGACACGGCGCCACTCGAGTCGATCAATTAGAAAGAAGACGCAAGTCTTGGGAGGCACCGGCGCTAGGGATAGAGGGAACGGTCGGATAGAGGCGTTTTTTTGCTTGGGATAGATCATAGAAGAGAATACGGAACCCACAGTTCCAACATTGTACAGCAGTCGAGATACGAAGATAGGATCAAAGATATTGCGCTTGAGCAACACCAACCAGGGCCTGCATGTGGGCTTCCCTTGTCGCGGTTTGAGGCGGGCCATGCGGAGAATAGGAAGAGACCAACTCGTCGAGTGAATTGCACAATGCGTGAAAATTTTCCAAACTCAGGCTCACACCCAACCCGAAGCCCGCGCGAAGACGGCAGCAATTCCAACAGCGATCGCCCCGAGCCCAATCTTGGACGCGTTGGCCCGCAGCTTGACCTTGAAGTTCATCCACTTGCGAGGAAAGTAGAAGGCCTCAACGTTATTGCCGAGCGGATCCAGCACATAGGCGGCATACCAGCCCTGGACCCACGGCCTCTCACCAGGCTCGCCGTTGGCGATTCCACCGTGCTTCCTGGACGGTGCGTCAGATCAGGGCACCATACGAACAACTCATAAGATGGAGTGTAGAGACCCACAGCGCGTTTCTGTACCACTCATCCACTAGCCTCCTGCTACCTAGCTCGAAGCCGAGGTGTGTGCGGCCGCGGCCCTTGGTGATCTCGTCGGCCGTGGCGTTGCGGTCGATAGGTGGGAACTCTTCCTCGCCGCGGTGCAGCCAGAAGTCGGGGCCACGGTGGCGGCTCTGGAAACCGCAGAACCCGCCCTCGTGCTCGGTGAGGACATGGTAGCCAAACGGCGAGAGGATGTTGAGATAGAAGTCTCGCATGTGCTTGAAGTGGTTGCGGCCCGTGGGTAGGGAGACGTGGTTGAGCTCCATTGCTACAGTCCGTTCGTTTCTGGCTTTTTGTCCCTCTTCCTTCAAATATTTGCAAAAATATCGAAACGACGCTCAAATGACTCCCTATCAGGCATAGCAGGGAAGATAGTCGGATCTGCCATCGCTTTTATGCATTGTAGCCGCAGAACCAAGCACCATCAGCAATGACACGGGAAATGCCGTCAGTACAAATGAAGGGCCCTCCGCGTGGCGTTGAAGGGGGTGACATTGATGCATCAAGACGGGCGTAAAATGGTGGTCGGCTTGAGGGGGCTCACGTGCTAACGCGCTGTTTTGGCGTTCGTCCAGGGTCATCTGTTGGTGCGACCGCCCCCTGTAACAGCCGGAGATCCACCGAGATTATCGCTGCGGGGTCGCCCCCAATCCCCCCAGCTTACATGCTGGGAAACCACTTTGTACCCCTCTCTTGCACCACCCCACCGTGCCGGACTGCGGCAGGCTGCCGGCCACAACGACGCAAGCGACCGCGCGCATAAAGATGTGCTCCGACACCTTGCATCGGGCTCTTGAGCCATGATTTGAGAGAGTTATTGAGTCACTCATCCAAATTACCACCCATCGCATCACACCGGGAGAATGCCGTTCCCATACAAGACCGTGCTCGTCACTGGTGCCACGGCGGGCATCGGCGAAGCTCTCGCCGAGCGCATGATCGCCAGCGGAATCTTCATTATCGCCGTCGGTCGCCGCAAAGACCGGCTTGACGCCCTCGTCGCCAAGCATGGCGCCGCCAAGGTAGCTAGCGAGGCCTACGACGTCGCCGACCTCGACAACATGGGCGACTGGGTCAAGAGGTAGCCTCCCCAGGTCTCCCTTCCAACAACAACCCCCTATACACCCCATACTTGTCAACCAAGCACTAACCTCCCGCCGCACCAGCATCACAACCAAATACCCAACCCTCGACAGCATCATCCTCAACGCCGGCTTCCAACGCACCGTCGACTTCACCAACCCCTCGTCCGTCTCCCTCCCAACCGTCACCGCCGAGCTCACCACCAACTACCTCTCCCCGCTCCACATGACAACCCACTTCCTGCCA
>Ga0247758_1002005_pt1 | contig 12641 bp, 15 predicted proteins | sample UWRJL156409C4_FD_180950 | JGI IMG/M metagenome (GOLD analysis project Ga0247758, IMG submission 180950) | Plant litter microbial communities from Arlington Agricultural Research Station in Wisconsin, United States - UWRJ-L156-409C-4 | ecosystem: Environmental > Terrestrial > Plant litter >...
TGCGTTCATGCGGCTTTGCCTAAAATTCCAAAACATCTCTAGAATGACCATGTCAACAGGCACTCCTTGCATGTGCAGCGCGGATTCAAGTGAACATACTAAAGCAAGCAAACAAGGCTTCCTGGGCAACTGGAATCCAGGCCATGACGGCCGTGACCTGGCCAAATCCCCACTGGTCGTCGGCATACTGGTCGCCGCTGGCCGCGCGAAGCTGTTGTCGCTGGTGCAATAGGCCGGCTAGCGAGACGGCCGTCAGATATGTTCCGATGAAGGTCGCCAGAGTGGCCAGGGTGATTCCCGCAAATCTGTAGGGCCCGAAGTTGAGGTGCCTGCAAAGGTCGTGGTAGGGCTTATTGAAGGTGGCCGCGATCCCTTTGGACAAGAGATAGACGCACAAGCCGACGACCCCAAAGACAATGGCCGCGACGAAGGCGACGATTGGGAATAAATTAGTTATTCGTCTAAAAGTCACGTACCATGCCAGGTACCATGGCAGTCCGTCGACCCTGAACGCCTCTTTGAGGTAATTCCACTCCTCGGGCTGTTCAGGGGCGATCTCTGCGGCGGGCCAGTCGCGGTCCATGACGCAGAAGGCGGTAATGTCCTGCAGGGCCTTGGCATGGGCGATAGGGTAGGGCTTAGCGGCAGATCTCGACACGTGGATTCACGGCGGATACTCTTGATAGACCTTAGTAATCGTGGCTCGAAACCAAAACTCCGTATTACGTTACCTAGCTAGGTATCCGTATTGTAATCTGCTAAAACCGCCACCTCTATCGCTTCCACGTTCACTCAGCACACTCCGGCCTGTTACCATACCCTAAGGGCCTCATCTACCCCTATTTGGCATAGCGTCTGTAGCCCTCCTCCCAGGCGGCGCCGCTGGCGCTTTAATGTCCTTGTGCTCCCAGTTGTTGCACCAGCCCGGGTCGTCATTAACCATACAATGCCAAACCCTGCGGAACCTCTCGTTTGCCTGGCGCGGGGCGCAGAAGCTCCCCGGATCATAGGTGCAGAAGCCCGTCGGTCCGGGGGGTGCGCCCTGGCTGCCCACAAACTCGAAATAGTTCTCCCACCCTATCCCATCTCTTACCACCTGCTTGAAGCTCATGCTAGCCCCTTGACTGGTCTGATCGCAGAACCAGTACGTGTTCCCGTTCTGGGTGAAGGATGTGACGTTGAACTTCACCCCCTTGTCGAGATTGATCTCTGGGCGGCCAAAAACGCCATCAAATTCCTGCTCTACAATGTACTGGCGGAAATTGGTGTACTCCTTCTGCCTTTCGCAGCTGGTGTGCGAGTCCGGAATGGCTGCGACCGCCACCGGCTCCAATGGTGGGTCGCTCTTGTCCAGGTTGATGTATGAGAGCCAGAAGCCTCCTGTTGGTACCGGTGGTGCAAAGACGGAAACCCACGTGGCGCAGGCGATGCCCGTTACGCACGCCGACACACCTGGCGGAACGCCCAGTGCACACCGCGACTCTGTCGTTGTAGACATGCAGGACGAGCCCGAAGGTGTGGAGATGGTCGTCTTGATCTGGGGGGCGTCGGTGATGGTGGGAAAGGCCGAGGCTGGGATGGTGGTGCAGGCGGCGCGGGGTACGCACGAGGTGGTGATGGTGCTGGTGCCGGAGGTGATGGTGGCGCATGAGGTGGTGGTGGTGGTGAAGAGGCAGTTGAGCGATGTGCTGCTTGAACGGGGCGTGAGGTCGACCGTGACGCTGGCGGGGGTGTGAGAGACGCTGCCCGAGGGTGGTAAGAGATCAGGGCGACCGGGCAGGAGCGGACAAGATGCACCATCCGAGTTCTCCTGACGCTTCTTTGCCTTGCTCCTCTTCCCATTGCCGTTGCCGTCATTGCCCCGCTGGAGGCAGTTGGTGGGGCCATCCATGCCGTTCCAGATGACGGGCACTTTCGGAGGCTCGTCGCCTGCGGCAAGATTAAGCCTGTTCGCGTAGTTTCGAGCGTAGAACGCGTCCGTCATGTCATCTTCGATATCTGGATCAAGTTCGCGGTGCAGATTCACAATCAACCTTTTGACGTTACCCGGCACTGTGAGATCACCTCCCTCAGGCCAAATCTGCGGGGCAGCGCGGAAGTAGGCCACTAGACCTGCAACACGAGGAGCAGCGAATGAGGTCCCTACGCCCCCAAAGTAAAAGTCATTCTTGCTCCTCTGGTCGGGATCTTCGGGGTACTGCCCGCGGTCTCTTTGGGGCGAGGCGATGTAGATATTCACAGCTGGCGCAAACGTGGTGATCCTTTCGTTATAAGGCAGCAGGAGGGCGCGACGCCCCTTCTTGTCGGATGCCCCTACGGTGATGAGATCTGGCACGCGGCCTGTGATTCCGAAGTTGGCGGGATATCTGGGAATGGCATTCAGACCCGGGTTGTTGAGGGGATCGTCATTGCCAGTCGAGCTCACAATGACAATCTTTTCATTGTTGATCATTTCGTTCAAAAGATCGGCTGGGGTTATCATTTGTTAGAAAACGCGAGTTTCTTCCACACAGAAGAAGTGGACGTACCAGCCGAGGATATCCATTGCTCATCGACAACTGCAGGCGGAAAACCGTTGGACAGGTTGATGACGGCTTTGCCCTGCGCCTCCTCCCGTATCACATCTTTTTGGATGGCAGTATACAGGGCGATCTCCCTCGCCGCTAGTAGTCGCAAAAATAGAGTTTAGCAATGGGGCGGTAAATCCGACGGACGGACGAGAGGATCGAGTACGTACCAGAACCTCCGTAGTCGGCCATCTTCCACCTAGCCTTGGGCGCGACTCCAAGGCTATTTCCAACGGCCAGGGATGCGACACCGGTGCCATGTTGCATGCGTGTCCAATCCGATTTGCTTTGAATTCTCCTGACAATGGGATCACCGTCGTCCTGGATGTAGCCGGCGGGCGGGTTGGGTCCAAATTCCTGAGCGAAAACGTGTCAGCACTGTCCAGCCTCCAACACTAGGTAGGATACGAAATCAATCTCACATTGTGGGACTCTAAAACACCCTCATCGAAAATATAGATCAGCTGGCCCTCCCCGTAAGAGTCGTCCCAGTACGCGATGTACTCCTGTGTTCCCGCATCAGTATCATCATCCTCCCAGATACGGTAGTCGGTCCTCTCGCCTGGCTCGGAGGGCGGGTTCCAGTTAACACCGCCGGGAACTGAGAGCTGCGACAACTCCCAGGTACGGGCCGACGTCCGCGTGTCGAGAGCTCTTGGGGAGAGCCGAGACCGCCAAGACCGTCGGGATTTCGCAGGCGGAGGAGGAGTCGAGGAACGGTTATTGTCGAGCTCGGGAATCTGTCGTTTTCCTTGTCCCATGGAGCCAAAGGAGGAGAAGGTGTCCAGCGAGACAAAATCATCATCCTCCCGCACCCGCTTCCGGTCCTCCTTCTCGACCTTGCCCCATACGGCCGGCTGCTTTTCCATGACACGAGCCACCTCGGCGTGCATGTTGTAGGCGAAGAAGAGGTAGGTGGACGTTGTGCCGTTGACCTCCTCGAAGGCGCGCTGGTTCTGCTGTCTGCGCCGCTCCAGCAGATTGCGGATGTCGACGGCCGAGGATTTGCGCGCCTCCTCCTTGACCCAGATGATGTAGGTGTCGTCCGACGCCTTCTCGCAGCTGAAGTCGATGCTCGGCGCATTTGGTGGCTGCTGCAACTGGCGGCGGTTGTTTGGAGCGACCGTGGGCTCCAGCGTGCAAGCGACGGTGGAGGTGCCCGATGTCGCGGTGGCGCTGTCGGTGGCCTCACACCCGGGATATGACAGGCTGGTAGACATGACGGTAGATGACACGGTCTGGGTCGTGGTCGGGTTCGTCGACACGGCGAAGGAGGTCGTGGTGACCTCGATGCTGCCCCACTTGGTCTTGCACCCTTCATTGCCACCGGGCTTCGGCGGGAAGGTGAGTTTGAGGTCGGGTCCGACGCTATGTGGGGGGGTCACGGTTTTGATCAGCAGGGACGGGCAACAGCGATTGGGGGGCTCGCACTGGACTCGAACTCACGTGATGGGTGGCCACGGCGCCAGCGAGACGCTCACGCCGGGCGGGAAACTGATTGGTGGGCATGACCCGGGGCCAAGGCAGGGCGGATAGACGCCGGGGATGAGGTTGGGCCATTGCCAGCCGCCAATCTCGATGCCGCCGAATTTCGGGATGCATACCGGGAAGAACCAAATTTTGCGACAAGAAGTCTTTTTACCACCACCACCACCACCACCGCCTGTTTCCTCGGGCTCTTCTTCCTGCACCGTCGTGCTCACGGGGATCAGCGTCTTGTCGGCTGGCCAGGTCGAAAAGGTGATGAGAGGCGGTGGAGTGGTACACCCGATGCCCCAGATGCGTTCCGGATCGAGCACGATGGTGTCCCGCCCCAAGGTAGCGGTCGAAGTGGTCGTTCCGGTAAAGCAGGGGTATGTAAAAGTTGAGCCACCCGGAAGGACGGTGAAACTTGGCCCCACTGGGGACGGTGGCTGGCCTGTTGGGAAAGGGCTCGGCGGCGTCGTGGTACATCCAATTCCAAACATGCTCGTCGGATCCAGCACAATAGTGTCAGTGCCGAAGACGATTGTGGAGGTGGTGGTTTCGGTGAAGCAGGGGTATGTAAAGGTCGAACCTCCAGGCAACACTGTGAAACTCGACCCCACGGTTGGCCGAGGAGGAAGCGTTGGCGGCGGGGGAAGAACGGTAAAGGTTGCGCCTCCAGTCGTGATGGTGCTCGGTCCCGTCACGCTAGGGAAGGTGAACGGCTGTCCATTTGGCAGCGTCGTTACAATGGGGACAAAAGTATTGCTCGTTGTGGAAACAATAGGAGGTGGGGGAGGAGGAGGAGGAGGAGGAGGGAGGGTAGCAGGACTCGAAGGGAGAAGGGTAAAGGTTGCTCCTCCGCTGGTTATGGTGGACGGTTCCGTGATGGGCGTTGTGGGAAAGGTAAAAGTATTGCCGTCAGGGAGTCTTGTCACGCTGGGTTGTACAACCGGTGGGACAACTGGTGGGGGCGTTGGGAGAAGAGTGAAGGTTGCCCCCCCACTGGTTATGGTGGACGGTGCTGTAATCGGCGTTGTTGGAAATGTAAAAGTATTGCCGTCAGGGAGTCTCGTCATGCTAGGCTGTACAACTGTTCCTGGCGGCGGCGGCGGCGGCGGCGAGGATGGGAGAAGAGTGAAGGTTGCCCCACCACTAGTTATGGTGAATGGTTCTGTGATGGGCGTTGTTGGGAACGTGAAGATGTTTCCGTCAGGAAGCCTTGTGACGCTGGGCTGTACAATTGTTCCTGGCGGCAGAGGTGGAAAAATCGTAAAGGTTGCACCCCCATTGGTCACAGTCGTCGGGGTAGTCAACGAGGAAAATGTCAACGTATTCCCATTGGGAAGTCGTGTGGTCACTGGCTGCGGGACACCGGAAGGTGGGGAAGAGGGAGGGAAGAACGTGAAGGATACACCCCCGGTGACGAGCGTTGAGGGCGCCGTGCCAGTCACTGGCGGAAGGGTCGAGATGCTGGTGCCAATCTGGATCACACTGCCACTCAAAATGACGGTCTGGCCATCTGTTGCAGTTGTGGTAAAGATGCTTGGAGGAGGAGAAGGAGGAGGAGGAGGAGGAGGAGGAGGCGAAGACGGCGGCATGAAGGTGAATGTGTGGCTCCCCGTGGTGACAGTCAAAGGTGCCGTGCCTGTGACGGTTGGAACTTGGATGGTGTCGGTGCCGTTGATGATTATGACAGACGCGCTTGACACAATAGGAGCTCCAGCAGCATCGGTCCAGGTTGTCGCCGGCAGCGTAATTCCAATCGCCGGGGTTGTGCTAGGGACATTGGTAACGGGGGGAAGACCAATCGTAGTGCCAGCGCACGTGGTGAAAGTCACAGTAGTCTTCACGTAGCCAAAAGCCATCCATCTATACCCTCGCGTCGACGTAGTGGTGAGGGTGACAGGGGGGAGGGGTTTAGAAGAGCAGTTTTGCCAGCCTCTAGATGCTGAGGGTTGTGGGGGCCTGGGTGGGCTGGTGAGGTTGCCCGCTGAAGTTGGAGTGTCGCAACCTCCCACTGCGTTGCAAACGCTTCCGGCGGGACAGCAGCCATACTGACAGCAGATGGTTCCTGATTTATCAAGGTTAACTATGTACGGCTTATAACAAGAGGGATGAGAGCCAAGACGCACCCACGCCACAGAGGTTATGCTGCCCGTCAGGGGTTTCGCAACACGTCGTGCCGTACCCATCTGAGCCGCACCGGTCTTGACACCAGTACTCGCCCAGGGCACACTTCTCCGACGAAGGAGAGAACAGAGCTGCGCAGGAGTCAAAAAAAGATAGGAATGGGAAGATGACAAGAAGCCCAAAGGGCAGAGGATCGAGCCTCATGCTGCTTGGGATCTTGGAATTAGCTCCGAGTTCCCCAAGGAGGAGAGAGTTCTGGGAGGTAGAGGCGACGTAGTTGGGAAAAAGCAGAGGCCAACAAGAAGGTACTGAGGTAGCTATTTATTTCGAACAGAAGATGCCTCAGTCTGCTGTCCCCCTACCAGACCCGCAGGCTGCCCGGACTTTGCTATGATGCGGGATGCCATCAAGTCCCTTCGAGGCTGAAGGCCTTGGATGACAGGGACACCAGAAATGGAAACGATATTCGGAGTTCGAGTCTGCCTTGGTCAATGACTCTTGTTCAGACATCACCAGGTTCACCGGCCCTCATCACATCTCGATGTACCTATATCAGAGCCCATCACACCGCTCCTACTATCGGTCTGAGTAAGCTGGGAGACGGTGAACTGCTCAGATGGGGGCGATGATTGCGCGGCCAGGGTTAGGGTGGCCTCGGACTTCATGACCAGGGACCGTCCGGGTTTTTTGAGGTCCCGTGAGCGGCGTGAGCAGGTTTCCGGGTCTTGCGTGGAACAAAGCGGATGCGGTGCAGTAGTCGGAGCCCGCTGATCCGACGGCACCCGATAGTAGCTTTTGCTAGCCCTGGGGAGTTCCAAGAATGGTTGGTTGCTACCCACTATACACTAGTCCGAGTTGCGAGTCCGAGGCTCACGCTGAATCTGTTTGGTGTTGGTTAGGCTTCCTAGTGAGAGTCCCGTGTCGGCTAAAGTCAGGCCCCAATGACACCGGCTGCCTTCATACAGAGTCGACGCAACACAGGCTGTATGGCCACTTACAAAGCATGGGCGAGTCATCAAATCTGAATCCTGGGGGTCATCCCGGTAGTTCTGTTGAAAAGTTCAGGCCAATATACCCAGTGATGGGTTTAAGCTTCAAATGCAAGCTTGGATGCGGTGCAGCTACCGCAACATATCTAGGTAGGTAACAGAAGCGGCTTTGCTTTCCTTGCAACATTTAAAAAATGGAGAGTGTCAATAAAATCTCAGCTTAAGCCTGGCAATTATTGTATTCATGTGATTGAACAGTGTTGCTTGAAGGGAGGTATCTAGACAAAGGAAAACTAGCTACGATAGGCACCTAGCTACGGCCTATGAAGAAAAAGAAAACAGGCAGAAACGATTGTATAACCACCAACTTGAGAAGCCTTTAAGCTGCAACATCCAACCTCTTCAACTGCTGATCCACCATCTTCCGCCCTGTGCATGCAATCGCCCTCTGAAAGGCCTTCGAGCAGGACTTGGAAAATCTGCCTGCCGTCTGCTTGAGGCTCTTCACCACCCTGTCCGGCACGGGATCGGCGGCGGCGGCGTACAGGCCATGCATGGCCTTCTCAGCCCACACGTGCGATGTGCTACGCAGTTTTTCAAAATGTTTCAAGATAGACTCCTTGATATGGATCTGGATAGCGGGAATATTGCTGCGAGACCCGCCGTTGTTGCTGATATTGTCCAAAATTTCGTCGAACGTAACTGTGCCAGCATAGCCCGGGGAGCTGGCAGGTGTTGAAGTACCACTGAACGAGGTAAACGGGCTTGCCGTTGCCGAGTCCGCTTGGGAGGATATGGCCGCTGGGCTTTCGACCATGTCCTCGTAGCGCAGGGCAATTATATGCATCTTAGCTGGCTTCTCTCTGTTGCCGTTCCGCGGGGGTGGCACCAGATCAAGTCGCATGCGCGACTCAGGCCGCTCCGGCTCAGAGTACACAGAAACGGACTGCCCGTCGGCGTCTTTTTCGGTCTTTTCAACCCATACACCAGACACGGAGGGGCTGCTATCGTCGATGAACTCGAAGCGGTTGCGGATATTGGCGACAGATGTCTTGTATTCGGCCGTCATTTTCTCAATCGAAGCGCGCTCGGAAGCCGCCCAGGTACGCGTGCTTGTCGAGCGGCGCAGGGGCGGGTCGGGATCAGGGGAGACAGAGCGCTCAATTACCGATAGTCGGTCGCTCTGGTCCTCGAAGCGCGCCTCGAGACGGTGCAGAGTGCTGAGGATGTCGACAAGTACGTGTTCGTCTTGCATCTTGGTCGTTCTTGAGAGCGATGGGAGCGATGGGAGCGATGAGTTGGGAGTTGGGGAGGAAGGTGCCGCTGTTCGTTCGACACCGCATCGGGGAGTCGTCAAGTATCCCTGATGTCACACCTCGGTCAATTCCGGCGATGCAAGGCACAGAGCGCGGTGCTAAGCTCGGCACAGATAAGCTATACCGAGCCCACGTAAGGCACGAGGAGGGAGTCAGGACCTGGTAGGGCTGAGGCTTAGAACCTTCAAGGGCGGCAATGCGAGGTGCGAGGGCTGCAAGGGCGGCCCGATATTGGTTTTCTCAGCATATCTGGTTGCCTCGGAAGTGTCGGATTGGGCCGGCCAATCAGCTTACACGCACCACCCCATCAGGTAAGCGACCGCCACGAGTACCTCTCCGCCCCTGACTATAACACGCTGATCCGAATAGCTTCAACGCCCATCTTGTCCAACCTCTATCCTTGTTAACGATCTTTAGACAACAGAAAACCGGTTTGTCTCATATGGTACCTACAATTAAGAAAGTTGCCACAGTCAGCAGACCGGGTAGAATCGGTCACCGACGCCATATTGGCTTTGAAAGAGTCCGAGGTCCTTTGAAGGCCTCTTGGCTTTCCCATTTCTTGATTGATATGTTGCTACTGTGGTTGAGCTCGGAATAGGGCAAGTCCGAAACGGGCAGTGCCGACACCGTTTATATTATCGTCACCGACTCCAACAAAACACCATATCGAGGAGCTAGGGCTAAGCCAAGCATAAGAATATATAACTACCTACAGAGCCGTGTCACCGTGCCTCACGCAAAGACACTGGGGCCACCAGCAACAGTCACCCATCTGTCTGCCATATCCCATTCTCTCACCCTCTTTTCCCACTCCCGTCGCCACCATGACTAAACGCCCCATCATTCTGTTGGTCATCAGCCAACTCGCGACCCTCGCTTTCGCGGACCACCCCAGCACTAGCGACTGCTGCGAGTTCACCATATCCTCTACCGTTGGCAACTTCGACTGTCCAGCCGGCGAGCTGCTCGACGGCCAAATCCGCCTCAACGGCACCTATGACACCTCGACCTTCTGCATCTCCCCCGCTGGCGGCATCACCAACGCTCGCGGCTTCGGCTGCATCGTGACTGACGCGCCCACCACCCAGTTCCAATGCGACGAGGGCAAGCCCCCCACGCTGGGATTTTCCATCGGGGACAACAACACCCTTCTCTACGAAGGCTCGTCTCGCTTCCACGTCTGTCCGGCCACCGACACCGAGTACAACATCTACGTCTCGCCTGAATTTGGGCAGACCAAGTGCTTCCCTGTTGTCTTGCAGACGGATGGATGCGGAGCAAAGAAGACGTGCCCGCCACCTCCGGAGCGGGAGACGGTGTGGAAGACGGAGTGGGCGACGAGCACGGTGCAGTACAAGATCACCGAGACTTGGACCTCGCTGGTGCCGTGCTCGACCTCTGCTGCTCCGACGACTGCGCCGGCAAACATGACGAAGCCGTGTATGAAGAAGGATTGCCATCAGAGTTCGCCGATTTGGACTAACGATACCCTTACGGCTCCTGTTCCACCCACCGGTGCTACTGGTACCAGTGGTACCTTGCTACCACCAACGGGGGGTGTGAACTTGCCCGATGCTGGTCCGGTGGGTGGGACCGAGACAGAGATAAGGGCGCTGCCTACTCGTGGGCCTGTTGCGAGAAGGCAATGGTGGGGACGCTAATGAGATGGAGTGGACCCAACTAGGCCTTGGGAGATGTATATGTGGGTGTTGGGGTTTAGTAAACAGAGAGGCTTGGTTGATGCATGTCAGCGAGTCTCCGCGGTCATGAGAAGAGAAGGTGCAATGCCCGAGGTAATGGTTCATGTCATGCTGGGTTGTTAGGCACCAGTCCCCTATTTTATCTCTGATTACGGTTCTTTCATTCGTTCGCTCGGATGCTTGTCAGTGCCCCTTAATGGTGTCACCATCCTCCGGTCACTCCTCCAAAGCACAAAAGACAGCTTGTCTAACCGCCTCGGGCATGCTCAGCATTAGCTTATATGTCAACCACTTGCGTGCTTTCTTGATGCTATAGGGTGTTAGAAGCACTGCGCTCTAGATAGTTGTGAATGGTGGTAAGCTAAGTGGCAAAGCCACCTGGCTATAATTGCGCGTCTGTGGTAATGGTTATAAATCTATGGTGACTCGGGGCGCTTGTTCAGGCCGGCCCTGTCGTTCTTTTTTTTTTTTTTTGGCTTTTTATGTAATATTACTTTAGCCGCTTTTGTATATAGCGATGCGTTCTCTGGCGCGTGCCACCGTCAAAAAGGGGCCGCGCCGCGCGGTTCTTTGAACCGTGCTTCTTTTCAATTCATCATCCGACGATTTCACCACGAAAACCTCCCATTGGAAGCCCAGTGACATTCTGGTCCTCTGATCGAAGGAAGATGACCTAGTTCACGGTCGCGTTTCCTTTGTTGTTCCATGCTAGGCTCCGTTTCATGCTAGGCACTATCACTAGCTAGGTCTTGTTCCATACTAGGTACGTATCTGTTTTTCTACGTCAATTGCATTTGTGTCCCTCCAATCGGAGGGCCAGTAGTCTGGGAGTCGGCCTTCCAGGCCGACTACGACGTTCAAAGGGTGTGGTTCTCTTTGTGGTTTCTTCCCTGTTGCGCCATCGCACCAGTTCAATATATACCTTTATGTAGGAGTGTCCGCTTACACAGTAAGTGTAGCGTGTCGAAGTACCCGAATAGTTAAAATAGCAACTATCGCTGTTTTTAATAATGGCGCTCTAGAGGTAGCCTAGGTAAGCCTCACTACGCTCTGTGGTAGGCGGGTGGCGTAGCGACTTAGCTGCGTGGGGTTTGAGCGATCTGCTGTTCTTAAAGTTAGTGACGAGTATTTGCTGAGAAGATAAGAGCGGCGTATATAGGGGTTTAAGGAGCTTCCTCCTCCTTTTCCTCCTTTTCCTCCTTTTCTTCCTCCTCTTCCTTTATAGGGGAGGGGGTATAGGAGTAAGGGCAGGGCCGGATTTAAGGCTTAATGGCAATAAAATAAAGTTAGTTAATGCTCTTAAATAAAAAGAGAGTAAGTGAAACTTACAGTACAAGCACTCTCTTCTTATAGAAGCTTTAACTACAATAGGTTAGAATTAAAGTAGGAGAAAAAGTGGAGGAAAACTTACAGATCTGCCAGAGTTTGGTGATTATGGGATCTGGAAAGCGTAGGAGCAGGTCAGTAAGTGACGATCGACTTCCTGCGCTCAGAAAGCTGGGCCTGGGTGGACCACACATATACCGGACACCTGCAGCGCGGTAGGCACAGCAGGGTTGCATCGCATGAGATGACGGATAGCCGGCCAGTGACAGCAGTGGGGTTGACAGGTATAAAGCCGTGCATCGCACAGGTGCTACACTGCGCTGCCTTTCAATCCCCTCTCTGGACAAGTTCTCGCACACACCCAACTACGATGGGATCCGTGATCTCTTCCTACGGCAGCGCCCTGGTAGGCGCGGTATTGGCAATCGCGCTATACGCCATATATCGAGCCGCACTACTGAAGCCGCTCGCAGACATCCCTTACAACCGAGATGCTAGCAGGGAAGCTTTTCGGGAACGTCCCTGAAATGATGCGCTACGTCTTTCGGATCAAACGCATCTTTGTAAGTCTTCCGGGTTCTTGAGGGCGTTGTGGCACAGAGCTAACAGGGCCGAGAACAGTGTTGGCTGACCTCGTTGACAACGCGCCATCAAAAGTCCCATCGTCCAAGCCTTCATCAAGCCGATGTCTCTGCCATGGGTGGTAGTGGCGGACCCCCTCGAAAGCTAGGACATCCTGCTTCGACGCACAAAAGAATTCGACCGTAGCGGCTTCTTCGGCGAGCTCATCGCCGGCATCGCACCCAACCAACACATCCAGTTCCTCTCGACCGATGCGCGCTTCAACAGCAGCCGCAACCTCATTAACCACTTGGTGGCGCCCAGCTTCATCGCCCAAGTCAGAGGGCCTCACTTCTACGAGGTGGCAACCAAAATGATGGAAATGTGGGAGCTCAAGTGCGAGATTGCCGACAGCCGACCCTTCAACGCCTACCACGACATCACCTTCGTCGCGCTAAGTCCGGGGGCCCACTTTTTGACCACCCCTGTTTTCGACCACCGTGTCCAATCTCACCGCTATTTCGACCCCCTCCGACGAACCTTAATTTCTCTCCCATTTCGAATGCAACCTTTTCCATTCTT
>Ga0247758_1002006_pt1 | contig 12640 bp, 9 predicted proteins | sample UWRJL156409C4_FD_180950 | JGI IMG/M metagenome (GOLD analysis project Ga0247758, IMG submission 180950) | Plant litter microbial communities from Arlington Agricultural Research Station in Wisconsin, United States - UWRJ-L156-409C-4 | ecosystem: Environmental > Terrestrial > Plant litter >...
ACGGAATCGACCCCGGACCAGCGACAGGGCCGCATTCTTGAAACCAACGAAGAATCTGATGGTGGATGATGTGACACTGGCCATCATGGACCGGTACGCCTTGAGAATGGGCCGCCAAGTGTCGAGGAGAATGAAGACCATGGTGAGCGGGTAGAAGGCGAAGAAGGCACCATAGACGACGAGGTTTCCAGCGCTGTAAAACGCAGGGGAGTACTCCTGGTATGCTGTTTCGTTGAGCACAGCACTATTGGGGGTGACCACCTTCGTGATGTTATATGAGTTACCGGTGTTGTCGAAAATACCGGACGAGTTGATGGGGAGATATGCCGACCAGCTTGTGTTCGTCCAATACAGAGCGATGATGATCAAACCGCCCAGGATGGTTCCCGCAAATTGCTGAGAGAAAGCAAAGAACGGGTATGCGAGGGGGGCTGAGTAGACCGAGAGAACGTTCCAGTCGAAGGTGGAAATAGGGTTGAAGCCCAGCCCCGAGTTCGACCCTGTGATCATGTTCAAGTTGAAGTTGTTGGGCGCGATCCATGTCATCCAGGCAAAGAGGCTCAGCGCTGGGAAGACGAAGCCAGGAAGCCAAAAGTAGATAAACATGGCGGAAAACGCATAAAAGAAGAAGCGGTATCGCGAGATACTCCACCCGTGTATCGTTTCCTTCTTGTCTGGTAACAGCAACGCTCTGTTTAGTGCTAGCGTCGGGAGGATGTTTGGCCATATCGCTTCGACGGGGTAGACAACGAATCGTCGCAGGAGACCAGAGAACCCGAGACCCATGAGCTGGGTAGAGAGCAGCAGCAGGATGCTGTAGCCAGGCGTGAGCCAGCTGCACTCCTCGTTAGCACGATATCGCACGGAGACATCCGTCACAGATTAAACGAACCGGTCCCCAAAGTACACGGTCTGTGTCTGTATGTTCCAAAAACAGTATGCAGATGTAAGACCAACGTCGACGATGATCGTGGACAGCATCTGCTCTTTGTATGACCAAGGTCCAGGGTTGAGATAGACTCGCTGGCCGCGGAAGTTGAAGCCCCAGTCCGGCAGAGCCCAGGCGAGAGCCTTGCCGCACGGATAGAGAAGGATTTGCGCAACAGCAGAGGACAATGTGATGGCTGGCCATCGGGAGTTGAAGAGGGAGTTGGTGAATTGGGCGATGATAGCCCACATGTAACCCAGCAGGTGCGCCCGTAGAGTCTCGCAGGGTATATCTTTGTCGTCGGTGGGCTCGGTGACGGAGCGAACTTCAGGATACCACGAGTAGAAGTGGCCGACCGCTGTCTCAGTCTTCAGCTTGAGCTCCCATTCTTCGGTGGTATCGCCGTCGGCAGGCCCTCGGAGGAGGTTCGTGAGCTTCTCGCGCAGACCGGAAGCAAAGTTGTAGTCGTATTCGTGTTCCTTCAGCACCTTTTGGATGATGGTGCGGCACTCGTCGACAGTCAAAGTCTTGATCTTGTCCATGACGTGCTCGATGTCGTCAATCGGGGCCATGCCATCCTGTCGGTCGCCGGCCTTCTCGGCGAGGTCGAGCACCAGGCCGCCAACATGATGCTCAGTAGTGTTTGTGGCGTGATTTTGGATGTCTTTGTGTAACAACTCATCTTTCTCGGCAACATGGCCGACATCAGATGCTGGCGACGACATGGTTGTTGGTGATGCCGCTGGTTCTCGCTGTTGTTGATGGAGAAAGTGCAAACAGCACGCAACTTGGGCTGGCAGGCGGAGGATGTGGGGCACCAGTCTTTAAGAAGGAAAGAGCGAAGGATGAGTTTTATCTCATAAAATTACATTGACCTACCTACCTTCTGCTGCTTTTGCCAGTGCCGCAGCGTCGGTCACCCAAGTGATATCACAAACTACCAATCCTGGTGATAACGCCGATGCGGCGCAGCTCGTTCTCGAGATGCCCAGTTTGATTCCAACTTCCGCTACTAGCATACCACTCCCCCACCCTCTCTTGAGGTCTCATGGCAGCCAAAGGGGTTGTCTCCGTGTACCCAGTGCCGACGTATCCATGGAGTTGCCGTGCCGCGGCATACATTGGCATACGAATCGCCAAGAAAGCTTAGCCGCGCCACCAAAAAGCTTATGTCCGGTTTATCCCCCGAAGCTTTGAGTAGAGGTCCAATTTACCTTCTCGCCACCTTCCCGATTGGAACGACGGGAGTGCACCCCACATGCTCCGTGCAGCGATGATAATGAGCTCGTCGTCGATAGCGAAGCGATAGCGGTGCGGGGACGAGAGAAGGAGGGGCGGGCAGCTGGTAAAGTTTGGATCAATGGAAGACGCAGGATCATCGCAGCATCCTCACCTTCCATCTTCGGTGGGGGGTGAATTTTCCCGGGCGGCGCACTCATCGGTCATGAATGACAATTGGCGGCTATACATCGATTGACACATCACCCCAGGTAGATTAGCCCATCTAGAATGCCCATTGCAGCTGCGGTAAGTCCCGAGTCCCGCAATCACTGCTGCGCTCCGGCAAGTGCTGGCCAATCCAGATGCAGACATTCACTGGTGCGATAACCTCATCAGCGCCATGTATCAGGTCCTCGCGCAAAGATGAGTCGCGTCATTTGGTCTGTCACATTCGGCATCACGGTGCCGAAGATGACGGACACCAGAGTTGTGTGGGGCGTTATCTTGATCGGCATTCACTCCTGGGCCCGTCAGATATCGCGCGCGGCCGTGAATACGGCCATTGGCAGTGCTATCGCCATTAGTAGTTTTCAAATACCTCATGCCTCGTTCCATCTAGAGAGCTAGAGAGGCGAAGTGGAACATACCGATCCATGCCATCCACCAAAATCCCGTCCGTTTGCGGAGCGAGAATGACCTCCACGGAGCCTGACGCCTCCAGGTGTTTCTTGTCATCGGTCAACAACTTGAATGCAGATCGGGGCAGATCATCCCAACTTCTTTATGATTAGGGTAGCCAAAGTTGAAGCAACTTGTTGGCGGGATGAAGAGCTTGAATTGCGTGTGACAGATAAGTCAAACTACTCACAACTCGAAGCATTGAAAGCTGCGTGATTGCCTCGCGGGAGATAGAGAAATCACCCTCGTGAGATGATCTTCGAGTTATGCGGGGCTACCAGCTCAGAGGGTTTGAACTAAGCAAGATTGGCAGGTACATCGGGAGGCAGGCATCCAAGATGCACGGTGAAAGGCGGCGGTTTGCGCCTATGGAAGACATTGAGGTCATGACTCGCAAATAGTGGAAGTAGTTCACGGTAGGGGTATGGCTATATACTAAATGGTAGTAGGTGGTCGTGAGTGGGAGAATGTTGGCAGGCAGGAAATGGAAATAATTCGCAGGAATTGATGGAGTTTGCTTCAATGTTGCTCTCTCCAAGTCTCCTGGTGAATTGTGGGGCATTTGGGGCCACGTTAATGGGGCACGTGACATTCAGGTGACCCGCCTGATTCTCCGTTCAATCGCCTCCAGAAAGAGTACATTTCCACCTCCAGTAGCATAAGCCCTTTCAACTCTTTGGAGCCTGTAACTTATGTACCAGCAAGACTTTTTATTAGGCAGAGCCTGCACTTTAGGTCACTTGCCCAACACACTACCGCACTACAGACTGGTGATTATTTGCAACTGCGGTTTTGGCAGTGTTTGTAGCTCTTATCTTTTCACGGCAGCCTGGGCTTCGCACATCTATGTACATTATACAGTTGTTTAGCGCCTTGCATGTGACCGCGCCTCACCTGCAGCCAGTCCTTCTCGTCTCATTTTCCCCAAGTCCTTTTAAATTCATCGAGTTAATAAATCCCTCAACTCGAAAGGGACAAATCCGACTCAGCGCCTATTGCATCGCTAGAAACGGCCTTTGATACCAAATGGTAAGTATCATAGAGAGAATATGGCTTGTCCCGTTGTACCAAGCCATACATAGTTCAGCTGTTGTTGTTGCTGCTGTTTTGGCCGTTACAGTTGCAATTGTTGTGGATGCGATCGTTGTGAGAAGGGACCACGGATGCTGGGCGCGCTGCAGCGCAGACGGTAATCCGCTGATGTGGGTAACGGCACAGGGTGAGGTCGGTGTCACGTGTTGGCACATGACCAGCACACGACCAGCACGCGACCTTGGGTTTTTCATGTCCTTCGACCAAACAATCACTACAGTTTTATCAGTGCGGTTTTTGGTAGACGAAGGGCTGTTTGAACTTACAGACCCTCCCTGGTATCAAACTTGGATTTAACCCGGATTTGCTTCGCTTTATCCATTTGGGCGTGGAACCTGGTAAACATTGCAATTGGAACATCTGGGATGTCGGCAGTTTGGTATCCGACAATCAAAATCCCGTCCTGCTACATTTTCTGGGTGTCCGCAGGTGCACTGTAAACAGAGTCAGCGCATGTTGCTGTCAACTCGAGGGCCATCCCATGTCGCCCCTGGAGAGTACGGACGCAAATCCAATATGTAATTATGACAACAGATCGTTTCTTCTTGCCCTTCGTATTTTCTCGGCGTGGCTAGGAAAAATAGATGTTAGCTGAACATCCATTTTCTCAAGGAGGCTACGCGCTATGCACTGGCGGCTCGGCTCATCAGTAGCTTTTGGGGGGCGGATAGGAAATTTCAATGGGAGGCACTCGGTGGAGGTAACGAACCATGTCTATTGTGAGGCGACTGCCAGGCTGCTACCCCTGGCTTTTTTTGATGAAGTACATGAAAAACGGGATGAAGTAAGAGGCGACTCGGAAAGTGGTGATGGAAGTGATGGCTGGTAGGTCGCACTTGGGAGAGTGCGTCAGCAAGCGACCCGGGGGGTCAATCCAAAGTCGGACAACAATCCCGGCTTTCCGTTTTCGGATTTCGGGTCAGTTCACGTGACGCACTCAACACACCTGCACATCTGGGTTTACACCAACGCGTTCTCCAGTTCATGGAAGGTGAGCTAACCAAGGGGTCATGGAGGAAAGCTTCGGAGCGGGGAGTGGACATGCTCGGCGCTGCCCCTCATAAATCCGCTGAAAGTGCAGTTTTTGCGCTCTGCTCCTCTGCTCACCTCATTCGCATATGAGGAGCCCAATTCCAAGGTTGGGCAGGGCCCGGGGGGTGAGTGCCCAAATTCACCTGTGCTCTGACCAATGAATGGACAGCGACAGGCGAGCGCCCCGCAGCACCAGTTGGCAGCTGCACACAATAGTGTGCGCCAGCCAAACTGCTAAGTTTGGCGACTGGAGACTGGACGTGCAGACAGATGGGAGTTAATCTTTTGGCCTGTTGCGAGAATCACGTATGAATGTATAGCATCCTCGAGATACTCCCTATGCATCAGACGGGAGGTTGGAAATACGGACGACCAGTTCACCTTGCGTCTAGGCAAGTTCGGGCAAGTTACCTGGGAAGCATGGCATTTCAATCTTGTCGACGAAGTCGGAGGATCAGCACCTCTTCTACAATGGAAACACATCGTAATTTCGATCTTGGGGCAGCAGAGTGCAGATGAGATTGAACTATCCCAGAGTATTCACCATTGATCTATTGATCTCGTGCTGTTTATTGCTTCTACTGCTCGCAGACAATGCCCTCTGAAGTGGCCACACTCGATCCTCCTTAGTTGGCGAGCTGGGACGCGGTGCAACCCACCACACATCGTGGCTGCAGTTTGCCAGCGCATGCACACCAGGGGTGGAGCAATCAACTCAGGCACCTCAGGAGACGAGTTTTCGCCCCGCTGCAAGGATTGGGCATCAGCAGACGTGTTGCAATCGGTCAGTCAGAAACCGGCAGCAGACACACGCTTCCATGCTCGGACAGTTGACCAATGGACACTGGTTCACCGATTTGGAAATACGCCAACTGCGCAAGGATTGGCGATCCTAGACCGCGCACCCCCTCCCCTAAAGTACATGCACACGGCTTGTGAGGTAGGACCGGGCGACGCCCGACTCCCGGCGACCAAAAGTGCTCTTTTACTCACCATCGTGCAGTTCTCAGCTTAAGTCTAATCCTCTAGTACCCTCTTTGGCCTTTGGATTTACGAACTACGCCGCCATACCTTGCGACATCTACTCATCTTCTGGAATGTTCGTTACCGCTGGACAGTGCTAAGCTTTCCTAGTTGCTCTGCAGGCGGATACCCGTATTGCATCGTCATCCTCTACGCATCCTGACTCAAAAATTGACCTATCGTCATGACTGCCAGAAGAATTGGGCTACACGACACTTGCAGCAGCAAATGGCCAGACATTTTCACTCATCCTCGCCCCTTCGCCGGGGTGACGCAGAGCCAGCGGCCATTCCTGCAACACCTCAGAACTCTCAGGGGCTCGCCAAATTTCAATGATGACGAAACCGATGACGACTCCGACACTATATCCCGCGATAGCGAGAGTGGGGAATCTAGACTTCTTCAAGGCGACAGACAGCACACGATGAAAGGAATGCTTCCTTTCGTCAGGCATCATCTTGACTTGGAACTTGGGCTGAGCAACGATCGATGGAGCAGAAGAGTACACCCGATGAGGCAGTTCCTGAGCGTGATAACCGGACTCGAGCAATCCCGACTGCACCTCGACGAGGATGAAGTTATTGCGGCATACTGCGAATATGAAGCGTGCAGACTGGTGGATGATGGTTCGAAAGACGAACAGCTGATTGCTATCGTTGATATACGAGCTAACAGTGGAGGGGATACCAATGGTCTCAATGGGGCATCACTTGGGCGTCAACTCGGTGGCCTGACGCCAACTCAACTCCGCGAAGAGTTAGGGATCCCCATGGTAAGATTAGAAAATTCCCCATCTCTCTGTTATAATTCCTGCATATTATTCTTTCACTCTCATCCGGAAAAAAGACGCGCTCTAACATGAAACTAAAGGTTTGCGGCGCCAAGGCAGCCGAGACCGATACCCAACCTCTGGTCTCCCCAGAAGACGGCAAGGGGGGAGCTGAGAGAAGACTGATGTAAGTTGTATTTCCTTTCTTCGAGGAAAGAGTCTGGATTCTGACAATACTGACTGCTTAGATACATGCCTGATATGGATGAGAGGGGAATGAGAGTTCTGGCAGAGAGCGCTAAGACTCATGAGCGACGTGCTCTGATCGAGCACTTCTACAATCATATCAAGCCGAAGCCCTTGATCAGGGTCACCATCAATGTCAGAACACAATACCCGTGCATTTAAATCCTAAGCCTGGGAGCTAACGACAGCCATCTAGACATCCGGATACCGTGTTTTTACATTGCACTTGTCGCTGCCCTTCTTCGTGGTCCGCAAACACCAGATGCAACGCCGTGATGCTCGACAAGGGCCGGACGGCAAGCCCTTGAGACGGTCCTGGGTTCTTGGCCCTGCCATTACGAAGGAGAGAGGGACAAGGCACGTCAAGTCTCACGTTGTTTACGAGGCCCAGGTCTCTATGACACTAAGTGGTATCGACAACCGCACCTACACTGCCTACGGCGTTATGGACACCTATTGGGAGTCAAAGTCGCCCCATTCTGTAGAAGCACACCATGAATTGTGGAAGCAGAGTGGCCTCCTCTGGGATCCAATGTCCGTAAGAACAAGAGACGTTGAAGCGCCTATTTGGGATGCGAGAATCTATTTTCTTTCTGTTTGGTCGGCGAACCTTGACCGGATTGTGCGAGAATGGGACATGGTTACGGGGACAATGGAATACCAAGTTGCGCAGAGGTAAGGTACCGCGCGCTTCAGCGTGCTTTTCATTACCCTTCCCAGCAGTCGAAAGTTCCAGGCCTTGACAGCCTACTAACTATTCCCTCCGAAAGGTGCCTGGATAGGTCGGGTGTTGGAAACGTGAAAGATTTTGACTCTTGGAACGAGAGAATGCTGGAAAATCTGACGACGTTTATTCGACCTCTGTCAGAAACTGATCTCGTCTGGATGGAATTCCAAAGCGTGGACAAAGGATACTTCGACTTTGAGGACAATCACGAAGCCAATATCTATCTCCAAAGCATATCCAAGGCGCACTCGGAACTACGGATCAGGCTTGCTAGTTTAGAGGCACTGAAGGTGAAGTTGATGGACTTCAACCGTTATGAGGTAGGTTTCAATTTGAGCTGCAGTTGCCAGCTGCCAGGAAGGAATATGCCACGTACTTACGGCAATGCAGGTCAAAAGCTTCCTTGGCTTTCAATCTCTTGAAGTATCAAAGAAATTCGCGGGCTTGGCAGTCGTCGTTGCGGTAAGTACCCCCCTCTCGGTCAGGGCTGTATTATACAATCCAGGGTGGGCGACAATCGATTCGTTGGCTGACAAATCAATATTCAATATTCGTTCAATATTCGCTGACAAATCAACGAATATTCGTCAAGGTGGGGCCAATCCACCACAATCTGCTTAGTCATCCAGAGCCACCTCCTCCAAGTTACTATTTACAAGCCCTAACCTTATCCAATGCTTCAAACACTCAAGAAATTCAATAGTATCTTCACCTAGTTGCATTCTTTCCCAAGATATTATACAACGAGCCCCAGAAAATACTCGCTCCGGCTCAGAACTCATTACTGGAATTGATAGAATGTTAATTGCTAATTGAGATAATCTTGGCCAGCGTCGTCGTTATTATCCGTTCAACTACTAGGATAATACTAATATTTCGATTGAAATTACTACTTCTAAGATATACTCTTCGAACTTATCCTTGATTTGTTATTGTGGAATAACATCAAGATTTTAAGTAAGAATATCAAATTCATTAAGATTATTAATTTATATTGATGGTAACGTTAGAGAAGTATTTACTGATTAATCCTTATATTTCTCCCAAAGTTCTTTAACAGAGTTAATTACTGGCCGTATCCACTTTTTATCCCAGTTTTGCTTAAGATATAAGGTTTGTCGTAATAGGTGAAAAATCATTACTACTACGTAAAATGGAGACTCCTCTGTCTTTAAATAGTATTTGTCAAATATTACCCAGCTTTTTTCGATTCGAGAAGAGAGGGAAGAATTTAACTAATATATCGAAAGGCTTTTTTTAAAGTGCTGAATCAGAATATCTATAGTAAATAAAACTGTAACGACCCTGCAGACCGTCACTTGGGCCAGGGCGGCCTGACGAATCCCCCGCAGAAGGAACAGTGTGGGAAGACAGTACGAACGGTACTACACACTAGGCTAGGGGTGTAAAGACCTAAAGCCCTTACAACCAGTAAGGTGCTGCTCGCAGCATGCTAAGTACTTGCACTATAAGCAGAGGAAACCTTATAAGCAGAACGCTTGCACTATGTAAAGTGCTTGTTACGCAAGCACTTATAACACCACAAGCAAGGTATAAAGTACCTTTTAACTAGTTAATATAAATAGCCATGGTTATACCTATAACCACCGTGAGGGACTCTAGTTCCTTATATTAATATTCAATTATTTATTTATATCTTACTGTTTAGACTTACCTTTATATATTATAATAATAATAACCTATAGTAATATTAAACCCCCTTGTTTAAAAGTGTTAGTTTAATAAGCTATCTTTAAAACACCCCTTACCTATTAACGTCCTGCTATATATTCTGTCTTAGCCTACACTAGTCCTCTTAAGGCTTATATTAAGTATAAGTTATAATATAATATTAGCGTTACAGTTTTAAATGCTGTTTATTAAATTCCTAAACACTACCTCTCTCTCATTATTAACATATTAACTTCCAGAAAAGGTAAGGAGCCTAAAGAGGCTTAAGCTTAATCCTAGCTCCTTACTGTTAATAAGTTAGCTATATGCTTTAAAAGCTAAACCTTAACTAGTAAAGGCTAGTTAAGGAACTTAATAAAACATTCCCTAGAGATATTAAAAGCTGTATCGGTCTTATTAAGAAACTTTAAACTTAACTTAACGTTATTAAACTGGAGAATAATAGCCTTAGGGGTTTATAAAAGAAATAAGTAAAGTTTCCCCTACCCTTACGCTTTAAAGGAGATTTTACGTAACTGGAGTCCTGGATAACCTAGCTTTAAAGCTATGTCACTTATTATAATAAGTAATTCTTTAAAGAAGAAGGAAAGGTTAAGTTTACCAGAGCATTATTAAATGGAGTAATAGCTTATTAATATAAACCGTATGTGAAGATAATTAACAACCTCTTTATAAATAGAGTATGAAAGGAAGCCTTTAAGACTTAGGCCCTTTTTGATAACTTTAACGTTTTTATCAACTAACTCCAGACTGAGTTTAGAGAATTAAACGCCTTAAGATAGGTTAAATAACACCTTATAACGTTAAGGCAAACGTCTTTAATCCTTAAGTTCTCCACGCGCTTTAAGTTAAAAGCAGCTAAAACCAAGCTTAGCTAAAAAGCGTTAGTAATGCTATTTTAGAGCAGCTTAAAGGAGTATATTACCAGAGACCTTTATAAAGAGGATCGACTAAACTGTCTTCAAGAGCTAGTTAAAATAGCCATTAAGGCTAATAATCAGTATTATAATTACTATTATTAAAAAAACTTTTAAAAGGAATAAACCTTACACTAGTTAAATAAATTAAAGAAGGGGAACCAGTTAACTGTAACAGGCTATCACCCCAGATTAATAGACATTAGTATAGTAAACTGTTAAAATTAGCCTAACTGTAATAAGCTTTAACGATAATAGTAATAGAAGCAGTTTAAGGACCTATTTTAAGTCTAGTGCTTTAACTGTAGTAAGAAAGGTTATATAGTATAACAGTACCTATTATTAAAGTAAATTAGTTAGAAGTTAGTTTTAAATAGAGGAAAGTACGTTAAGTTTAACTTAGGAGACGTTTATATTAAAATGGCAAGTAATAAAGAAGACTGCACTTAGATAGATAAATGTAACCTAGGAGATAAGGGAGAAGAAAAGGAAGAACCTTAAGATGTAATGTATTTAGTCTTTAAGGGTATCTTAAAAGAGTTAATTATAGAGGTGTAGGTTATTACAGACTGACTTTAAGGTGGAAACTTAAGACAGTTAAAGGTATATGTTATAGAAGACCGACTTTAAGAAGAAATGTTTTAGTTAGCTGTTATAGGCTTTAAAAACCTTATACTGTAAGTTTAGGAATTAAGGAAGTTTAGGAAGGACCTTAACTTAGACCTTATTAAAATAGTAGAGGGAGTTAAAGAATTAGCTTTTTAGGCCACCTAAGTAGTAAAGTAAGCCTTAGAAAGTGAGAAAGAGTAGGTTAAAAGAGTCGAGTTGGAAAAACGAAAATTCTTCTTAACTATACCCTTTAAAACTCTTAAGCACTTTAAACACACTAAGTGGATCAGTACCCTTACCTTTTTAGAAAAAGGACAGTTTAAATAGCTGCCTTATATTAAGGTTAGTATACCTTAAACCGGCACCTTAAGGGTCCCCTAAGAAGGTATAAAGCAAGTATACTAGTAAAGGGTCTAGGAGTTAAAGAAGAGATATTAAGAGTTAGTAAATAAAGTAAAGGACTTATAAGTTAAAGGTCTTATTATAACGTTTAAGGCCTGAGTAGTAGAGATTAGGTTATAACTTTATAATAGAGTTCGCTTTATTAATTAACTTGAATATTAACTTATTAAAAAGGGTTATTTTATAAAAGAATAAGCTAGTTTACTGTTACCTAAGTTTTAAGAAGAAGTTTAAGAGAAGTAATAAATATAAAAGTAGGTAGAAGAGGAAAAAAAGTAAAGCACCACTTCCCCTATTCTGTACTCTATAACTGTAACACCTGTAGTTAACGTTAACTACCTTAATTACAGGGAGGTACTGTAAATTAACTGTATATATAATAACTACACTTTTAACTAGTATAGGAAGCTTAAGGCTTTTTATAACTACTTTTCTAATATATAGAGATAAGATTATATTATTATAAGAGTAAAGGTAAAGGTAGCATATTATTAAGTCTTTTATTCCCTAATAAAAGAGTTTAGTGATAACGGTAAGTGGAAGGTTACTGTAATTAACTAAACCCCTACCATTTATTAGTAAGGAGGTTTACTTAGTAACTGCCTAGTCGCGACGTGCTTAGTACATTTTAAAGGAAAAGCTAGAGAATAGTAGAAACAGACAGACTACAGACAGATTTAAGAGTAAGAAGACATTATTATATTCCAGTCCTGTAAAGTGTATTATTAACTTATTAAAGATTTCCGGAATATTAAACCATTTAAAATCAACTAGACGTTAAGGTGTGAAAACTTGAAAAAGGTTAATCGCTAGGTTTATTAAAGTTGCCTATTTTTCTAAAGGAATTAGGAAAAGGTTACAAGCCCTTTAAAAGGGCTAGAAACTAGTAGTTTACTAATTAGTAAAAACCTTAAGAAGAAGGAGAGGCACTTAAAGGTTAAGCTAGATAAGACTTTAAAGATAGGTAGTTATTATAACTTAAATGTTAAAGGAGTATAAGTATTATTCCGTTAATGTTAACTTAATAGATAAAAGAGAGAGGCTATTTAAGGTAAGAGTAGTAATTAATAATAAAAGTACTTTTAACCTAATATACCCCTTGTTAATTAACTAAAGGAAACTCTTTAATAAAGAGTATAAAGAGGTTATTCCTATTTAAAATAAGAAGGAGGTGTTGAAATGCAAAAGGGGTCAAGGCATTGGAAAGCAGTGTGTGTTGAAGGTGATTAATTATTTCTATCTTTGAGAGCGGAAGCCGTGGTATTATAGCCGTGAGGGTGGCCAGTGCACGAAGTGCATTGGCC
>Ga0247758_1002007_pt1 | contig 12634 bp, 11 predicted proteins | sample UWRJL156409C4_FD_180950 | JGI IMG/M metagenome (GOLD analysis project Ga0247758, IMG submission 180950) | Plant litter microbial communities from Arlington Agricultural Research Station in Wisconsin, United States - UWRJ-L156-409C-4 | ecosystem: Environmental > Terrestrial > Plant litter >...
GTGGTGGTTGGAAATGAAGGGGTTGTCGCTTAGGAGTGCCGATCCCAATGTTGCAAAGTCAGGTCGTTGCATGATTAGGTAAGCCTTTCTACAGCGCACTGCTCTTCGCACTACTTCGCACGGGAGCCTGACTAGCGCGTTACTACAGTCACGAGCTTAGAGATGTCAAAGCAGGGGTTCAGAGACTCGAGAGTGCTGTGTCAGGTACGGGTGCCGAGAGCCGATGCAATGTTCGCGAATGCTGGCTAATAGATCCAATGAAAGCCTCTGAACGCCGCGAAATCTGCCTTTGGCTGGAGCAGACGAACCCCTCGTCGCTCCACAACGTCGCCGTCCGAAAGCACGAGCTACACACTAGCGCATGGCTCAAACGATCGTCTGAGTGGGAGACGTGGCTTTCTTCGCCCTCTCCTGACAGGCTTTTGTGGATATATGGGATCCCTGGCGCCGGAAAGACCGTGTTGGCATCCTTTGCAATCGAAGAGTTGAAGCAGCTCTGCGACAGCACAGCCGGCTATGTATGCGCGTATTACTACTGCCATTACTCACACCAACAAGATGAGGCAACGCCCTTCCTTGGCTGGGCCATCAGCCAAGTGTGTCGACAGACAGAGCGGGTACCCCTCCAGATGAAGCGCCTTCGCGATCGGGGCTGTGAGCTAACCATACAAGAGCTGGAACACATCCTAGAACTTGCCCTGGAGCGGATCCAGAAGCTATATCTTGTAATAGACGCAGTTGACGAAAGCATGCCGCGGGATGAGCTGGTGCGCTTGCTTGCGGCCATGGCACTAGACAGCCGATTCCGAAAGATAAGGATACTGGCAACAAGCCGACAGTACCTCGATATCGACCGGGTGTTTTCTGCCGTGTCAACAGCTGTGTCAATGGCAAACCCGTATGTCGATGCCGATATTGAGCGCTTTGTGCGTGCGAGACTACAGTCAAGCTACCGACTGAGGAGGTGGCAACAGTACCTGCCGGAAATTGAGCAGGTCTTGGTATCAAAGGCCAAAGGAATGTAAGGCAGATGGACTTGTACATCGAGGGGGACAGATTGCTAATCAGTGAACTGGTCAGGGTCCGATGGGCTGACTGCCAAGTTCAAGCCATCGAGCGTCTTCGAGACCCGGCACAGCTCCCAGCGACCTTGGAGAACCTGCCGCGAGATCTGAACGAGACGTATATACGAATCTTCGAGGCCATCCCTGAAACCGACCGCCAGTCTGTCCGCCAGGTCCTGGTTTGGGTTATTGGTGATTCAAGAGCGCCATGGATGGTGACAGCTGGCATCAACGCAAAACTGCTGGTTGAAGCGGTTACTTTCGACTTGTATGGACCTGGAAAATCCCCCTTTGATATTGATTATTTGAAAGAACTGTGTGGTTGTCTACTCTCAGTCGAGCGCTACGTGGAAGATGACGATGACGAACAGGCCGAATTTGGACATGACACGACTGATGCAGACTTGTTTGTCTCTCTCGCTCACTACACCGTGTTGGAGTTTCTCACTTCGCCGCACACCCCGAACACTTCTGTTTCCTACTTCGCAATGTCCGAGCTTGCCGTCGATCACGAATTTGCGATGGGCGTCCTGCGACAGGCTCTGGCAGTGGATCCAGAAGGAACGGGGACGGACTGGGCCCGCGATCGTGAGGCGTACTGCCTCACGCTTGGGTGTGCCTTGAACATTCACACCTGCCTCGCCAAGGCTGAAGCCAAAGATCTGTTCGTTCAGTACATAGATCCATCCAAGCCGCACTATCGACGATTTAGGGGCATCCAACAACGAGCGACATGCAGAAATCGGGATGGTTCATTTTCTTTCTGGCTGAGGCGGTTGCCTGCTGAATTCATTGGCACACCAGAAGACGGGGAGGCAGAACATGCGGCGAGGATACTCTTCAACCTCTTTATGCTGAAGTATCTGCCTGGTCGCGAGATGGAGGACTTCATCCCTTTCATTTGTTGGGGGGGCCCAGTGACAATTCGCATTCAAGACGTTCTTGGAACAACGGCGTCTGGAATATTCCTCACCACGGACACTCAGCTTGCTGGGGGCTCCATGGTGGAAAGACATTTCCATGGCGAAGTTCGCGATTGGGATGAAGATTCGGATGTTTCCGTGGGTCCTAGCCCAACAACGATAACCAACTGACGATGGTGGGCATCGAGCGAATTGGCGGCGCTCTCGGATGTTAGAACTTCCCGAAGCTTGGGTGACTCCGGACGGCCGGGGATAGCGTGGACGGGGGCCTGTCTTCGGTTGTTAGAAAACACCGGACAGCCAATCAAGAGGCACCGGACTTTCGGAACAACCCAAAAGACGCTAGGACCCTAGTCGTTCTGACTCATGAGGTCAAAGTCGTACGTACTCCATTTTGAACGAGCAGTCGTCTGCTTGGCTTATTCGGAATCTCGAGATCGCAACTTATGGCACCCCAGCCCTGGGTATGGCCATAAAGATGTCGCAATGCCTTCGCAACTTTCGACCCAAACTCCTCACATCGTCCCGGGCAGTTGTCAGGATTTCTACGCGACGAACCTTCCGGTGCGCGAATCATTTATTATCAGCAAACAAAACGCACACCAGTATGGCAGCCCCACCAATCGCCATCATTGGCGCCGGACCATGTGGTCTGACGCTTGCGCGTCTCCTTCAATGCAAGGGAATTGACTTTGCCGTCTACGAGCGCGATGAGAGCGAGACCTCGAACCGCGCCGGGGGCAGCCTCGACATCCACCCCGAGACCGGACAACGCGCCCTCCAGGAAGGCGGCCTGTTTGATGAGTTCAAGAAGTATGCCAGATACGACGACACGGTGTTTGCAGTGTTCGATAAATCTGGGGAGAAGTTGCTCCAGATTGGCCAGGGCCGCGACGCCCCCGAAATCGATCGTTTTGAACTGCGGCAGATCCTCCTGGACGCCGTTCCGAAGGACAAGATCAAATGGGGTCACACTCTGAAGAGCGCGGCTCTGGATAAGGACGGCAGGCCAGTCCTCCACTTCGCCAATGGTGTTGTGGCATCTGGGTTCAAGCTTGTCGTCGGGGCTGATGGCGCTTGGAGCAAAGTGCGCCCTCTGGTATGTTTTCGCCTCTGCATCATGTTTAATGATAAAACACCTGGACATGCTGACAACTGGCCAGGTTTCTCAAAGATCTCCAAGGTACACTGGGAGAAGCTACCTTGAATCGCGAATCAACCGCGACAATGCCCTGTACCAAGCTATGGTTACCAGAGTAGGGGCCGGTACTTCGATGGCGATTGGGTCGAAAAGGCTGGCCATAACCCAGAGGCAAGGTAATGGCTCGTACAGGGTATACTTCGGCCTCGAGGTGCCAGAGGAATTTTGCCGGGGCAGCAACGTCAATCTCGAAGACCTCGAGGCAACACGTCAGCTGTTACTCTCGGATTTCTATGCCGACTGGGGCGATGAGTACAAGGATCTCATCCAACACTCAACTGACTTTCGCGCCTGGTCTCTCTACAGCTTGTCGGAGAAGGATATGGGATGGCCATCGGTCTCAGGCTTGACCCTTGTCGGGGATGCAGCCCATCTTGCCCCGCCGAACGGGGATGGCGTTAATCTTGCCATGTTGGATGCACTGGAGCTGGCGGCGAAGATCGCGGAACACGGTATTGAGAATATTGACCGGGCTGTGCAAGAGTATGAAGCCGGTATGTTCCCCCGAGGAGCCGAGACGATTATTGAGGGAGACGCCATGGCGAAGATCATGTTCAACGAAGATGCCCAACCATTCATTGAGCTCATGACGAGCTTTGGTGCTGGTCACGGCGCTGAATAATGGAGAAGAGGGTCAAGAGGCGAGGAATTACAAGGACATGTTCGATGAATAGGTATTGAACCCAACTCCCAACTTAATAAAGTATTTATAGAATGCGAAAATAAACGCCACTTTTTGTTATGGGTGCTGCTTCGGCAGCTCAGACTCTAGCCAGACCGCTCTTTCCTTCGTATCATTCCGCGCTCGACAATACTACCTAACTGGTCGGATGCCCAGACAAGGAGCAAAGCGCCGTTTCTGTGTAACCACACGCGCAGGCAAATTTGATATGGCGTCGACAGGGGACCGGGGTTGGAAGATTTGTGAGGAGGATCGAACGCCGTTTTCCGAATCCTCACTACGGCCTCGTGACGCTGGGATTGGTTCCCGGACAAGACATAGGGAGGGGCGCAACAATTCCGCCGTCGGATGGGTACCGCACACGGCCTGGCATGCAAGTGCCGCCTATCAGCCCCCCAATATTGGGGATCCCTTGCAGCAATCTTTATTGTCACATCTTTGGGCTGATTGCATATCGGAGGATCTGGTCCAGAGCTGACGTGGTTCCGTGGGCGCATTTTCCCAGGCATCCGTCCATGGTCGGAAAAGCGCAGCGTCGTTTGGACGGCGGTACTCGGACCACAGGGTGATACAGAATCCAATTAATTCGACGTTCCCGACCGCACAAACTTGGAGGCTCCATTTCGCTACCTACTAATATCACGACGATTCCCCCCTCTCCCCTTGGCGGTGGCGCCTCACTCACGCGACATCACTGCTACGACATGTCTTATTGACCAAGGCATTACTCTCACTTTGGTTTCCACCCACCCGCAACCCCCATAATGAGAGACAAAGAGTCGCCTCTCAAGGGGGAGTTCCCACTCATAGCTGTCCCCGCCGACCCCGAGGATGGGCGCAGCGAGGCCGAAAAGGCCGAGATTGTAAATGCCAGCCACATGCACCCCACGAATCCCTCCGTATCTAACCAAGGACGTGATGCAGGACCGAAAGCTGGTCTGGCGGCTCGATCTGATCCTGATCCCGTGGCTCTGCCTGCTCTATCTCATCGCCTTCCTCGACCGCACTAACATCGGCAATGCCAAGATCGCGCACCTGACGACCGACGTACCCATGACGACGTCGCAGTACAACCCTGTCGCTGACCATCTTCTTCATCTCGTACGCCGTGTTCGAGGCGCTGGCCAACATCCTGCTCAAGCGCTACCGGCCATCGGTCTTCCTCCCCATCACCATGATCCTCTGGGGCTTGTGCATGGTCGGCATGGGCTTCGTCACTAACTGGGGCGGCCTCATGGCCGCGCGCTTCTTTCTCGGCGTCACTGAAGCCGGCCTCTTCCCCGGAGTGAACTACTACCTCTCATGTTGGTACCGCCGCGACGAAATCGCCATCCGCGTCGCCGTTTTCTTCTCCGCCGCCGCCCTCTCCGAGTCCTTCGGCGGTCTCCTCGCCGCGGCCATCCAAAAGATGGACGGCCTCGGCGGCTTCTCCGGCTGGCGGTGGATCTTCATCCTCGAAGGCGCCTTGATCGTCGTCATCGCCATCGCCTCCTTCTGGCTCGTCCACGACTTCCCCGACGACGCTAAGTTCCTCTCCGACGCCGACCGCGCGCGCGTGCTCCGCCGCCTCGCCTCTGACAATCAAAGCAGCGCGCGCCACGAGGAGTTCAAACTCGCCTACGTCTGGGCCGCCCTGCAGGACTGGAATACCTACGTCAGCATGCTCATCTACATGGGTCCGCTCATGCCGCTCTACAGCATCAGCCTCTTCCTCCCGACCATCATCTCCAACCTCAGCTTCACCGACAAGACCCAAATCATCCGCAATCAGCTGCTCAGCATCCCGCCCTACGCAGGCGGCGCCATCGTCACTATCGCCGCCGGCTTCCTCAGCGACCGCCACCGTAAGCGCGGCATCTACAACATGCTGCTCGCCCCCGTGGGAATCACCGGCTTCACCATGCTCATTGCTTCCATAAACCCCGTCGTGCAGTACGCCGGCACCTTCCTCGCCGTCATCAGCATCTACGCCACCATACCCACCACCATCGCCTGGGTGGCCAACAACGACGAGGGGGTCTACAAGCGCGGCATCGTATTGGGGATTATGATTGGGTGGGGGAATTTGAATGGTATTGTGTCGAGTAATATGTGGTCGGATGCGCCGAGGTTTATCTCGGGGCATGCGACGAGTATTGCGTACCTGGTGATTTGTCTGTTTGGAGGGAGTGTGTTGTTCCATGTGCTACTGAGCAGGGAGAATGCGGCGCGGAGGGCGGGGGAGAGGGATCATTTGGTGAAGGGGAAGTCGGATTCGGAGGTGGATTTGCTGGGGGATAGAAGGCCGGACTTTTTGTATATGCTTTAGATGGGAGGAGAGAAGGGTGATTGGAGTAAAGATATTAAAACCCGGCAGACGACGACAGAGACTGCTCCGTCTACGGCTGGCAGGATACGTACCTCCTCCTTGAGGAAAACCTGACCGTTGATGCTGATGAGAGACGGCCTACTACAAAGGTACTAACTAGTACAGATCCCAAGAACAAAGCCCCTCAGCCAAAGCATAATGCCTTTTCACTGTCAAGACAGGCCATGACTTTTGAGACCACAGCCCGCATGTGCATTTCACCAGGGCCAGTTCCGACGCAATCAAGACCTCTCACAATGCGTCAAAGGCCTAAACCCCAGGCGCCTGACACCGTTATGACCCGCAGACTAATTCCTCTCCTCCACCCCTTCAGTCCGGAAAATAGTCGTTATCCCATCTATAGTCACTCTCGCCGGCAGTTCCCGCCCTTCTTATTGCATCTGCAGCATTAGCTTGGACAACTTGTACTCATGAAGTCCCCTTTTCTCCCACCTAACAGCATGCACCTCGTCCCAGAGGCGGCCCCGTCCGCCCCAGCCCCACTCAGCCGCCTTCTCATCACTGACCCACTGGGTGCTCGGCAGTCTCGTCAGCTCGCGGCCCTCCAGGTCTTTAAGCACCTCGGCGACGAAGGCGGGCTCTGGTTGTATACCAACTACAGCGGCTTCACGCGTTTCCAAAGCCATGATAAAATCCACTGCGGCCTCGAGATTCGTCACGACGACGTTTTCCGAGATGGACTTCATCCTTTGGGAAACCAGCTCGTCATTGAACGAGATGGGCGCTGCGAGGCCGTCCTCCACGCCGGTGCGGACCAAATGGGTAGACCGGCAAGCGGCCGGCCGTGGTGGAGTCCTCGCCGTTATAGTCGGCCGAGCAGACAATAGCCATTAAGACTCGAAAGAGCGGCCGTAGGAGATGCGACTCATGTCATGGAACTTGGATGGGCCAGCTGCTGGCGCCGGCCTGGTCAAGTCTTTCTCTACCCATCGTGCGTGCTGAGCTCGACTCTCGTGGTGGTTCTCCTCGAGTGAAGTCGGATTGCCGCTTTTGTGCGCCACCGTAAGGGGGCGAGTGTAAAATTTGCATTTGGATGGTACGATCCGAGATGTTGAGCTCTCTTTGAGCGGGGGTCTTTTGGTTAACCATTTTGATGATTTTAGCTACCTAATAGAGTAAAATGACTGTTGCTGTAAATATAGTTGCAGCGTCGACCAGACTACTATGGTCAAACTCCTTGCTTTATACGTTGCCAGATAGCCTTGGAAAAGTCTTCGTACATTTAAATGAGCTCATGTATCATGGGACCTAGTAATCCTACGGGCCCAAGCGGTTTCCAAAATAATAGGGACTGCAAAATAGCCAGTGGTCTGTGCAGGGATAGCTTCCAAACAGCTCTTGCTGACTGGTCAGGCTGTTATTGTTAGCCTGATATCGTCACGGAATTTGGTGATGATGTGACAGTACCTTAAGATACCTGAGGACCCAGCAAAAAAAGCCCCCTCCAGGCGTACTACTAAGTAATGAGTCCCTGTTATTTTGGAAACCGCTTGGGGCCCTATCTGCATGCCCACTTGAGGAGGTGTGTTTTTATTCGCCCTGATCTGCGTTGGGAAGTGAATGAATGAACCGTCCTACACCCTTTGTCTGTACTTCGTATTACCCACATTACAGCCTTCAAACAGCTTGAGTTCGAACCCCCCTCGCTCTCGGCGAACGTGTTAGATGTCGAGGCGGAGCACGGATATCCCGAGCCTTCCTCAAAGCGGGAACCGAACGGCGTTTGAGCCGTGGCGAACGACGAATTTTCGGTCGCCTCATATGGCCCCCAAAGTCATTCTGAACAAACTCGAGCATGGAATCTAGGTCCCGGAATTTCGAGTCCCAGCGTTTATCAGCCATCTTTTCTACCAGCTGCTTCTGAAACTTGACCGACGGGTCTCTGAGGCTGAGCAGAAGTTGTATCATGTGGGCGTGTTCGAGCCGGATGGCATTGGTGAGTGCCCGTTGGAATGCATAAATCTGCTTCTTGTCCACATGTACACCGTGGGCTATGAGTTTCTTCACCATGGTCAGACTCCCCGATGCCGCCGCAGAAGTGAGAACCACCCCGTTGCCGTCCGGTTTAACACCGCGTTCCAAGAATAGATCCACGACGTCCTCGTGACAGCCACGAACAGCCAACTGCAAGGCCTTCCATGGACAGAACCCTATTATTTGGGCGTACCTCCTGGAAGAGGAAACCCAGTTCGGGGGCGGTCTGACAACGATGCCCGCTTCCAGCAGGTGTCCCACCATGTCAATATTGCCCAACTCTGCATGCGATTTCAGGGCGGAGGGAGCGAACAACGGCTCAGCCCCATTCCTGAAGGCCGAAATGATGTATTGGTGGAGATCCCAATTTCGGGTGGCGTTGATGGCCATGACGAGATATTTCCCAACTAAGGTCCCAATCTCCACCTCCCCAAAGCGCCCGTCGAGAATCTTGTCGCTGTCTGCACCAGATCGCGAAGGCGGATAGAGAGCTAACTTCAGCATGTCCAGGTCGCCTCGTAAAGCAGCTCCGTAGATAGCCCCCGGATCGACATTGCAGTGGTATGGATATATGTGGGAAGAATACGGGCCATTGGTGGTTAACCTGCCCACCTCGAAGTCGGGTAGGTGCTCCTGAAAGAGCTTGAGCAATCTAGCATTTCCAGCAAGGGCGGCAGTTTCCATGGGTGAAGGGAGGAATGAGTGGCTGATGCTGTAACTCCTGGTCGGACAATGGCCCTCGGCAAGCAGACGTCGTGCCAGGGCCTCCTGGCCGAGATAGGCGGCAGCGCTCAAGAGATTGAAGGCCAGATCGAATGGCTCATCAGGCGCTGCGCCGCGCGGGTTCTCCCAGCCCATTCTCGGGGTTCGGCTCACGAAACGGTCGTGTAGGGTCACTCGCCTACCATACTGATGTCCCATTGTCCGTCGGATCGAGTCGTTTGCGGCCCCGTCATCCAGGACGAGCCAGCAGAGGGACGAGAGAGTCGAGTCGTAGTCGGCGCCTGTCTCAGCACAGAAGGCATCGACAAGGCGGCGCATGTCGACAAAACCGCCCTCCTCGGCATTATGTTCGGTGCGGACACGGTACACGGCGTACTGGTGCCACAGCTTGGCGGCGCCGTGGTGTTGGCGGATGGGCCAGTTCGCCACGGCTCCATGTCGGATTGCTTTGCTGGTGCAGTCGAGAACACGCGATTCGAATAGGGCTAGCGGTAGCGCGTCGCGAAACAGTTCTGGAAAGGGTCAGCTCGAGATGGCGTCCCATGCAAGCCTGGGGGACAATTACCTACTGCAAACGAGTTTCAAACGAAGTGCTCTCGCAGTGCCTCGACTGATCGCAGCTTGCACGAGCACCATGTGCAGGATCTCCGCTGGGAGGTCGAGTATGCGGAACATGTTGACTACCAGCTTGGTGCGTTGCGTCGTCTCGTCAAGTTTCCGGGTTCCGGCCTGTTGTTGGCCTTCCACTTCAAGTTGACTTGAAAGGAAGTGACGAAGAGCGACCCCGCTTCATATTTGGTGGCCCTCGCGCTGAGTGCAGGGGATTTGCTGGACGCGGTTTAGGCAGACACTGTCACGGGGCTAAGGCCCCAAAGTGGGTCTGGGCTGGGAGCCCAGACCACCGCTCCCATGGAGGCGGGTCTCCGCCTATATAGCTGCGCTCCGCGCAGCTCCTGTATCTACTCTTGATCTTCTTCTTCATAGAAACCATAATCGATTCAGTCACCAAGTAACGGTATCCACCTTACTTGGCCCCTCACAGACACGACCAATAGCATCGCTCATCGCGGCGGCTGTGTTACCTCGTTCCAGGCAGAGCAGGCAGTGAGTCGGTCAGCCTGAGTGGTCAAGCCACTGAGGGTGTCCAAAATGAATTGCAGAGCGGAGGCAGAAACTAGACATAAATGCATCAAGGGAACAACTACCTGCGCAGCCGGCATTGCCTCGACATCATCAATTTTTCGCTGCTCGATGTTGTGAATGTCCAAAAAGATTCTTGGCGGGAGACCGAGCCCCATATCTCTTTGACCAATCATTCCATGTGGGCAAGAGCGTCCTCCTGTCCCGTTTGACAGGACGGACGATGGCATCTCGCAGCCAGTTAGGAGCGCCCAGTTTTGAACCCCGGAAATCTCGGGCTCTTTGTAGTTATCCGGATCCATGCTGAAGGCCGATTGCGTCACTCTGGGGAAGCGCACGTTGCCAAGACATTGCGCAAGACCACGAGCTGCCCCTGTCGGGGATATTCGGAGATAAGGCGGGACCTTCCAAACTGCCCTTTTGAGAGCTCAATGTCGCAATCCGGTTCTGGCTCAGAGGTCAATTTCCGGCCAATGAGGAAAATAACCTGTTCGCTTCGCTTCACCTTGAGCACGTCGGTGTGGAAAGTGCCCTCTGCACAGCCCGATTCACGAGATCTGGATTGGGGCCCCACTTTGTAGCTCGATCGCCAAGTTCGTCACCAGTCAACTGGCGACAGCTGATTGGCGCTCCCCACTTCGGCTCCGTCCGCTGCCCACGAATGCGGGAACTTCGTGGCCGCTGGAACTTGGAAGACGTCAGCCCCCCTGCACAAATGCTTTGTCTTTCATGACAAAACGTTGCAAACAGCATCCGTCCGCCAGATTTCAGGACTTGCGGCCGTGGTGGGATCGGTTGCGGTGGCAGCGAATCTTCGATCCAGAGGGTCAGGGTGCCCTCTTGCCGAACCCGAGTGCTGGAATCGCCGGAGTTGCCATGGCTCTGCTTGGTATTGCCAATGGCGAGTACGTAAAACGAATTGTCTCTCAATTGAAGTGAGAGGCTGTTTGGCATCGAGGTCAGGTATTGTTGCATAGCTTAAAAGCTCACGTCCCCGAGATCGTCCCTTCCCATTGCTAGACACTTCACACCCGCAATCCTCGCACCAGATTTTGTCTTTGCTCCCCACAATTCAACTCATAATGCATTCCAAGCAGCTCCTCCGCCTTGCCATCGCGGCGCAGGCCGCCTTCGGACAGTCCCTGACCGATGTCCTCGGCTCGCAGAACCACACCCTCTCCACCCTTATCGGGCTCCTCTCCGCGCAGCCCGACCTCGTCGCCACACTCGGCACGCTCAAGGACATCACCATCCTCGCGCCCAGCAACGAAGCCTTTACCAAGCTCCTTAGCGACCCCGCCGTCGCCTCGGCCGTGCAGTCCAACCCCGGTCTCGTCCCGGCCCTGCTGACCTACCACGTCCTCAACGGCACCTTCTCCTCGTCGGCCCTCACAGCCCTGACCGCCCCGGCCTTTGTGCCCACCTACCTCACCAACACCACCTACTCGACCGTCTCGGGCGGCCAGCGCGTCGAGGTCACCACCTCCAACGGCGGCGTGACTATCCTCTCCGGCTCAGGCGCCTCCGCCACTGTCACCGCCACCGACTTCAACTTCACCGGCGGAACCCTTCACATCATCGACAGCGTGCTGTCCATCCCGCCCAACCTCACCGACGCCCTCACCGCCGGCGGTCTGTCGTCTCTCGCGGGCGCGGCCACCAAGGCGGACCTGGTCAAGGCATTGTCGGACCTCAAGGAGGTGACCATCTTTGCGCCGAACAACGACGCCTTTGCTGCGATTAGCGCGACGGCGGCGGGTCTGACGGTTGAGCAGCTCGGTGCGGTGCTGGGGTACCATGTTGTTGCCGGGGCGGTGGTGTACAGCAGTGATATCAAGAATGGGACGGTGGTCAAGACGCTGCAGGGCGAGGAGCTGATGGTGACGCTGAAGGATGGGGCGGTGTTTGTGAATGATGAGCAGGTGGTGAAGCCGGATGTGCTGGTGAAGAACGGTGTGGTTCATGTTATTGATGGGTGAGTACTCCGGTCCTGATTGGATCGTTGAGTTGGGATGATGAGCTAACCTGATGATAGTGTCCTGATCCCCAAGAACTTGACGTCTGCCCCTGCTGCCTCGACTTCTGCTACGGGTACGGCTGCCCCTACGGGAACATCGAGTGTTGTGCCGGGCGCGGGCGCAACTATGGGCAAGGGAGTCTTTGGAGTTGCCGCACTCTTCGGCGGTGTGGCTGCGCTGTTGAACATGTAAGATAACTGTGTGTTTTAGTATGTGGTATTTACCCCTGAGGTTTGGGAAGATGTTCGAAGTAATGTGATCGAAGTTGTTCCTCAAATCCTCTCAAAGTGCAATCTATCCGTAGTAAAACCCCAAAGTCCTCTCAAATTGCTCGACAAAAACCTATTTTCACTCACCAACAACCATACTACGCTTTGTAAGTTAGCGTCCCATTCTCATTCTCAATCCGCTCATCCAACACAATCGAACTCCCAAGCCACTGCCCATCTCTCAGCAGCTCCCCTTCCAACCTCCTCCCCCCATCAATAACCCTCACATTCCTCGCCGACAGCCCAAAGTTCCCCACACTCTCCCCCCCACC
>Ga0247758_1002008_pt1 | contig 12629 bp, 6 predicted proteins | sample UWRJL156409C4_FD_180950 | JGI IMG/M metagenome (GOLD analysis project Ga0247758, IMG submission 180950) | Plant litter microbial communities from Arlington Agricultural Research Station in Wisconsin, United States - UWRJ-L156-409C-4 | ecosystem: Environmental > Terrestrial > Plant litter >...
CCCCCTCCCCCCCCCCCCCCCCCCCCTCCTGTTGCGGCGGGTGGCCCTACGCCGCGCCCCTTAAAAAGTGGTGATAGTTGGCCTTGGTGTTGTAGCCCCTGCGTAGCGTAGCCAAACTGCAGTTATATAACCTCCAGAACGCGCGCGATCTGGAGCGTTTTAAACAGATTGGACACGACAGTCGAGGGCTAAATCTTCCAAATCCGCAGTCTTTCGATTCAGCACTTAATTCGATTGCTTACGTAGCAAGGCCTTGTAAGCCAGGGCACCCTGTAGGCTAGTGCGTAACCCTAACCCGTACCCTACTCCAGGGTACGTAATAGCTATACTTTAATATATATTAACGGGCTTAACAACGCTATTATCGGAATCGCCGTTCGCAGTAATAGCTTGCTCGTAGGCTCGTAGATAGGGCTTTATAATCTGGTTGATACGCGTACCGATAAGCGTACCTCCGTAAGGGCGGACCTGGTGGAAGAGAGTCTCGACCTGTTCGGCGCTGCGGATATTTATCCAGCCACTAACTTTATCTTAGGAGGCGGGGTTCTTAGCGTTCAGGACGTAAACGTCGACGCCATTATCGCTATAGGCGGTATAGATCGGGGTAATAGCACGCAGGACTTCCTTAACCTCGTGCCATGACCGGCTAGCCATGGAGCCGGAATCATCTATGACGAAGACGGTGTCAAAGGTGCTTAGGAAGGCGTAGGGATCCTCAGGTATGGAAAGGCTGGCAACCAAAGTCTGGGAGGCGCCGGACGGCGACGGTAAAGCGGGGTGGGTAGCTATCGGCGCTTGGAACGTGTTTATGCGTTTATCGGTAGCCTCCGAGTAAGACGGGGGTGGAACTTGGTTGTCGGGGAGCGCGGGATGCGGTGTAGAGGTTAGCCGCTCTGATGTATTGTGCGACGATATATTGCTCGCAATGTTTTGGTTGCCACCCTTCCGCGACAACTTCCCCTTAAATAACCCTAAGAGAGACATTCTTGGCCTTTCCATGGCTGTGGCTGTTGATATATAGTGAATTTTGGGTATAATGGGCGATTTCGACGGGTTAATCTAGCTTGGTAGTCGTGGCGTAGGTTACAGGAAGCGATCGAATTGAAGCCCGGTCCTAGAGAACGCGGCCGGAGCCAGCTACATATAAGGTGCCTTAGCGCTATCGGCTCTAAACCTATTTACGTAACAGTACAGACAGAATCGGAGTGACTGATAGTTACGGCGGAGTTGGCCTCGTAGCCAGTGGTACGATCATGGCACGGATTCCTTGTAGCGCATTCGACAGCTGCTTCCGTTCTTATTTCTTGCATCACATGTACAGTCAGCCACTGGCGGATGCATACATGGCTGAATTTAGCGACGCCGTCAGTATACCCAGAAGTTCATCCCCGAAACTGAGAGAGATAGGGGTCCCAAATATAGCTTCACCAGTCCCTCCGCGGCAGAGGCCCAGTTTATGGTCCGTATAGTCACGCGTTACCTCTTGAAAGCTCAGTGACGGCTAGATTTACAGTACATTGTAACAGCCTTAATTCTAGTTTGCTAAGTCATTTGTGAGAGACGTTTATCTTTTGCTAGCTGCTGTGATGGGGTGGTGTCCTTGCCCAAGTGCATTTGAACCTCCTCGTGCCTTACACAACGTAGCCCTTCAGCAGCCAGGAGAGTGCACATAAAGACATGAGTTCTTCTTCTCCCCTTTGGGAATTTGCGATACTGATACCTATCAGAACATGCAGTATGGGCTCGGCGAATGCAAAATGGACAGGGGGCCTTTCCCGGAGGTGACGGAACACTGGAGTGGGTCGCGTCGTGGATTTCATTCTACCAAGCACATGGTCAACCCCTAGACCATAACGTAAGCTGTGCTGGCAGCATTTCTGTGATGCTGGGCTGCTGATGTGTTGGGTCTTTGACCGTGCCCTGTGGCTGATCTTATGCTAGGGGGCATAGCTCGGCCTCCCACCGAACCGGATGACCTGGATGGCAAGACATAGAGGTGCGACCCTGAGCTGCCACTTCAACGCCACGCGTCATGAAAGTACACCTACCCAGATTGCATTCAAAGCAGTGGGAGGAAATTCGCGCAGAGTGCCACAAATAGACAGCAGCCACGCAAAATCACGAGCTTCTCTGCCTTGACTAGCTTTAGACTTTCGTCCGTCACGGAGATACTCAGCTATAAGTAGCTATCGAGCGCCGTAGATATTCTCGCGAAGGCACTTCTAATATACTTATCTCTTGAACGCAGGCGTTTTGACTCTGCGGCATCGAAAGGCAACTTCCGGCTATACGGCTCGCAAGCAAAAAGGATAAAGCACCATAGCATTGCGCCACGAGAATCTGGATTGGCAACCTCGCCACGCGGGACCAACGCGTGGGAGAGCCTTGTACTCGCCACGTCTGCGTCAGCAGGTCACGGCAGTTCAGGTTACTCAACCAGAGATTTCCTCTTTTATTCTTGTAAGTACAAGGCAGAAGGCTTATATAACAGGCCGGCCTCCCACTTGTAGACAAACTCCCTTAAAAAAACAGTTTTCGTTTCCAGTGCAAATCTTTCATGTACAATCCGCTATAAAATCTTCTGCGTGTTACACAGGAAACAATCGTCGTTGCAAAGACCAAGCCGTAGTTTTAAGCAAGTGGCGGTTTATCTTGCGCTGAGTATCACCGTGACCCTATTGACACGAAGCATGTGAAAGTCATTGATGACTGTATGATACGGTGGAGAGGTGCCAAGTTTGTTTTTGAGCGTCGTATACGACATTCATCTGAGTGCCTAGGTAACAGACAACATCGGATTGCAAGCGACTGCCGGCCAACCAAGACTCACAGAATCTTAAAAATTGCGGAAATTCGAAGAATCCAAGCCTCAGCCCTCAAAATCTCCCTTATTCCTCTTCTCCATCAACTGCCATCCAGTAGTAACCAAAGAAGCCGTGAAAGTCATTATTTCATTCGAAGACTGCAGATCGGATGGGCTGTTAGCGCTACTGCCGAAGGGAAAATGGAGATAAGGGTTCAAGAACGCCAGTGGCAAGAGTAAACTGACTTGCTGGGGAAGCACTTTCATCCATATCAAAACATCTCATTGGTAGTTCCACCTAGCCCTTACCATGCAAGATCTTAGATCATTTTCTTCTTCCCTGCCAAAGATCCCAGAGACGACATGGACATGCCGGCCTCCAAGTTGGAAAGCGTCATGCCGGCCTCCAAGTTGGCAAGCGACTTAGACTTCCGCTCAAGCCTGGACCGATGCCAGAGGATCCATGTCGCGATAACAACAATGATCAACGGGACTGCAGTCGCAGGGTACAGCCACCAGTATGACGACATTCTTAGGCCCGATGTTTGATCTCCCGCGACGAAAAAGTCCATGCCGAAGATGGCCTGAAAATGTTGTTAATCTCAAAGTTCCACTGTGGATGAGGGGAAGACATACACAAACAAAAGTTGGAGGCAGGAAAAAGAGCGTGACGGCCGCAACGGTCCCCATAGCTGAACTCTCCTTAGCGGCATCTTGGGCAATGGCGGCGGTGGCCCTGGCTTGCTCCTGGCTGGAGATGTGGAATACGTGATTGATAAGGATGTTGACTCGATCTTTGTATGTAACGATCCATTGCTTTGATACGCTCGTTCTCCACCACATGGCCTCGAGATGCTCGAGGTCCTGCCGCATTATCGCCTGGCGTGTTCTGACCCAGCTAGAGTCTCGATAGGCCCTGTAGGCCTGTTTGAGAAACTGGATTTTGGCCTCCACGTCGGCGTAATATTCGGTGAGGACGTGCATGTCTTGCGACAGACGATGGAGATTCCACGTTTCGAAGGCGAGGTCTGCCGGTTCTTGGATGCGTATCTCGTAATGGAGGACCTTTGTACGCAACTTCTCAGCATCTAAGTCCAGACGTTCGAGAATGTGGTAAAGTAGCATGAGGTGAAAAGAAAACGGGCTGCGGTAGGCCTCCTGAGCTCGGAGCGGACCGATAACCGTTGCCCATGGTACCTTGGCAGAGTCGACGCAGTTGACACAGATGTTGGTCGATGTGTTAGTTTTCAAGCAGTAACGCGTAAAAATGTAACTCCTGTTGAACTGGAGCTCACTCTGGAAGTGGTAGAAGATTGCTGCATCCCAAGATAATCAGCGCGGGGGTGCTTTTTACTGGTGGCTGAGGTCGAAGATGATGTCACTTACTCACGCCCGTAACTTTACCAGCCTCATCCCTCTCCAAGTTGGACTCGACAAAGTAGGCTTGTCCACATGTATGGGCCTTCCAAGGAGTCGCAAAGACCGCTTGCACGAATACCGCTGGGATATTCAATGTCTCGCACATCCACTCAAACAGTTCCTTGGATATCGTAAGGGTGCCTCGGGATTCTGTGGTGAGTTCCGACTCATAGAAAATCAAGCTAAGTATGTGTTAGCGAGGAACCATAAGATCAGTTGGGCGTTTACATTGTCTTCTCGGTTGCCCTACTAGAGCCTTCCCAGTACTAGTAAGAGAAGTTAGCATCATTCCCGCACCCTTAGCTGTATAGGACAAGCAGAAAAGCATACCTCGAGCCGGTCTTTAAACTCATTCTCGTCCAATTCCTGCCAGGCCAAACTCCAGCCTTCAGATAATCAGCTTTGTCACTAGGCAAAGGCCCTGGGAAAGGGGCTCTCGCTACTCACGATTTCTCTTGGCACCTGTCTTGGGATCCGTCTCGCGAAGGATCTCGAGATTCGTCTCACGGATAGTTTTGAGATGCGGTGCACGGACAGTCTCGCCATCTTCATCACACTTGGCTCTGCAAACCTTCTCGAGAACGGCTTCGCGGTTGGTCTCAAGGACTGTCTCTCCGTCTGTCTCAAGGACGGCGACCCTGGTCTTGTTGCTCAACTGAGAACGCGCATGTCTGGTGCTAAAGATCTCATCCAACGCGAGCCCCATGAAGCTTGACATGGGTTTCAGAGATGGGATGACAGGATGGCTCGGTTTGGCCTGGTAACTTGTGGAGTGTCCTTGGTCTAGCAAGAGTGTGCTCGGCTGTGAATGAGCGGGCCGACGGGATCTGCAGTGGCTGGTCGCTTCACGGTCAGTCCGTTCGGTGAGACCGCTTCGCTGCAAGGCGATTCGTGCTAAGGTCAGAGCCGCAATGGCTGGAAGTACGATGGCGAGGCCGGTGGTTGGACTTCCGGCGACAACATGGCCGAACAGCTTGCCGGTACTAGCGTCCCGGACCCAACTACCACAGTCCCCTGGAGCTAGAGGTGTCTCCAGCTTGGCGGCATATACTTGCTGGAACTTCTTCGTGTACGGGAGACGGATGTATGATGGCGTCCCGTACAAAATGCCGTTTATTGTACCACCATTGGCAATTCTTATTTGGACCGCAGTGTCTTTCGCCGCTGTCTCGATGTGCGTGGCAAGGTCGTCCAACGGGACAGCGTTTTGCCAACCGCTGGGTTGTGTGACATCGAGACGTATAAACGCCGAATCGTGGACTTCAGAAACCAGGGCGACACGACCGATCCTGACTGTCCCTGGCGTTGACGAGGCCTGAAAACTGCCAACTCGTGACAGAGTCTTGCCTAGCGGTGGCTCCTGCAACTCCACCAGAGTGGAAGTGTCCAACTCGCCCTCGAGGCATTGAAGGTGTTCATGAATGCCGTGAAGTGGAGAATGCGAGCCGGTGCTGCGTCTGATGGACGGTGGGCGCGAGCTGTCGGAGTCATCAAAGTCTTCGTTGGATGCACTCGATTCAGGTGTCTGACTGCCCCGGCTCGTTGCCCCCACTAGATCATCCCTCCCATGCTCTTCGTCGTCTTCGAAGTCACTTAACCCGGTGGCATCCCATTCATCGTCTTCGTCCAAGGATTTGGTTGATGGCGGGCAGGGAAATTTGGAGCTAGGTGGTAGCAGGAAATGGGCGACGGTATGAATGTAGTATTCGCCATTACAGAAGACCAGGCCGCCAGCTGCAGCGTTTCGTGTCGTGTTTCCGGCCCCTTTTGGCTCGTCCGCTCGGGTGTAAAGGCACCTGCCCTCTGTCCTCGTGTCTGAGGCAGGAGAGAAGATTTCAAGTCCCAAGACAGTCTCATCCGTAATTTGGCCGATGATGGAAGATGCATGCTGCGTGGAGCTTGTTTTCGCCACCTCTCCCAGCGGTTGCAGATTCTTGAACTCGTCTTTCAGCGGCATGTGACCAAGATCGAAGCCAGGGTAATCGTCCATTATGCCGCTCTTGTTGATGAGTCGAAAAGCCTCAAGTCGCGCCTTCTTGTCCTGGGAGACGATCATGACTATAGGCTTGGTTTGCTCCGGGGATCTGCCGACCATGAACAACGAGAGGTCCACGTAGCTGCCAGAAACTCGTATCTCGTCTGCGTTTTCGTTGAGATGACCGATGAAGCGCTTGCTTAGGTCGATGTAGGTCTTTCGCGCTTCGCCAATTGCTTCGTAGACCTGGACCCTCAATCCGAGAGAGCCGAGCGGCAAAGACCCGCGAAGTCTCCCCGTCGAAGTCGTGGCATATGGCCAAGTTTTGGGCTTCCGAAGCGGCAGCGTCAAAGACATGGCGACAGCTGGGAATTCCTTAAAATGCAAGCCGGTCGAGTCATCGGTGGGGCCGCATGAGGAGCTTTGTGCTGGGAACAGGAAGGAACGAAGCAACGAGAAGAAGGTGCGTCGGCTTGCGCGCATTTATTGACCAGGCTCTGCCCGCCTCAGTCTGTTCCCGGTGAAGATCGAACCTAGGCCGAATTCGGTCGGGGTCGAGGGCTGTGCAAGCAAGCCCTTTTCAGCTTTCAACCCCCCAGCCTCCGCCACGTCCCGGATTTGAAACAATACCTGCAACCTCCGGTCCCGCCAGCGCTTATCGAAAAGCTCGAAATCTTTCTCTCTCAAATAACGCGTTCTGGCAACGACGCATCCATTGTCCCGGGCAGCCTTCACGCACCGAGATCTAGACAAGCAATTGGAATGGACGCGTCACTCCAGGCGTACCCCATCCCGAAGGGGGTCAAAGCGCGCGTTCTGAATGAGCTCTGGAAACCGTGTCAGCCCTTGATCGAGTTGCTCTCGCGGACGAACCAGGTAGCCGACTTGAGTGCTTACTTTACCAGATACTATTCGCACCATTGCCAACGCTTCTCCCGGGATGGGGGCATTCACATCTCCATCAAGACGCATTCCGAGATTATCGATATCGCCAAGAGAATTCTGCAGGACGCAACGAGGGCGATGATAATCGCCGACCTCAACAGCGCACCACGAAATCCTGAACATAAATCCGAGAAAGACGCAACCGCGAAATCGGTTCCAGCCGCCCTCATCCTGTGCGCTCGGCTTATCACCATGTGCAATTTTGGCGACCCCGAGTTTGGCTTCTCGCCACGCGATCATTTGCCCTGGAGAAGTCATCAAACACTCAGACAGGCCTTGGCCGAGTACTTTCGGCCGCCTGCAGAGAAACTGCAGCCAGACAACCCAAGACTCCGCCGTCTTTTCACTGCTCGTCACCTCGCATGTATCGGCGGGATAAGAATTCGATGGACTGATAACCTCATGGACCATCTCCTGCTATCGGACGACGACCGAGCAGTCTTCATCTTTCACAACGTCAGCTTTCTCAGGTACCAGTCCTGGTCAGTGTCTCAAGAGTTCGTCGCGGCGGCTGAAAGACGGCTGACATTTTCATCTTAGTCTCGTCGATCAAATCTTCCCTGACGGTATCATTGACGAGACACTCCGCACTCTCGCGGTTCTTTTCCCCCAGAACGATCGGAAGTGCCGGCGCTGGCTGGCAAAGCAAATACCAGAGCACTCGCTCGACACAGCCATCTCGCGGTGTGGAAACGCGTGGGCCCAAGACCGGCGCTTCGAGAAGTTCCAGTTTTGGCACGATCGATTGGTAATCTTGAAGCAAACCTTCGACGATTCCAGCCCCCGTAAGCTCTCACAGTGGTGGGGAGATCGACGAAATTCGGCCCAGTGGTACACATTCTGGGTCGCCATTCTGGTGTTTGTTACCACCGTCTTCTTTGGATTAGTTCAGAGCATCGAGGGTGGGCTGCAAGTGTATTTGTCTTGGAAAGCCCTGGAACAGGGGGGCGGATGAAGACAGAACCACTCTCAAAAGAGATACAAGTTCATGGTGGGTGAACCACCATACCCCCTTACAGTTTAACAACCTTCTCTACACCAAAACACTTCGCCTGACTGTAATACGACCCCCTCTGGTTCGCCACCAGCCTCAACGGCCCAGCACCCTCACCCCTCTCAACTTCGAAGTCGACATTATAGTGCGTATGCCCAAACGCCCACACCTTCACCTTGCTGCTGCAGAAACACTTCTCCCCCGAGAGATTAGTCGAAAACGCACTCACTATAGGGCTCTCGCCATGCCGATCCTCCACCGCGCGCGGATCCCGAGACGGGCTGAAATGCGTCAAGACCACCACCTCCACATTGCTCTCCTGCTCCTCCAGCTTCGCAACCCGCTCATTCAACCACGCAAGGCTCCTCTTGTGCGCAGCATTATGCGCCTCAACAGTCCAGCCAGCAATGCGGGAAAAGTCATTCAGTCTGATGCCAACCTCCTGCTTACACTCTGGCGGGATGAACGAGAAGAGAGGGCCTCCTAGTATGACGATGTTACGGGAGCCATCCGGGTCCGGGATGCGAAATGTCGCGTGATCGAGCAGCACAAACGTGCCGAGCGACGCGTCGCCGAGCACCTCGCTCTCAAAGTCGCAGAGGATGAGGAGGGTTTCCTGCCAGGAGGAGCCGTACGCTTCGTGGTTCCCGGGGACGAGCAGGACGGCGCGGAACTGGCGGAGCTGGCGCCGGAGGAAGCCGAGGAAGTCGAGCTTGTGCTGGGAGATGTTGCCGATGTCGCCCAGGAGAGCGAGGTACGGGACCCGAGGGGGGATGTTAAAGGTGTCATAGCCTTTTGGGGCTTCTAGGTGCAGGTCGGATACGATTTGGATTGACATTGTGGTGTTTAAGGGGTAAGAGGTAAGAGGCGGGGTTGTTGCTGCCTGATGTTGCTTGGTTGTTGTTCTACGGCGGCTTGGCAGTCCTGGTAAAACGCGCATTCAGTGTTGCGGTGTGGAATTCAGCCAATGGTGGCCTAGAACCTGAAACCCCTATATTTACAAGGCTGTCAATTACCTTGTTACGTGTATTAATATATATATATATATAGGTCTTCTTGTGAAAAAAGGCTAACCAATTGCGGATGCAAATACTGTTTCAGAAGGCTACTGTAACCCCACTAGGTAGGGCTTAGCATAGGAGTTTCTCCTACTTCAGTATTAACATAGCACAAACGTGTGATCCTATGTAGTCTCTCCAGCGCCCCGTGTATTACAGTAACATGTTTATTAAACACGGAACTGTTAATCTGCTATTAAACTTATAAATGTACTAAGTACCTGATTTAATAGTTAATCATTTCCCCCGTGCTACCCCTCCGTCTACTAAATTTAGCGGTGGACCAGAGCTTGGCTAACCAAAACTTGGCCATTAAGTTATCAGCCTATACTAACGTTGGCATTTTATAGCCCGGGTTTTATTAGTTTAGTTAGTTAAGTTTTAGACTAAGAGTTATTTAGATAACGGTCGTTGGCGCGGTTATAGCTGGGGCCGTAACTACTTAGTCGTCTTAGTAAGGGGGTACTGTTACAACCTGTGCCCTAGAAGGGTTAGACTGTAAAGTAGTACGCTGCAGGGGTGATATTAACAGTGTAGAGCGAAGGTTACGTAAGGTCCAGACAGGTCGTTACTGTCTTACAGTGTGTTTTACAAAGAGCTTAAAGAAGGGGCTTATAAGATTATAAACAGGAATATAATATTACTTACGTAAGGAACTGTTAATTTTAACGTCCCTAACAGGCTTATAAAGATAATACCTGTATAGGGGTGCTACAACGTAATATGCTATAACGTGCACAGCAGAAGCTTTAGCATAATAGTAGTGCTGTAGGTGCTGGAGCGTACTAGGGTGCAGCCTGTAGTACAGTACTGTAAGTGGTACGGAAGCGTGCTACAGCCTGTAGTATAGTGCTGTAGTAAGTGGCTTATATACGACGGTAGAGGTTGGTAACGTACTGAAGGAAGTGAGGGCGTATTACGACCTACACCTAACACAGGCCTTAAGAGGACTGGCGCAAGTTAAGACAGAACGTATGGCAGGACACTAACAGGTAAGGGGCGTTTCAAAGACGGCTTGTTAAGCTAGCACTCCTAGACAGGGGGTTCAATGTTAATGTAGGTCGCTGTCACTATAATACACAGAGGTAAGTCTGAACAGTAGGATATAAATGAATAATTAAATACTAGCGTGAGGAACTAAAGTCCTTTACAGTGGTCGTGGGCATAATTATAACTATCTATATTAACTAACTAGGAGGTACTTTATACCTTACTTATAGTGTCACCAGTGCTTATTATACAAACACCTTACATTACATAAGCGTTCTGCTTATAAGGTTTCTCCTACTTGTAATATAAGCACTTAATATGTTATAAGTAACACCTTATTAATTGTAAGGGCTTTAAGTCTTTACACCCCTAGCCCAGTACACCCAGACAGTGTACACCGTCTTCTTACACTGTTCCTTCTACAGGGGATTTATTAAACCACCCTGGCCTAAAACCGGCCTGTAAGGTCGTCACACAATTCCCCCTCTTTAACATTCTTTTTTTATAAAGGACTTAAAAGGTAAGTTCCCCTTTTCACCACTTTACCATATAATAAGTGTCCAGCTCCTAGGTTTTAAAACAGGAATAGGGTAAAAGTATTAACCGTCACTTAAACCTTACAGCTTACACATATATGTTTAGTAGTAAAATGTCCCTTTATTCTTTTTATAAGTTTGCTATCCCCCTATTTATTTACCAGGTTTTAAACAGGTTTAACAGCTATAACCACTACCTAAAGAGGCACTGTCCTTCCTAGTGTAACGCTTTTAATATAAGTGAGGTGAAGTTAAAAGCCCTTTTAGTTAAGAAGTGAGACCTTAACTTATAAGTTAAATCCGCTACCTAGCAGTTATATAAAGCCATTATTAAACTTTAAAAGGTATTAGCGCGTTTAACACGCCTTTATAAGTAACGATCTTAACTTAAAGATTATGCTGTAAAGGCATTTAGTTATAAAGCGGAGCTGTTAGAGTTTTAAGAAAGTAAAAAGGTTAGACTAGACACCCCTTTTAAAGACGTAAAGTCTTTTAACTAAGGGAACTTCCTGGCTGGGTCTTTACAGTAAACGGTCGCTTTATAACTTAATTTATAACTCTTTTTCTTTAATAAATGAAAACGGTCTTTTAACGTAGTGGTGGCGCGCTTACTTCCTTCAGTAAGAGATTATAGGTTTAAGTCCTATAAAGGTCTTCTGTCACTTTAAATCCTTACCCCTTAAGGTTAGAGGGTCTAGGGTGACTTTTTACTTATTTTCTTCTACTAACTTTCTTTCCTAATAGCACTTATTCTCATATAAAGCTCGCTTAGGAACTCCAGAGGCCCAGCCTCCTTATTAGGTTTAAGGTCCTTATAACCTATAGCTAAGGTTCTGATAAATGTCCTTCTATACTTACTAAGGAGTTTCCTGCCACTTTTTAAGTTTTAAGTCCTATAATAGTCTTACTCTTTAATATAGTAATTTAAATATCAGATCTTATCTTATTTTTAATTCTTATTATCAGCTTTAATTAATCTGGATTCTTTTAATAAAACTCTATAATCAGGTCTAGGCATTTAAGGTTTTTAACTAGTTCTTATAAGTTACTTTTAACGCTGTAGTTTAACCATTTAATAAGATATTTAAACGTGTTCTTTCCTTTCTGTAAATCTATAACTTCTTTAATATCGTACTTATCCTTATTAGTGTTAATCTTAATCTTCTTTTCTAGAGGAACTCCCTTTAAGGCGGGTTTTAAAAGTGAGATATGAAAACCTTAATCCACACTTTTATATTAGCAGGTAAGTTTAGTTTATAATTAAAGGTAGTAACCTTTTTCTTTACTTAGAACGGTCTGTACCTTTTAAAGTTAAGCTTCTTATTAAGTTATTTTAAATACAGGTTTTATGAAAAAAGGTAAACGTAATCCCCCTTTTAAAAAGTCGGTCCCTTAACTCGTTTACTATTATAATAAAGTCCTTTTTTAAATATTAGTTACTTAGTTTTATATTTATTAGTAAACTTCTTTATTTATTTATATGTAAATTTAAGTTTAGCTTACAGATAGTTATATAGTTCTTACATCTAGTTTACATAGACTGTAACTTAAGGGGCGCTAGTAGGTAGGCCTTAACAGAGCTTAGGCTCCTTACTGTAATTAGTAAAGAATAATAACATATCTGTTAACTTAACTAGTGTTATGTTATAAGCTATTTATACTGTTAATAACAGTTTAAGCTAATTATCTTATTTAAAGTTAACGTATACTTAGAGATACGTTATAAGTATTTAGTTAACTTATTTTATTTAGCTGTCCGTTTATAAGTGGAAGGCTGTTAAAAGCTTACTCTGTTGAAAAGCAAAAGGGGTCAAGGCATTGGAAAACAGTGTGTGTTGAAGGTGATTAATTATTTCTATCTTTGAGAGTGGAAGCCGTGTTATTATAGCCGTGAGGGTGGCCAGTGCAC
>Ga0247758_1002015_pt1 | contig 12564 bp, 10 predicted proteins | sample UWRJL156409C4_FD_180950 | JGI IMG/M metagenome (GOLD analysis project Ga0247758, IMG submission 180950) | Plant litter microbial communities from Arlington Agricultural Research Station in Wisconsin, United States - UWRJ-L156-409C-4 | ecosystem: Environmental > Terrestrial > Plant litter >...
GGGGGGGGGGGGGGGTGTTGAGAAAGTTGGTATTTGCACTTACGCAGCGGTGGCGGTAAAGATTTGCACCGTCGTCGTGTCCTTGGCCAGGATCATCAGGCCGATAGCAAACATGACAGTGAAGCCGCCAATGTAGAGGAGCGTCTCGGTCATGCCGCGCGCCGTGGTCAGCACGCTGATGGCGAGCGTCGGGAGCAGGCATGCAACGACAGTGGCCACCGCCGAGGTGAATCGTTGCATGTTCTTATCCGGGTGGGTCTCAAAAGTGTCCTCGAAGCTTGCCATGTTTTTGCCGTCCTCGCCCCTCTGGTGTTTCTTGTACGCGACCTAGAACGGCGTCTAGTAATCGGCCACCCAACCGGTGAACCCGTCTCTATCCTCAGTCTTACACGGCATCATGAAGTCGCGGTTCGTCCGGGCCGACTGGCCCTTCCAGAACAAAAAGACGCTGCGGATGAGCGCGCGGGTTCGTTCGGGTAGCCCATGGCGTGGCCGGATGTGGCCCTGGTTGCCCCATGCCTTGCTTCCGCTGCCGTTGACCTTGCTGTTGCCCCCGTCGCATGACGCGTCCGTCATCCACTGGAAGAGGGCTTCCATTTTATCGTGCTCGGTTTAGGGAGCGCTGAGACCTGGGAGAGTTCGATTAGGGCACGATCTGTGACGGGGTCATCTTTGTTAGGACGTGTTCTAATATGGCAAGAAGGAACGGGGAGAGAGAGAACATAATATCGTACTGTACTGATGGAGACATAGCACAAGTGCCCCGCAGGTCGCATTTGGCCATGTTGTACAAGTACAACCAAAGATTGCCAAATTCAGCAAAGACAAGCTTTGAGGGCTGCATGCGTCTCTGGCCAATCCCTGATCTTGACACAAGTGCGCAAAATAGAAGACGGCACAGCGATGGCCTTCACTGAGCCGGGGATTCCATTTCCACACCTAGCTGACAAACCAGCTCACACATCTAGATCACACACCTAACTGAGGTCTCGGTATCCCGCCCACACCGGCTCCCCATCCACACACCTCCCATATTCTCCCGATACCCCCAGGCCGAAAAGCGGCTCAACCATTCTCAAGGGTGTCCCGACGGGTATGATAACACGTTTGTACTGGCTAACAGTGTGATGACGTGCAGATCGGCTCACCGAAGAGTATAGTAGGTGCATGCACGAAAGGTCACAAGAAAGAGGACCAGAGCGCGCAGAAGGTGGAACGATACTGCCCCCCTCCCCGAGGGTGCTCCGTCCAGGTATATAAGGTCCAGGACCTGAAGCGGGCGAGCTCTCAGCCCCGATGAGTTCTGCGCTCTTGTCTCCTCCCGCACATCTTCCGCTCAGCACACCAACCTCCCAGCAGACCTATTGGCGCTATCAAAGTACTATCCAACAAGTTGTGCAGCACGATGGGCGGCGAAAAGGAAAAGGAGAAAAAGGAAAGGACCGAAAAAGGAGGAACGTTCCTGATGACATACAGTACGCCCAGCTCAACCCTGAAACAACTCTAGCTTATAGCCGTCATTTCCCCATAACAAACTTCCCTAGAGCAAACCGGATAACTTCACATCAGCACCCCCGAGCGAGCACGCGCATGCGATATATACTCTTAACGAGAAGATCGGGAAGTGTAGGAACACCCTGACCCGGCGGAAAAACAACGGCAGCACGCCCGAACTCATCAAGGAGGCGAAGTAGGATTTGAGTAATGCCGAGGTTGAGAAGGATATTGAGACATGCAATGTGGCACTCAAATACGGCGACATCTCGGCGGAGCAGAAGCTCAGCTTGACCGAGTATCTCGAACATTTGAATACGCTGCTGGTCCCAGTCGGGGGCAAGTAACACTAGCTGTGATTTAACGAGATACGCTTATTCTCTTGCGGGTTGATGTTTCGTAGTGGAGGTTTCAGAGTACTTGTATTTTTTCTTCACTTTTCTTTGCTCAAGATGGAACTTGGCTTAACACGGTGTGGTTGCTTCTTTTCAGCATATTTACAAGCCAGGGCAGTCCAGCACTCCAGTCTCTACCTAGATATCTACCAATTAGGCCTATCGATATTATCGCGATGGTGACACATTGAGAGTAAATGTATATTCTGGTAATACATGTCCTGCCTCACACTCCTACTGAACTTGGAACCCTTCCGCGCAGCTGCAAATTGTAACATCCATTTCACCACCCCAAAACCGACACCTCAAACTTCCCTTTCCTTCTTCGGAACTGAGCAGTTGCCGCCTTAGATAAAGTAAGTCTTATGTCGCATTGAAATACGACTGAGCTACGGAGTATGAGGCTAGAACTTGCTTTTAATTGCACTGTGTTGTTAGTTGGACTTTATGTCGCCCTCGACGATACGATGCGCAGGCAAATGCCAAATGCCTGCCATCGATGACATCCTGCAGCCGCTTTCGACTTGGAGCCCTCTTTTACAGCGACTAAAAGGAGCCGAAATCTCGCACAATTGACTTTTTTCTAAGTGGCTTCTATTCCCCCGTGCTGCGGCCGCCCGGACGCCCCTGTGCGGAACTCAAGAAGCCAGTCAGGGTGCGTCTCTCCGCCATCCCGATGCCGGCGCAGAAGAGCACGCATAACAGCGCATTCTCGTACAGAGCAAAATCACGAGCTGCGTCTATGTAGACCCGTCCCACAGACTTGTCATAACTCAGCTTAGCGAGCGCGCTCTTCCCATCCGCGGCGAGTGACAACAACGCAAAGATCTTTGTCTCGACTGTCGGTTGACTGCTGGTTCTAGCACGCCTTCAGCACGCCTGCTAGCTCGAGCCACCCTCCTTTTTGCGCATCTATGCGCACCTCGTCAATCAGGACGGCGCTAGATCCGTTCAGCGCCAGGATGCGTTTCTAGCCTACAATGGTAGAGTGCTCGATAAGCGGGCAGGCCCACGTCAGACATACCTACGTGGACAAGAGAGCGAAGACAGTGGCTATCGTGTCCCTGTCTAGGAGCTGTCCAGGAGCTGTCCGTCGTGGACCACCTGCATCTTCTCGTTGACGACAATCTTTCGCACCATCCAGACGCGGGTGGAATATGGGGTTTTCAAACAAATCACACAGGGCGGGCCAAAATGGGAATCTCCGCTCCCGCACGTAGCGGCGATACAGCTCCGGTAACAAGGGGCGTAGTTTTTGATCACGTAGCTGAGCTCGATGAGCAGATGCGAGATGGGCGATAGGGGGCAGGCCAAAACAGGCTTTCACTCGGCCGGCGGGGCGGTAGATGCCACCATTCGCTTTACCAACTAGGACTTTCCTATTCCGTTCTGTTGGTCGATACAAATAGTCAGCGGAAAAACAGGGGAGATCGTTCGCACAGGAGGTCATAGACGAACTGTGTCGTTTCGAATAGCCTACCGTCGATGGATTCGGCATAGTTTGGGCTTGCTTCTACCCAAGCACATAACATGGCATCGTATATGGGAAGCTCGAGAGCTGGGGGCTCTTTGATGTCGACGATCGACATCTCGCACTGAATCATCTCGGTGGAATTCGATGGCTGCGGGTTGCCCGGTCGCCAGCACAGGTGCAAAACTGTCGACTGCAGTCACTAACATGTCTGGAAATGGACTGTGAAGGTCAAGGGCTGAATTAGAGTTCTCACTGGCTTCAAAAAGTGCCAGCCAGAGGGAGCACCGAGCTTCAGCCTTCAAGCGTTCTCTATCTGACTCCACTGTGTATCTGGTGCCTCCCACATATTACTAACCGGGAGCAGCAACCTGACAGCCCGCCCCAAAAAATATGGCGAGATCGTAGAGATACCAGCCAGCATTGGCAAAAGGCGCGATATTAGCACCCTCCCGCCACATAGTCAACTGTTCGTTGGGGTACGTAGTCTTGGCTCGGAAGGAAACGTAGTCCCACCTTTCAGGATCAATTTCCATCTCCCCCGTCACTCTGCACTTGAACGCTGAACCAGAAATGTAGTCACCGCTTGGATTGCTGCACCTCAAACGCCCGTAGTCTCCGTGAGTCGCCGGGAAGGAAGAAAACACAGGACGCTCGTCTCTCATGTCGTAGGTATATGGTATGTATAGATCTTGACCAACAAAAGGCGTGTTGTGTAAAGAGACGAAACCGGTCGCAATGTCAAGATTAAAAAGAGCGACGTTCGGGGATTGCGGGTCGTCAAGCCCGGCAGAGCCGTAAGGACCTGTGACGCTGACGCGTCGCCCATAGTTGCTGGTACCTTGAGTAACAGCCTTGAGGCAGAACGGTCCAATGGTTGGTGTTGACGACGGGGCGCTGTATGAGGACGAGACACTGGCCGATGATATCAGCGTCGGGCTGGAAATCGAAGGGTTTACGGATGCGCTCGAGATGGGACCAATTGATGAGAAGGATGCGACGCTCGAGACGAGGCTGGACGCAGCACTAGACACGGAACTGGAGATGGCGCTGGATGGGGCGCTAGAAACGGCACTCGACGCAGCGCTGGATGCCGAGGAGACGGAGACCGATGGTGATGCTGAAGGTGCAGTGGAACTGGAGGCAGATGCAATGCTCGATGGACGAGCACTGCTTCTCAGACGACAGCGGCTTGCCGAAGCCACAGTCGCAAGGACGACCAAAAAAGGAAGCGACAGTCGCATGATGGCAAGATAGTAACCACCCTTGTCGAAAAGAACAATCCAAACGAATGACTTGGCGAAAATTCGCCAGAAGGATAACAACCGGCCTAACAACTAGGAAGAACGACGAAGTGAGAGAGACAGTCTGCTTGTTATTTATTTCTGGCGCTGAAGTGGATCGTGCGCCCCTGAATGGGTCTTGTCGGTAAAAATGAGACAAGAGTCCAATAGTCGCTGTCCAAAACGGGGTTTTCAGCTCGATGGCGTGTCTACCAGGGTCGCCAATCAGGTCTAGTTAGCAAGGAGCGGTCTGGACTTCAGGCAGCCCAGGGGTCTCCAGCTCCTCAGGGTTAGGGGTTTGTCTAGCTCATTCACAAGTTATGTTATCCCAGTCCACGGCAGCTATGTCATCCGAATATGTCGCTTCGTGCCATGAGTAAAAGGTTATCTCTGCAAGCACGACTCTTTTTTTCGAGCTCACGCTGGCTAGCCGACACGATCGAAAGGGCCATGGGCGTGACGGGTCTCGCCGTGCTCATGACCACGTTCATGTTCGCAGGCCGGCACAAGCTCAACCTGTTTCACCACCCTAAAATCGACGAACACCCCTACTCATAGTCATATGACTCTTCGTCACGTTTGATCAATCCAGATCAGCTCCGGCTCAGCTTCGGCTAAGATCTGCTTATTGAACAGCATAGCCTTCCGAGAAGGTGTAGTTTTAGCCGAAGGGCCTAAAAATGGTCCCGTGTGAGTAGAGGGACCCACACTGAGCTCTCGCAGTTGTCGACCACAGTGCCGGGGGTCAGCCTAGCACTGTCGAACGCACTGCAAATTTAGCCCCACGTGAGCGGATTTACGGGACACAAATCGAAACCAGGCCCTTTTCGAGCCAATGAAGTAGCTCAGCCCCCACGTGAGGGCTAACCGAGGTGCCAAGCGCGTCCCACTTGAGGTGACTCAGGAGCCTTTAGATTTCCGTCCACAACAAGCACTCTCCGCCTTGATGCCGGACATACCAAATTAAACTCAATTGCGACACAACACGATCCCACCACCTGCATTGGCCAGCCCCCAGGAGTCCGTGCAAATGTCAACACCCTGGTCAGGGATAATGCGAGCCTTGTTGCCGCAGGTCGCGAACAACCCGAGTCCTAAGGTCGAAGAAGCTGACACTCGCCCCACTTCGAACCCCTATGTATGCGACTCTTCCGACCTAAACCCTGAGGATAGAGAAGAGGGCAGTTTAAACCAGGATTCCAATAATCCCAGCTTTTCTGGTTCTGGTGATAAAGAACTTAAAGATAAATGTCCAGCCTGCCAGCGTGTCGCCAAAGTCATATGCAATTAGACGGGTGAGCACAAGTGGCCGGGCATGATATTTAGGACGTTCGGCGAGTTCCAACGCGCGTAGGAGTGGTGCGCTACGTACAGGTGATTTGTCGAGCATTTTACCAAAGAATTCCACGGGAACAGAGATATAAGTACGTTATTACTACGTCCCGCGACTGTCCGCTTAGCCTATGGTGATGCTAGCGGCTCGGGCTGGTAGTTCACAGTCGAGGGCGAGATATCCCAACCGCACAATCCCCAAGCACTTTTAGGCCAAGTATCGAAGAGCAGTTCTCTTTGGGCTCTGAGGATTTCTTACTCCGAGCCCTGGGAGAGTAGGGCCGTAATTCCCGACGAATCCTGGATCGACTTTAAGCAGGTACGGGGATAGGCGACGAGCTGTGATCGAGAATATAGAGGTATTTGCCACTCCTTTTCAGACCCGTGGCTCAAGGTCGACTTCCCGTTCATGATGCCGTCAACGATACTTCTTATCGATACAGAAGATCGATACTTGGTAAACGCCCCCAAAAACGTATCGTATACTTATATAGCGCTCAGCTATGTCTGGGGGAAGGTTGCAGATCCCCTCTACACCACGCTTGGAAACGTCGGGATCTTTCGTTGCAAAGGCGCTTTCGACCTATCTCATTACCGCGAGCGGCTCCCCCGGACCATTAGAGACAGCATGTCGCTTACCCAGTTACTGGGTAAGCGGCACCTCTGGGTTAACCGTTTCTATATCGTGCAGGACGATATAGGACACATACATAAGCAGTTGAAAGCAATAGCATTTGTCTATACTAATACTTACTTCATTATCGTTGCATTCGATAGTAGTGGCGACGACTATGGCATCAGAGGCGTAGGCAAGGGCTCGAAACCACGGCAATACAAGCTAGACGAGTTCAAGTTCGTATCAGACTACCACTTGATAGTATATTGGAGTTACGACCTCGCTCGCCGCGAGTACTTATACCCGATGCGTGAATGGATATTCCAGGAACGAGAGGTGTCGCAGCGTTAGTTGGTATTCCGTTACGGGATGGTGTCGTGGATATTTAAAGTTATGGACGTGGAACGAGAACCGAGTAACGCCCATACTACGGGCCGCACGGAGAAGACAGTACCACGAGGATGACCTCTTTACGCGCTGGCTAATAGCCAAACCTATTACATTACGTACAGTTGGTAAGGAGGTACAGCGGCTACGAACTCACCTACCCCGCGGATACCTTGAATACCTTTTCAGCCCTTGCCAGCATCATATCCCGGTCGATACGCGGCGGTTTTCTTTTTGGCCTACCTGAAATGTTTTTCGACGGCTACTTACTCTAGTCGCCAACCAAGTCGGTGCAACGCCGTCACCAACAGGTTGCCACCCAAGACGGAACAATTACCTCTAAAGATATCGACAAACTCCCATCGTGGTCGTAGGTTAGCTGGGCTGGCCACGTCAACACTCGGTTATAGGAAGATTCACACAATTTCATTGTCAAGCCAGGAGACACTAGTCTCGATATATCCTATTTAACCATCACGAGAACTCTCAACTAGTTCAAAGTTAATAAGAACTCCGGAAAGAGGGAGCAGATCCAGGCTTCGTACTACGACGCTTCCAGCCCGCCTCAGCCCTCATCTAGCAAGAATACGGACATCACGAGGCATCATGTCATGGCAGCGGCAGCTGGTAATGCAACGAACAACATACTACCACCGGGTTAGAGTTTCCAACGGCACGTTCAACTCGCTTGGCAACCCTTGGTGTCAGATACGAGAACGTGGAGTCCCGTAATAGAGATCCGGGCCCCAAGATATTTCCTCACCGTAGGTACTAAACCATTTCGGGAACGAATCGCGGGTGGCGTGACGGCATGGTTGGTTAAGTATACTACTAGTTCCGAAGACCCGGAGAATATCGTAGGCGCCATAGACCTTAACACGTCTGACCCGCAAGAGATCCCGACTGGCATACGCTGCGAGCTTATTACGATATCCCGCGGAGATGCAAACTGGTCTGTAAATTCATATCGGATACGCCATATGTTTCCCGAAGCTGAGCTGCTCTTCGACCTGCTACTATAATGAGGATGAGTGCAAGGGCCCAAGATTGTGCAGTTTCTACAATGTCTTGTGGATAGAGTGGAAAAAGGGTGGCGACAGCAGAGGGGGAACTGAAGGGAAAATTGCAGTCCGCAAAGGCCTAGGCAGAGTGTTCAAGTCCTTCTGGGACGCCCAAGACTCCGAAGTTATTGATGTCAGGCTAGGATAGATGGCAATGAAACATGTACCTAACCACCAGGGTGTATTGAATAAACTTGAATGATGGGCCTTGCGGAATGGTGATGAATACCATGCCTACCTAGGTACTTTTGCCTGCGAGAAGACCAATGACAAATTTCCATAGACGCTGTAGTAGAAATAATCGGACCAAAAAGTTTTTTTTACAACGCCACACCCGGCGTTGGGTGAAGTACTGTAATACGACCCACTTCACTTGGACGATGCAGACCAACTGCTCAATCCACCGCATCACAAAACCTTCGGCTGAAGCGCAATGCCCGTTCTGCTTATGACTCCTTCGGTCGCATCATGCCATCGTCATGGTATTCACCATGAATTGCATGTGCCTGCGAGGAACTGTCAAGATAAAAAGGCACGCCCAGCCAGTTTATCTTGCCCAGAACTTGCCAGCCAGCATGTCAATCCATCAATCCATCTTGCCAGCACTTCAATCAACCACATCATCAACCACATTATCAACCACAATCAACCATCACAATGCCGTAGACATCGCACGGTCCCCGGGTTTGCCAACTTCGCCCGTTCACCAAGCAAATGATGGAACAACTCTCAACCCATGAGCACAACTCACCAGCAGGTGCTACTCGAACCAAGGCGATTTCGGCCCTGGCTGAGGATCAACACAGCCCCCAAAACCCCCTACCTCAGTGTCAACGGCCAGGTTACACTGTCGGGCACGAGAGTTCTGCCACCTATACAAAAGATGCCAGGAGTAACTCACTGCAATTTAAGCCCCGCGCGAGGGGACTTTTGTCCGAAGTCCGAAGTATCCGACGCACTTTCCTGCTGCCTACCTTGGCCGGGGGGGCTGATCGTCCCGTTCAGGTAGATATAAGCCACGCCAAGGATACGGGCACAGCCACATAACACAGAGAGAGATGCCTGGAACCATAATCCTTCAGCTAATCCAACAAGTCGTTTTTGTACGGAGCTGCGACGAGATGTATAACACTACCTGTAAGGCGAATATTACGTGGAGGGATCGACAATTATGCTACTCCCCTGCGTATAGCGCCAGCCCCCGCTAACGTAAGGAGGTAAGAAGAATGACCGCGTTGGTTACCTACCTACATAGCTTTTCGGATACTCTAAGATGGATCGTCCAAAAGACCGAAACTGGCATGGGTTCACAATCCGAACGAATCTCTTATAAGACTTGACTTGGTGCAGCAAAACGAACAGTTTTCTTTTTGCCTGTTTTTTTCCCCCCATGTGCCTGGCTGAATTAACATGAGCATATTTTCCCTGATACAATACCTCCTCGCCAAGCTGCAGCAATGGCTCTCCCGCGCAGAAGCCGGGCTCGCGAGGCATGATGAGAAACGAAAACGCCGTGGACATATCACCACCACCACGATCCGTTCATCCAAGTGGCTCGTCCTCGCCGCCGCCTGCTGGGCCCTCTGCACCACATCCTTCTTCTACTCCTCCACCGTGCTACTCATCCCCTTCACCCTCCAGACCCAAACCGGCATCCCCCTAGATGCAGTCCAGCTGTGGACAGGCGCGCTGGTCGGCGGCTACAGCGCTGTCCTGACCCTCGGCGGGCCTCTGGCCGGTCACTGGGCCGATGTGTCGCGCTCCAAGAAGCGGCCTATGTATCTGGCGCATGGGCTGCTCCTGGCTGCTTTGATATCGACGTGGAAGGGAACCCACGTGGCGGTGTGGATGCTGGGGAGGCTCTGCCACGGCGCGGCAGGGAGCATCTTTTGGTCGGCCGGCCAGGCCATGCTGGCGGACGCGTTCGGACCCGAGAACATGGGCTCGGCGGTCGGGTACGTGGACGTGTCGACCTCGCTGGCCTATCTCCTCGCGCCCATCCTCGACGGCGTGCTGCTTAGTTCCAAGGGGGCCGATGCCGTGTATGGTGTTTCGCTGGCATTTTCCTGTGTCGGGGTCGTGCTTTTGATAGTCATGAGCGAGACGGTGCAGATACCTCTACAAGGGCCAACAGAGGAAGAAGAAGAAAATGTCCAGCCCATGACGTTCGCTGCGGGTAATACAACTATACAGAGCGGTACTACTACTTGGCGCACGAGAAAACCCAACGTGCATCTCGTTCTTGACACGGGGGATGCCAGTCTACGAAACCGCGTCAAGCTCGTTCGGCATCTTCTCAGCTCTCCTCGCATGATGGCAGCCCTGTTCGGTTGTTTCGTTGCCGGGAACGTCTTGTAAGTACCTAATACTAGTAGCCTCTCCTGGGTACCAACCAGCAATCCCTTCTCTCCGATTCTCTCTCTCTGTCAACGGATAGTTACTAACATGCTCTCTCCTCCTCCCGACAGAATATCCTACGACGCCATCGCCCCAACCCACATGGAACGCACTTTTCACTGGGGCCCGTCGCAGGTCGGGGTAGCCCTGGCAGCGTGGTACGGCCCAAAGCTCCTCTCCATCGTGCCCGGCAAGCTGGCCGACCGCTTCGGCGCGCGATGGCTCACAGTCGCCGGGTTCCTGTCGTCCATACCGCCGTTGCTCGCCGCGTCGTTTGCAGACCAAAACGCAGACAGAACGAAGACGCTTTTCGTCCTCATGACCGTGTGTCTGAGCATCACTATCAGCCTCGCCAATGCGCCGATTACTGCCGAGATTATGTATACTATCAAAGACGAGAAGATCACGAATCCCAATCTGTTTGGGTCCACGACGGCGTCGGGGCTGGGCTTTGGCTTCTTTGTGTTTTCGTGGTCGCTTGGCGCCACGGTGGGGAGCCTGTCGTGTGCGCGCGTGGTTGACACTGCAGGATGGAGCGCGGCCATGTACATGTTAGTGTCCTGGTGTGCTGCTGGGGCTATTGTGTGTTTTGTCTGGACTGGTCGTAGAGAGGGAGCACGCTCTCCAGAGAGGCGGGAGGTGATTCGGAGATGGCATTCCACCGGACCGCCGAGGTTGTATCTAGGAGACTTTGGACCACGCCTGTTGTCACTGACACCGCCGCCAAGGGCGTTCCATCCATATATGGAGGTATGACAGAAGAGTACCATGCGCATATATATATATGTTATATCGTGATTGGGGCCAGTTACCTGGCAAAGAATTAGGAAAGGCACAGGCGAAAAACAAGGCATATTTCGTGTATCCAGGTTCGTCCAGATTATACATACATGCAGGCCGTTCCGCTCCCTTCCCCGCCGTATATCTTTTGCTCCACTGACGACTATAGTACAGTTACAAAAGCTGAATAAAACCTCTCGACTTCCCCCACCATGTTACAGGGTCAACAGTTGGCATATTAGGCGGTGATATTTACTTTATCGACCACGCCCGTCGGAGTCTGGCAGAGAATGTCCTGGCCGAGCTGGTTGATGTTAGTGGTCCTGCTAGGGGTCCTGGCGCACACCCACGGCACCGCACCACGCTACGATGCAAAATAGGAAAAACCGCTTCCCTAATTCCTGCCTTCTCCTCTCCAATAATTAAATCCCATCTCTCCCCATCATCCGTCATTGTCCACTATTAACTAACGTAACCTTACTTAAGGGTCCGAGCGTTTTCCGCGTTAGACCCCCTCCTTCGTAAGGGGAGCGAAAAGTACGGGACACGACGAAAAGTCTAGGACACCCCAAGACGCCAAGACTGGCTTTTCCCACCTAGTCCACCACCTTTCTGTCCACAGCTATTATAACACCTTTATTCTAATACTACGTACTATTACAACTTGCACCCAAGGTAGGTCAGACTGCAAGGCAGTACGCCGCAGGGTTATTAACAGTGATAAGACGAAGGTTACGCAAGGTCCAGATAGTAGAGTTTACTATCTCGAACAGGTATTCTACAAAGAGCTTAAAGAAGGTACTTACAAGATTATAGACGTAAACATGATATTGCTTACGTAAGGAACAAGAGCAAGTTCCTTACACAATAGGTACGCTGATGGGGGAATCGTGGATTCTGAAGAGTAGAATTGATTGTGTGGAAGAAGGTGGTGCCAAGAGAGGAAGCAATTTCAACTTCAGGTAAATCGCCAGAGAGGAATTTGCCACTCCTTGAACAACACAACTCCCGCACTCAACATTTTAACACCGAGCAATCCGCTAACCACTTCTCACACCTCACCGTCAACTTTTTCATGCATACTCGCCCCCTCCGGCGTCATATAATCGACATCCACCTCAAACACCGTCGTCACCCTCGCCAACTGGTAATAATACCCCTGAACATTCATTGTTGGCCTCCCACACCATAACAGTAGCCAGGTAGATAGATATGCACTCACCTGCAAAATCACCACCTCCAACCGCCCCTCTCCCCCAACACCTCCCTAACCCCCTCCCAAACCTCCCTCCCCACCCTCGGCTATTCACCACCCCCTCCAAAAACACCATCACCTTCACCTCCCCTT
>Ga0247758_1002018_pt1 | contig 12556 bp, 15 predicted proteins | sample UWRJL156409C4_FD_180950 | JGI IMG/M metagenome (GOLD analysis project Ga0247758, IMG submission 180950) | Plant litter microbial communities from Arlington Agricultural Research Station in Wisconsin, United States - UWRJ-L156-409C-4 | ecosystem: Environmental > Terrestrial > Plant litter >...
CATCGCCATCCATGAGCTGGTCGCAGCCATCATCCTCGGGGCATTCCATGAGTTCGCCGCCTAACTCTTCGGCCTTCCTCTTGCGGCCTCCACATACCATACGTGGCGTTCTGGCGTGCTTGCTAAGGTTTTTTCTCTATACCCATCTCCCAGCCTTCATCGCCGGCCGCCATGACTCCCGCTTCGTGGCCCCTTTCGTCCTCTTCCATGACGGACTCCTCCAGTACCCCTGCGAGCGGCATGGGAGCGGCCGCGTCGCCCCTGCTCTTCAGCAGATCCTCGCCCGCCGTCACCTACCTGGCCGTAACGTTGACCACGGCTCCGTCAAGGAACGGGTCAAGGCCGCTGTCGCCATCCCTGGGCTCATACTACTCCTCCCGGAGGAAGAAGCTCGTCCACTTGGACACCAGTCCCCACTTGCAGGCGATCGCCTCTGCCTCGCGCTTGATAAGTGAGATCTCGGCCCAGATGCCGCGGTACGCGCCGGACTGGCCGAGGTGCAGGTGGCTCGGGCCGCGCTCGAGGCCGTGGAGGAGCGGGCGCGCCGCGAGCTTGTGAATGGTCGTGGACTTCTTGGGGAGCGCTGGGAGGACTCTGGGGCGAGGAGCTTGACTGACGTCCCGGTGCCGGGTTGGCTGCGGCTTACGGAGAGCTCAAGTGCAGCAGGCTGAGGTGGGCGGTCGAGAGGGAGGCCTGCAGCATCGAGACAACGCGGTCCTCCCACCCCGTCCCGGACCGAGGACGGGATGACCTCGGCGTAGCTCCCGCCCGCCTTGGCGATTCCCTCCACTCGGGCGTGCAAGACCCCGTCGCCGATGCTGAGCGAGAAGAAGCGGACTCGGCCCTTGTTGCGCACACGGGTCTGCTGGATGAAGACGAGCGTGGCATCTAAGCGCCACGTCTGACCGTCCGTCAGCACAATGACGTTCGTCATGCGCGCCTTGTCCCGCGCCGCCACGACGGCCTGGATGGCAGGGAAGAGCTCGGTGCCGCCCAGGTCGGCGTCAAAGGTCTTGTCGACGTAGGCTAGCGCCGCGTCTAAGCTGGCCTCGTCGTAGTCGACCGACCGGGGGCACCACGACCTGTAGCGCGACCCTAGGCTCCAGATGTTGAACTTCGTGCCCAGCAAGATGCCCTTGAGGAAGAACTGCATCGCCGACTTGAGCGAGCGGATCTTGTCGCTCATCGACCCGGACTGGTCCGCGAGGAAGATGACCTCCCCCTTGCCGTCGGCGGCAGTGCCCCGGTGGCCCGCCTGGCCCAGGACCTTGGGCGGCAGCGTCACCATTAGCGCACGCTGGCTCGGGAGCGTGGGGTGTTCCTCCATCCACGCCTGCGGTGCCTCGTTCTCGCCGTCGTGTCGGGTGGCGATGTCAAGGACAAAGTCCCGGCCGAGAGAGGTCGAGCTGGACCAGAGCTGGATCAGAGCCGTCTCCACTCAGCTCGCGGTGCTGTCGCCGGCGAGATCGGCAAACGGCTCGGCCGTGCCCTTTCCTTTTCAGTGGTCGACCGTGACCTCGTGGGAGGGGCTGGTGATGGACTGCACCTTTTCCGACTCGACGACCTCAATCTTGAGTGTCAGGCCCTGCGGCACGTCCTGGGACTCGGCGTGCTGGTAGCCATCTGGGGGCGAGCCGTATCAGCTTGCGATGTACGTGGGGATGGTCAACGTCGTGGTCCTAAGGCTGTCGGCGAAGCGGAGCTTCAGCAGCGTGATGAAGCTCAGCGTCGCCCTGAGCTTGGCCCCGGTGGGGACGTTGCCCAGCGTCGTGGTGAAGACCTCGGGCGTGTCCCGCTCCAGGAGGGCCGTGCCCGTCTTGTGGTGCTGGATGTGGCGGCGAAAGGCCTCGCGGGCCTCGTCGCGCGACTTGGCGCTGCCGCGGATGATCCTGTTGGTGCCAATGCGGCATCTGAAGTCGGTCACGGTGCACCCCGTTGGGAGGCGGGAGGTGTAGGACGCCGCCTTGATGGAGTGGGTGGCGTTGTTCCAGAAGGTTTGTGTGACCGTCACCTCGGCCACGTCTCGGATGATGGACGCCGCGAGCGAGATGGAGAGGGGAGGAAGCACGTTGCGGCCGGACTCTTGGATCGTGAAGTCTGGAACTGTTTTCGGGATCCTCTCGTTCACCTGCGGGACCGTAGCTAGCGCGTTGCCGGGCGAGGGACCACGGAAGTGACGACGAATGGATTATTATGTGGCTGCGGGGGAGAGAGGCCAGCCCCGAGAGCCCCGCATTCGGGGCGCGACCCCTGGAGCCGGAGCCCGACTCATAGAGACTTAGACTAGTGTAGCCGTAGTGAGGGTAGTAGGCGTCGGGTTGATACTCTGCCGGCAGAGGTTCACGCCGGTCCCAGACGATGCCTGCAGCAAAGATCCTGCCTAAAGAGTGCGGCATCGGGAGCGCCGGGGTGGGTGTTTAGCCGGATGAGTTCAGTGTATTGGAACCAGGGCTCTCACGGCGGTTGTGGAGTAGAAAAAGAAGTCGAAACGCATGGCAGGCGAAGGTCCCCTTGATATGGATGCGGAGGCGCCGAGATTCGCCCTAATCTCCCGGGGCTGTGCATGGTATGCCTAGGGAGTGGGGAGCCTGGGGAGCCTACATCTTCACCGCTTGTCTATAGCCTGCCACGCGGTTACCAAAAAGACTTAGCATTTTTGCGCTCAGAACACTGCAAAAAAAGTGCCAACCCTTTTTAGAAACCGCGTGCCTGCTTCGTCACCGCTTGTCTTGCAACTTTCCGAGCCTGGTGACTTGACCGGGACGTCTCGATTACCGGCCAAGTAGCGGCAACACCTCCGGTGAGCGTGACTCGGCATCGCATTCCAAGTGTGATGAAGTGTGCCAGGCGAACCCAGACGGCGAGTGCGGGGGCGAACAGCATGGCGTCGCCCGTCGGCGACGCATCGAATACACCTTGAAGCAAAAATCGGAGAGGCTCAATGAGATCTATTCGTGGTGGGCCGAGAACATGAGAGTCATCGCTGCTTCGAAGACGATAGTTACGCCGCCGACTAAGTTAGGGCCGGTGTCGGTGCTGCTGCCGCCTATCGTCACGTTCGAAATGCACGTGGAGACGGGCAAGGTCTTCGGTTGATATGTCCAGAGGCGTCGCTGCATGACGAGTGGAAAGACGGCGCTTCACCCTAGCTGTTCATGTGCAAGTGCGCCGGGGCGGGGCAGAGTCCGCGACACCGGGAAGTGGAGACAATTGCATGTATGTCAAGCTATGCTCTGGGCTCGCGTCTCAAAGGGCCATGTTAACGTTGGTTGGAGTGTCTCCAATTAGTTTTGCTTATCGTCTTCTCGGAGAAGCGGGATCCTGGGCCGTATATAAGACTATGCGGCATTCGAGCAACTTGTTGGCATCGGTTGTCAACAAGGATGTTCCGATAGGAGGTGAGCGGCCGATGATGGAGACCCGATGTGTGTCCGAACTGACAGCTGCGCGCAGATATCGTGGAGTTTGATGAGTCGTTCATCGAGGCCGTCTTAAACGTTCAAGCGGCAGCCATGTTGAGGAAAGGGCTGAGCAACATGTTAGTGCATCTGTCGCCGGACGGTAAGCGAGTGCGTGTATTGAACCTCAGGGCGTAAGTCGCAACAGGTCAAGACGCACAGGACGGGGAGGAACTCACACTGAGACAGCGATATGACGGCGTTTGACAAGTACGTTGACAACCTCACTCTTACTGTTGGCCACCGGGGTCTGTCGAGGATAAACGTGAACAGTCTCAGCATGCTGCATTGCCGTGAGCTGGTGGCCGGTCACGGGGCGCCGAGAATTGGTTCCGGTGGTGGCTTACCGGGTGGCATTTTGCCGGTGACTCGATTATGGATGTTCGGGACGGCTCCACCATTCTTTGCCCTCTTTGTGCCACAACAAAGAGATACTAAACAATTTTTTCGTACCTCGAGCACTTCCATCACACCGTAATAATAGACCAAGGCCCGCAACAATAGACTAAGATCCTTGCCGAAAATTACAATGGCTGGCTCTACTCTACAGTGACGTCTCTTGAAGCTATGGTTATTGTTCTATTCACCATCTCTTATTCGCAACTGGCCAATGATCCCTTGCAGAAAGTAACAACCCAGGGCCTCGGTTCACTTCACGGGACGCACCGCAAATGACGAGCAAGTCCCGGCGCCGACCGCATCGTCACGGCTATCCAGAAAATAGGAACGCGACACGCTGAGCGGATCCAGCAAGTGGAAACACGACTTACCGAGCGGATCCAGCAAGTTGAGACAAAACATCAACAATTGCTGAGATTTCGACCAAGGTTAGCCGTTTCAGCAACATACCTGCCCTCGCCGGCGCCGACCGTATCGTCACGGAACTCACGGCAGCCAGACTTGGCGTTGCGACAACGGGGATTGGCAAAAAATAGGGAGAGATCGACAGATAGGGAGAAGTTGTCACTGAGACTTTTGTCATGCCATTTGCAACTTTTGTCGGTTGGCAACCCGTCATGTGACCCTCGGCACCGGATGCAACCCAACCGCCATGGAACGGTTCATTTGCATTGGCATCCCGCTTTGCTCGCATCAACAACAGGTCATGTGACCCCTATCACCGTTCCATATGGCTGCTATTGGAATTAGGAGCCTCATCGTCCACGCCACCATCGACCGGGCCTTCCTGCCTCTAAACAGTGATGACACACTGCGCGCAAGCGTGGAGGCGAGGCGACCCAAACGAGACTCCGGCATAACAAAGTGCACGAACAACGACAACGGCGGCGACAATTTTGCGCCGAAGACCGGAAGCGCGGCGCCGAAGAGGAGCGATGGCGAATCGTCGCCCACAAGACCGGTGTCAAGCCCCTAACCCTGACGCTGGACATCTCCTTCCCCGCCGTCCGGCCCGCCCACGTCGCGAGCATTCTGGCGGCAACGCCCTGGCGAGCCAGGCAAACCCGCTTTCTTGTCGCTCCTTCCCTGTCGCTCCTCCCGACACGCCGCCCGTCTCGCCCGGTCTGCTGCCCGTCTTTCCCGACACGCCGCCTGTGTCTCCCAGTAAGCCGCCCGTCTCTTCCAATATGCCTGCCGTCTCTTCCGACCCGCCCGCGCCGTGTTTGCATCATTGTCTTCGGCTTCCAGATCGGGGTTCTCATGCAAGAGTATGCGAACAATCTCGGCGTGGCGGAGAAGCAGGAGGCGGACAAGGTCTCGATTATTGTGCCGCACAGCGAGCAGCAGCGGCGTATTGCCGTCGCTGTCTTGGTTCTCGATGTCGGCACCGGCCTTGAGAAGAATGCGTGCCACACCGTGGTAGACACATTTGGCCGCCAGCATCAGAGCAGTGAAGCTTCTGACATCTCTTGCGTCGAGGTCGAGATCATCATCTTCGTCATGCTTTTTAGCCTCGTCGCCGTCGCGGGCACAGCCAAGAAATTCGACTTCTGACATATCGTTGCTAATCTCGCCGTCGCCATTAGCAAAATGCTTTGAGCATGCCCTGGAGTAAGCCGGGAGGGGAGGCATACTCAAATATCTCAGTGCCTGTCGTAAGTATTGAGGTAGCCAAGACGCCTGAAATTGGCGAAAGGGGTGGAAGTGGAGTGGATGGTGAGATAAACCGTTTGAAAGTAACCGCTAAAATAGTAGGAGGAGCATTATTTGATAAGAGGAGCTTGGGTGACGGCGAGAACAGCAATGTTGGTAAACCTCCGAGAAATGCGGAAAGTGCGAAGGAAAAATTGGCCCGTGAAAAACTCCTTGAAGTTGCCGCCAACAAAGAGGGCCGGACTCTGTTGGGCATCTGCGCTTTATTTCAGGAGAGGTCTGTCATTCGCAAAGTACTAAGATTATGAAAACAAGCAGTGGCCTATTGTCCCTCGAAATCTTATGAAGAGCTTCTTAAAGGCTATTCGTTCCCGGCATCTCACTATTCCATACGCCCACCCATTCCTGGTTCCATCTAAGGCGACTCCGTGGTGTGTTTTGCTAGGGCTGCTGGTGCTGCATGTCGTGGGGTAATATGCTGGGTTGCCAGTGTAGCTCGGCCCAACTTGCAGGATGCAAGGAGCGGCCCAGGCGAAGGCATTCTTAGCGGTTGTTGTCTTCAGCCTGCTGAGCGAGAAGGTAGAGTGCATGGACGAAACCGACGAGCTGTTGCGAGAGAATCAGCGTTGTATCAAGCCATCTGAGGTACCCAATTTAGAGAAGGTAGTGTGGTGCGCGTGCGAGCTTTGGAGATCATTCAGACCGAACCTACCTGGTTAGATAGAGACAAAGCCAAAGACGTCAGAAACTCTTCGGAGCAGAGGCCGTGTCTTACTAAGGCTATGAAGAAAGAGAAATCACTATGTTAGTGCAAGCATAGCAACATACAGACTACCAGGGTGGGGGAGGGGTTGGAGCGGAGGAGGGAGGAAAGCAAGCGCGCTCTGCCTTTTGTGTCCGATCAGTGACGAGAGAGAAAACTTACCAACTGCCGGCGGAAAGGCGGTGGCTAACACGCCAAGCATAATGTTGCTCTGGCGGGCTTCCCGCGGGTTGATCGCGAAAAACCCTACTAGCATCGTGCCGGTGGCGAGTAGGTAATGAGCTGGATTAATGGCGGACATTATTCTACGTGGGTGTGCTTTTCGGAAAAGAATTGTGGTACGGCTGTGCGGTTGAGGAGTTACGGCTGCTGGTGAAATGGGAGTTTTCGGTTGCAATGGTTGTTTTGAAGAAGGCTAGGACAGCACTAAGAGTGCGCTTAAAAGGTGGACAAAAGCAATTCACTCAGTTTGGCTATTGCAAAAGGTGGGGTTAGTAACCCACCCCAAGTGCTTATTCTGCTGCGCTTTGGTTTCTTGCGCCTGCGGCTCTAAACACCCAGTACAGACCACACCCTACCGCCTCAGCATGCCAGCATGCCAGCACCAACAGATTCCGCGCACAGAAAGCACCATAATAACCACAAACGCCTGAGAACATGCGCCATTTGCAAGAAAGGCTTTTGCGGAGAACAAAAAACTTGCCCGCCACATCCTTGTCCATCATCCCGACAGCGATCTCGCGAAGCAGAAGCATACCAAGCAGCAGATGGGGAAGTGCCCTTATTGTGACCACAGGGGACGTAAAGAAAACGCAACGCGACACGAGAAGATTCATGGCAAGAAAATGCAACCAAACCTCGACTCCCTCCAACTAGTTCTCAACCTCCAATAGCCGTCTTCTAGGCCCTAACAATCAACTCTCAGGTGACTGCAAGAGAGCCTGCGGCTCAGGGAATACCTAGATCGCAGAGGCATCCCCATGTTCGGACTAGGCACTATTAGCCTCAACCGCAGACGCACCAGTCCCTCGCCGCTGAGATTGGATTCCGCCCAAGTATTGACCCTGGCATTGCCAAGAGGCCTCTAGCTCTCATTTAGGATCTTCAAGCATTTTTTCTGCTGGTGCAAAACTTCGACGCTCTCCAGGAACTGCTAGCCTCCGCATACTGCGAAATCACAGCAGCAAGGACTTCATTCCTGGACCCCGTCCGTATGGAAATACAAATTTAGCGAATGAAAACTACTGGAACAGTTTTCGAATGGAAACAATCTTCAATATAGAAGCTCTACCTGACAACTCAGTATTCCTATCCACAGCAAACTACTTCAGCTGTGCACTCCACAAGTGGTTTGTGCCCAGGAACGAAAGCTAGCCAGGTTGGTTGCGTTGTCCTACACAATGAACTAGGGCCAATGAGAAGAGCACCAACAAGGAGAGTGAACAAAGACATTGTAAGTGATCTCCGACAGATGGAAAACCTCGATTAACGCCTATATGTACGAGGTTACCCTAACTCAACCAACCCTTTGTATCATAATGTATTGAGATATTGTTTTAAATGAATGACTTCCGTTCTGCCAAAATTGTTCGGGGCGTTAGGGTCTGCGTCGGCGGGGCGTACGTTAGGACGCCATATCGGAGATGAGTTCATCTGTCAATCCGCGGACGTAAAGGAAGCTGTCGAACTAGACCGCTGCACCAAAACACTGCAAAAGTGAATCCACTGATACTAGCATTTAGTAACAGCGACTACATCCATATTGTTCCACACACCCCCTAGTTGCTGGACGAAACACCCAGTGCAGTTCTTACAGCTTAATACATCATTAGTCATCAAACGGCTCAACACAGACTTGGTGATACAACGCTGACTAATCGTTTAAAACGCTCAAGAAACATGCCGACAACAGAGTTCGAACTGGTGACTTTAGCAGTAACGGGGAAGTTTCAGGCTTAGTAAGCCTCCCGGGCTCATAACTGTCGAACTAAACCGCTGCACCAAAACACTGCAAAAGTGAATCCACTCACGTCGGCGTCACAGGAGGCTCAGCCTCCTCCTCCTCCTCTTCCTCATCCTCCTCCTCATCCTCCTCCTCGTGGGAGGGCGAGCGGGGGGGCGAACCGAGCGGCTCAGGCAACGGGGTCGGGGTGCAGGCGCGGGGCTTAGGCTTTTTGGCACTTGAATTGAAGTTAGCCGCTGCTCTCAAACGACAAGAGCAAGCGAAACTTACGCCGCGAGCGCTCTCTACTTATCATAAAGCTTTTAACTGTAGAGCACGTCAGAACTAGAGCAGAAGAAAGAGCAGTGGAAACACTTACAGACAAGACTAATTGCGCTTTTAATAAGAATTGGATGCGTAAAGCACGTTAGTAAGCAGAAATAACAGTTTTTTCAAGCAGAAGGAGTAAGACTTACGTTTTCTTAGGGTGTAAGCCCGTGGTCTTTACGTTAGCCATAATAACTGGGAGCGGGAGTAAGAATAATAGTGTTCTTAATTTTTTATATTCGCCTAAAGAAAGTAAACAAACGGAGGGAAAGATCGCAAGCTCTTAGTATGGAGTTAAGAAGCTTAGACTACCGTATAAGCTTACCGTTTTCAGTTTAGCGCGCGCCGAAAACGTAACTGTGCACTAACTTAAACAGTATAATTAAGAAGTTATAGGCTAGACTAACCTCCGGACCTCATTATTTTCTATCTACAGCGAACTTCTTTTCGAACGTTTAGGCGCTCAGAATGCAGTTCTGAGCACCTGGGGGGCGTGTCGAACTGCAGCGGCAGTTCTTGGCGCTCAGGCGCCCAGGCGCCTTACCGCTCCAGGCTAGGCTGGAGCGCAGGAGCCTTTCGTCATGTGCTCTCCTCACACACAGGGAGCTTTCTTTTGTATTTAGTCTGGGAGCTTCGCTCCCACCCTTTCTACCTAATCAAGTCACTTTGCAACTGCACTTCCGCTGCTCCAATAAGCTCCGTACCCTCAGTGAAACGTTCCACAGAAGCCCTCTCAATCATCACCGCCATCGCCAAGGAATTTCTCTCATCAAACTAAGCGGTCATCATGCTCGTTATGATGATTAGTGCATAGGTTTGGGTCGCGTCCCGAAACGCCAGGGCGTCAGAGGTACGTACAAGCCCTGACTTTTCTGTTCCATTTTCTAACTAGGCTTAAGGAGAGTAAACACACTGCCAGCACGTAGACAAGTATGAATAGACTCCGGATATCCGGATACGAATAGAAGGGGGGGAGTAAACGGAATGGCAGGCAGATATCTAATGGTGATCGGTCCCCCATCACTTTCCTACAGCGTTTGGCATATAATGACGGCAGGGCTTGTATTTCCCACTCGAGTTCGCTGTAAGTATTTTTTTTTCACGCGCGTGGCTTGGTGATGCTACGTTGTGTTTAACCCGCTGCTCAAGACATGGAGATACAAGAGGCACAAGAAATGGAGGAGCAGCCTGTAACAGCAGAAACACGGCCCGCAATATCCATGTCTGGTAATTAGTTTTAGGGCGTGATCTCAAGTTAGGGATAAGCGCCCCCTCCCCACGTAGTTACGAGACACCTACCTTTCAGATCATGCTCATTTTACTTTGGCAAATGACACAGCCTGGATCGTGTATGATGGGAGAGAAACTTTCACTATGTAGGTCTGATCCAGTTACCTCAAGATTCCTCTTTTGTCTCGTGTTCCGTCCACTATTCCTAGCCAATGAACTTGCTCCTGACTCGTTTGTTGTCAGTTTCGTGACGACGCAGGTTGATATTGCCCCAAGTCTAGCTCCCACCGAGCACTAGGCATCCCCAGGGTTAGAATGCCCGAGACGTAACAGGTTCTTCTCCCGTTATCTTCGCGGCCGGTTGATTCTCAGTATTGAGACATTTTTGCCGGCAAGCTTATGGTGAGGCCGAGACGCAGGACACAAATTGGCCTAGGGTTCGGATGATAGCTTTAGAAAGACGCGGGGTATACTTGCTCCCTTCAGCAGCTCCCTCGTAGACCTCGTAAGTTCTGCTGACTCGCTCGCAAGGTTTGGCCGGGCTTTTCAACCAGGGATGATGCGAAGCCCACCTCGGTTCGCTGACTGAACTGCCGTCCCCAAAGTCCTTCCAGGTTGTAATAACCAAGGCTCGGGTGTGTTTTTTACCCTCTGCCTCAAGAGTAGTCGTGTGGAAGGAGAAGTTAATGTAACGTTGTGTCTCACCGTAGACGTCACCCAGGAAGTTTTTGGTAGACTTCGACCACTTGCACCTGGAACACGCTATCTCGTGTGTCAAGATGCAGCGCAACTGGGGAGCTACTTTTGAGAGAGCAACCTTATCGTTGCGGAAGCAGGCAGAGATAACAAGATGCCCGGCATTAGGGCAGCGTGGGAAAGGGCCGTTAAGTGTATCGACAAGGGCTGCGCAATCGGGATGTACTAAGTGCTTCAAGTTCCACAGGCTTATGGCAAGTTGAGGGGGCCGGAGCCAGCCCGAATAGATGCCAGCGCGTCCTAGAACTTCATCGAGGGCAGCTAGGTCGTGGCCAGTGACCGGCCAAGGATCGGCGCCGTCCTTGCGGATAATGACAATTTGTTGCCGCAGCAAGATAGCGCCGCTCACGATCTTCGGCTTGGACTCGGAATGAACTGCGTAGTTGGTTCGGGGGTTATTCCATGTAGTGGAAATGTAAAGACGGCCAAGAAGCGAGAGGGCATCCAAGCCGCGGCGGTGCCATGCCATAGTTCCGCGGAGGAGGGGCTGTGTAATTATGACCTCGTTCCCCCCCAAATTCCGGATGGTGAGTGAAGAGGACTGGGCGCCGCAGGTGCTACTCGAGCCTTCCCATAATGGACTGTGAAGCTTCTGGCACATGTCACACCGGGTATGGAGAAGTGCGTCGCGCTCTAGCAGGGTCAGAAGCGCCTGACGCGGCGAAGGAGGGCAGTTTTCAGTGTTGTCCTGCTCGCCGTAACTATCTGGCACAGTGTTGCCAGTGCCGATGCCGACTCCACCCATCTTTTCTCGCATGATAATACTTGTCAAAGCAAGCGAAACGCGAGATTCGGCCGGAAGGTAGCTGCGGATGTGGAGAATGAGTTCCGTGGGTGTGCGCTCAAGCAGAGAAGTCGGGCGCGCAGCCTATGAAAGTGTCAGCAAGAAGAGTACATGAATTGCTCATTTTCGAGAGCATATTCTATACCTTCGGATCCTGCACGGCTTCTGCCATGATTTTTTTCTGGCGAGTGTTAGGGCTCTTGCAGTGCTGTGGCAAAGTGGTTAGTTGTTGACGGAGAATAGGTTCTGGTGGGAGATGAGGCAGTCCGCTAATTAAATAGCAAAGTGGGGCACGAAAAATTCAAGTGAATGAATGGGCTCCGGCGAAAGCTAACGCTTCTTTTAGTGGATTCGCTACGTGGGTAAAAACTACGCATAGGCACAAACGGAGCTATCCAGACTTCTAGATTTCACAAGGGCGCGTTGAATATGGCAGCAATCACCTGGCCAAGGGACCAATTAAGGGTGTCGATAGCGTTGATGTCACGGAACCTCATCACCATGTGGAAACTATAACCGAGGCCGATCGAGCAAATTATTATGAAGACAGCAGCAACAATGAGTCTCCTGGTTCGAAGATGGTGTGCTTCTTGGTTACTGCTATCATTCTTCTATTGTTGAACCTCGTCAAGCCTACTGTAAAATCGACTTATCCGCGCCCTCGACATAGCCGGTCAGCCAGCATCCCCCTCCATACCTCAACTCCAGTCTTCCCGCGTCCCACAACGCTAGCCTCGGCCCTTCAATCAGCTTCCGCTTCAGCCTCCGTGTCTGCCTCTGCTTCAAGTTCGGTCACCGACACCAACCATTCCAGTGGCCGCCCAGCCAGCCTAGTTAAGAACATTGCTAGTTTGCAACTTCTGGAAAAGCCGATACTGTTTGGTTCGCTGCGCGAAAACGCCTAGGAGGAGCAATTGCCCGACGATGCCAAGCAGCTGTTCAGCGACATCTGGGCATTTATCCCGCCGAGGTCCGGAATGAAATCGTCCGTCTGAATCACAAGACCCCGCCATACTAATTCCGCTGGCTAGAAAAGTGGCAATTCCGCCAGCCAGAGAAGTGGCTGGGAAGGTGCGGACGTTCAAAACTCGGAGGGTCCCTTTCTGTGGAACGTTTTGACTGAGGAGCGAGGGGTTCAGGAGCAGCGGAAGTGCAGTTGCAAAGTGACTTGATTTGGTAGAAAAGGGGAGTGCTTCGCACTCCCCAGTTATATACAAATGGAAGCTCCCTGTGTGTGGGGAGAG
>Ga0247758_1002019_pt1 | contig 12555 bp, 10 predicted proteins | sample UWRJL156409C4_FD_180950 | JGI IMG/M metagenome (GOLD analysis project Ga0247758, IMG submission 180950) | Plant litter microbial communities from Arlington Agricultural Research Station in Wisconsin, United States - UWRJ-L156-409C-4 | ecosystem: Environmental > Terrestrial > Plant litter >...
TGGTTGCCTGGGTGATGCTTGCCCGGGTGTTGCTCGGTCGGGGGGTGGGGCACAACGGGCCCAGGGGCATGAGCAGGACCGGGGCCGAGAGCGGGGCCGGGACCCGTGACCGGCTCGTAGCTTGTGGGGTGCCCGTTGTTAGGCAGCGCATTAGTGCCAGAGAGGAAGAGCAATGCGAAGGCCCAAACAGATGAGCGTGTGGCAGCCATGGCTAGTACGGTGTAGCTCCAAAAACAGGATAGATACACAGAAAAGTAGACTCCGGCGTGATAGAGGTGATACTGATTGTGGTAAAAAACAACTTCCAAAGAAGCTCACCTTTATAGGGCCTCCATTTCCCCCGGTCACAATGGCTCAGGGGTCCTGAATGGCCTCGATCTGCCAATTTGAGTCAGCGAGCTTCGTCAGTTCGCTGGCGTTGTAATTCTGGCCCATAAATTGCTCATGAATCTGGGGCGACCAGTCGAACTGGCGTTCAGCAGGTGTCAGGGTGGTAGTTGGGGGGGGATGGAAAGTATTCAAAGCCATAGCTCTCGGGAGCCCGGTAGAAAAATGACCCTGCTGGGGGCCGGAGGTCGTGCGGCACGTTCACAGCTTGATGTTCGTTGCAGGGCTCCATACATGGCGATTAACTCATAGTACTTTGACGTTGGTAGCGTTCCACTCGTCAAGTTGAGGCGGGATATTGCATCCGTAGATTCGTATTGTCTTGGCTGCGATGCATTTCGAGGAGGCGTAACCTGTGAAGCGTCGGGTGAACCTTAACCAAGATAGTGCTGAACTTGTAGCGCCACTAGCTCCGCCACGCTCCTAGTGTCCATAATCCATGACACGTCTACTTCGGGCATTCCGAGAGGGACTCTCGACCCCTGGGCGGCATTCTGTCCGCTGGTGTTGCTCGAAACCCGCCCACTTTTGCAAGGCCGGGACCGCCTAGCGTGAAACTCGCGATTTAGGATTGTATCGGGTTGATCGTGACATCAATCTGGAACATGAACCGCCGAAGGAACTCTCGAGTTGAGATGTCAGCAACAACATGAACTTTTCGCCCTCCCTTGCCCAATTTGAGAGTTTGGCGACAAGTAACAAGTGATGATTTGGGCGTACTGAGGGCTACTCCTTTGGCAATTTCGTCGCGTTTGGTGACGGTCGCGGCCAGTTTGGCAATCCAGTGATAGCTGTCAAGGGCGGTATCGCTGAGCAGCTGCTTGTCCCAATGTTGATTGTGGTATACCTCGCAAAATGGAAACGCCTTGTCTGACCGCCAACCTGTAGGGTTCGCGAAGGCAAGCCGCATGATATCCTCCTTTGGGTACCATATACCTCACAGGATAAAAAGACCCTCACCCTCTCCACTGGACACACTTGCCGCTCCGTAGACCAGCTTGCTGTAAAGCTTTCGACCCCCTTGGGATCTCCCCCAAAACGGCAGTGACTCGGGACGGCCAGCCGGAGCTGGAGTGTTTGAAGGCACGACACACCGCTGGAGTTGATACTGTGGGAGCTGGGGACTACAAGAAAGCGAAAACCGAGCTCTCGGCAACTCAACGTAAGGAACTTTCTCGGGCTCATGGAAAATAATTCTGCGTTTCTGGAGCTTTGAGGGGTCAAACTTGACGATAAGTTCCTCATCTGTGAGGCAAGCCCTCGAATGTTAGCTCGATCGATCCGGGAAAACGGACCTCAAGGACGTTATTTCCCAGTAGGCTGGTCATTTCTATCGGTAGCGATGGTTTTTTTCCCCTTAGGGATATGCCATGATCTGTTCGAAACCCCATGGTCATAACAGGAATAAAACGGCAGCTTCCGCGGTGGCTGAGGGGACCCGAGACTTCGTATGTGTGGCATATTTACACCACTTGGCGGCACGGGAAGGATTCTGCCGCCGAAGTGCAGTCCCACTGCCCAAAGGGAAGTTTCCATCCTGCAGCCAGCATACCCCGGTCTTTTGACAGCTAATTGCCCGAGCGGCGACCTAACGTAGCAGCAAGCATGCTGTTAGCCCTTATCAGCTTGATTATTTAGTGGTGTAATGTAACCACGGACTAGCTCCGCGTAATCCCCGAGGCGGCTTCCATGCTTGGCAGCAGAATGATTGCTGCAACAAGTTGCGAGAAGGAAGGCGGTACGACGTCTGTACGACCTGCACGCTTTAAGAATTTTCGGCAGTCCTCTCTTCCCCTCATTGTCTGGCCAGGACCCTGGGCATCTGGAAGAAGCTCAGAATTCTTGGGCCAGATTACAATATTCTATGCTGTGAAGACTGGTTCGAGCAAATAGGCTTGCTAACCAACAAATGCCACTATTTACCGTTTCATAGGGTGAACCTGAAGCTCGGGTGCCAATCACCCATATTCTTCCTATCCTCATCAGGAAGCGCAAGCCTCTCTTCCCGCTCGCCCCGGTCCCTCTTCCTGTTCTCCCGCCACATAAGCCCAGCCATGGTCGCAGCACAGAGTGCGCCAAACCACATCATGCCGAGCGCGACGCCATAGCCCGTCTTGTACGTAGGCGCCTCAGACTTGATGAAAATAAACGCGCCAATGATACCCGCGAAATTGCCAATCGTGACCTGCGTCGATGCCGCGAACGAGCGCTTCCAATGGCCTGACACATTGTTTTGCAGCCAGGCGAGACACATCGGCGTGATCATGAATGCGCCACCGAAGACGAGAAAGACGGCCGCAAACTTGTAGTCGCGCGACCTGCCTACTTGGTTGAGTAGCATGGCGTACCCGACTGTGGCGAGAGACGCGCCGCCCAAGATGAAGCTGGAGCGGTGCCGGAGCCGGTCGGATGCCCAAGCGCCGAGGATCATCATGGCGGCGGAAAAGACGTAGACGGGGATGGTGCGGACTTGGGCTTCTTGGGCCTTCCACTCGAACTCGAGCAGGATGGTTGGGAGGAAGAAGGTGCCTGACAGGCCGGCGACCGAGACGCCCATGTAGATGAACGAGGCCAGCCAGATCTTGTAGTCGCGGACGATGCGCTTGAGAGAGAACGGGTTGAGCGTGTCCATGCGGCACAAATCGCCGACGTCGGCGGCCAAGCGCCGGCGCAGGAGCTCCTTCTCCTCGGCGTTGAGGTAGCGCGTCTGCTCGGGCCAGTCGGCAATGACGAAGGAGGCACCGAGGCCGAGGAACGACGTGATGGCGCCCTGGATGATGAAGATCCACCGCCAGGCGGCCATGCTGGGCGTGCTGAGGCCGGCGATGGCGTACGCGAGCAAACCGCCAAAGGCGCCCGCGACGACGGTGCTGCAGAAGAAGAAAGAGATGCGCTTCTGGTACTCATGGCGCTTGTAGTACTTCGACGAGATATAGACGATGCCCGGCAGGACACCGGCCTCAAAGGCGCCAAGGAGCACGCGCAACCCCACAAGCGCCTCGTACGAGTGCACGAACCCCATGCACATGTTCACGATGCCCCAGATGAACATGAGCGTTGAGAGGTAGAGCGACGGCCGGATTTTGCCGGTGCCGAGCACCATATTCGAGGGGATCTCGAGAAGGATGTACGATGAGTAGTAGGCCTATGTCCATCTGATATTAGCCTAGCCAGCTCTGGCATTGAGAAGGAGAGTAAGAGCGACATACAAAGAGGGCGACATTGAAGCGGTTACCCTGATCGAGGCCCAGCTCGGCCGTCATGCCCTGAATGGCAGCATGACTGATGTTGATGCGATCCAGAAAGGCCATGACATAGATAACAAAAAAGACGGGCCAGAGCATCAGGTCGATCTTCCAGAGGAGCTTGCGCTCAGCCACCGGATCAATTGACCCATTGGAATCAGACGTAACTGAGCCAGGCGACTTTGGAATCGGGGGCGAGAGGCCAGTTTCTGCGTCCGCACCATCATCGGCGAGTTTCTCCTTCTCTAACGCCGACATGTTCAGGTAAGGTAGCGACGTGAGGAGGTTGCAGGTGGTTGCCGCCTGGAGGGACTGCGATAGACAGCAGAAAACAATGGACAGCAGCAAGTACCGATATAAGGTACCGAAGGATTTGTACCAAAGAATGAACAATGCAGAAGGAACGCGAAGAAGGACGTCTCGATGAAGACGCAAGACGGCGGAATGGGCTGGCTCGGCGTTTCGGGTAATTCCTTCGACTGGGAACTGGGTGTGACATCTACCTTGTCTTGTGGCTCGGGAAAACGGCTGCGGAGAAGACTCCCAGAATCAGCACCGAATCCGCACAGATAAGGTTGTGTTCCCCGGAGAACGATTTCTTTTTAGAATACAACTTGGAAGGCATCAGCAAGCAAGGGCCTTGCCGGTGCGGGGTTGCTGGTTTCCAGGTACCCTGGTATGCATCAACGTTGACTTGCACCGGCCGGCTTTTCCGGGGGTCAATCCGGTTGGACGGGACGCACTTCAGGGTCCAGGGAGGGAGAGAAGGCGGCGCGGCACGGGGTGCTACTTTGTTGCTTGTTCTCATTCGATGTCCAGGGGTCGCGCCGCATACCAACAGGTCCAAATAAAGTTGTGCATCGCAGTCCCAAAACCCCTGAAACATCTGTAGCCCGGAGATGCTAGTAGGCTGGGAGGCCGGTGTGAAGACAATTGACCATTCAATAGCGAAGAACACGGGACGCAGCGGTTCCAAGACCCAAAACAGGCAGGTAGCGGTATTTGATGTTCCCGGGACGAATTCTTGGCTGCGCGTCGTGTAAAGGCGTGGTTCCAAGCCATTCCAAGCTCTTTTCGACGCTGTGGTCTCATGATTGCAGGGAGGCTTCGCCCAAACAAGGGATCCCCTTGGCCAGTGCGAAATATGGCTTGTTACTCTCGAAGCTGCCCATGGTCCTCGATGCGATTGGCGATGTCCCATGCTGAAAAGGACACCCTGGATTTTCCAACGGTCTGTCCCAATGCAGCTGAGACCTTTCATGATACAGCTATGGCCTGCAATGTGAGTAGCCGGTCCTCGCTGTTCTAGCGGGACCCTGACAGTAATTGTGAAGTCTTCGACATCGCATTTTCGCACGGAGAAGAGGGACAGCTGTTCTCATTAGCCGGAGCCTTCGTCCAACGACCGGGACGCCTCTTCGATTCTCCCCAATCCCTGGTTGGAACCCCCGTTCTCTGCCGCTGGATCTTCCTTCGAGGTTCTTACCGAGTCACCCTCGTTTTTGGGTCACGCCGATAAGGCTCCAGAACTTGCTCGAGATTTATTAAGGGGTAGGAACATGGACAAGCATACCTCTGGTATGGAACATTGTTCGCTTAACATGCTTCTCGCAGGAGCCAGGGCGAAAAACCGCAGAGCAACCTCCCTAAACACCCTGCTGTTGGTTCGTCTCTCTCCTTCTTAACTTTCCATGTCGGGGCGTAGGGCAAGCCCGTCTTGAGACACCTTAGGCCGTCGTTGCGAGTCATTTCGAGAAAAGCCCGCCATGTCGCAAAACGCCACCGTCCCAGCGCCCACGTTCAATCCAAACGACAACAATGCGTATCTTGTGTACATCCCGTCGATCGTTTTCGTGATCATCTGTCCCCCGCTTATGGGCTTGCGGATATGGGCACGCTTGAGGAAGGGAGGCAAGTTAGGTGCCGACGACTGGACTGCCATTGCAGCTCTTGTGAGTGGCCCTTGTCTGTTAAGGTCATCATAAACCAGGGGTTTTGGTTGCTGACGGCAGTGATAGATATTCACGTTGTTGACGAGTGGCTTCCTCGTAGCGTGTAAGCAATATTTTCGTTTTGTCCGGCACAGTGTATCGTGGATCCCTTGAAACATGTTTGCTGAACCCCCGATGTTTGTCTCCAGCTTGTCAATACGGTATGGGTCGTCACTGGGCCACAATAAGCAAGCTGAATAGGTTCGAAACCAACAAGGTACGTACGCAGAACGGAACATCTGTTGACAGGCCATGTAACGGCTAACCAGCGCCAGTACTTCTTTATGGCTCAAGTGTCGTACAAGGCCGCCATCAACCTCGTCAAATGTTGCATCTTGCTTTTGTATCTGCGTCTGTTCCACGTGGTCCGCTGGTTCCGGCTCTCGTGCTGGGGGCTCCTGACAGTGGTGGCCTTGTACTGCACAGCCTCCATTGCGGCTACCATCTTCCAGTGCCGCCCCGTCATCCGCGCCTTCGACAAGGACACGCCTGGCAACTGTATTGACACGGCCAAGTTCTGGTTTGCCAACGCGGGTTTCTCGATCGCTACCGACATCATCATCTTGCTGCTGCCAATGCCGCTCGTCTGGAAGCTCGAAGTGCCCCGGATGCAAAAGGCAGCGCTCGTCGGCGTCTTCACCGTGGGCATCTTCGTCGTCGTCACCTCGTGCCTACGCGTCACGACGCTTGACCTCTTCGCCACGAGCCCCGACAACACGTACAACATCGACAACGTCATGTGGACCATTATTGAGCCTAACGTCGCCGTCATCTGCTCCTGCCTGCCAATCCTGCGCACCTTGGTCGTCAAGTTCATACCCGGGCTCCGCAGCAAGAGTAAGAGCTCCGGCCGGTACGGCACGAACGGCAGCACGCCGGGTTCCCACGCGACAGGTACCGGCGGCCACAACAGCACCACCGACAAGTCTCGCGCCACGCTGGACTTAGCGAGGAGTCAGAACAAGGCCGACTGGGTCGAGCTCGACGGCGTCAAGTCATCTCAGGGCGCGCATCGAGCGACTGTTCGTCGGCCGAGCTCTCAGACCGGTAGCGAGGAGGACATGTTGGTTATGCAGGGGACCAAGAAGCCAGCGCCACCGGCGGGAGCGATGGCGGACGGGCTGAGAGTTCAAAAGACGATGGAGTACAGCGTGAAATATTCCAAGGAGCGCTTCTAAAGACCAGACTTGCGGGACCTCCAGAATCGGAGCTTTGTTGACGTAGTGCTCGCCGAGAAGGGGAAAACGGTAGCGCGAATGACAGGATCTGCTGTAGGTATCTAGAAATTCGACCGATCAGGATCTATGTTTCATGCTGGGCATAAAGGAGAAAAAGAAAGAACACCTACTACCGCATCTTCGGCACCTAGAACACGCGCGCAGCCGACCCCATGACGGGCATCATGTACAGCGCCTCCTCTAGGCCCCTGGTATGCAAGAGGATGGCGTATGTTTGCTACCGTAACCTCTCCGTCGCTTGTCCCCGAGCTCAGCCTTTTACGTATTGAGGGGCCGCATTCTGGCGATTTTAAAGATTGCTGCGCACGTGGCGCCATATGCGGGGCAGACCAGCCGCATGCGGAACATTAGGTTTTTTGCTTTTCTGAATAACCTTGAGGGCTAAAAGAATCTTAGCCTCTTTTAAGGGGTTAGCCATAGCTTGTTATAGTGGAATTGAGGTGTGAAGGTAGAGGGGTCGCGTCGCGTGGAAATTTCGTCGCTCGCTTATATTCGTCGCTTGCTTATAATGTACGTTATGCCGAATAGGCTCAGCTCTGTAGATAATTTTCTTTGTTACAGTAGTAATAATAATAACAATATCGCATGACAGCTTCATACAACGCCTTTATCACGTAACAAATTTGTATAGCGGCATTGGGTATGCCAACAGATATATAAGTATATATATTATATCTTATGTAACCAGCTGCTACGATATCTTTTTGTTAGCATGGACAGGCAGTTTTCTAAAAGCGGTGAGTCAGAACTAAGCACGGTGCCCATGGTTATCTAGCTAAGCTTTTGCGTAAAACATAATCTACTTTAAGAGCAGAATAACAATCTCTGTCTTATTTTCCTCCGCTTATTTAAACTCCTAGTAGAGGACTCTTATGCGTAACGACGTTTATCTATCTAAGTCTTAATGGTCAGTCGGCTTTCGGCATCGCTTTTGTGGACACGGCTATGGCCTAATTCTACCTTGCCCAGTTCCCAGACGACGCGGATCTGACCAAGTTCGAAACTTTTGCGGTCCAGTCGTCGCTGCGGGAGCTGATCTTGGAAAGGACATCAAAGTTGTCCTCGTCGGGCATGTCGACCAAGGCGCTGCGCATCCTCAGGAACCACGCGACACCCATGACCATCCGGAACCACCTCAAGCCCGGCCCGGACGGCTTTTGGGACGGCGACACGACGCGGTGGGAGTTGGAAGCCGGCGGATATTTTAGCGGCACGGCCTGGCCGGAAGCCTTGTCCGCGGTCCGCGGCAACGACCTGCTCATGTCTGCCTTCGGCGCTCTAGTTCACTACTTGCGGACCCTTAAGCTGGAGCGCAGTCTCCTCTCCCGGGGCACCTTTCAGCCCTACAGCCCTATGTAACGTAGCGGCAGCAGTACTCTCGTACTCGACGGCCAGACGCTCATCAAACTCGAGGTCTTTGCGAACAGCGTGGACGGGGGTAGCGAAGGGACCATCTTCCAGCTGATGAACCGTTGTATTACGCCATCCGGCAAGCGTCTGTTTCGCTAATGGGTCCGCCACCCGCTCCGCGACGCTCACCGCATCAATGAGCGCTTGGATGCCGTGGACCTGCTGCTTGGTATCCCCACCGACTCTTGCCGCGACCTGCGAGAGCAGTTCCTATCCGGCATGGCCAAGCTTCCCGACCTGGAGCGGCTCGTCTCCCGGATCCACGCGGGCAGCTGTAAGCCGAACGACTTTGTGCGCGTCCTGGAGGGATTTGAGCAGATTCAGCACACCATGGCGAGTATGAAGCATATTCTACACGGTGGATCCAACGGCGGCGACGACAGCAACAGCAACGACGGCCTGATCGGCCGGCTTCTGACATCTGTGCCGGACCTGAGCAAGCCGCTTGGCTTCTGGAAGGGCGCCTTCGACCGCGATAAGGCCACGGAAGAAGGGCTGTTTTGGCCAAGCAGAGGGGTTGACGACGACTTTGACAGCAGGGTGGATGCCATCAACGATATCAAAATGGAGCTCCAGGCCCTGTTGATGAGGCAAAAGCTGGAGCTGAAGAACCGGAACATCAAATTCGCCGACATCAACAAGGAACCCTACCAGCTCGAGGTGCCCAAGACCGTCAAGGTTGTCCCCAAGGACTGGCGACAAATATCGGCCACTGCAAGCGTGAAACGCTATTACTTCAAGGAGCTAGACGCCCTTATCCGGGCGCTCCAGGAGGCCGAGGAAATCCACTCGCGGGCGACTCACGGCCTGACGTTCCGCTTTTACCAGCGTTTCCGGGCCGACTTGGAGGCCTGGCTGCAAAGCATCCACGTCGTTGCCCAGCTGGACTGCCTCGCAAGCCTGGCCAGCCTTTCATCTTCGCTGGCCGAGCCGCGCTGCCGGCCAGTCTTTGTCCCAGACCCAGACGAGTGGAGTGTGGTGGAATTCAAGGAGCTGCGCTATCCCTGCGTGGATGTGGACGACTTCATCCCCAACGACATCAAGCTCGGTGGCGACGAGGCCAACATCAATCTGCTTACCGGAGCGAATGCAGCAGGCAAGTCAACAATTCTAAGAATGACGTGCACCGCCGTCATCATGGCCCAGCTCGGGTGTTACGTCCCGGCTGCGTCCGCCCGGCTCACACCCGTCGACCGAATCATGTCCCGCCTGGGCGCCAACGATAACGTCTTTGCCGGGCAGTCCTCCTTTTTCATCGAACTCTCCGAGACCAAGCGAATCCTCGCCGAAGCCACGCCCCGCACGCTCGTCATCCTCGACGAGCTCGGCCGCGGCACCTCTTCCTACGACGGGATCGCTGTTGCCGAGGCCGTCTTGCACCACATTGCCAGCAGCATCGGCTGCATCGGCTTCTTTGCAACTCACTATCGCTCCCTAGCCACGGCCGAGTTTGCTAGACACCCCGAGGTCCGCCCGCGACGGATGCAGGTCCTGGTGGACGACGTGCTGCGGCACGTCACGTTTCTCTACAAGCTGGAAGACGGCGTTGCCGAGAGCTCTTTTGGCATGCACTGCGCCGCCATGTGCGGCATCCCGACTAGCGTGGTGGAGCGTGCTGAAGTAGCTGCGCGAGAGTGGGAGCGTCGCGGCGAGCTGAAAGCGGGTGGTGGCGATGTGGAGGAGGCCGCAGACCCGACAGAAGCGGCCTGTTATAATATCCCATTGGGGTTTCTGAGCGATGTCTCGAATGTGCTAAGAGGCGAAGGAGACGCAGATACTGTGACTGGCCATTGCGTTAAACACGCTGTTGCGGGCCATTGAGACACTTTGAGCACCGAGGTTTCCTGTTCTGGCCTTGAAGTTCCCACCACTGTTTCCCTCCCGAATGCTTAACCCCCTCCCGGTTGGAACTAGTTAAGTAGGTAGATTCAATAACATAGCATCACTTAACACAGCCATTTTGTGTGCGTGCTCGGCAAAGCGCTCCTACAAATTATCTCTAGGACCGAACATCTATGATACATACCATACCCCTAGTCCAATTGACACCAGGAGGTCATCTCCGACGATAGTCGCACAACCGTCTATGTCCCATGACCTAAACTCGCAGGAGCCGGTGCGTAAGCTTGCATTTCCCGCACGACCGATTGCCGGGGTTGCCAGCGGGACAGCTCAAAAAAGAACCCTCGTTCGGTACCAGTCCGGGACGATGGTGCTGCTTGATCTCGATCGCGGCGAGATGATCCAGCGATTCTCTGATACCCACGACCAGAAGACCGAGTATGTATATTGGGCGCATCATTTGGACATGTGGACGGATGCGGACGGCTTAGATTCTGTAGCGGTAAGTAAGGTGTGGTGAAGTCGGGTTAAAAGAACATCCTCTATCAAAAGAGCGCTCTTCATCGTACTCGCCGGATTGCCTTGCTAGTGCAGAGGTTGCGATCAGGCCGTGATTTGGAAACACGGCGGCGTCCCGGTCCTCCATCAAAGTGTGGCTGGAACGAGTGTCAGCGTCCAAGTTGTGATTTACCGAAGCTCAGGCAGTAATTCTAGGTATCTTCAGCCTGGGAGGAAAGAGGCTTACCAGCTCTGGCGTGTCAGAATTGAGACTGGGGCAGATGCAGATCGCTCGGGCCAGCTGCATTCCGATTCGGGGTCCGCACGTTCTTCAATAGATTCTTTTGCTAGAGACCAAGAGGTTGGTGAAGCCATTAAGGCGTCTTCCACATTGCGCTCACGACGGCGAAGCTGAAGAAACTTCATGTTGAATCGGACCATAATGACTGACTCAGAAGGAACAAATGAGAATGCCGCCACCAACCCAGGCGCTTTTGACGGATTCAGTGGCTCTAGGAGGTGGGACTGACTGTGTTGTATTGAAATCAAGTTGACAGCGGCGTTCGGGGTCTCTTCACAAAAGTGTTGGGGTTGTTTCGCGAAGGCGTGGAATTTCGTTGGGAGCATTTGAGGAACAGCGCTCCTGCCCAACATGTGCCCAAAGAGAAAAGCGCCCACCTCAGACGCGAATTTTGCCCCACCTCTCCAATCAACTCACTACCCAGAACCTCCCCATCAAATATCGAGCAACGCTCAAAGGGCCGAGGTCATTCTTCCAAAAACGGGAGTGTCACTGGCCGCAGCACGCGGTGCTTCACTCGATCACTTCTCACATCACCTGCACTTGCTGCCGGACATGGGAAGATAAACACAACAAAAACTCCCACCAGCTTCCGAGGTATTCATGGCACGCTGCATTGCACTCAAGCCATATCATGCTCCGACTTCTCCCCCCTGAGGTGCCAAGCATCCGTGAGACGCGACCAGAAGAAGTACACAAGAAAGACAGCCAAAGTGAGGCCACCGGCAACAGCAAAGTAAATCCACCAGTACGGCGACATGACGCCCTCGTCCTCCTTAGGGTGCCACTCAAAAAGCCCCATCGACATGAAAGTCTGAAGAATCTGTCAGCATCGCCGCTCCCAACATTCGAAGCTTCTCCAACATGTAAACTCACCGCCACAAACGTCGCCGGCAAAAACACCATAGTCAAAATCGCCAACGCCTTCATCTTGTTGACCTCCTGCCGCGCAATACTCGACGTCTCCTATCACATCACCCAGTCAGTAAGCATCGCCCCTCTCTTCTTCTTCAGACCACGATTCAAAAACTCACCATCTGAAAAGTCATAGAAACCTGCTCCAACATCCCCTCACACTTCCTCACCACCGCCGCATACTCATCCACCGTCCTCTCCAAATACTCCCCCGCATCCAACAACGGAAACCTCTTATCCCCGTCCACCTCTCTCGCAAAATCCCCCCTCGCCTTCCCCCCCTCTCCCAAACTCGCCCCAAACCTCCCCATCTCCCTTCCCCAACTCACCAGCGCATTTCTCAGCAGCCTCATCTCCGCCGCAACACCCACTAGATTCTGCGGATCATCCTCGTGCACGCGGCGTGACAGTCTTGCTTCGGCAGCCTGGACGTCGATCCGGAAGTTTTCGATTAAGTCAGCCATGTCGTCTGCGAAGCGCTCGACTTGCTCGAAGCGTTGGATTTTCTCGAGCTGGATGAAGGCGTTGATGAGGGTGAAGGGTTCGAGGAGGGCGTGCTCGGCGTCGGCGAGGCGGTGGAAGATCTTTTCGATTTGGGACTCGGTGTAGCCGAAGGCGATGGCGTAGGTGAGTTTGTCGGCGGGGATGTGGGTTAGGGAGAGGGCGGTGTCGTTTTGGAGGGTGTTGGTTGTGCGGAGGTTGTAATCTGGGGTTTTATTAGGGGGTTT
>Ga0247758_1002022_pt1 | contig 12515 bp, 7 predicted proteins | sample UWRJL156409C4_FD_180950 | JGI IMG/M metagenome (GOLD analysis project Ga0247758, IMG submission 180950) | Plant litter microbial communities from Arlington Agricultural Research Station in Wisconsin, United States - UWRJ-L156-409C-4 | ecosystem: Environmental > Terrestrial > Plant litter >...
GGAGTGGAGGGTTGGGATGGGTATGGAGGAGGGGGGTGATAAAGGGCATGAGACGAGGGGGTTGGTTAGATTGTGAGACTTGGTTTTAGTGGGGAGGACATACGTACAGAGAATTCGAAATTTATCTGACATTTTATGCTTTGAAATCTGATATCTTTTTCAACCCATCATTTCCTTTCCCTGTCGACGAACTCGGCGCGTCGTAAATCCGAATGCTACCTACCTACCGAGTTAAACGGGGGCAACTTGTATGAAACGTGAGCAGGGTACCGGATGTAATCACCTATCTCACCTACTAGGTATGGAACAAGTCCCGAAAAAAACAGGCAAATTTACGGTACTTTGGTGCAAATTATACATTTTGGGCGGAAAACAACACGTGGTTGTCGAGTCAGCTGAGGTCAGAGTCCAAACCCCAACGTGGGGTTGAAACATCTAGACATATACAAGAAAATAAACATTCGAAAAAACACCTCACTGCTAGCGAATTACAATCAATTGATACCCCCCGACGTCCCAAAATAGGTTCACAAATCCACTGCTATACATGATTCCAGTCAAACCGCCAATCCCCCCTCACCCCTCTTACCCCCTCTGCTGCACAGGACTCAAATTTTCATCCAACGCCCCATACGTCGGGTGGCTCAGCACCCTATCAGATAACATAAACGACCGATCCAGCGTCCACTTATACAACCAATCCCAATTCACACACTTTCTCTCGGCAGTCGAATCCGGCTTCGGCGCCGCCTTCTTCGGGTCCCAGTGAAATGTCCTCATTGAAGTGTCCCCGTTGCACATGACTGACTCGAGGAGACTCCCAAGGCAATGTCCTGTTATCTGTTAGTTGCTATACTTGGAGGATTATGGGACTAGAGGGGGAAGGACGAACTGTAGTGCCCCATCAAGAATGCATCTTGAGACTGCTCTTGCCAGGTCTTGTTGGCGTAGTACTGGGGGTCGAGGAACCACCGGAAGCGCATCTGGTGGGGGTTAGTATCTGGGAGTTGGGGGGTGGTAGACTTACTAAACAATGAAGCTCGTGGTACATGGTGAGTGTGACATAGTAATCGCCAGAGCCATCTGCTACGCGGACGGAGGAACGGTTGTTCATGCTGGCTTCGTATCGGTCGGCTGGGACACGGGTGTTGAATGCTGTGAAATTGGTGTAAGTTTTTTGTTCACAAATTTTTGGTTTGGGATGGGTGAGAGCATACGTTTCAGCAAGTCAAACCAAGCATCGTCGACCTCAGGGCTCGGCTTGCCGTGCACCAGATCGTGAATCCAGGAATCACTGGTTTGGCCTGTGGTTTTGACGATGTATTCCTTCTCATCGGGATGAGGGTCTAGAGATATTAGCGTGATGCTATTTCATGCTGTTTGGGATTTAGTCTTGTTGACTTACAACTCGAAGCTGGTGCACGGAGCTGGTGGTGATGTGGCTCCTGAACGGCCACCTTTGTGATCCACGAAATACCGACAGAGTATAACACAAGCGCTACAGTAACCAATATCGATGTGCGAAGTGTCGGGTGCCATGGTGGTCTGGCGGGGATTGTCTGCTTCCCGAGCGGGGACCTCGCATCCTCATCGCTGTCCCTAGGACTGTCACCGGGCAAGAGGAAATATTTTGACGACATCTTTTTGTCTTGTGGATTGCGGTGTTGAAAAAGCCCTATTTTCCTCGAGGGTTGAGCAAAGATTCTGGTAGGTGAATTCGGACCAACATAAAGAAAGACTGGAGACACTTGAGTTGTTCGGTTCGAAAGGGGGCCGGTTGTAGGTGCAGTTGGGGAAGGAATATTCTGGCATCCACAAATAAGGCCAGACCAGGCATCACGAATCATGGATCTCAGTTTTTGCGCAATGCTAGCGTAGTTCCTCGCCACCTTCTTAGCAGTGGCGTGCACACCAATTATCACGGGCCGTTGGCCATGTTAGCGCGGCGGAGGTCACACCCCCGTTTCTCACCCCGGACCCGACCAAACGGTTGGCCCCCACCCGCAGGCCAACGGTGCGACCATCCGTCCCAATTCCTTGGCGGCTCTGGACCAACATAGAAACCCGCCAGCGGCCGTGAGGCTGTGAGGGCGGCCGCGGAGCGAAGGACGGGGAAGGATGCGGCTAACAACATCCAACGCCCCACCCTGCGATCCAATAGGATTTGCGGGATCCCGATCTGGATAGCCTCGGCCCAGTGGCATCGGGCATGAGGCCGGGGATTCGGCCATTTGATGATGACTTAAAATAGGGCTGTGGAATCGAGCTCCAGCATTGAGACGAGGTACAGAGCGGGGTGGTGACCGTACCGAATTGTGAAGGAGCATGATATGGGATACTGCACCGAAGGAGTCGTCTAGACTCGCCCACGCCGCATGTTGGTAATATAAATGACGACTTCGTATCCCAAACGGTGTAGCCCTACGGCCCACGGACTGGTTAGGATGACGACCCTGACAGCGCACAAGACGAATTCGTGTTGGGGCCCCTGTTGCCCCTTGCTGTGGTTCGATCATTGTGGCCAGATGAGGTCGGGGAACAGGATGTGGGGGTCTCGATGTGGTGTGAGCTGTGTGTTGCAAGTGGCGGGGAATGGGCCCAATTGAACCGACCAACAACCGAGAACTTGCTCGCAGGGCTCCGATAATGGGGACTGGTGTGAGGTTTCCCGAGCCAACGTGGATGATGCAAGCACGAGAAGAGGGTTGTACTCCTGTAACCTGCCTTTGCTCCCCGCACCCAATGTATAAATACTAGTATTATATCTCTACTGCAGCCATGCTCGTCTCGTCGCTTCTCATCTCATCCAACTTACTCCTTACATGATCCATTTTGACAAATTTCCAATCTTCAACTAATAATATCCAAAGCAGCCGTTCACCATGCTCTTCGGTCAGTATATCATCGCCACCCTTATGGCTTCTGCCTCGGTGACACTGGCTGTACCAACCCCCGACATCGTCGACCTCACCGTCCGCTCCGAGGACGGCTACGGCGTCGAGTACAAGCGGTCCCCGGCACCAGTCCAGAACTTCGTGTGCAAACGTGACATGGACGCGTATGAGTTGATTCCTTCTGGTTCCTCAAGCAGTTATTGACTTCTCCCTGCAGCCGGTCGCTAGGCTGTATCGAAAAGAGAGAGGCCGGCGTTGATGAGTCCCGGAGTGCCAGCTTGCAAACCAAGCGTGAGTCAGTCGAGACTTTTGTGTGCAAGCGCGAGAAGTAACAAACCCCAGCCCGCCATCGAGCCTTTTGTTTTGGGTCATGCTAACCTGCCGGAAGCCAATCCCTGAGCTGCCTCCGCCGGAGGGAAGCCGTCAGCGACGAGTCGTTGAGCGCCAGCACCAAGCGAGAGCCTATGCCGGTTGAAAATTTCGTCTGCAAACGCGAGAAGTAATACACCCCTTACCCAATCAGAGAGAAATGGTATTAACTTCACTTCCTGCAGCCAATCTCTGAGCTGCTTGCGCAAAAAGGAGGTAACCACCGAACAATCGCAGGCTGCCAGCGTGTAAGGTTGAGAATGGGGATCTAAGAAGGGTAGATTGTGTAGGAACGGTGCAAGAACTCCGGCCAAGCACTTTTCCTTTCAGGTCGTCCGTAGTCATGCGGTTCTACAGAGTGGCAATGTGTAGGTACTGTAAGGTAGCCATGCATTGATTACGGACAGCCTAATGTGCAGTATCAATGAAGACTTCCTGCTTCATATTCTTCTGACTGGAGTTAACGAAAATGAGAATGTGAACATGAGAATGTGGAATGTGTGTAACTATTCGGTCAAGAAAAACTTCGTTTTTCAACGTCACGCCCGAGGTTGTGGTGAGAATGTGGTATAAAGTTGGCGATAATCTTGCCAAAGCTATGTTTTCCCTCCCATTTCTTCGGTGCACCCTCTCTGTCGTTGGGGGCGGGAAGATGATGATGTGTTGTATTGCAGTAGTGCAGCGAGGAAGGGGAAATGACGGGAATGTGCTTGAGAATTGCGGGCCGGGGATGAGGGTATCCAAGATGCTCAGGCTGGAAAAGAGGGAACATTATTACTCCCCCGGACTTTTCGCACACGTTAGGAATACCGAGCTAAACTAAGCATGCCAAGCAAACACTCGATCAACCGAGCTGCCCACGCAATGACTTGACAGATTGTCTAATTGCTCTCCTGGCAGCTCAGTATTAGGCGACAGCACTTAAGCACCATGCTCCCCGCTTTGCAAATACGACGCCAACTTGGTATAATAGGTGACTACCGAGGTACCTGGGGTAATATCGTGACACCCTCCAATCGTCGTACGAAACTTCCATGAAGGATTCCTTGCAGGCGACTGGGTTGCGATTTCTCGACTTCAGCAGGCCGGTCCCGATATCCATATTCAGGGTGCGGGTATTCCGTCGTTTGTCGACTCTCGCGGCGGTAGAGAACGGTTGGCAGTAGTAAATTCCTTTTGGAGGAGTCCGGGCGTGGGCTGGAAGGGGGAGCTGTTCGGACCTGAACTTGGAGGTGCTGTGGCATCCAATATGGTGAGAAACGGATACTGGGAGCGTAGATGGGGCGGGGGGAAGGAAACATACTGACAGAGAAAAGGGGGAAGGGAAAAGCGGGGCATAAGTGGGAATGGAGATTGGTATGAGAAACTTTGAGCCGTGTCATACAGGAATTGGAGCCAGAGCATGTGTGCTACGTGGCTTCGCAGCTCACTGAAGGGGAAGAAGAACGGACGTGATAAATGCAAACATACAAGGTGCGTTGTCCAGGGACTTGGACGGGACGGTTCGCTTTCTCCTTGGGGAGCTGGGCAGGGGACGTCGGGCCGGTTTGTGGGGTGGCGGTTCCGAGCTGACGTAACGACATGGAGGCGACGGGACAAGTTCGTCGGGGGCGGAATCCTCGTGAGACTGCAATGGCGACTCGGGTGGCGGAGAGATTGATGATGAGGATCCGCTGTCGGATAGGATATAGACATCGTGCGGTTGTTCTAGCGGTGGGTTGTTGTTATCGATCTGTGTCTCGGTCTGGGCCATGGGCTGGGTCTGGCTGTCGTCCTCTGGAAAATAACTGATGACCACTCCGCGCTCGGCGAAGACTCCCCGCTCCATGCCGTCAATCTGGCAGGGGTCAGCCCAGCGGTGGTTTCTCTCGGCGCGGATCCTGCTGTTCACGCAAAGCTTTCCGAGAAAGCGCTGTCGCGCCATTTCGCGCCGTGCCACAGCGTCTTGCCTGGTGCGTTTATACCAAGCCAAATTCCGGAACATGGCCTCGCGCATTTTCGTGTCAATCTCGTTGATCTCGGTGTCTATGCGTATGATCTCGGCCTTTGCCTGGTCGGTGATCACGGCCACCGTCGGTCTGCGTTTTCGCTTTCGGTGTTCGGGCGCCATGACAGGAAAGAGCAACGGCAAAGATGGGCAAAGACGTGAGGCGGGGAGAGCTGGAAAGGCAAGAAAGAGGTGGAGTCAGGAGCAAAGGGTGTGTGGGGTTTGCTCGGTGGTCGCAATCGGGAGAGGAAACCTCAGGAAGTCGTGTTGCACCGTCAACAGCGCCACAAGGCGCCCATTAGCGCGCGTTGCACTTCGGTTGCTGGGGAGGTAGAAAGCAGGGCAAAAGCCGGACCAACCCTTGATCCAGCCCAGGCTGACGGACCAGCAGCCGATTGGCCAGACGCCCAAACAAGAGAGGGATACGGCCTGAGGCTGCCAGTGTGCGTTGGGTGCTTTCCGGCTTCCCCCAATGCATCTCAAATATGCGTGTGCTGGCATTTTTGGTCCTGATACGCGTGGAAAGAGAGGTATTGTGTCGCTGTGTTGCTGGATGCCATCCCCCCTCTCTTAATCTGTATTAGGTACTTGTCCAGGCGTCCTAGCTCTTTCAACCGTCCGACGTTCTCGCAACTTATATCATTTCTTCTCAGAGTTCACCGTTTTACTTCTCTTGGCTTCTTGCCTTTGACCGGCCTGGCAAACTATTACGTCTAACCTGTGGGCTCTAATATCCCCGACCCAGCACTTCTCATCGTAAGTCTGAGGCTGCCATGGCCATAACATCTGAGTGGTGAGTCTTCTCTTCAAGTCGAAACTCGAAAACCCCCATTCATTGTGCCCGTTGATGTTTATCGTGAGAATTCGTTGTGTTAGTACCCTTGGTGTGGACTGCGGAAGCACCAGCACGCGCGCCGTACTGTTGCGCCACGACACCCGCCAGACAACAGCCGTGGTCAACACGCATGGCGACAACCTAAACGCGCGTTTCGACCAGTTCAGCTTCTCTTCGGCGGCCTTCCCTTTCGAGGAGGGGCCGCCCGATCAGCCGGTGTATGTCCTCCGGGGAGACCGGAACCGGCGAGGCATATCGAACAAGTATTGCATGTACCCGCTGGCGGGCCTGAAAGACAGTATTCTCCTGGAATACCCGTTGGTCCACCACCTGATGCAGCACAGGCACGACCCGGCCTTCCGCGCGCGGATGCGTCGCGGCCTCGTCGAGATGTTTGTCGAGATCTTCAAGCTCGCCATCAAGATCTGCCGCAAGGACAAGATGAGGATTACCAGAGTGGCCCTGACCGTTCCGGCCGTGTGGACAATGGAGTTCGAGGAGCTCTACGCCGGAATTGTCATGGAGGCGTTTCGCTGCATCGAGCCTGCCCCGCGGATTGACAGAGATGCGATCGAGTTCTACAACGAAACCGAGGCACTGGCACACTTTCTGTTCAAGAACTTCGAGAACGAAATTGACCCAGAGAAGAAGTACAACTATATACTGCTGATCGACTTTGGTGGACACAGCATGGTGTGTGCTGCCGGCCTTCAGTTTCCTGTTTTATACCTGCCTAGGTTCTTCGCGCGTTGGCTAACACCTATTCGTGCCATGCAGGGTGGTTGCCTCTTCCAAATTGTGCGCAGCGGGGGTGACATGCGGTTCTTCAGGGCAGCCGAGCCATTTGGTATGTATTTTTTATCCTTCCTACAGTTCCACACGTTCGCAGAGAAGAAAATAACATGATGGAATGTTTGATAGGTGCCGCTGGCGGCAGCGAAGAATGGGAGTACCATCTCGGCGAACGCTGCGCGAAGATGGTGGCAACAGTCTGCGACGGGGCCCGAATGACACCGATGGAACGACAGGGGATTCTCGACACCTTCTTCCCCAAAAAGGAAACAATGGGGCCGGGGTTTAGTACCAATGTGCATGCCACGGTGCAGCACAATGGACGGCTCTGGCCGCTCAACATCGATCCGGGCATCATCGACGAGTGCTGGAGGGCGGCCCTGAAGAAGCCGCTCCAGGAGGCCAAGTTCAACATCCAAGACGCCGCGCGCCGCACCCGAACGAGGAACGAGAGCGTCCTTGTCCTCGTTTCAGGCGGCACCTGCCGGAACAAAGCGCTGCAGCTACAAGTGGAAGCATTGTGTCGAGCGGAGGGTCTGGCTCGGCCAATCTTCACAGACAACACGGACAGCTTTGAAGACCGACTTACACACAAGCAAGTCACCTTCGGCCCTAAACCTTCGACGGATTTCCACGGACTCGCATGGCTAACTAGGTGGCATTTCTAGGTCCGAGAAGCTAGCCATGGGGGCAACCTACGCGTCGGCCGATGCGCTGACCGTGGACGAATTCCTCACCCACGCCGCCATTGGGCTCCAAGTGAACGAAAGGCGGAACAACCCGCGGGATCTTTGGACAAACACGGCCTACTTTCTGTTTGACGGAACGGGCAGCAAGCCGTTCGCCTTCACAATGCACGGCGACCGGTTCAAGCTGATCTGCGACCCGTTCTTCTCGCAGCGGCCGGACAAGACGCACGACTGCCTCGCCTACGAGCGGTGCTTCGACGTCCTGCCATTGGGCCACCTCGTGACCGGCATGTGGCGGCGCATCCAGGTGTCATTTGAGACGACAGGGGGCAAGACCAGCATGGTGATCCAGCAGTGGAGCAAGAAAAGCGAGAAGGCCCGCAAGTGGAAGGACGAAGAGACCTGGGTCATCCCCGTCTTCTTCAACGGCGGGAGTAACTGCGTGCAGGTCGGCTCGCCGACCAAGCACATCAGTGAGATTTGCCCACACATCGCAAAGATCATGGAAGAGGAGTATCACAACGACGAGGAGAGATTCTGGGAGATGATGGAAGAGGAAGACGTGGAGATTCCCGATGACGGGGAACCCGACCCCTGCTGCAGCACCCCTGGCGCCTTCGGACTTGGCAATGGTAGCGGCCACGATGCTTCCAGAACCACCATGTCGCCCATCCACCATAATGTCTCTCGCGCAGCGCAACATCCTGCAAGCTCGGGCCGGAAGCCGGTTGGGTCGCTGAAGAGGCTGAATAGTATTGACGCATATATGCCCAGGAAGCGAAGAACGGGGACAGATGAGCTCTGAGCGAGGGAGATGGTGCTCTGGGGGCAAGGCTGCAGCTGGATGATGACTAAGGAAGGAAAAAAAGAAAGGAAATGCAACACCTGCCCTGCCACTGGCAGGTCCCTCATGCCTGTCTGATGATGACTAATAAACAAGAAAAAGAAAACAAATGCAGCTTCTGTCACGCCCCCAGCGAGCCTTGGAAGTTCTTTCGGATACGGACAGTAATATTAGCCTGACTAGGAACATGACTCACTCCGCTCCCCCGACAAACACTTAAACTCAACGACATGAGGTACTTGCCTGTGGATAGGGTATAATTTATTTTGACAATAGCTTTGTCCTACAGAAAGCCATCTTGGAAAGTGAAGCTACTATTTGTCAGGCCGCGAAGACCGTTTCCAACGACTTGTACCCTGCCGAGCCTGCAGAGTTGAACTGGTCGCGAGGTGCGGGGCCCGAAACTGTGTACACAGTAACCCGCCACGAAGCGCCACCAAGTCAGTTATGTTCCCATTTCCCAAAGGGGCAAGAATCAGCCATTTGCCGAAGGCTAGGCCCGGCTTCTCTGCCTGCCCCGACTCCCTAGATTGCCCCGGCGGCAATCACTGCGCTGTGGCCAGAATGCGCTCCAACCAAATCACCATTTGGAAGTTTTGGCACGATATTGGCCGTGTTGTTCGAAATGGTTCACCGATCCGAAGGATGAAAATGATAATGTATTTATTAAAAGACACTCTTTGCGGGAAAGCCGTTCATTTCGAACTCTTCAACGAAGATCCTCCCCCCTCGATTCATCCGCCGGGAACAAGAATGTCCCGCTGCTTTGCTTTTTCCAGTTGGGAACCCTGTCTGTACCCCGGCAGCCAATCGCCTTGCACTGGTTGGGGGGGCTGAAAATCCTTTTCACCCAAACCAGAATGAACCAATGAGGCCAGGCCCGGTCTGCAACAACCCCGACTCGTCGCCGTTCACGCAGTGAAAGTAATCTCTTAGCATTATTTGGCGGGGATTGCACCTAACAAGTGCTAAGGAATTCCTTTCACTGCGTGCCATTGAGTCTTGATAATATGATCAGTCACATACAGAGGCACAGGAAAGATGAGTCAAGATCACAAGGGTTGGTCGAAGGCAGAGTTGTATTTACTTTTTCCTTAATTGAAAACCTGGAAGAACTTGTTGAAGGGATTCACGCGGAGACAGGTGTACACTACTACAATTCACAGGGGGGTCAGATATAGCGAGAAGAGTCTCTATTGTCGAGACAGCATTAATGGGAAGCTCAGTGTGTGCTCGAGCCTCGAGCTCTCCACTCTTCAGCCTGGTGGTCTCCCCCTACGGTCAAGGATGGATCTAAAAATAGCAACAGCCACGAAAAATCTTGATTTCAACACCAATCTGCTGAAGAGCTGACCACTTGGAAGTCCAGCCGCTGTCAGGGCTTCTGCTGCAGCGAAGGACCATGCAGCTGAAGAGATGGGCACGATAGGGACCACGTTTGCCCACAAAAGCCCAGGTATGCACTTGTGATCACACCATAACTCAGGACGCAGCTCATCCCCTATCTCACCGTGCTGAAATCTCGACCCAGATTGGCGGTGACAGATGCATGCAAACGACGAACCGTACCTACTTTGTAAACATAGCCAGTGGTGGGAAAATGCATTCATGATATCCTGGGATCACTGTGGAAATACTGAGCTGAATGAAAGCCTGCGCGTTCGACGTTAACTTCAATTTGCATTCACCGAAGTAGCATCACCTAAGATGGAATAATAGACAGGAAAAACGTCCCAGGAGCAGACACCAACCTCATCTCGGAGCCTGAGAAGAATTCTCTAGGGAACGCTCTTTCTCGGCCCTCAGCTAGGTCACAAGGGGTTCTGGAAGCCTTCCTACTTGGAGTAGAATGAGCTAATGTGGGTAGGCCATGTGTGCCTCTATGCCCGCAGATTTCGGATTGGCTAATCAGTCACCAAGGCGTGATATTTCTTCCGCAAAACTCATGCCAAAATACGGTCTTTTTTCCATTTCGCCCCTCGGTACCCGGTACTCTGCAGCCGAGACAACATCCGTAGATAATGGCTTACTGCATAGTTTCGCGAACCTATGATTTGAGCTCAATTTTATCGTCTAACAGAACCATGCGGATTGCGCCATAATAGCACAGATCGAACAGCAGCGCTTGTTATCAAGATTGGCGCAGTCCACGGGATCCTGTTGGACGATAAGGATTTAGCTCAAATCTCGAGTTCGCGAAACTATACGGTGCCAACTTCACAATTTTAATGAAGTATTGCGCTAGGTACACGATAGTAGTAACGAGCGGATCGGAGTTCGGAAACTTTTGGATTACTGGGGCGTTCAGGCTGTTCAATCAAACATACAAACTAGAAGTTATAAAAGAGAAATAGGAGGGTTTGTAAGATTAGTCAGCAGGATTGGCTAGTTAAATGAGTCAGCAGGATTGGCCAATGGACCTGCCGCAGAATCTGCCACAGTGTCGGGGTTGGTTAGATTACCTAAGCCAGCATGGTCCGGAAGCAGCGGAGGCGGAAGGATATCATTTTACGAACTATAGCTGTGGTAACCCCTAAATCCAGCAACAATTGTAGCAAAGGCACAAATATGGGGATAGTTCAGACCTCTGGGTATATGGAGCTCCTGAAGGCCCGTGAATTTCGTTGAATATAAGAAGGTACGTAGACAGAGACCATGTGTAAGAGACTGAATCATAACTCTTTGGTATAGAAGGGTGAGCTCTAATGCTCTTCTTTTTAGGTATTCCACCTTTTGGCAGCGGTCAAATAATGCAGGTAGAATTATTGGAGACCACCAATAGAAGCTGAAGTCGCGCCACTTGGAAAACGACATCGCCTGCTAAGTGGCGCTATTATAAAACAGGATTGGGCAGAAGCGCAACTACTCGGCTTTAAGAGTCCCACCACAGATCATTCAAGCACCACCTTAATTCACATAGTCTCCCAAACATTCTTGGCCGAGTAGGCAGCAATTTAGACTGTCAGGTTATAGATGTTTACAAGCAAGTGTTTGGTGCAACTAATCATATTCTCAGAACCAACGACATAAGGTACGTAACGAACGGATTGGTCCTGGCGAATCAATGTCCAGAAACAAGCCTACCTACTGCTTGTCATTCTGAGCCTTGCGCAGGTCAAAGACACGGAGGACCTCCTCCGCAGCCTTCACACCGCTCAGGACCATGGCGCCAAAGGTGGGACCTACAGACTTGTCAGTTCGTTCTTCCGACATCATCGCTGCACACAAGCAAAGTTCCACTCACCCATGCGGTTCGCACCATCCACCTCCGACAACTCCATGCCGCCGACAATCAGACCCGGGACAATCTCCCGCGTGCCCTTAACAATCGCATCCTCAGCCGACTGCATATCCAACCCCCGCATGCCCCCAAGCTGCTCAATCTGACGCATCTGAACAAGCCGCTTGACCGAGAACGCACCAAACGGACCATCATGACCCGTAGTCGACACCACAACCGGTGCATTGATGGTATTCGGATCCATGCAGCTCTGATCATCATGATGCATCGACACCAACGTCCAATTCGTCACCACCCCCGCAACACGCACCGCTCCATCGCCACCCCAACCCTTCACACTCCCCCCTTCACTGCCACTCCCACTCTCACTCCCCCCCTCCCCCTCCCCCTGCATCTTCCTCGTAATCAAATCCTCCACCGTCGTCGCATTGAACAACTTCACATTCTCCATCCCCAACACCCTACTCAGCACCGTGCTCGTAAACAGCGCCGCATGCTTCACAACCACATACTCTCCCTCATCCTCGTACGGCACACCCACATCCCGCAAGAAAACATCCGCCGGTTTGCGCATCACCATTGCGCTGAACAGCTGGCCGCCAAGCCAGGCGCCTCCGCCGGGCGCGACGCCCGCTTCGATGAGCGTGATGCGCAGGTCCGGGCGGAGTTTGCCGAGGGTGTATGCGCAGGAGAGCCCGCAGGAGCCGGCGCCGATGATGACGATGTCGGACTCGGCGTGGGTGTCGAGGTCGGTGAAGTAGCGGCGGGTCATGGCGCGGGAGACGGTCGATTCGCGGATGGGGGCGAAGGTGAAGTGGTCCCAGTTGGAGAGCATGGCGGAGAGGGCGGGGGTCAGATTGGGGG
>Ga0247758_1002023_pt1 | contig 12510 bp, 15 predicted proteins | sample UWRJL156409C4_FD_180950 | JGI IMG/M metagenome (GOLD analysis project Ga0247758, IMG submission 180950) | Plant litter microbial communities from Arlington Agricultural Research Station in Wisconsin, United States - UWRJ-L156-409C-4 | ecosystem: Environmental > Terrestrial > Plant litter >...
CCGGCTCGAGACGATTTTAAGGGGTAGCTGACGAATTAGGAAATCTTGTTCACCTCATCTGGATCGCCCTTTTCGGTACGCGACCCCGCGTATTCCACATGATCCGCATCGACATTTCCCGGCACATAGTGCCCGGAAACCTGCCCCTTGGCACCTAACCCGAATTGGAAGTGGTGATATGTAATCGTGGGGGTTCCATCAGCGGTCTTGCGACAGTCACGGAGACAGGAGATGGTATGATGCCTCATAAGTGCACGGCGTGTTGCAGCATCGGTCTGTATCTTAATTTGCACGTATCTACGCGAGCCCTGCCCGTCCTATGGCACCTCCCCAGGGAGCCCATGCTGCTTTCCACCGCGATTCTTCAACGCTACAAACCGAAAGACTTGAGATATAAAGGAGATAGCTTCTCGCTCGTATTAACTTTAACATTGGACTCATCCGAACCTACCTATCCGATCTCCTCGCTGCTTCCTCACATTATCATCATCTTCTCGTCCACCTCTACCAAATCTCTTACTTCATTTCTCACACTCCCTCCCTCATGTTCGCGTTATCCATCCTGCTGGCACTCCAAGTGGCCAGCATCACCGCCTCTAGGTGTCCCGGCAGGAACAAAAACACGACGACATCGGGAAAGGCACTATACTTCATCACCAACGACGAGACCAACTCAGTCGTCGCGCTACCCATCGGCGCCGACGGTCGGCTCTCCCTCGGCAGTGTGACGCCTACCGGCGGAGCAGGCTCCGTGGCGTTGAACAGCGAAGGCCAGCCAGCAACCCCCGATGCCTTGGTCAGCCAGTCAGCCCTGACCATTGCCGGAAATGTAAGTGCCTGTCCCGCGCACGAACCAACACCACCAACCTGACCAACCATCGACACCCACCCACTAACACAAACCTTCCCAGCTCCTCTTCGCCGTCAACGCTGGCTCCAACACCCTCAGCATGCTAGCCATCTCAGCCTCAGACCCCTCCCAGCTCTCCCTCCTGGGACCACCCGTCTCCGTCCCCGGAGAGTTCCCCAGCACCGTCGCCGCCTCCCTCCGCCACGGCATCGTCTGCGTCGGCACTTCCGGCGCCAAGGCCGGTATCGCATGCAGCCATTTCTCCCCAACACGCGGACTCAGCCCCATGGACGACCTCCGCCCGTTCGATCTCGGACAGACTACCCCGCCCGTGGGGCCGACCAACACCGTCTCGCAAGTGTTCTTCTCCTCCGACGAGGCCTCGCTCTTCGCGACCGTCAAGGGCGACCCGCCCACCAACAAGACCGGGTTCTTCTCAGTCTTTCCCGTCCAGGGAGGCCGGGGTCGGGGTCAGCGCGACAGGCGGGGCGCGGTGCGTGTCTCGAGCGTGGAGCAGCGCAGCACGCCGGATGGCACGGCCGTGCTGTTCGGCGCACAGGCGATTCCCGGGGGCGGTGAGTCCCGCGTCTTTGCCACGGATGCGTCGTTTGGAGCGGCCATTTTGTCTGTGGATGCGGCCAGCGGCCGGGCCACGGCGTTGGCGGCGGGCAGGATTCAGGGCCAGGTGGCGACGTGCTGGGCGACCATCTCGAGGGCCACGGGCACGGCTTTTGTGACAGACGTCGGGGTGAATCGGATCGCGGAAATGAGCCTGCAGGATGCCAGTGTGGTGTCTGAGTTGGATCTGTCGGCTAACGGCGACCCGGGGCTGATTGATTTGCGTGCCGCTGGGAGTTTTATCTATGCTCTGTCGCCTGGGAATGGCACTACAAAGGCTGGTATCGCGGTGGTGGGGGTTTCTGGCCGAGAGGGCAAGGGGGCAGCCATGGTTCAGCGCTTTGGACTCGAGGGCGTGGCTGGTCCGCGTGCGATGGGGATGGCTGTTCTGGAGTGATGTATGGCGGTGATCTGGTCCCGTAGTAGGCCTACCTTGGTAGTCTCACCCGACCATTTTTTCTGTCCGAGTCCGTATTAGTCGCAAATCCTGAGCTAGGGGTGAGCAGCACTGAGGCCCGCCTGAGCCGAAATTTGCTCCGGCTATACTTGCCGTGGCTATAAATGGGGTGGTGTGTTGTATGGAAACATATGTCCAATTTTGGGACACCGGCGCTCCTGCACGTAATGGTGGCTTTCCCTCGCCACGTAACTACCGTTGTCTCTTTCCCACCGTTACCGTTACGGGTTAATTAAAACTTCAAACTATACGCGCTCTATTAAACTATCTAGTATAGGCACTGCGCTACAAGGCAAAGCGAACCAGGACAATAGAGGTATCAAGTAACTATGACTTTGTAAGACAACAAAGAAGAGAGCTAAAGAAACAACGCTGTAAACTGACCGTCGGGGGACTTACGCAGCTGGGGTGATAGTGTTCCAGGCATATGGCTTGCAAACAGCACCCTTATCAAGGACTGCAGTGTCTGCTGGCCTTGGGTCCAGACGTAAATGCCGGTGGGGTTGAAACTTGGAATGGGTTTATTCTGCTGACGCGTTCCATCTGGTGTGACTGGCCGTTAAAGCTTATAGATAGCAATATATTCAAGTTAATTGGCCCTTGTATGAGTGAACCTTCTAGTGGTGACGACATTGTACACGCGTTCACCCAGTCACTGGATTGGCCTGGCTGGAAAGGATTCCTATTATTACAGTCATGGCACATGTCTCCGTATGATCTAGCAGGCGAATCCTGCAAGGTGGACGTTATAACCAATGGGGCTCGTTTCTAAGGCGCTCACGAGTAACGTATCACCGAGTCGGCGTGCTCTTAGGAGTCATCATCTCTGCATAGCGAAATTCCATTTTTAGAAGACAGAGGAGCTGCGGAGTTGGCTCTTCAGATACGCCGCAAGGATGTAGAATCCTTTCCCTGGTATCGTGCCTATGGAGGCTGGGTGGCAATTATACACAGCAGAACTGCAAAGCTTCGGCTTCAATTCATCCGAGCATGCAAACGAACTCGCCTTCCTGGCCAAGGAAGAAATGTTTCCAATCACAGGGAAGAGCAAAGTCTTCTTCGGCAAAGAAGAGACATCTCTCAATCCACCCAGCCTATACACAGCCATGTTAGAAGCGCGGTACAATAGATTCAGGTACATTAATTAAGGTTGCAACTGCGTGAATGTATTGCTTTGTGTCCGCGGCTCTCTAGCCTCGGCCAAGGCCCTTGTGAATTGCGGCAAGCCGTTGCGCGCCAGTTTACGCGGCTGTGGGAATCTATAACAAGTCCACAGTTCTAGCAGGTTCTAGATCCCTCGTTTCTAATTGGCACTACGTAGCAGAACCCCTTTCTTTCTAACAAGCCATCATTGAGTAGGCAGTGTGGAGCCTTTGAAGCTAATTCTCGTCTAAGTAGGCAGTGTGGAGCCTTTGAAGCTAATTCTCGTCTAAGTAGGCAGCGAGTAAGGATTGCTAATTCTGATCAAATCTCCTAAGAATAGGCAGGCGGTATGCCCCCAGAGCATATGGCGTGGTTCCCAATCGAGTTGGCAGGTAGTGAGACTAGAACTAGGAAGGCGGTGTGCATTTGAACTAGAGAGGCAGTCGGCGAGCCCAAAAGCGGTGGTCATGAGGCGGTGAGTACGAAGGTGGAAAGTATAAAGGCGGTGAGAACAAATTTACCCGGTTGCTTCAATGCAGAACCCAGATCACGGTCTGCCGCTTAACCCCTGCAGTAAGTATGGTCGCGGCGAACATGAAAGCGGATATTGGACGTCACGGTCGGTGCGAAGATTGGGTTCACTCAAAATACCGACGAAAGGAACTAGTAGTGCCGCCGAATTTCCCGGATCAATGCAAAAGCTGAAGGCGGATGATCTCATCTACCTTGCTCAGTGGTTTGGGATTAATGATGCACCTCGTTGGCGGCTTGGAGATAGCAGTCCTCGATTTTCAGGACTCTGTGGCCGCTGAAAGGCTCCCACGTCATCGCGGGGACGGAGCACTACGGGGATGCAGCTGGACGTTGTCTCGGTGCAGCCGGGGGCAGTTCCACCTTGGTAACAGATCGTAGATGGCGAAGATCTTGGCGATAGTGGTAGCGTTAGTACGAGTACTGCACTGATAGCTCCCCCCTGTAAACGGGGCGGGGACCGAAATGGCTGCGGCTGAGCTGCTTAACTGCGCTGTGGCCGACGATCCGGAGCTGGAATTGGAATTATCCCTGGCGCTTCGGCACTCTCGGGCCCAGTGGCCAGATTTGCCGCAGTTATTGCATTTCCCGTCACGGATGGGAGTGCTATCTTTGCGTGTTTTTCCACCGTTCAGTGCTGTGGGACTTATTTCCACTCTTCCTACCCTTCAAAGCAAAGGTCTCGTCGAGAAAGTCCGCTATAATGGTTTTAAGCGTAGTGGGCTTGTTATTGCGTAGTTCGGCTCGGATGCGCGCCGCCTAGTGAGATAAGCGGCCGTTAGTACTCGTGAGGAAGATCGTACGGGCTAACTCTTTAGGGAGGGGCATCCCGACTTTTTCTAGCGTGGTCGGGAATCACTCCGCGTGTTTGTGGCCGTCTCCGCCGGTGTACCTCTTGTTGTTGAGCTCCTCGTAGAGCGGCGATACTCTTCTAAAGATTTGCGATGGCCCTTCTACTACTCTCGAAGTCAAAGTCGGCAAGGTATGGCGGCGTCACAGTGCGTAGCAACTGCGAAGCCAGCTTAGTATCGTTAACGCTGTCTAGATCTGATACGCCCCTGTATCCGCTGGCTCTGGCAAGGTTCTCGATAATGTGCTTCCAGGCCTCAAGGTTGTCTTTGCCTTTCAGCCACATCGCTTCGGGGATCTTGAAGTTCTGCCACTCTAGTGGCGTGTTCAGATTCTTTCTGCTGCTGCGGGTGGTGTGCTAGGGCGCTGCAGAGCTGCTTTCGCCGGCCATTACCGTGTGGAATCGCTAAGCGAGGCTGAAGACTACGGAGTCGTCGTCTGCGATCTCTACGTTGGTGAACTTCCGCGCCGCTTTCCGTTCGTGGCGCCGTTGGTTTCGCGAGAGCGGCTGAGCAGGGTTGAGATCCGGAGTATCTGGCTCGGAATCCGACGATTATGGGTAAACGCTCGCCAGTTTGGACTGCCGCGACTTCTCGGCCTCGACATCTGGTTGATGGACAGGAGGTCGATCTAGAGGGTCTGACTCTGGGCAACCAACCGCTTCAGGGTGTAAAAAAGATTCTCGGCGATGGTCATACAGTTGCAGCTGATAATAAACGTATCTTCGGGCCGGCTGGCCCTGTCTAGGCCGACGTAGAGGCTGGCCCCACATGTATGGGAGGGTGTGGAAAGGGTTTGGGACGTAGCTTGCGGGTCTGGACCTGGAAGCCGTGCGCAGTGTGTCGTCTTGCAGAATTAGACCATACCACGACCCGCCCGCAGCAGCTTGAACCTTAAGGGTTGAGTTGCTCTCTACGCGAGTGTCTGTTTTCGCCGACTCCTTAGACCTTGTCGTCGCACGCGAGAATGCTCGCGCTACGCGCGACCCTCATGGATTCCGGGACGGTGTTAGCTCCTGAGTAGTGGTAATAGGGGGACCAGTCCTTGTAGTTAAAAGAGAGGGATGGTGGGATATGCTCCAACCATCATAGCAACGCCTCGTCTTGTCATCAGACCCGCTATCACCTCACCCAGGGAGAGTCTTCCACCATCTCGACAGCGTTGAACAGCCCTCCACCTTCTACACCATCGTACTTGTAAGTGCTCCACCCCAGACGACCTTATCCGCCCAGGAGCCGAGTTTCGAGGCGTGTCACAGAGGAACTTACCCAGCCCGGCCCCAATGAAGATGCAAATGATGATGTACGCAACACTGAAAGTCGCGGTGTGAATGACTGCGCGAACGAGCTGCTGCAGCGGTGACGCCCGTAAAGTAACTGTCTGGGGTCCGTCCCCCGGGTGTCGGTGCTGATAACACTCAAGCGGGCCTGGAAGTCGCGGAGGACATAGCTGTCGAATTCCTTCCCGATGCGGCGGAGGAATTCCAACAAGACGACGAGAAGGATGTGCCACAGAATCCAGGCCTCGCGATAGCCTCCAATTGTGGTGATCTCACCACAATTGCTAGCGCCAGCCACCAGAAGAGTGGTGATATCACCACTCCAGCCAGCGGTTCAGAAGGCCCACTGCAAGGAATTATATAGAGGCCTTCCACGGCTCAATCCAAAGAACAGGGCAATTCACTCCATCGTTGAAGCCTTCGATTCCACTACGTGTCACAGGATGACCCCGATGCAGGTGGCGGCGAAGGCGGCGTGGCTGGTGATTTGCCAGGCGTGCGAGAGGAAGCAGGCGTCGAGGCTGTACCAGTTCCAGAGCATCTAGATTGGTTAGGGATGGACGTAGCTGGGAATAATGGAGCCTACGGATATTTTGCACACATTTAACGTGGTTAAGCCGTGATCTTAGCTCATCTTGATAGCTTAAGGATGGTGGATAAGATGGTTGCAGGGGGAAAAGATGAGAGGCTACAGTGCTAGTAGATGAATCCAAGTCTGAATATCGTATGCACCTTCCTAAGGACTGTGTCTCAAGAACACCTGCCAGATTCAACAGGGTAAATCCGCGATGCTGGTCTTGCGACTTTGGAGGTACCCCAGGTGTCGAGATGAAATATTAAGTCTTCAAAGTTGGTGACCGCTTGCCTAGATCGAGCCACAACATCTAGCTTCTGGTAGTTCATATCGGACATAACATAAGCGACGGATAGGAGATATATGTACCATTACCCAACCCAATGCCTATAATTTTTTCTGTTCACGGACTCGCAGTTCCAGTTAGCTTAATAGTAATCAAATGGGAAGTTAAACAGATATAAGCGAGAAACCGGGATACTCCCAGGTCAGCGCCAAGCCACCAGCGTAATGTCCGAAAGCCAAGCAAGCCGCCAGTAAACTTAGTCGGCCTTACTCCCGCAAGACCGGGGACTAGCTTAGCATCGTAGCGATAGCTTTAGCGGGTCACTGAAACTTCAGCCCTGTGAGTTGGGGCTCTATGTAAATACCAGACGTGTTTTAGCTTGCTTGACTACTCGCTATTCCTGTTCTACGAACTTAAAGCATCTCTCCAATCTTATTTTCTAAAATTTCAAAGGTCTTAGCTCCTTAAGCTAGTATCGGCCCACTTATATGTAATACCTAGAACTCAACACATAACGTATTTTATAAGCAAGCGTGCAATATAAGCAAGCGTGCCACTTTCCACCACCCTACAGGCCGTCACCTAAGCCGGAGCGGCCCGACAGATCCCCCACAGAAGAGACAGTGCAGAAGGACAGTACACACGGTACTACGCACTGGGCCAGGGGTGCAAAGACCCGAAGCCCCTACGACCAGTCAGAAAGCGCTTAGTGGTCTACAGGGACTGTCAACACTAAGTACTATTCAGTTAACTGCTTAGCAGTAATTACGTAGTGCACCACTAAGCACAATAAACTAAGTAAGGTATAAGTTACCTCTTAATTAACTAGTATAGATAGTCATCATTATAACCATAATAGCCGTAAGGGACTTCTAGTTCCTCACGCTAATATTCAATTGTTCATTTATATCCTACTGTTCAGACTCACCTCTGTGCATTATAGTGACAGCGACCTACAGTGACATTGAACCCCCGTCTAGGAGTGCTAGCTCGACAAGCCGTCTTCGGAACGCCCCCTACCTATTGGCGTCCTGCCATACGTTCTGTCTTAACCCGCGCCAGTCCTCTCGAGGCCTGTGTCAGGTGCAGGTCGTAATAACAAAGCGCCGAGGTAAACAATCCCCCGCGCAGCCTGTCCCGCTGGAACGGTAAGCTGACTCAGGGTCTATGACGTTGAAATCTAGGTCCTACTTGGGGGTGTGGGGCAATGTTGCATAACACCCCCCCTACTTCATAATCAGCCAGCTACCGCCAGTAACAAGCGAGGGGCTGGCGACCACTACCTGTACGCAATAATATTAAACCAACTTAAAATCGGCCAAGCGAATTGGCAGGCTTCCATGTTCAACTAACGTTCATTGATGCATTATCGATTCTATTCCCTTCTAAAGAACTCCTGAGCAGCTTCCAACCTTTTCTCTTTGCAACGAAGTCTGCAAACACAAGAATTCCAACAAGGTATCATCAGATGTAGTCGTACAAGATGTAATCTCCATCCTTTGGCTTGACCCTCCCGTCAGCCTCCTCCGCGTTCTTCTTCACAAAGCTTCGCAGCGATTCGTAATTGCGGCAGGTGTGCATGCGTGAAAAGTCTGCCACCACATCTCCGTCGTTGCCGAGCCAAATATACGGGAGAAGGCCCATATCGGAGGTACACATCAGGCGTCGGCGGAGGTAGTCAACGCAGTGGTCTAGGATAGGGCGGGTTAATTAGTACTTCTTCTCTTGACAATGTGTCTCGGGGAGAAGGATTGATGGACGGTGTAGAACTCGGCGAGCAATGATGGATATAAGAGGACGCCAGACATACCGACATGCAATGCCCTGTTGGAGACCGGCACCACCTTAAGCGGTTCCCGGTCGTATTCGAGGGTATAGTTGTAATGAAAATAAGAGTAGCGTCGGAGCACGTTCTTTGCAGCGTCCATCATCAGCAGAGAATTCCTTACCTCCCAGAGAGCGGTGGGGTCACTTACCAGGCAATGCAACTGGTGCGTCGCCTGAATCCTTACCGGATGTCCGACAAGGCCCTTCTCAGGATCGTTCCAGTATGCATGTCTGGTTGGGTCGATGTCCGCTTGCTTGGCTTGCTCTTTCGGCACCAGGATGTAACCAGTGTCTGTTTTTTTTGCTCTCTCATGTTAGCGCTCAATCCGCCGCACAGAACGGTGCCAATGCACAAGCATCAATTCCAAGGACACAAGACGCGCACCAAGCTGTGTGAGTTCCCGCCATGCCAGCTCTGTTTCTGGAGAATTGTGCTTGCGATATATGCTGTCGCCGCGGTCGTAGAATGGTGCATAAACATGTTCTGGCCTCAATTCAAGCGAAATGTTGCGAAAGAATGGCGGTATGCCCGTAGGAGGCTCGAACACGGTCATCACTTGGGCGTGGTGGCGGGAGAGCACCCGTTGGGAGGTAATTAGGATGCTTGCGATATTGGTGAATAGAAGCGAGGAGATGAGCACAGCTACCCATCGTCCGGTGGTCCACTGGCTCCTTGTTGGCCGTGGCTTATATATGCCATCCTCCTCACGCTCATCAAAAAGGAGCGATGGCGATAACGCGGAGTCGTCTTTCAACTCCGAGTAGTACATTGGCGGAGAGCGCGCCATAGTTCCGACGTTGTCACCGAAGATAGTCAATCAGGGGGATAATTGTAAAAGTGCAAGAGCCGTCTTTTGTAATAACCCATGATTTCCCTCCAGGTTCCAGGGAGGCGAAAAGCATTCACCGTACCTCGGTCGATATTGACTGCCGCTCATATAGGCCCCTCGAACCCCCCTCATCGTGTTTTAGCCTGAGGAGTCAAGCCCGGCTGTTTTTATGTCGACGTAATTTCAGGACATCATGCTTCTGCTCTTTTGACTTGGTTATTGGCGGGGTTATTTGCCGTTGGGAGCTCCTCTTCATGGGTAGATTGGAAGTAATTTCTGTGAGCTTTTGCAATGCCAAGACACACAGGGGGTAGATCTGCAGCCTCTGAACAAAACAAACAAGCTCCAGAGGAAATATAGACAAGAAGGCATCTCATATATTATATATTACCAATGCGTCCCCTGGGAAAATCGACCGCTTAAATCTCGTGTATCGACTAATGGGCCTCTCAGGAATCGAGTTTTATAAGTATTAGGATGCCGAGTGAATGCGTTCTGCCCCGGACGTTGGACGTCTCCGGATTATCTTATGCTACAGAGGTCGAGGTTTTCTTTCATTCACATCACCTTGAGTTATCACAGTGGCACATAGCTGCACCATGAAGCAGATCATTCTAACTATCGTCGCCTTCGCGGCCCTTGGCTTGGCTTTGCCCCCGCTTCCTCCATCGCCGGCTGTTGATATGGAGAAGAGAGATCCTGCCGGTGAGAAGCCTGTTCCTGTTACTCTCGAAGCTGTTAGAGCTAACCGCTTTTCCAAGGTTTCTACGGCCCGCCGCCGACCTCCCCGTCGCCGACCAGGTCCCGGCCGGCCCCCCCGTCCCGGTCCCCGACCCGGTCCCCGACGGTCTCCCCGACCCATTCCTCAACGGCCTCCTCAACGGCCTCCTCGACTCTGTCCTCAACGGCCTCCCCGACGACCTCCCCGTCGCTAACCCCGTCCCCGTCCTAAAAGAAACCCTGTCGGTGAGAAGTCTGCTCCCGTTATTCTCGAGCCTAGAGCTAACCGCTCTTCCAAACCTGTTGAGGAAAAGTAGCCTTTGCGATTACTTCGAACTGTTATGGAAACTGAAGAACGAGGTTCAATGTTGTACCTGTAACTGCGCTTAGCTCGTCCAGATCGTCTTTCAATGTCTACAAGTCGTAAATATTCTTTGGCCTCGTTGTTGCTCTGTAAAAGTATAAAATGTTAAGGGGTTTCGATACGATATCCCCTGTATAAGTGGTGTATATACCTACATGCGTGTGACAGAAATTTTAACGCCTTGGCAAAAACGACATGCCGATTAAAAACGACAGTGGTGCGGCGTGTCTTGCAGGTCTAATCCTGGTTGACGGCTCGGCTCGAACAAGGTGCTGGGACAACGATGACCCACACCCTCCACCTTCCACTTTCCGGCACCCTACAACGTCTTCTGCTGCGCGAGCAATGCAACATACTCATCGATGTGCTTCTTGCGTGTCTCAGCCCTCTTTGCAGTTCCTATCCTCATCAAGAACAAGAAGCGCTTCGTCTTGCCCGGCGTCTCGAAGAAATCCTTCGCCTTCTTGTTCTGACTCAGCGCCTCCTCAAAGTCCTTCGGCACTCCAATGGTGCGCGACCCGGCGTACGCCTTTTCCCACCGTCCATCCGCTTTGCCTGCATCGACCTCGGTCTGTCCCGCCGGCTGCATCCGACCCGCGGCTACCAGCGTCGCGACCTTGTCGACATTCCGTTGCGACCAAAAACTGGCTTCCGACGTGGGGTGAACCTCTGGAGGAAATGGCTGTTGTTGAAGGGTTTCCTCTGTCCGTCGATCCATCCGAAGCACAATGCAGTGTCGACCGCCTCGTCGTACGTAACGGAAGCAATTGTGCTGCCCTTCTTGCTGATCTTGAGAAAGACACCAGACCTCTCGATCGTATGATTCGTCTCCAGCCAGGTTTCCCACGACTGCATATCCCTGAAGTGGTGGATTGGGAGTAATTTGGCTGGCGTTCGCGATGCGGCTGGCGCGGCGGCCTGATGCGCCTTTTTTGCCGCCGCCCTTGTCATCCGAGACATGTTCACGCGTCACACGCGACGGGTGTCCGACGCACGGCCTCAGGACTGCGCCGTGGTGGGTTTGGGCCTGGCGGATGCCGAAGTTCTCGGGGATAATGGCTCGACCTGTGGAGAACTTTTCGCAATTAGCACGACCATGGCCTGGGGACGTTATTTTGCAGCAGGCTTGGTCCTGGATGAGGATGTGTTCTGTTTTGCTGAATTGGGTGATGAATCCGGTTGCAGAAATTGATCAGCTCGACCAACTTGAAATTTTCAACCAATCAGATCGACTTTCCAGCGATCGGACAGCCCAGAATTCCGCCAACGGCGCATTCGGGGTTAGGGTTTCCATGGTATCCTTCGTTTTGTTTGCCAAGTCACCATCTCCGAATGCGAATGCTTCTTCAGAATACCTAGATGGCTCCCATGATTCTTGAAGGCGTGCCGGGTGCCGAGAAGGCAAACAAGATACATGTACACTTACATCCCCGGCCCATAGCTCCTGTTCTACCACCCCACACCATCAAATGCTAAACGAAAGATCAGACGGATAACATACATGATAAGTGAGCGACGAATATAAGCGAGCGACGAAGTTTCCACCACCCCACCACAATAACCCTTAATTACACAACCATAACACTAGGAAATAACAATAACTGAATCAGAAACAGATGAATTAGACGATTCTGCAGCCTCCTTACAAGTGCGAGCATTATAGCTAGGCTTACCACATACACCATAACACTAAATCTTCGTACAAGACCCCCCTATATGACCACCACTTTATCGTGTTTCCTAAGCCAACTGCTCCCATACAGCCTTCTAATCTAGTAAATCCTGTGCCTCTTATATAGAAAGTGACCCTCCAAGTCGTACACGTGTTTTTTTAGCCCTCTGTCGCTTACTAAGCCCCTCATTAGCCTTTCGTAGTGCAGAGACCTCTGTACGTAAAAGAGCCACCTCGTGCATTACAGCCACCGTGTCTTTAGCTAATCGATCCACAGCAGTTAACATAGAGGTTGGAGAGCTGCCCTGATGGTTGGAAATTCGATTTTTGATATATACTGACTGTGAAGTGGCCTTTTGAGGGTTGTGTGGCGTTTGGGAGACTGTGACGACCCTGCAGGCCGTCACTTGGGCCGGAGCGGCCCGACGAATCCCCCGCACAAGGAACAGTGCAGGAAGACAGTACGCACGGTACTGCGCACTGGGCCAGGGGTGCAAAGACCCGAAGCCC
>Ga0247758_1002024_pt1 | contig 12510 bp, 10 predicted proteins | sample UWRJL156409C4_FD_180950 | JGI IMG/M metagenome (GOLD analysis project Ga0247758, IMG submission 180950) | Plant litter microbial communities from Arlington Agricultural Research Station in Wisconsin, United States - UWRJ-L156-409C-4 | ecosystem: Environmental > Terrestrial > Plant litter >...
CCCTCCTCGTCGTCGTCGCCACCGCCGGCCCCCGACACCCATACAAACCCGAATACATCCCTCCACCCGCCGCGGCCGTCAGCAGCGGCGGCGGACCCCCCTTCCACTGACTGATGATCCACGCTGGTGGTCCGGCACCGGCGCCCGCGATGGACGCAAAGTTGATGCTGCATGTTGAGCCGGACATGGTGAATGTGTAGCCTCCTGCTCCCGGGGCGGAGGTGACGGGGGCGGGTACTGTTAGCACCGTTGTGGATGGTTTATTTGAGGGGGTAGAGCTGGAGGTTCGAATGACGGTGGTGGTCGTACGCTGGACTGTGGTGGTACTTCGAGCAGTGCTAGGTGTTGTGGTCGTCCGAGCGGTTGATGCGGGCGATGTTTGACGGGGTGTGGAAAGTGTGGTGGCGGGATATCGGCAGGAGGGGGTCAAGGTGCTGGTGGTGACGGTGGTGGCGTTGACGGTCCCGTCAACGATGACCTCCACGATGAGGTCGACTTCGACGATGGTTGTGGGGGGGCCGCGGACAATGCTGGTTTGCGTCTTGGCGGGAGTGCATGCCGCGGTGATGAGAGGAGTGGCGAGGGTGGTGGCGCTGGTTTCCCATACGGTTGAAAAGACGGCTGGGGATGTTAGTAGTGTTGACGAAAAGGGGGTAGGGGGGTGTCAATACTTATTGCGGAGGGGGTGCTGGTAGTCACTACAATAACAGTTGGGGTAATCTAGATTTCGATAGTCAGCGCGATATCTATTCGTAGTTTGGATATAGCATACTGTCGCGACCACTACTGTCGGGGCGGCGACTGTCAACGTAAACGTCCGGGATATGGTGGCGTTTGAGGGCAACGAAATCAAGATCTGCCAACTCCCACTCTGCATCTCCGAATAGTTGACATCGCTGGGTGAATTAGCGTTTGATGCTAAAGATCTTGCGTTATGAGGGCTTCGTACCACTCTGATATTCGAATAGACCCGGGAGTCCCCGGTTTGACAGTAGAACAGTGATATTCCTGTCCGTCGGGGCTTCGGACAACCGATGTCACATCGGCGTTCCCGCAATCTCCTATCATCTCTTAGCTCCAGCATCCATCATCAGTGAATCTTAGCAACACACCTGTGAACCGAGACGCGTAGCTGAACTTCCCGTTGGTGTCAGCGTTGATAAGATATGACCCCGTGTCGGCATAATCAACAGCAGAGCACTGGCATGCCTCAGCCTGGGGCTCATTTTCAACAGGGATCGCCCATGCCTTGGTATGCAACAGCGAAATCGCCCATGCGACGGAAAGCAGCCGCATAGTCGGGTCGGGATCCTTTCCGGGTCGAGGTCGAATGCGAACAGAGCCGGGCTTCCCACGTCGTTGGGACGCTGTCAAGCTTCCCTACTAGTACCTATATGGGTGCCGACTAGGCGCCACCGGACTAATCCATGGAGAAGTTCCTGGCTTATAGCTATAATAGAGTTGCCGGGTATTGTTATCATCCGCAATCCCTGGTCATGACATGCGACTTTCTGCAGAACACGCTGGGTCTTAAAGTTTTCCCAAGAATCGGGAAGTTTTCTTGCCAGCGGCCACGTCTACAAACCGACTAGCTTCCGTCAATCGAGAGAGATGTTGTCGTCATGACTTTGAATCCCGGTCTTTGGCCCTCGGTATCTGGGCGAGACGCGCAGGCGATATCACCAGATAAAACACACAATGTTGACGGTGCACGCTGGTTGGGGGTGGTGTGCAATGTCCCGTGTCGCGCAATTCTTTTTAATTTATTCTCCCGCTGCTTTGAGCAATCCAACGCGGCAATTGTGTCGCTCGTCTGCAGAGATTTGACCACTCGCACCACATTTCCCATTTAGCCTCATCAGGGGTACGCGTCCAAATTGAGTAGTTGCCCTGACCGACGGCTCTTCTAGACGGATCTGTGCCTTTTCTTTGCAGTCATCTCGATGTGGAGGTTGGGCCGGAAGGTCTTGCCTCTGTGGGGGTGGTGGCACAACTGACCATCCCGGTCCCGGCTCCCGGGTGAGAGCGGCGACCCGACGTGAAAAAAGATATGGGATTGATGCTGTGACTAGAAGGGCGTTGTTATTCCGACTAAACTACGTACACCATTAAATTCGCTGCCAACAATGTCGCAAGGCAGGCCCAATTGACAGTGTTAGTATGACAGTCGGGAGGGAGAAGCTGCCCGCTTTCCCCATTTGCATGCACGAGACTGGCTGCCGTGGCACTTGTTCACCCTGCAGACCCACAGGGGCATGATCGAAAACATGTGAATGACGTAGGGAGATATGTCGAGGGCCTGTCACGGGCCGGATTTCCCGAGATTGTTCAACAGCTGTATTTCTGCCGGTGATTTCTTAGTGGTTAAAGTCTTCTCACGGGAAAGGACACCTAGGTAGGCCTTTCATAACGGTCCTATTCAACCTAACTAGCGACGTTTAGCAGTTCCGCAACCTCCTGTATAAGGTTACCGGGTGGTAGGCTTAGTCGCAGACCCATGGTGATGGGGAGTTTCGCTCGGCAACAAGGCGGTAAAACAGTTTGACTTATTCTCACCTGGCCTAGTAAGAGTGGATGAAGTTTCGACTCTCTGACAGGACCGTCGTGGGGAGGAAGGTCTCATTCAAAGAGGCCTTTTGGTTCAGTTTGATTCTAAGTTTCGTTCGGAAATCCGGCCTCGTGACTGTCAAGCATAAGGCAGAGTTACAACAAAACACTTTTTCATACCTGAGTTTCTTTTCTCCTTGGACCTTCCCAAATTTTAGTTTGAGGGTTTCACGCTGTGGATGTAATTTCACCCCCATTATCCCAAACCAGCAACCAACCATGTTGATTGCCGATCCTCCAACTTGAACATCCATTTAACAGCGATAATTCTTGTTCTTTCCTGTTGACATCCGCGGTTGTGACATTTGAACTCCCCTACGGAGTGGCTGCGCGGTGCGACGCGGGGCCCGTTCAATTGATGCGTGCGTAGTCGCAAGCTTCCTGGAGGCGAGATACGGACCTTCTGGGGAGCTTGGGGCGTCCTTTCGGGTCGGAGTCAAAAATGGTCGGCAGACTAAACTACGATTGAGGAGGCCGAACGACGGGTACTGGTTCGACTCGCTGACTTCTAGTTTGCTGTGCAGGCACTTTAGTACCGTAGAACGGTGACAGACAAATCCTTAACTGACGAACTGGAAACTGCCTCACTACCTGGACCCGTAGTCTCTGGTCTGAGGTTACAAGAGACCACCTCTAGGACTAGAAGGGGCGTAGTTGCCTGAAGCCACTTTCCCTGGCTTCAGGCAGCAAGGGATCAACACACAAGTTTGGAAGGTGCGAGTCTCCCAGCAGACCCACTTCCGCAGGACAAGTGCACGCCCGCATTTGCGGCTGCCACGCTCGACCCCGGTGGGGAAGGGTCATGGATTGGGAGAGTCTGCCCTCGGGTCAACCGCACCAAGTATCGCCTTCGAGCGCAACAATGTACCTGACCCGACAGCAGGTATACAGCGAGCGGTGTGTTCAAATATGAGGTCAGATCGCTATCTAGTACCGCGAACATGATCGTAAAGTGCGTGGCCCTCGGCAAGGGGGCGCGTGGAAAGCCCTGCCCTCGAGGTGAAAGTCGGGTCAGTCAATGACCACAATGCCGCGCACCAACGATGATTCGCGGCGATTGGGGGATCTTGGATACACTCGCTCTATCAGTCGTGATGCACATTGTAAGGGCGCGCATACAGTTCTGTGATTTTTTTTGCAGAGCTGACACCATGGCATTATAGCACAACGGTGTTGAACGGTCGTCACACAAAGCAGGTGTTCGAATAAAGCAGTGATTAACAGGAGATATTATCTCCTGTTTGAGGTTGAGAAGTAGTCAAAGTTGTTATCTCTGGAGAACATTGCGAGATATACCGCGGCGTCCACTGGTTACGGATCCTATGCCATGAAGGCGCACTGCTAGTGCCACTATCTGAACCGCACACATTCTCCGCCTGGATATATTAGTGGTGATATGCCGCCCCCAACAGGCGAACGACAGGGCAGTCAAGCAGCCAAGATGGTTCCTGCACCAGCCAACTTGGCGGGATGGATAATTGGCTGACTCCCGAATGGGCCCCATCTTTCCTTCATCCCTTATTGTTTACGCACAAAAAGGGGTTCCAACATTGAGATAACACCCTTCGTCGGCGATGTCTCGCAAAACTTACACCTCCTCGAATGACCGGCAAGGGGTTTCGTTTCAGTTTGCCGAGCTGACGACGCCGACGACGCGGCCGCGCCTTTTTTTGCGTGCATCGCTTTGAGCCCCGCTGGCGACAAACAATGCAATGGCAGGCCGCGTACGATGTTTCGACCGGATCTCGGATGTGGCGTCCCCCCGGTTCCGCATAATCGTCTGATGTTTGAAGGGGATTGCCAACCCATGATTGACGGGTGTTGATGATCGGCGATATGATGTACGATGGCCGATCATAGCGTAAAAGTAGGATGGGCTGTCTGAGGTTTATTTCGACAACACTGATGCAATCAATTTGGAAAGATGCTCGCGAAAGACATGACCAACACACCCCAAGCACATTTCACTCAAAACAAACAAACATATCACTGCAAGTCAAGCCTAACTTCATGTTTTTGGTAGCCACGTAGCTTTTTATTTTATTGCCCTCTGCTAGTCCGATACTGTATCAAGAGCGAATGTAATGTAATGTAATGTACCTTTCCAGTCCTATGAGAACGAACATACACGAAGTGAAGGGGCACCGATCACCTCCACACTTTGACTCGGTGCCCGAGAGTGACAACACACAGAGAAAGTCATGCGCAGCACGTAGTTGTAGTAGCAGTAATCCAGTAGCGACAGGAGTTGTATCGTGGGGGTGTGGGAGTGTTAGTTGACCTGTTTAAGCGGCGGTAGGCTTGGCGGCCGGGGGCGCGGGAGCCGACGGCTTGGGCTCGACGGGCTTGGGCTCGCCTGAGGGCTTGGGAGCAGCGCTGGGCTTGGGCTCAGCCGGCTTGGGCTCTCCTGAGGGCTTCGGGGCGGCAGAGGGCTTTGGCTCGGCGGGCTTGGGCTCGCCTGATGGCTTCGGGGCAGCGCTGGGCTTTGGCTCAGCTGGCTTCGGCGCACCCGACGGCTTGGGAGCGGCAGATGGCTTGGGCTCGGCCGGCTTGGGTTCTCCAGAGGGCTTGGGGGCGGCAGATGGCTTCGGCTCAGCGGGCTTGGGCTCGCCTGACGGCTTGGGAGCAGCGCTGGGCTTGGGCTCGGCGGGCTTGGGCTCACCGGAGGGCTTAGCTGGGGGAGCACCAGTGGGCTTGGCCTCCTGACGACGGTTGGCCTTGGCCGGGGGGGCCTTAGCAGGTGCCGAGGGATTAGCAGCGGGAGCTTCGGGCTTCTTCTCCTCGGGCTTGGGTGTGGGGGGCGCCTTAGCATCGGATGCCTTCGGGGCCGGAGGGGGAGCAGCGGCAGACGGCTTCGGGGCAGCGGGGGGAGCCTTAGCATCAGAAGCCTTCGGGGCGGGTGGTGCCTTCGCGTCAGATGCCTTGGGTGCGGGTGGGGGCGCGGCAGCGGAGGGCTTGGCCGCAGGGGCTTCGGGCTTCGGGGCAGCGGCGGATGGCTTCGGTGCTGGGGGAGCCTTCTCCTCCTTGCCCTTGCCCTCCTGGCGGCGGTTGGCCTTGGCGGGGGGAGCCTTGGCCGGGGCCGATGGCTTGGCAGCGGGGGCTTCGGGCTTCGGGGCCGGAGGAGCCTTAGCGTCGGATGCCTTCGGGGCTGGAGGTGCCTTCGCATCAGAGGCCTTGGGCGCCGGGGGAGGTGCAGCCGCTGAGGGTTTGGGTGCAGCAGGCGGGGCCTTTGCATCAGAAGCCTTCGGGGCCGGGGGAGCCTTGGCATCGGATGCCTTCGGGGCCGGGGGAGGGGCAGCCGCGGAGGGCTTGGGGGCCGGGGGCGCCTTCTCCTCCTTGGTCTTTCCCTCCTGGCGACGGAAGCGGTTGGCCTTGGCAGGGGGCGCCTTGGCGGGTGCAGACGGCTTCGCAGCCGGAGCAGAGGGCTTGGCAGCCGGTGCTTCGGGCTTCGGGGCGGCGGCAGTCGGCTTCGGGGCCGGAGGTGCCTTGGCATCAGAAGCCTTGGGGGCAGGCGGGGGAGCAGCGGCCGACGGCTTCGGCGCAGGGGGCGCCTTGGCATCGGAAGCCTTGGGAGCAGGCGGGGCCTTGGCGTCAGAGGCCTTCGGGGCCGGCGGCGCCTTCTCTTCCTTGCCCTTGCCCTCCTTCAGGGCCTCGGCGGGAGGGGCCTTCTCCTCCTTGCCCTTCTTCGGTGCCTCGGCAATGACATCGCGAGTCCCGTAGCCGCGGAAGTTGTTGCGCGCCTCCTGTTTTACCATCAATGGTTAGCATCCTGTGCCCGTCTGAGTTCGAAGGTGGAGGTTCTTCAAGTTGTGTCCGAAAAGGGGGGTTCTGGGGGTTTTGTCCAAAAGGGGCCCGGGGACTCACAAAGCCCACGTTACGGCCTTGGTGGATGCCCTGCCAGTGCTCGTCGACTCCGATGGCCGCCCCGAGAACATGGGGCGCCAGCAAGAGGGCGGCGACAACCGCCTTTGTCGTGGCGTGCATGATGAAGAACGTCTGCGCGTGGGAACCGTGCTGGGTGGCTGGCTTGGCTGTTGCTGATCGACTGGAGGGGTAAAGAGCGTGGCGTTGAGAAGGAATTCTAACATCGAGAGACGAGTCGAGGCCGCTGATTTATAGCTGACAGGATCGGTCGCTGGCGACATCATTCTAGACCCAAATGTTGTCAGTATGCCGCCTTGTCTGTGGATAAATGTCCTTTTCATCTCAATATGGAAGACATATCCACTCTGGGGGACTATGGCGCCCCGTGCCAATATGGGAGAGGTGAAGGTGGGCAAGGTAGTTTGTTTAGACATCAATATCCTTCCGCCCCGAGGTCGATCACCCATTTTAGCCACGACGAGCGGTGGCAAGTCCGAGAACAAGAATGTCTTGATCTGCCCACTGCTGTTTGTTAGCAGCTGGCCAGCATCGCGGGGTGTAGCCGCCCACAGACCCCCGTGTCTTACCTACCACGCCCTGCAGCCCTCGCATCTCGACGGCTAATATTCGACATTGCCTGTGCAATATGTCACGAACACGGTTCGAGAAGCCAGTGGAAATAAGGAGAGTGAGGAGAGAGTGTGTGTGACTCGAGTCCCGCGATGCAACCCGCGCCCCGGTTGCCGAACAGCGTGCTAGACGGCCCCAGATAGCCCCCCCGTGGGGTTATGACGAGCGCCGATGGCACCAGACAAGCAGGGGGCAACCCGGTAAGATGAGGCTTTAACCACGACCTCAGGGGCATCCCCAGGCCAGTCCAAGCCAGTCAAGATAGGACGCCCCTGAAGAGACGAGGGATTGGCTGCCGGAATAACTAACCGCGCTGGGGGCGCATGCAAGCGCTCCAATGGCTCATCGGATCGCTTCAATCACATTGGACAGAGAGGACATTACCGGCATGCAAACAAGTGTCGACAACTTAATTCGGGGGCGAGCCAACCTCCAGGATAGCAATGAGGCGCCCCCGGTGCCAGGGAGGCTGCCGCAGGGGTGCTGGCCACAATAACACCGGCCCCCAGAGCCGTAGCATTTGCACCCAGCAATCGGGAGTGACGTGGTAATGGGAAAACTCATTCTCGCTCGCAATCAGAGGAGACAGACAGGATAAAAAAATGCTATTACGAATGTTGGGCCCTCCGAGGCCGGGGAGATCACATGCTGAAACACGTCAGGGGCAGAGTACGCCGCCTGCTGACGCGTCGACCACTTTTGCTCATCCGCGCTTTTTGTACGCAGAAAAGTGAAACTGGCGAGCTATTAACAATGGAATGCCTTTGACGAAAACGGTGGTCGCCGCGTGCGTGCTGGTTTGTTGAGCGGTATAGCGGAGCTGTTCCCCCTTGGCCCACCACGGCGCGATTAATGCACGCTGCACAACACCCTGCCCAACTCGATGACATGGAGCTTGGCGCGCGGAGCTAGGGACCCCGCTTCATCATCAAGCTCTCTCCGGAATAGAATGCATGCTGGCTGGCAGCATAGACGCAGATGTGCAGCAGGGTTGTAAACATATCTGTGAACCCCGCCCGTTTGTGCTCTCGGCTTGCCTCATCGCTAACAGACCCGGAGGCTTGATTATAACCGCCGCCTCCTACTGATCCTGGAGATGGTGTTGTACTACCGCATTTGACGACACTGCTCCACGGTCGTCCAGGCCTGCAGCAAGACGCATATCCCGTCTCTGGCTAAAAGACAAATGGTGTCAAAAAAACAAGATTGCAGGACGGCCCGATGGTCGAGGCGACCGCGACAGCGTCCACTGACGGTCCCACTGTTCTGAACCAGACTTAACTTCCACCCGGTGTTGACCACACTTGGTCACTTGGTACCCTTCCCGGTCGAGACTGTCGACACGACACCTTCTGAGGCTGTGTTGTCAGGAGTGTCGGCGAGCCGGATGGTCAAACAGACAAACAGCGAGTCGTCCACGTACTCACTCCACTATGCAGACATCAACAATAAGGTAGTATAGCAATGTGATAGTAGAATCCAACATCCATTCTCCTTGATGCTTTGCATTTCTTCCTGCTGCTGGTCTTGCTGCCGTTGTATTTCGGGTTGGACGCGGGAAACGTTCCATCTATGTCATCATCCAACGCCAGACTCCACTGGGTGTCTCGCCATCCCCAATTCCCCATCCACCACGCCCAACTGACGCCCCTATCAAAACGAACGTCGGCGGTTCATCTGGGCAATATGTCACCGCTTCTATCCAACACAGTTCAGAGTAGGAGACACATCACGCCAAGGCAGCGGCAGTCGACGTCTTCTCATCGAGCACTCCTCATCCCCTATCTCCAGCGTCGCCAAGCCCCACGACTGCAACGCCGACAGGCACCGCCTGTATTGTCAGAGAGGTCTGGTGCCGGCGCTGTTCTAGGGCAGACATAGCAGGGGGTATTGGGGTGATGGTACCTTACTCACGGCGTCACTGTTCCCTGCCCAATCCCCCGTCCCCAGTCCAGTACAGTCCATTCAAGTCCCGTCACTTCCCACCAAGCCACTGGCATGTGGTGTCATCATCGCCGGCACTTACCTTGTCCCCGCAGCCGGACGTGCGCACCGTCGACTCGAAGTTGATTGAGACCTGCCCCGACCGCATCTCCCGTTGGCCGTTCCTGGCCCATCCTGTCCTCCTCACCTCGCTAGCACTCAGGCCCCAAATTGCGACAGTCCGACCCGACACTGCAGACAGCATGTCACCACGCCACCTACCTGGCCAAATTTGCCTGCCTACCTTACCCAACGATATTACTTCCTCCTCCTCAGGCTAAACAAGACTCGATACCGGCCGACCAGTCAGAGATCACACAGACCAAGACGAGACACGCTAGCCTTTTGGAAGCCTCATTCCCTCCTCGATCGCTGGCTTGTCGGGAGACTGCACAAGGAAAAGGCCCGACCTACGGGGGAACATCACCTCCTCCGGCTAAAGGGACTGGTGTCTTCTCGAGAAAGAGCTGGGCGGACAAGGCGTCGGTCGTTCGGACGATGGGAAGTTGAAAGCTATCGTCAAGGGATACTGTCGTTGTCCCCTTTCTCGGGAGGGGGCAATGGGGTGAGAACATGATGGGCTTTGCCTGTCGTCTATGTGATTGAATGGCTGATTGGCTGTCGGGGGGTTGAACTGTCGGAGGGTTGAGGCAACTAGGGTGGCAGTGGTGATGATGATCACGTCGTGTTGGTGCCGTCGTGAATGGATTCTATTAACTTGAGGTTGAACAGCTTCGATGATCCCGTCAAGGTCAAGGTTATATGATAATATCGTCTGCTGTGAGTCTCTTTCATTTTTGGTTTTGACATCGATGTCGTTGTGTTGCAGGTCTTGGTGGTTGTGGGGGATAGGCTGACACTGGGGCAGGCGAGCTGCTCTGTGGCGGGCACAGTCACCACCCAACTTTACCTATCCTATGTTTCTGGTGCGATCCTTCAACTCTTACAGCAGCTCGACAGCTTCATACTTGTTTACTACCAGTCACGAGCTCGAATAAAACATTTCCCATGACCGTGCAGCAACATGATTGCCAGTCAAAGTGAAGATAATTGTCGGGTTGGGTCACTGGTTCAATGGCCACTCGGCCCATGTTGTGAGACAACGTCATGAGAGAATGTACGTACAACTTGGGAACACCTCTCCTTCGCGAAGCCGATTGACAATTCTACCTCGCCTTCCACTCTCACCTCAGGCTTACTAGCAAGGTAGTCAGTCACCAAGTGAAGCAGAGACCTTGGAGGTTGGAGAAGACCGGCCATCATACAATCCACACATCGCAATCCCGGTCAGGAGGTCCAAATCTCCGAAAAGGGAGATTACGCTTACAGGGACATGTTGGTGGCTCACCTAGCGCCCCCAAGCCCCGAGGTGCCATGCTTATTCACCGCCAAAAACAGCACGATGGGGCAATCCAACCCTCCAACGATTATTCTTTGCAAACGCATGAAAATTCCTTAAGATCAGTCCTTACTGTCATGTTTCACTCCATTTGGGCACCATTGGCGGTTGCGCCGTCGTCGCGCACCAAGCCCCGAACTACTACAAACTTGTGCGAGAAACCCATCGGTCCGTCCGACGTGAACCAGACACAATTCCGAAGAACGCTTGACGGTTGCCTCGTCCAAAATCCCGTCTTGGTCGGATCAGGTAAGCATTTGAACGAATGACTCGGAGTACTTCATCGCGGCCCTCATTCGGGCGAGCGTGACCTGGTGTTGGACTCCTACGTACTAAGTGCTGCAGTTCACCTTCGAAGAGCAGGTAACCGACAGGACATCATCCGCGGGAATCGATGACATACCGGAATGTGGATTTTGGTTGAACCCCTCGGCAGACCGACTAACAATACCTCCAGCCCCTCAAGTAATTGCTGGGGGCAGACAGTCGCTGTTACTCTCTCGACGCCGCTCGAAGCGCGAATGAACCGATCTACCAAGGATGGAATGCACACAGCATTGGCATCATCTCTCCATTCCCTCTCCTATTTGCACCCTCGTCTATTAGTTGGAACGACTCCCTTCAGGGGAGACTAGGTAAAATATCTAACATCTAACAACTAGATTGCCGAACTAGGTTCTATACGCCACTGTCGAGCTGGACTTGATTGACGATGTAAATGGATGATGGAATACCGCACTTCAACCACAAGCGAGAAACGACACCGAATCCTCGCCAAGGCCGAGGAACAAAGAATAAGGGAATACATACCTACCTACGGTACCTAACCTAGGTGAGGTCGGTTAGTTGACGGCTGCCAAGCCCTCAGTCCAACAGGCCCATGAGATCGCCTAGAAGTCAGTCCAGGGTGTATTGAAACACTTCTCGGCTATCTAGGTATGGAAGAGAACAGCAAGAGGAAGAATGCTACCTACAACAGGGTCCACGTCTCATTCAAGAGCGGGGGTGGTGGTGAAATGGAACTCATTCAACATTGAGTTGCAGGGACACTTGACAGGAAACCGAAGACAGCGAAGACCGTCGATACCATCTCCCTCAGTCTGAAGTACATCCCATAGCCCTCCCTTCCATACTTTGAAGGGTCATTGCATCGATCGAGACAGGAGGGTGTTCGTCCGTCACGACAGGCTCAACTTCGCAGACGTGTCCCTCGGGGCCCCGAACACATGTCGCATCACTCTGAATCGGGTCACTGACCACGCGTGTTCCTAGACGGCATCCCGGAATCAAAAGGAGCGTAAAGGAAGACATCTTAGGTAAAGAAGAGTCATTTTAGAAAAGAGTGGAGCTAAAAGGCGCTCATTTATTTCCACAACACGATGTGATCTACCTCCTTCTGACGATTCACTTGGGACCGGCATTGGGGTCTGAGGCACTGCCTGGAGGTTCTTAGTCAAGAACTGTAGTCACATGCGAGAATGATGCTAACTGCTGACTGCACAAGGGGGAGAACCACATTTGGCAGCAGTGATGTTGTGAGGTGGTCGATCCTACCTGCTCTTGTTGACGATATATCGTTTTTCGAAACTTCACCGTGAGTTGCATTTGATCTTGATACTTCGTAGAAGTACCTGGCCTCGTATTTCCTCTTCTTTCAATATCGTAGAGTCCAATGAGTGGTTGCAAGCTATTCTCTACGGGGGCGCTGCAGTAGAACGCAGAAACTTCACATCCAATTTTCGAAGTAACCCACAAAGAGGCCCAATAAAGAAGGGAGGACATAAACCTTTGTTCTACAATAGAAATCCAAGACAATAATGATGTTGAAATATGGAATTTCACTGCTATGATCTATTGTTTGTTTCGTATCTTGAATTCCCCCATGGGTACGTAGAGCTACCCTCTCGCAAACTCCGAATGGCTTCGCTGCTCAGGGCTTTTCTGTCCTCATCCTCTCACCCAACGTCCTCCTCCCCCCCCCCCCCCCCCCCCCCCCCTCCCTCTCCCCTCTACCCCCCTTCCCCCTT
>Ga0247758_1002025_pt1 | contig 12505 bp, 33 predicted proteins | sample UWRJL156409C4_FD_180950 | JGI IMG/M metagenome (GOLD analysis project Ga0247758, IMG submission 180950) | Plant litter microbial communities from Arlington Agricultural Research Station in Wisconsin, United States - UWRJ-L156-409C-4 | ecosystem: Environmental > Terrestrial > Plant litter >...
GTCCACAGATACCCCAGGACTACGAAACACACCTTGATCGACACCCGCATTACGCTGTTCTGAAGATCGGCTGCTACACGCGGCCTGCTCATCTCGGCGCTTTGGGGTTTAGCCATCGTGTTATCCGTTCGCGATGATAAACTTGGCGAGGTTTCTCAGGAAACGCTTCTGCGCGTCCGTCATGGTAATGAACGTCAGGTTAAACGTGCTGTAGCTCCATGTGGAGCCGTCAATCATCGTTCCTTCGGCGTTGGCCCCATCTACTAGGGCGTTAATCTCAGTGGTTGTCAAATCGGGTTCAACGGGCGGCATTTTCTACTTCCTCCAATAGCTTGGACCATTCGTCCACGTTCTCAGGATCAACAACTACCATGAATTTCATCATGAACCGGTTCACCAAAGCCCTGTGGGTCTTTTGTATCCTGGCTTCCTGTTTTAGATCGTCAATGTCCCGCTGTTGATCCGTCTGCCCATGAATGTTACTCCAAACGGCTGCGCCCCCCATAGTCGTTAGGATGGAGAGAAGCGCCACCGTTGCCGCCCACATCCTCCGAGAGTAATTATCCGGCCTCATGCCGACATTCTACTGGTTCTTTCGTAACGCCAACCGCTTTTGATCGAATCCGTACCCGACCAGCCCACACACGAGGCCCACACAAGCCCACTGAACCACACAGAGAGCCAACTGCAACCACCCGGCAGGGAGCAATACCCATCCTATCGAGAGCCACGCAACCGTACCGGTGATCGTCGCGGTCAAGCAGGATTGCGCGACCTGATTCATGAAAGACGGCAATCCCCAGCACAGAACCCCCACACATACCGCCTCTGCGATGAACCACGGGGTTATTGTTCCTTGGACAAATCCACCCTCTACGATGTAGCCAGACCCTTGAGCAATCAGGATACGGGCGACTAACGCTGACAGGATCATCAAGGCTGCTTTCATTTGAAGTCACCAAACAAATCCTTGGTGGATTTACAGCCGCTTGAGGATTCCGCACAGGGCCGCTTCTTGTGTTCCCGCATAATCAAAGACCCCTCGCTTGTTACGCGCCTGTACGGGCCTTCTAGGGCCTCAAAAAGCCTTGCACCATCGCGGAATCTGGAACTCGTCACGTCGATCAGCCAGCCTGCCGATTCTGAGTTCTTGACCTCGGGCCACACTTCAGAGTATTTCCAGCCCAAATCTCCCGGTCCGATCCAAGAGGCTTTGTATTTCCTTGGGGACAGCCAGCTTACGTATCCTCCCTCGATAGGGTCCAGCTTCGATGAAAGCATTTCCTTCGGAAGAGATAGCTGTTTGGTTGATAGCGGGACATCTCCCCATTGATCCTGATACATTGTTCCCGCTATCGCGAGTTGTCTTAGATTGTGGGTGTCCTGAGTCCGGTAGGTTCGTTTCACGCCTTCCGCGAGGGCGCTCATCAGGAGAGCACCCAACACCACCACGATCATCGAGGCTACAAGAACCTCGATCAAAGTGAACCCCTTAATTTACACAACTCCCTTCAGGGCATTCGGGGACGTTGTAGGTGGTGCAAGCCGGGGGAGACACGACGTTACGGGGGCACTGCCAGAAGGAAAGCCCGCCACCGCACAGGTATTTCACGTTATACTGGCTCTCCTTGCGGTATGGGTTCGCAGGATTGCACGAGGCTCCCACTGTTTGGCCTGCGTAGCCCGCGAACCACGAGTCAACGTACGCGCACGGGAAGTCGCAGCGGGGCTTTGGAATCGGACCGCCACCACCGGGAGGTTCGACGGGGTCAGCAGAGGCTTTTGCGGAGAAGAGAAGGCCGGTGAAGGCGAGGGCGAGGAGGGTAGACCTAACCATGTTTAGTAATTATTCCACCCTCGTTTTTCTTAGGTCAATAGAGCGCTAAATCATTTTTGATCATTTAACTTTCAAATGTTCTTTTGATATTCGGAGCCACTGCGCGGCCTCTGGACAATAGCGCATATCAACCATGTGGTTGCCCCAAGAAAGCACGGATTCTGTGTAGAAAGAGGACTCGGGCTCACCTTCCAGCACGGTTCCGATTGCTGCGCTCAGAATCTCGCACTCCTCAGAACTCAGAGTGATTGCGTGGCCTGAATCTGCTTTCGCGCCTCTGTCGAGACGCATCCTCAAATGGTTGATGTCGATCACTTGTCCTCCACGGGATAGTCCCCAATCGTCTTGCACTCATTGAGCGCGTCGGCGATCCACTCGGCATTCATTGGGTGCTCTACTGCACATACGACAGCGCCCGTGGCATCAACCACGTAAGCAATCGAATAGCTCAGGGACACCGGCTTAAGCTGAACGTCAAAAGGCTTTTGGTAATCTCGGCTCACTTGTCCTTAACCTCCATGTATGCTGCTTGAGCTTGTTGTAGAGCTTCCCACTTAGCGGCTTTGGGGTTCTTGGGCTCATGCTGCCATACCGCCCCCGCTGCGAACGCCACGGCCATCAGGAAGAGCATCAACACAAGGTCTTGCCAGTCGTAACCTACACCCTTCATGCTGACTCCTGGTTATCTAGGGCTAATAGGGCATAATCGGGATGGTATTCATCGGCGTACTTCAACGCGTCCACGACGGCATCAGTCCGAGTCAGCCCCACCCCATATATCTCGTCCACTGACGACGGACGATGAGCCATGAAGTTGTACTTAAACTCGGGCTTTCCGTTAAGGATTTCAATGCCGTCCCATCCATCCCTTTCGATCAGGTCCAAGAAGAGAAAGCACAGTGCGCCGTCCTCATCCCCCGGTTTCCAGCAATGATAAGTTCCGCTGGGCTCCCACACCTTCAACCAACAGCCTGCTAACTCTGCTCTGATTCCTCTTTTATTTAGAGAGGATTGTAAAGACTCTATAGTAGTCATCTCTTAACCTTTCCCCTTTCTTGCTTCGTTGCAAGCAGAACAATCACACATGAATGTTCTTCTGGCTTCGCCCGCTACAGCGCTCCCGCTCTCGGAAACAGGTTGTTCCACTTCCACGGCTTCCGCTTTTGCTTCTGGTGTGCTCTGGCGCTCAGTAAATACCGCGTCGTAAATGGTGTTTGGTTTGAGAGTGCCAAGCGGAAGCAATACCGCTTGGACAGTCTCGAATAGGCCTGAAATCGCTACGTCCTCGATCTTAATCGTCACAGGAAATTCTCCTTAACCAAGACTGCAACAAGGACAAGCGCCACGAGTGTGAACGCAACCATGAAGGCAATGAGCGCCCACTCCAAAATCACGCTTGAACTCATCTCAGTTACTCCCCTTGGACTTCAGGAGGGCGTCTATCAGGATGTCTCCACCAGTTCCGGGGTCCACGCAATTGCAGACTGACCAGTAATTATCCCCAAAGTCGTCTGAGGTTCTACTGAAGATGATCCTGTCTCCGTTCTTGGATGCGTATCGCCACCAACCTCTCTCGTCTTCCCACTCGTGTAGGATTTCCCAGCCGTTCTCTATACGGGGAGAGTCCGCAACAATTCTCTCGCCGTTCCAAATATCTTCAACTGCCTGACGAAAATCCGGCGCGCAGTTATTGAGCGTCAAAAGGTGGATCTGAAACACCCCGTCAGCGTCACGCCATTCGACAACGCCGTCGCCTGAAACCCTATAGGTGCCGTCTTTCCATTCCAGTTGCACCCACTCAGGCTCTTGGGGAGGCTCTTGTTCTTTTGCTTTCCTGGCTGCTTCGTAATGTTCCGCGCACATAGGGCAATCCCTGAACGATGTGTAGGAACTCTTCGAGCCAGTCCCCTTGGGAATAAACCGTCGCCGTTTTGCCGTCACTGGACCGAAGACGAGACTCACCGCATGTCCACTCCACCCAATCCTCTTCTTTAGCGCCAGAGCACTTGTCTAGCACTTGGTTTTCAGTGGGAAGTGAAGACGGATTATCTGTAGGGGTTACTTCTTGTGGCGATCCCAAAAGAAAAACCTCTATCTTTTGCCCGCCGAACTTGCTACCAATCCAAGAGTAGCCACCACCATCTATTTGAACGTGCCCCCAATCGTCAAGAGTCCCCTGGAAGATCGATTCTCTCTTAGGTAGTAGTTCCAGTAAGGCAGGATGAGCAAGGATAGCTTCTATCCCATGAGATGAGGCGTCTATGTCACGCCCCGACAAATTCATGCCGTATGGGTCTATCCCATTCCACGTTCTAACCGCGCCCACGTACTCGCGCACTAACTGCTCTACAAGCTCTTGTCTCTTCTCTGAAGTCATGACTGAACCTCTGCCACTTCCTCGTGCTTGAAATCGAACTCAAAGTCACACTCTGAGCACTTCGCGTGGTAGTGGGTTTTGAAGATTCCAGAATCCGTAATCCACATCTCGTAGTCCTCCCGAAGGTTTTCATTCTCGTCAAGAGGGACCGCCGCCTGCTTCGACAGAAGCTCGTACTCCTCTGGCGACACCTTCCCATAAGCGGCTTCAGCGGCCTTCTTCTTCGCCTCGTGCTCCGCAACCGCCTTTACGTGACACCTCGGGCACGCACTCCATGCCGTGGCGCTCATGACTTCTCCTCCAAGGACTTCCCGACCGCCTCAGCGTATGCGGCAATCAGCCCAGCTGAAAACGCACTGATTGGTCCAAGGGGCAACCACTGACCTTCGTTAAGGCCTTCGACCCCACTGTCGCCATATCGGAATTTTCGACCATCAAACTCGAATTCTACGGGCTTCGCATATTCGATTGTGGGGCTCTCTAGCGACTGCCTCAACTCTGCTACTGCTCTCTCAATGACCGCCACCATAGACGGCACGGCTTCTGTTTTGCCGATCAAAGCACGAACCGCGTTGACATCTTCCCAGCACGTACCCGTCAAGTTGACCGACGATACGTACCGGCTCTCTTTTTTCTTGTTCATCTCACTTTTCATTATATCAGAGTTTCGTAAGTTTTATGCGATCTTTTAGATTATTCGCCCTTGGCTTCTTTCAGTTGCGCTTTCACCTGCTCGGCGTGGTTGTGGTCGATGAGTTCCGACCTGTCAGGCGATAAGATTTGCTTTAGGGCGTCCTCACTGCGGATTGCAAGCGTTGCGTCTCCTATCCCGTCCTTGAGTGGGGTTGCGGTCCCATATCGGCGCAAGAGTATTTCCTTGAACTCTTCACGTTCTCTCTCCCGGCGTTCGTCGTCAAGTCTCAGCGCCTGTTCGATCTCTGCTCGGCGGTCCTCATCCTCGCGCCTTGCGATGATCCAGTTGCAGAACTCTCCCGCTGACGGGAAGTTCACGCCGCACTCACCAGACGAGAAGGCCGCTACCGCTGGGCCGAACTCGCTAGGCATAATCCCTCTGTGCCCCAATGCGAGGCTCCAGCTATCGACCCCCGGCATTTGTCCGTAAGTCTTCAACCCGGCGTCCAGAAGCAATCCTAGGGCCTCTAAAGTGGCATCGTAGTACGGGTTGCCTTCTGGCAGTTTCGCAAGGCCCGTAAATCCTGTCTTTTCAGGCTTGTGCATATCGGCTGTTCCTCATGAGTTTTTCCTTGGTGGTCAGGGGGGCTGACTTTACGATTTGGGCCTCGTGTTTTGGGAATACGCCCCGCCACGGAGCTTTGGTCGATTCCTTGAGGGCTTTGACCACAGCCCCCACCGGGTACGTCGCCCACTCCTTGGCGTTTGCCTCGATGGTCTTTGGTTTCCAAGAACCGTATCGCTCCCGCTTCCGCATGTCCAGATATTCCTTGAAGGCTTCTCGCATTTCCGGGGTTTGGTGAGACTCCGGCAAGAACTCAAAAAGGTCGCACGACGTGTCGTGCTTCTTTACCTTTAAGGGATTACCTTGTAAGGGATACCCTTTGGCGGCACCAGGTGCCGGGGTAGGGCGGCACTGTATGCCGGGGTGGGCGGCACTGTATGCCGGGGTTGAGTCTGACCCCGGCACTGTATGCCGGGGTGGGAGGGCGGCACCAGGTGCCGGGGTTAATCGGTAAATCGACTTGTTTCCAGGGCGTTCAAAACGCACGATCAGGCCCATTTCCTCAAGCTCTCTCAAGGACTTCCGGGCCTGACGTTCGGACATCTTGCAACCCGCCGCCATGTTGGGTACCGACTCGTAAGCATCGCCCGACTCCCCTGCCCTGCGGCACAGGCGGCAGTAGATGCGGAACGCAAACGGGTCTAGGCCAAAATCGTCTAGGTCCGACGCGATGAACGTCGCCACTTAATTGGAGAACCCCTCAACTCGTGACCTTCGCGCCTCGTACCAACTTAGAGCGGCACCTATGTCTAGATTATTGCTCCTCGGAGAAACGGGGGGCTGGTTACCCTCCGCACATTGCCTTGAGCAATACGACCGCTTCCGCTTGTTCTTTGAGCGGAAGGTTGAAGGGACAGAACGCCCGCAAATGGGGCAAAGTGGATTTGTGATTATGTTTTGCAAGGCTTGCTCCTCAACGAAAGATAGGCCGCACGTCCGCGTTGGTGGATCGAGGATCAGTCGTCCCAGACAAAGCGGCCTTGAATGATAGTTTACATCATCGCTTGAATCGTTTTTGCCCAGAATCCAAATCTTCAAGGGTTACGATTCTTTCGACAGGCACCCAGGCCGTGCCTTTCCCTTTGGGTTGCTCCCAGCCATGAACCGCGAAGTGACCGCCCGCCATGAGCCATGCTCTCAGTTCGGGCTTTGATCTTGCCTTTGCTTCCCGTTCGGCGGCGTGTCCGTGTGTGGTCGTCTGGAACAGCCATATACCGTGCTCGGGGTGGACCGCGATGTAATCACCGAATCCCCATAGATCGACCGTTACGGAGCCGTAGGCGTTTGTCTTCTCTACCCGCTCGAATGCCCAGCCACCTTTGGCGAACCATTTGCGCTGGAAAGGGTTAGGGTCTATCTTCTTGGGTTTCGCACCACTGTTCCCGAGAGGATCAAGAAGCCTTTCCTTCTTCCCCCACGTCCTAACTCTGCCAGTAAACGGCTTAGTCTCAGCGCCGGGGCCTATCGCCTCAAACGGATCATCCGTCATAGTTTTGTAGCCCTCAGATGATCCATAAGATGCCTCCCGACATATCGCGTATACGCTGGGGGAATCGCCTGCGATAACTCTTTGCCTGTCATCCAGTCAATCCCCATCGCTTCCCGCCTAGCGTCAACCCCGTAATGGTTCAATCCCCCGGCAGACGCAGGGCGTCTGCGGCCTGGATGCTGACCGCCTCCGTAAACACCGATAGCCGATCCGTCGTTATGAGTGCAGACTGAAGGTGCAACGCACACAAAAGAAGTTTCAAACAGGCGATGCCTCCATAGTTGCGATCCCTCTCTTGTCTGAAGCTCGAACATTGTCCCGCATAGCATGACCGGCGATTCAAGCGGAGCGCCTGGAACGTTCTCTATCACATACGGCAATCCGATCTGCTTGAGCAACTCGCGAACCGGTACAACCATGTCCGGGTGTGCTTCAGATCGGCCCCAACGTTTAGTCATCGCGGAATATCTTTGACATGGGGGCGACGTGTGGATCGCGCAGGCGTCCTTCAGGCAGTAATTGCCACCGGTTGACGTCATCCGCATCCTTCGTGCGTGTACATCGCCTTTAGCGATCTCCTGCAGCAACTCCAATGCATCGCCCTGTATGAATGCGTCTCCGCAGTAGTTCGGCTGCGGGTGGATGTCCACCCCTACAACGAAGAACCCGGCGTCCAGGTACCCTTTTGTCGCGCCACCTGCCCCGCAAAACACATCTATTAGAATTGGCCTCATAGTTTTGTGGCCCTCGCGTTGTCAATGTTGAGGGCCGCGTACTGTTCAGAGAGAACGTTCTTTAGCCAGTCAAAGAAGGCAGAAGGGCAACTGTGCGCATCGGCATGGCAGATATGGCACAGAAAGATAAGGTTGTATGGATCATCCCTAAGTTCAGGGTAGCGGGCTTTTGTCAAGATATGGTGCGCATGATCTCCTAGGAGTCCACACACGGCGCAATGAGGGCCGTCGCGCTCTATGAGCATGAGCCTGTTTTTGGCGTCCTGTGTGTCGATTAGCTTCTGTTTGGCGCTCTTCTTTTTCATGGGCTTCTTGAACTTCGGGGATTTCACGGGTCTACCTTGGATATAGGCTCTACGCTCTTCCCTTTCTTTTAGCTCTTGAGGGGTTCTTGATCTCATTGCTTGTATTCTCTCGTTCCTGTCGTAGTCGCGCCAGAGCACTTGTCTAACGCTACGGTTAATCTGTAGATAGGTTACTCTTCTGGCAGATTACTAGTTGTAACGGGCGTAGCCGCATCCCGTTGGGCATTAACAAGTAGAGCGGATGCAGACGACATATCCCGCTTGGCTTTAGATACTGCCATCTCTTCTTTTGCGAGTCGCACCATAGCCCTCAACAATTCCAGCCTCGCATCTTTGTACATCTTCTCAATCTCATCCAAGTTCATCATTATATTTACTCTTGAGTAGGTTATAGACCTGTCTCCAATGCACCCGTTCTTCTTCGGTATCCGATCCTCTCAGTGTGCAGGTTCCCCATTTCACAACCGCTTGTCTGGCTGTGCCGTAGAACTTGACCAAGTATCTAGCGTGGTCTTCGGCGCTCCAAGGACAATTAAACTTTCTGCTCATTTCTCGCCCAATCCCAATGTGCGGTCACAAAAGCGTAAAGCTTCCTCATGTTCCGAATAACCTCACCGTGCGTCTCCCATCGAGAGAGGGTCACCTGCCATCTACCGATTCTTAATATCTCAACTTTCACCTCATACTCGTATGGCGAATCTCTCCTGTATGTCTTGAGAGGGAGCATAGGGGTCATGCCGAGACCTCTTCCATGTAGTCTTTCGTGTAGACCATGCACAGCGCGAAACTCCACCCGTTGCAGCAGACGCATATCATCGAGGACCAACTTGGCTGCCATCCGGTGGACCAGAGGCTCAAGATCGTCATGGCGCACGAGGCTACAAACAGGCACCACGAGATAAGTAGCGTCTTCATTCCGCCCCCTTCACGCGTGGACCCACAAGCCGTAGCCGCCAGTTCGTAGCCGTCCGCTCAAGGAGCTTGTACTTCTTGGCAAGGTCGGCGTCTGACATTCCGCGAGATACGTCCTCAACGAACTCATCGCGCTTCTTTTCCTTCAGTTTTTCTCTTGGATTTGAACCCATGCCAACAGTATAGCAGAGAGTTTCGGAAACAGGCGATATTTATTTTCCGAAAATAACAGCACCACTTTTCGGAAACAGTGTATAATGAGTCATCGCCCAGCGGGGCAAGAGAGAAACGAGATGAAATTCAGGCTGCACTGGACAAAAGGCGAGTACGAAGACTCGATGGTTATCAGCGGAGGTTCGATTGAGGAAATCCGCGAGATCGCAATGAAAGAGATCGCGAAGCGCGGCATCAACGAAGAGGACTGCTGGTCAGAGGAAATTAAATGAGTCCGCAAGTGTTCCGCGTATTGCTAGACCTTTTCATGTGCTCCGATCCGTGGCCTATGGATGACAGCTCCCATGCTGTGATGCTGGCATTCGTGGAAAGCGAATCTAAGCGTCTTGGATTCTCAGATTGGATCGAAGCGTTCCACGGATTGGAGGCTTCCAAGTGACCATAGACCCTACAACAGCCCTTCCCTCTAAAGAAGGAATAGACCTAGAGGGATTGTATAGGATTGCCAAAGAGAACGAGGAGAAGTTCTGGGCAGATACCCAGGAGTCTTTCGCCGGGAAATTATATTCAGATTCGGACGTTGCGGCGTACAGTTTGCGCATCGAACGAGCATTCGCTTTCTTTATCGAATGGAGGGCCATCAGAAGGGCCTACGCGGAAATCATGCAGGGTTACGAATCACTCAATGAGGAGATAGCGAAATGTCAACAGTAAGACCGTGGAGTGAGATCATAGACGAAGCGGAAGAGCGGGGTGGGTTCACGCATGACGAGAAGATGCTATCCGGCGAATGGTCTACATGCCCATGCGGTCAACAAGACCCGTGTATCCCAAGAGATGATGCCTTCAATGGAGTTCCAGAGGATCACGAGCTTAGCGAGTTAGGGGTTGAATTCTGTGTGGCTGTAGTTGAGGGTGACTTCGACAGAGCCCGAAAAGCTATCGAAAAGATCGAATCTCGCGCCGTAATCGTTCTTGCTCAAGTATTAAGGAAGGAATACGATGACGCTGTAGCTGCATGGGAAGCAGCAGGTCATCCAGACAGGCCAGATGTCAGCCCGTACGAGAACTTCACAACGGAGGACGAGCACCCGACAATAGCCGCGAAACAGCGCTCATGGAACGCCCTCTGTGAATACTGTGATGCTAACGGGCTAGACCCGAGGGAGATTCCTCAGTAATGCCGATCTACAGTTATCAGGTTCAGGTGTGGGACGGTGGCGGTTGGGGCAATTTCGGCAATACGTGCTCATCTCGCGAATACGCCAATCATTTATTCATGCTTGCGCGACTCGAAAATCTAAGAGACAACGTGCGGATGATCCAGATTCACTGCGAGACAGGCGAGGAGAAAGTAATCAAGTGAAATCAAACAAACCGCCAATCATCATGTGCTGTCAATGCACTCGCCGTGAAAACCTATTGGAGCACGAAGGCAAACGGTATTGCAAGTTCCACCACCCGGAGTATGTCGCCCGAGAAAAGGAGAGAGGTTATAGCGGCATGGAGGCTGAAGCCGTTGCAAGCATTCTGTCTATGCTGAGCGGGTTAAGGCCATGACTATCTATCACCTAATAGCATGGCTCTTGATTGTGATCGCATCGGCCCTTATGATTGGGTTGAGGATGGCTAAGAGATGAAATATTTACAGGATCGACAGAGTAGTTCCCATTGTGATGGGCGTCAAGGTTGTTTCGGGATCAAAGTCCTTCACGATCAAAGAGAAGGCTTTCGATGTTCTGAAGGAGATTCAAGAGAACTTCCCTGATGAAATGTTCCGGCTAGTTTCGGTTGAGGAGAAGGTTTTAAAGTGAGACGATTCGAGAACCTGAAGATTGTCGCAAGCATTCTGGCGGTCGCGTTCCTGGCTTGGTATAGGGTGTTCTGCAAATGACAGTAAGAGAAGAAGCAAAGCAAGAGTTTGAGGCCCTGTACAAAGCCCGTCATGGTGACCGTGGGGCATGGCTCAAGCGCAATCAATCGGGCCTCTACATCAACAACGCGGTAAGGACAGAGTGGGGCAAGTTCTGGGGTAAGTATCCGAAGCCGATCTACACAGAAGAGGACTTGGACGCGATGAAGCCTTTCCCCGAGTCGTTGCAGATGGACATTCAGCGGTGCCTTGAAACGGATGAGGACTGGATATACGAGAGTCAGGACGCAACATCTTTTACCGAGAAAGTCAGGGAGTTATTGCCCTGGTATGAACCTACAGGAGAAACAGAATGAACGAAGAAGAGATCACCACACAGATTCGAGAACTTGAGGCCAAGCGCCAGAAGCTAGCAGATGACCGCCGTCGAGCCGAGGCGATGTCAGCCCGAGAGAAAAAGGAGTCGTGGGCAAAAACCGAAGGCATCGACACCTACACGAGCGACGACTACTGCGGCCTTGACTTTGGCACGAACGGCGTAGGGCAAAAGACCGAATTCTACTACGGGTACGAGCACAGGTATTGCCCGGAGCACGGATTCAACGACAAGGAGTGCCGAGACGCAGGAGACTGCGAGTATACGCAATGGTCCTTCTACGCAAAGGTGAACAACAAGATCGTCATGGAGAAAGCCGAGCAGGAACTAGGCGAGTGCCAAACAGACGAGCCATTCGAGTTCCTTCTTCGGGGCATCGCCATGTACATCAGAGATTGTACGGTGCAGAAATGAACGAAGAACAGATACGAAAGGATTTTGAGAAGGCGTTTCCGGTTGATGAGCCCCTGACGAGCACGGGCGTCGCTATCAGGATTGTGTTGTTTGAGGGCTACAAGGCAGGCAGAACTCACACAGAGCCAGTAACCCGGGCCAATCAAGTATGTGATGATCGAAGATGAGAGAGTTTATCTGCGTCGTGTGCGGGCAAATCTTCTGGTCTTTCTCAGATCATGACGATTACTGCTCTGAGGAGTGCGCGGGCGATGATCTCCTTTGACGAGTACGCCGCAAGGTGCAAGATCAAACGAGAGGCTGTAGGGAATGACACATACAGCCTCTTAGAGAAGGTTTGGCAGGACGGTATAGGGATTGGGAAGGAAGACCACCCAGACCCGCGCTACCGGGCACTGAGAGCCACGAACAAGGCCTTGCGGAGCCTGAACCGATTCTACAGAGACTTTGCCTTGGGGGTTAAAAACAAGATGACGGGATTAGAGAGAGACTTAGAGGATTTTGAAAACAGATGAGTATTTGGGATGAGTTAGCAAAGCCTTTCCCATTTTCGGATATTGAGGTCAAATGCCAGAGCTTCAGCGACAAGAGCTCTACGGCGCTTGCGACCCCGTACATCAACGCCCGAGCAGCGCAACGGAGACTGGACGAGGTATTCGGACCCGAAGGGTGGTCGTTTGAGGTCAGGGAAACCACGGGGTCAAAGGGGATCATCGGGAGGCTTACGGTCTTTGTCGATGGCAAGGCTATTGTGCG
>Ga0247758_1002026_pt1 | contig 12495 bp, 13 predicted proteins | sample UWRJL156409C4_FD_180950 | JGI IMG/M metagenome (GOLD analysis project Ga0247758, IMG submission 180950) | Plant litter microbial communities from Arlington Agricultural Research Station in Wisconsin, United States - UWRJ-L156-409C-4 | ecosystem: Environmental > Terrestrial > Plant litter >...
CCCCAACGTCTTCACCCTCGGCTACATCGCCACCACGGGCAGCACCCGACTCCTATCCGATGTCCGTCGCGGCATAGACCAATACGCCGCCTGGACTACCCAAGTCGGCTGGGACGACGTCGAGTATGATGTCTCTCTCGATGGTATCTTCTTCGACGAAATCGATACCGATCCGTCCAAGCTAGCATATAACGAGGAGATCTCGCGGTACGCTAGGTCAACGCTCGCTGCAAGGCCGAACAGGACTGCCCCGGTAGTGGTGCTTAATCCTGGTGTGGCTGTTAACCCGGGAAGTTCTTCGTTGTTTGACCTCGTGGATGCGATACTGCAGATCGAGACGTGTCATGCGCCGCGGTCGGCGGCTGGTGGTGCTCTTGATCCCGATGGGAAGCCGAGGTGTCCGGTGGATCCGGAGTATACGCCATTTACGCCGGCGTCGCTGGATGTGATTACGGATGAGCAGGCGGCTAAGTGGAGTGTGGTGGTGCATGATTTTTATGATTCTTGGACGCCGTATGTGCCTGCGAATGAGGAGACGCTGGAGAGGGATGTTAACGAGATTTTGAAGAAGGTGCATAGTTTTTATATCACGCAGTATGGGTATACGGCGAACTTTACGGAGGGTCCTGCGAGTATTGGGAATGTGGCTAGGTTGGCGGCGGAGGGGCAGGAGTTGTGAGGGACAACTTACCCCTGACGGTGCGTGAAAATATATAAGTTTCGAGTAGTTGACATTTTGTTCCGTTGAAATATCCATTTTCCGCTGTCTCGTTATTTCCATGGCCAAAATTTCCTCGAGCTCTTCTTCTCCTTCTTCGGCTGGGTATGACTCACGGAGCTGCAACTCGAGCTTACCGCCCCGTTCCAGTTTTTCAGGCTGTCAGTCCCCCTTTTGCCTCCTTGTTTTTTCCCGGTACGTTCCCCAATCTGCATTTCCGCCATCGGCGACGATAACTATGATGACGATGTTGCAACCGTACGCGGTTGCCTGTTGATGATATATTCCCAGTCTTCAGCGGAGAACAGGTGGTTTCTCATCCACCTCGTGCAGTCGGGTGTGGCGTCGTTCAAACGTGCTCCAGCTGACACCATCACGGCCACCAACTCCACAAGTTCGCAGTGCCCGAGGCCAAGTACCTCCCTTTCATCCTCCAGGACACTCAGAAACTTCACCCATAACGATGCATGTGCTAATGTACCCGTTACCTTTACCCACCTTCTAGGCCTGTTAATATCGGGAGCATACGCATCAAGGAGAAACCGCACGATGCTAAGAGACACGGCCTTCGGGGCGCCGCTCGATAATGGAATCGGGGTGCCAAGATTGAGAGCACTGGCTAGCAGGCTGCATGTCTCTTCCCAGTCCAAAACAATCCCTTGTTTCACCACGGTTCTCAAATACCATAAGGCGCGGTACCGAACAGCAAACTCCAGCAGTGTAAATAGCTTGTTATGCAACTTGTGGCCGGGGCGACTCATTGCCCTTCTCGCCAGAGGTAGGGCGTCGTAGAACTTTCTACTGAATCTGATGATTTGGAGTAGGGTGTGCATCAAGCCTAGACCACGGGTCTCATTGACGGCCGCGATGCTGCTGAAGTAGAGCATGATCCTCTCGAGTTCTGCGTCAAGCCAAGCCTCATCATGCTCCAACATTGCCATGGGATAGGTTGTCATCAAAAGCCAGAATAACCCAATACAGGCCTGCGCCAGGGAGAGGTTTGCATCAAAGTCTGAGCCTGCTTGCTTTTGAAGTGCCTCGCGAACGTTTTCGGCTTACAGCCAGTTGCGAACGGTACGATGGAGGAAGCCAACCTTGTAGCGAGCATGCAGACGACCCGCCTGGGACACATAGGAAACTTCCAGGAGGCCCTTGGTACGGCCGTCGAGTCGCCGTATCATCTCTTCGACGCCGTTTTCGATCTTTTGGAGTGTCAAATCGTTGCGGACCTCAACGATTCGCGATGCATCTCCGTCGATCTCATCCGCAATCGAGTATAGAATGACTGGGAGCTCCTCCGAGGCCTTAATGGCAAACAGAAAGATTTGTGCCGACTGCTGCCAGTAGAAACTGTCCACCGATCGCAGTATGTGCGAGAAGAAGTCCTCGAGATCTGTCGGTAAGGTCTCGAGTCTTCGCCGCAGATCAACTATCCGGTCTGAATATGTGATTCCTTCAAGAAGGGACTTCACCACAAGGGACACCCAGAGGAAAACGCCATTAGCTCGGGACACGACTTCGGTGACGAGTGCTAAGTATTCGGCATTGTTATTGCGATTTCGCTGGAACTGAGAGTTACCGCCAAGTCGGTCGTCGACATAGCGGCGGATGTCGCTAGCCGTGAGTTCTTCTAGCTTGAGAGATGCTTGTGCATTGTTTCCAAAGGCTTCTAAGAAGCAAGCCCAGGGCCTGCTAGACGTACAGATCTTGATATTTGGGGATGAGGCCAGCATCTGCAATACATCGATGAGCTTGACGTGATCGCCTTCGTACTTGTCGAGACCGTCGATGAAGAAGCAGAAACGGACGGGCAGGCCTCTGGAGATGACGAACTCAATGGCACGGTATAAAGAGGTGGAGCTCCACGGGTTGTATGGGTCTGTCGTATTATCGGAGAGCTGCTGCTGTTGAACCTCGGGGATGATCTCGGGGCATTGCAGTAGAATGTTGAATAACAGGGTCCGAAACAAGCCTTCCTGCGAATTCTGTAATGTCGAGCCAGCATTCCAGAAGAAATGATTGCAGGTAATGAGTTTCTGTTCCAGCGACCATTGAAGAAGGTTGACGCGGGTGGCCTTGTGTTGACGGAGGAATTTCATCAAGGTCGACTTCCCTAAACCGGGCTTTCCTCTCACCCAGTAGATTCCTCGGCCTCCTCTGAGCCACTCTGTAAAGTGGATGTCATGCAAACCATCCGGTGTGCGGTTCTTGAAGACCCATTCGAACGTCTTCGCGTGTGCCTCAGGAATGCTCTCGTGGCGAGTTCGGATTTCCCCAAAGCTCAGCTTTTTCAAGAACTCCATATTATCCATGGCTGTCTTTGTGCGCGGAATAAGTTCAGCTATCTGCTGAGATAGAAGTGGCATGTGTTCCATCAACGAGACTTGTAGCAGCCGATGTCTCTCCCTAGAGAATTCTTCCGAATTCAGCATCTCTTCCATTTGCTCTTGAAGTGGTCGAACATTTAAGCCCAGATAGGCCTTTATGTCGTTTGCGGCTTTCTCGATCAGGTTGCTGAAGTTTGAATCACAGCGTTAGGACCATAACGTGAGCTTACGAATAGCGGTTGACAGATCAGATTGAGACTCCCTGAGTGTATTTATCAGCTCTAGTTCACCCCAGCCCCCTAAGACGAGGTAAATGGACATACAATACTTCAAATTGAATGTGGGTAATAAGACTCCCTTACAGTCGAAGGACATTGGAGAACAGCCTCTCCACCTCCTCCTTCTTTATGACCATCCTCAGAGCTGCACGAAAGCTCTTCCATAAGGTTGTCTTGTCGGCTTTGAGCTTGCTGAGGAGGTGAATGAGTTGGGTTGCGGTAGCGCTACACTCTTGAGCAGTCGAGATGATCCTCCTAGACGACTCGTCCCCCCTGTGCCCATCATCAATAGCGGATATGTCTTCGTCAAGACGTCGTTCTATCGTGGTCGATACATCCTGGTTGAGCTTGATCAAACTGGCTGTCACTCCTTCGATGCTTGCCACTGAATCCGGACATCCTGTGCCAGTCTGGTATATGCTCCGAGTACTGTTGAGTAACCGAAATATAAAGTCAGTCAGTTGTGCAGCGCTGCTCACAACACTTAGACACGTCAGTGGATCCATTGCTGATAGCTTCGCCGTGAACGCAGCATTAGCGGTGAAACTGCTGAGCAGCGTGAAGTTTTGACTCCCGACCAGATTTGTGAGACTCGAAATTGGTGCCCGAGGCGCGCAAAAACCGCGCCGGACACTCAGTGAATGGTCAACCTCGTCAGTACGCCTCGTGCCGCTAAGGTCCAAAGTAGTTTAGGTTGTCAGTGTGTGGAGAATGGAAAGCTGCATAAACGCTGAAAGGCAACCAATGTGAAGCCGCGGTATAATCCGACATGTGTCATCTTGCAGCAATTTACGCCCGGTCAAGGTAGCGAAACTGCTCTTGACGAGGGGCAGGGATTGACTGAATCCTCGCAACGTCGACACCCATTGATCGATTCCCCGCTTGGCTGTCATGGTCTTGCCACTGCGCCTTGTAACCACAAAGTCGCCTTTACCAAGGTGCTAAAACCTGTGTGGGCGCTGGCTCGAATTGTCACACAAACTGCCTGCCAGCGGTCGGCTCCTCGTGGGATTCTGGCTTCGCCATCGTGGTGGCTGTTCTCATTGGCGCTCTGACTGGTCCCAGCTGTGCTCTGGTCCGCCTCGGCTCAAGTTGAAGCAATTCGCAGTGCGCCATAACCTGCTGAGAATGGTAATCCAAGGGAGTCAAACCGAGCCATCTGTGCAGCAATGTCCAACCTCTCCCCGCTAATTGGACGAAAAGCTGCACCATGCTTCCATGTGTCCTTATCTTCCTCCCTTCAAGGTGATACCACCAGTCGGACGACATAACCGGAAACGACAGATCCAATCACATCGGAGGCTCTGCATCACCGCATTCGCGGCGCCTGTGTCCACATAGAAGCGAGGCATGTAGGCTTTCCGACCCAACGATTCTGATTCCCGTCCTGACACAAAGTCCTCGGCGGATGCCGACCATGTGTCGTGTACGAGAACCACCCACGGCGAACGATAAACGCGGCGTCATTGTGAATGGCTCAGCGAAGAGGAACCCAACAGCCATTCACCACAAGTGCGTCGTAGCACAACTCATCACCTATAAGACTGTGCACAACCTTTGTCATGAAATTCTCCATGTCGGACAAACTGTCTCAGACCCACGCGATCACCGGCCCTCAACAAGAAGGTCAAACTGAGAAATGTCAGCCCCTGACAGGCGCCCTCTGTTGTCAGAATGCATCGGCGACCCACAGCCTCCATATGAAACATCCCTCTGGTCAGTGTTGCAGGCCGGTCTGGACCTCAACCCAAACTCCGCTGCTCTCATATCTGTACGGCAAGGGCCATCCCATCTCGCGAATCTCGTCGGCTCATCTCCGGATCCGACTGACAGGGGTGTCGAACATGACCACGGCGACAGCGACGCGGAGATGCTCAAGTGGTCCTACGCACAGATGCAACGTGGCGCGGCTCGAATGTCGACAGTGCTCGCGCGGCACGGTATCTCACCCGAGTCAACGTTGCTTACGCTTATTCCTCAATGTGCCGAATGGACGCTTCTTCTGTGGACGGCGGCGGTCCATCGGTTAACAACTGTTAGCCGGATGGCGCAAGTGCTGCTACTGAAGGAAAAGAAGGGGGAGCTTCGGGCGTGGTTTGAGCGGATGACGCCCGCGGCTGTCGTGGTAGAGGACGAGAACGGGGCGAAGATCGTGGATGAGCTCAGGCGGGACTTGAGAGCCGATCAGAGTGCTCCATTCTTGGGCATATGCCTGAAAGAACTCAGCGAGACGAAGCAAAGCTGGATCAGCATGGCAGACATCAATAGGCTGTCTTTCACAGAGGAAGAAAGCACCGTTTCAACAGTCGAAGACCGTCTCGACCGGGTCGTCCATGTCTACCTCACCAGTGGCACCTCAGGAACACCCAAAGGTGTAATGCGAACCGTCCGGAACATATGCGCAAGCTCATCGGTACTGACAGCGCCACCAACAATCGGACCCGCAGTCGGTGGCAATTTCGCAGGCATGGCCATGACAGTGCCATATCTCTTGTGGCGCAGAGGGGGTACACTCGTCCTGCCCGGGCCGAGTTTCTCATGGAGTCAAACCATCCACGCTATTGAGGCCTGCGGCATCACCGAGATGTGCATGATGCGCGGCCATGTCGGGTTGATGACAGGAGATAAAGCGTTCTCACCGGAAAGGATCCGATCTTTGAGGTGGCTGATCGTGACGGGAGAGCTCATGACTGAGGCATTTGTACACAAGGCAAGGAAGGCACTGGGGAGTGGCCGGGTAACTATCAGCTGCGTCCTCGCCATGTCGGAAGTAAGCGGTATTCTCGGATGGCCAAACAGGCCGCCGGACCCATTGCCTGCTCACCAGGGTGTTGTGTCGAGCGGGATGGCGACAAGGGGCACAAGGGTCCGAATCGTGGACGAGAACGAGGCGGTTGTCGCAAGGGGTCAGGAGGGTGAGCTTCATGTCGGCAGCGATGGTCTTACGCCAGGGTACACAGCAGTCATGGGCTCGCTCCAAGAGGATAGGCGCCTTGCGTTTTATGAGGACGATCTTGGTCGATGGTTCAAGACGGGGGATATGGCCGTGATGGACGAACAGGGGCGCGTGTACATGGTGGGTCGGAAGAAAGAGTTGATTAGGAATATCAGCGGGGTGGTCATCCACCCGCACTTGATCGAGTCATGTCTCAGCGCCAGGTTCAACGTCCAGGTATGTCTTTTTGTTGTCTTCTTGGAGCCACACGACATGACTGATGGCAGTGAAGACGCAGATCATTGGCCTCCCATCCCCGATGCACGGGCAGGTCCCGTATCCGATTTTGGAGCGACTCCCTGACGGTGTGAGCGAAAGCGATGTGGTCGAGTTCTTGGCCAACTCGACCGGAATCAGCAACACTCTGGGCTCCGTCTTGACTCTTCAGCAGCTGGGACTGCACGTGTGGCCGCTGACGCCTACCGGGAAGGTCATGAAGAGGGAGTTGGAGGCGGCAACGTTGAGATATCTGGGGAAAAGCGATGTTCTCTCTGGGTATGCGGTTAGCCCGGATTGTTTGCGGAACTGCTTGCCGTCTTCGTCCTGAAGCTGTGGCTCGGTAGATTAGAGGTGAGGAGGGCGTTCATAAAATCAACCCATTTCAGCATGGTGAGCAAAGTACAGGCTGATATTATCCACTACACGGTAAGACTGATCCTTCTAATCTCCTGGGTAAACCGCTGGTGGAGATCTTCGAGGGACATACGGTAGTCCGGCCGTATAATCACGCGCTCTCTCAACAAATTATCGTCTTCAACGATGTTAAAAATGGCAAAGTATTTATCCCTTGGGTCGGATGCCTGCCTTGCACGAAAGTCAAAAGCCAAGTCGAGCGGCGTTCTTGCAATCGTAGCATTCTCTCGTCGAGCAGCCTGTCGCAGTTGGGTCTCGAGGATGTTGAGCAGATTCGACCAATCGAAGACCGAGACACGCTCGCTGGGGGACATTGACCACTCGGGGGACATGACAGCGGCCTTGATTCGGAACAGAATAGTCTTCAAGCTATGCACATTGGCATCCCAAGATACTTCATACGGGCCGCTGACCATGGTCGTTCTACGGGCCAGTGTCACCTCTTGGACGGTCCAGATGCGATAAAACCAAGAGCGATTAATGATATCCTTAAGGGAGTCCTGTATTTGTTCGATTGGCGTAGTCTCCCAAGGGGCTGCATCCATGCTGTCGGCGTGACTTTCGGTAAAATACTCCAGTGTCCGCATTGCATCTTCGGTTTTTGCTGTAGGTTCGCCCAGGTATACAACAACTCTTTGGGCGGTCTCATATATTCGATCCATGATCGAGACCTGGAGGCGTTTCTCGTCATTGTCCTGCTGGTTGATGCAAATGGCGTCCGCCCATATAATGCGACTTGAACTTGGGTACCTCAGGGTATGAAACGCGTTGAATAGATTCCGGGCGATGGCCAACGATTTCCCGTCGACGGAAATAGTCTCTGTATCAGCGAACGCAAAGTTCCCCCAGACATATGACAATGCTTCATACTTTGTAGGCCCGTAGAGAGAGACAGTAAGGAGGGAGATTTCGATGCCATCGCCTGGTAAGCCAGGGTGTATCTCGATGAGTCTGATTTGGTCCTTGTAGGGATCGATGGGACTGTAACGGTACTCTTCGACTCCAAGGCCGGAAAGCTGCAGCATTGGAGTCAGCGAAATTGGACGGCTTTCATTTTCATTGCCGTGAGTGGGAGACAAGAAGGAGAGTCACCTGTGAGATGTTGGGGAGGATCACGGGGTTGTCCACGGTGTACTTGACATAGAATCCCAGGCTAATCTTCCAGCCTTGCGGCCATCCGAGAATCCAGTGGTCGAGGCCGAATGGAAGTGACTTGAAGGAAAGCGAGCGGCGCCAATACTTCCAACTGTACACCATGATGTTTTTACCGGGACGGGCGTTGTTGAGACTGTGTGGGTTTCTGGTTCTTGTGGGATGTTGGAGTGTGGAGAAGCTGAAGAGCCGCAGATCCAGCTGAAGACCTTCATGACGACAAGCATTTCCAGGCAGAAGGGACCAGCTTGTGGTGGGGCGGTACGTAAAGTCACGTGCCTGTCGCCTCAGCGACCCCTGTAGCCTGCAGGGGTGTCAAGGCGCCCTCACGTGATGTCGCTAGGACGTCTGCACAATACTCCTCTCCTGGGGTTGCAAACGTTAGCTGGGTACCTGACGCACAGGCCACACAACAGCGATTCTCTCTACCAAAACAGCCATTTCTCGACACCACAAACCATCTCGAAGGTTCTATCAAAACGAACCCTTTTCCTTTTCACTCCTTAACACAGAGAAATAACACAGATCTGATATCTTGCAGCCCTGACCCCTTGCCAAAACCCCTGTCAAAAAACCGCACTAACATTTGCAACCCCGGAAGAGGAGTAGTCCTTTTCCAGATTTTTGCGTTGTGGGGTTTCGGAGATAAGTTCTCTTGTGATGGACTCCATTCTTACTTCTTCAGTGCTTGCATCCCACTGATCAGTAGAAATCGGCTTTCTGGTGCTGCCCCCACGCGGGCGGCCCGACGGCACTGACGATTTACGTCACCCCGCAGGAATCGGCAAATCAAGCTTCCTTGGACAAAGCTTCGGCGCCTTCAAGCACCGAACGCACCATGGGGCTTACAGATTCCCAAGATCCCTTTTTCGCCGAGGGGTGCCCGGATTGGCTACCGCTCGCTGGCGATTGACAGGCACCCAATGGCGCCATCAACTTCGTTACTGGTAGGTCTGGCTCGGACTGGACACCAGGACTAACGAGGAAACTGCCGTAAACAGAACTCCACTGGTCGGGCTTTCTACGTAAACCTTTACGCAAATGACGCTAGCTTCCTCCAGACTATACCTTCCGCTTTGCGGCCCCGGACAGCGAAGGCGACTTTGCCCCGTTCGAGTGCGACCCTTGCCCCCACTCCCTTCGTTACTCTCACCTAACGTGGATTCGTCATCATCTGGATTTTGCCCCATTGCAAACCGCATATTTTTCAGTATTGTCCCGGTTCCCACAGAATAAAGTTCAGAAGCCATTTTTGCATCCATTCTATGCGCCGGTTACCTCACCATGGCCCATCAAAATTCGGAGGACGTACCCCCAGGGGAGAAGCCCGCAGTAGCAGTCGCCGGGGATGGCACCCTGCACGACGTCGAGCATAGCATCCGACAGGGCGCCGAGACTGGCAAGACGTCCCGTCTTTCCTCCATCTTTGGGGGGAATGGCGTCAAGATTGGTCCTCGGATTGGGCCCGTTCTGCATAGCGCCACCATCGAAATTTCCGGCGATAGTGACCTGGAAAGTAGCGATGCCATTCGGAACAAGCAACGGGCGCTCGAAGATGGCCATGCTATTCAGTATCGCACGTGCAGCTGGTATAAGGTATGTATTCTCGATCCCGAACGACCGCAGATCGTTGATTGCTGATGAATCAGACTGCGGCTTTGCTCTTCTCTGAGTACATCTGTCTGGTAAGTCTATTGCTTCACTGTGCTACTTGGCTGCCTGGCATTTACTGATTGGGGCTCAGGCCATCATGAGCTTCCCATGGTCATATAGTGTTCTGGGCCTGGTGCCCGGGTGAGTATTCAGCACTACCTTCTTGATCGGCCGCAACTTACCATGCCGGCAGTCTGATTCTCACTGTTTTTGTTGCTGGAGTCGTTCTTTACACGTAGATCATTTTTATCCCGCTTTTGGTGGCCCAAAGTCATAGCTGACAGTATTCCAGCTCTCTCGTTCTCTGGGAGTTCTGCCTACGTCACCCAGAAGTCCGAGATGTCTGTGATATTGGCCAGATGTTGTTCTGGAACAAGAAGTGGGCTTGGTATGCCACGGCTGTCATGTTCCTGCTCAATAACACAGTCAGCCATCTCCTCCTATGAGCAACCTTGTGTCATTTCGCTGACACCCCACAGTTCATCCAGGCCCTGCACGTAGTGGTAGGGGTTAAGTATCTCGATACAATGACTGGACCGGGCTCTCTGTCCTGTCAACCCGTCGTCTATGGCATCATTGTAGCACTCGTTTGCTGGTTGTGTTCCCTCCCGCGGACTTTCAACATGCTTTCGAAGCTTGGTCTTGCATCTGCTTTCTTCACCTTCATTTCGGTGCTTCTCGCCGCGGTTTTTGCGGGAGTGGAGGGCAAGCCAGCTCGTTACAATCCCTTAACCTTGGGCGAGCCTATCGTCACGGCGTTTCCGGTCCCTGGGACCACTTTTGTCGTAACGCTGAATGCGTTCCTCAACATATCATACACCTTTATTGGCTAAATCACGCTTCTAAGCTTTATTGCAGAGATGGAAGATCTAAGGTGTGTTTTTCTGGGTCTTTATTGACCTGTTTGCTGACAGTTTGCAGGGATTTCCCCAAGGCTCTCTGGGCCTGTACTATTGCTGAAATCATCGTTTTTAGCATCGTGGGAGGGGTTGTGTATGCATATACTGGAAACTAATACATGACGGCTCTGGCTTTTGGGTCTTTTACCACACTTTACAAGAAGGTAGCCTTTTCGTTTATGATTCCCATAATCATTTTTCTTGGCGTTCTCTACGCATCGGTATCAGCACGATTCGTCTTCTTTCGGATCTTCCACAACTCTCGTCACAAGTCGGAACATACGGTCATTGGCTGGGCCTTTTGGGCCGGTATCTTGTGTAAGTTCTGCGTTTGAACAGCATGGTCGGAGATGCTAATTTCTGTTTGTGATGCAGTGGCGACGTGGATTCTGGCATTCATCATTGCTGATGTCATTCCGTTCTTCTCGTATCGTAAGCTCCCCATCTGACTCGTCAATGCACAGCTGCTTACCATTAGCAGTTCTATCCCTCATGTCATCGCTATTTGACAGCTTCTTCGGCTTCATCTTTTGGGGCGCTGCATACTTCCAGATGCGAAAAGCGGACGGCAGGGTGGTCTTTTTGCAGGACAAAAGTCTATGGGGCTGGACCTTGGCGATCTTCAACGCGTTCATCATCCTTATTGGCGTTTTCTTCTTGACGCTGGGGACTTATGCCAGCGTTGAGGGCATCAAGGAAGCGTTTCAGTCTGGGAGTGTTGGCGATCCCTTTACTTGCACGAGCGCGGGGTTGTGATGTTGTGCTGGGAATGGGTTAAAGCAGAGATATCTTGAATAGAGGGCTTGCGGTGGGAGCGGTGTCTCTCTAGGCAGCAGAAGGCTATGTCCACCTCATGTGCCCCTGGGATCAGCGTGCCAGCAGGCTGTCTGTTTCAGTATCTTCCTGCCTTGCTTGCATCCAGTGCATAGCAGCTACAGACACACTCAAAGGCAGGGGTTGAAAACTCTGTCAATCATATGGCCCTCATATTGTCATATTTCTTTGTCAGCAGTGTTTCATCTGTGAATGTTCAAGTGGTGCGGGGCCATCGTATTCTTTTTCAAGCGTCTTGGCACAGTGGCTTCATGACTGTGGGGAAGTGGAGAGGACACGCCTCAAAAGCGCCTCCACATTCATAACTTCACCTCATCAACCTTTGCTCAAATCTCTACTCAGAACTCACTCCTCACCAACCAACAACAACTCCAACTAAATTACAGTTCAATTTCACCAAACCGCCAAAATGTCCTTCAAAACCGACCTCGACCCTAAAGCAATCACCTACTCCCAATCCCTCTCCAACATCCCCTCCGGCCCCGCCTACAACGCCATGATTTCCTCCATGCTCTACAACTGCCTCGCCCCCGAACTCATCACCGCTCGCCATCGCGCCCGCCAGCTAGTTCACCATTACAATAACTATTTCCCCGCTGATTTAATACCGCAATCCCTCTTTGAAGACCGTGTTGCCTAACTCACGCAACTGTTTGGTCGGGTGGGGAGGAATCCGGTGGTTGAGGTGCCGATACGGGTGGATTATGGGTGTAATATAGCAGTGGGTGATGACTTTTATGCGAACTTTGGGCTGGTGGTGCTGGATTGTGGACTGGTGAGGATTGGGAATCGGGTGCTGTTTGGGCCTGGGGTGTCGATTTTTACGGCGACGCATGAGGTGGGTGTGCAGAGTAGGAGGGAGGGGTTAGAGTATGCGGTGGGGGTGGAGATTGGGGATGATGTTTGGATTGGGGGGAATGTGACGGTTATGCCGGGGGTGAAGATTGGGAAGGGGGTTACGGTGGGCGCGGGGAGTGTGGTGACGAGGGATATTCCGGATTTTTCG
>Ga0247758_1002027_pt1 | contig 12485 bp, 9 predicted proteins | sample UWRJL156409C4_FD_180950 | JGI IMG/M metagenome (GOLD analysis project Ga0247758, IMG submission 180950) | Plant litter microbial communities from Arlington Agricultural Research Station in Wisconsin, United States - UWRJ-L156-409C-4 | ecosystem: Environmental > Terrestrial > Plant litter >...
TCCGACGGCCGACGCGGTCGGCTCGGTCGTGATTGGTTTGTTGCTGTGCACGGTCGGCCTGCTCTTGGCACGTTACACGCGCAGCCTGTTGCTCGGCGAAGGCGTCGCGCCTCAGGTTCGCGAGCGGACCTTGGCCCTCGTCGAAGGCACGTCCGGAGTGCTGCAAGTCACGCAATTTTTGAGCATGCATCAAGGGCCGGAGTCCGTCATTCTGGCGCTCAAGGTACGCTTCGAGCCGCACATGGTGCTGGAAGAAATCGAACGCGTGATCGACGAAATCGAAGCTCGGGTGCGCGCTGCAGAGCCGATCATGAGCAAGATTTTCATCGAACCCGACAGCGACTACGACGCCGCGCGAGATCTCGCCCTGCGCCCCGCGCCCTGACCCGTTGGGCACACGAGCTCCACGCTCTGCCATGAGGAGGAGGCGATCGCGAACCCGCCACGCACCTCGGATTCGAGGCTCGTTTCCCGCCTTAACGGCTCCCAGCGGGGACTAATCGCCAAAACGCCACTCATGATTCTCCACAACTGGCGAGCGCGAAACTTTGCGATGCAATGGGAGAGCTGCAGGCGAGCCCGCACTGCGACCGTGCCGCCACTCGAGCTGCGGAAGTTGTCGACGCGCGTTGGCACGGGGGACTGACGAGCTTTGCGATCCCCCGACGGGGGAGCGGCGCTGAATTGCTTGCCGCCTGGATTGTGCCGTCGGGCTCTACGTCTCCTTGCTCGAGGCTTGGGGGCGATTGCGAGCGGCGATCTTGGCCGCCAGGTGCATGGCCCCGAAGCCGTTTCTCGCGTGCAAGAGGTTGTGAGCCTTACATAGCAGGCGCAGGTTCGAAGTGTCGGTCGCGCCGAATTTGGCAAAGGGTTTCACGTGGTCAAATTCGAGCAACGCCGTCGCGTTGCAGCGCCGGCCATCGCGCGAGACGAATGCGCACTGACCGCCGTCTCGAGCATGATTTCGCCCCGAACCTGTGCGCAAACGTGGCGCGAGCGCCGTTCGAGATGTCTCGGACGCACCGCGCGCGTTGGCGCTTCGAACGTGCGAGGCGGGGCTGACGCTCCACCTGGCGGAGTCGTCGGTTCCGCGCGGCTTGCCGGCTTAGCTTCGGAGCGAGCCCGACGCGGAAGCTTCCCAATGCCGAAGCGTCGATTCTCCTCCTGTTTGACGAAGCTCGCCAACACCAGCTTCATCAAACCTGCAAGATCGCCGTTCGAGATCCGGTGACTGGCGAGCGCGCGGGCGCGCTCGATCAGCTCGTGTAGCTCGGCGTCGGCAGTGAAATGGACGCCAAAGCGCTCGGCCGAAAGAGGCTCGAGTTCACGGCCACGGGGACGAGGGCGTCCGTCGAGAGCCCGAGCCGGGACGCTTGGCGGTGTGGAATTTGTCGCAGCACCGGCGATCTCCGGATCAGCAGGTCGCACGCTCGACGCTTCAACGCTTGGGGCATCGCCCAGCGCGTCGAGCACGCGAGGGGTTTGCAACGGTTGCGAGACGGCCTCGACCTGCACGTGACGAGGCGCCGGCAGCCGGCGAATCCGTTCGCGTACGTCGGGCCGCGGAAACCGCGCCGCGAGCAGTTGCTCGATTTGCCGCCGCGTTTTGCCTGTACAAGCCTCGAACAGCTCCGCCGCGTTCGTATCGTTCAAGAGCGGTGCGAGCGCGCACAACGCACACAAGTGCAGCTCGCCGCGAGCGATGCGCTCGCCTCGGGGAAGCGTCGACACACGCGCGCCGCCGCTACCCGCCGGCCAGCGCTGCCTTCGCTCATGCCCAAAAATTCGACGCAATAGGCAAACAGGCACGGAAAACCGAGTTCCAAATGCAGCGAGCGCGGCTCGAGCTCCACCAGGTGCGCAAGCACCGCTGCGCTCAGCGTGTTGCTCTGCCGAATCAACTCCGACAACCCAGCCAAGAGTTCTGAGTTCCCCACCTCGTTTCACGCTTGCGCAAATCACTTGTGAGGCCGCACGATGTGCTTCGCGCAACATTCCCTCGGCGGCGCTCCACGAAGACCTCGCTGCCGCCGAGCCTCGCGCACCTGCGTTCAGACTGCTCCGCCTGGCGGATTACTCGGCTGTCGCGTCGTGCCCGTTCCGAACTAGAGAACCCTACCGATGGGCCCGCACGAACTGTAGAATCATCAGAAACGCCAAAACCCAGAAGAAGGAGAGGGGAAATGGGGTTAGCGTTGCGCGTCGGAACGCGTCGTTGAGACGACGGGTTTTGCCATCGACTTGTTCGAGTGGTGCCGAGCTGCTGTGCCCTCCCCCGACACCTTGTGCGCGTTCTGCATTCTCTGATTGATCGCAAAGCCAGCCTGGTCGTGAACAACTCCCACTTCGAGCGCATCGCTACGCCAAATCCTTCTGTCTCTCTCTTCTGGCGTTTTGGCGTTTTGGCGGTTCAACTCTGGGCGCCGTCCCACGCGGGGCGCACGACGGACCGAGAGCTGCGCTGCTGGATCGCGAGCGCCCATTCTCGGTAGCTTGGTCACTACCACTTCACGGTGACGCTCGGCGGCTGGAGCTCTGCATCCGCATGTCCGAGTTCGACGCTGACCTCGACCACGGCTGAGCCGTGCTTCTTCAGATCGAGATTGACGAGCTTGCTCAGAGCCGCGCGGAATCACTTGCTCGGCCTTGAGCGCGCGAATGACTCCGACGCCGCGCGAGATCTCTCCCTGCGCCCCGCGCCCTGACCCGTTGGACACCCGAACTCGACGCTCTGTCATGAGAAGGGGGCGCTCGCGAACAAGCCACGCACCACACATTCGAGGCTCGTTCCCGCCGTGGCGGCTACCAGCGGGGACTAACCGGGGTTCGCGTTGCGCGTTGGAACGCGTCGTTGGGACGACGGGTTTTGCCATCGACTTGTTCGGGTGCCGAGCTGCGTGCACCCGGTAAAACCGTGCTGCTGTGCACCGCCTGAGACCCATGTGCGCGGTCTGCATTCTCTGATTGATCGCAAGCCAGCAGGGTCGTGAACAGCGCACCCACTTCGAGCGCATCGCTACCCCAAATCCTTCTGTCTCTCTCTTCTGGCGTTTTGGCGGTTCAACTCTGGGAGCCGTCACACGCGGGGCACACGACGGACCGAGAGCTGCGCCGCTGGATCGCGAGCGCCCGTTCTCGGTAGCTTGGTCACTACCACTTCACGGTGACGCTCGGGGGCTGGAGCTCCGCATCCGCGTGGCCGAGTTCGACGCTGACCTTGACCACGGCTGAGCCGTGCTTCTTCAGATCGAGATTGACGAGCTTGCTCAGATCCGCGCGCGGAATCACCTGTTCGGCCTTGAGCGCGTGGATGACCTCCGGAGGGCCGCTGACAGTGACGTCTACCGTCCGTGGCACGGTCCCGCTGCCGGGCATACCGACGACCTCGACCGGGCGATTCTCGAACTTGGCTTCACTCACGCGACGCGCGACGGTGACGCTGACGTTCGCCGACGCGGGGCCGATGTAGCGCGCGCGCACGGGCGCCGCATCGATTGCGATCCGGCGGCGGTGCACGCCTGCGCTCAGACCAGACACGTCGAAAGCGGACAGCCGAGCGAACTGCATTACCTCCACGACACTCACCGGACCACGCACCGTGAGCTGCGTGGGGTCGACGTCCGGCTCGCCCTTGACCACGTAGCCTTCTGCGGGCTGTCCGGTGATGGCCGCCTGCAGCGGGATCTGACGCGTGACGACGTCTTCCCACTCCAGCTCGATGGACGGTGGATCGATGATGGTGATGCTCGTTTCCGGCGGGAAAGAGAAGGCCTTGGGCTCGAAGCCGATCGATTCCCGATGCCCGTCCCTGAGATCGATCTCGATCGGCACGATGCCGGTTTGGATCTGACGATCGATGGCGCGGGCCGGACCGCGCAGAGTCACGTGGATGCTGGCGGGGATGGGCGTCATCAGCTCGCGTTCGGCGCTTTCAGGCGGTAGCCGCATCACGATCGGCACTGGGATCGTGCGCTGCTGTTCGTCGGTTTGACCCTGCAGAAACGCGAACAAGCCGAGCGCAAAGGTCAGCGCCAAGGCCTTGAGCCCGAGGTTTTCACTGAACGACTCACGCAGGAAGGTGAGCACGCTGGCCAGCGCGGACGACAACATTACGGTTCACTTTGGCGAGAGCCGCCGTCGTCAGAGGGATCGTCGCTCGAGTCCGGATCACTTCCCGCACGCCCTCTGGTCTCGGAGACCGAGGTGGTGATGGGCGTGCGTAGCGGGGCAATGGCCATGGGCGGCGGAGGGATCGAAGGCCTGAGCGGAGGCGGCGCTTCGCTCGTGGGCCGTACGCGGGGCCGCTGAGCGGAGGGCTCGGGTTCGGCTAGGCTGATGCGCGGATGCGCTGCCGGTTCGGGCTCGGCGGAGCGACGCGAGAGGCGCGCGCTATCGACCGAGTCCCCACCGCGCCGTGAAGTCATGGCGTCCAAGGTACGACGGGAGAGCGGCGCATCGGCCGAAGCGCCGTCGCGCAGGGACTTGGCCGGAGCTTTCCTGCTCTTCTTGCGTACCTTCGGGCTGAAGATCGCTTCCAGCATGGTGCGCAGCTTGGCCCCGTCCAGGTTACTGGCGATGTTGCCATTGAAGCAAAAGCTGATCGTGCCGCGCTCTTCGCTCACGATCACGACGACGGCGTCGGTCTCTTCGGTGATACCCAGGGCGGCTCGATGCCTCGAGCCGAAGCTGTCGTCGACCACGCGCCCTTCGGGCATGGGGAAGAACACGCCGGCCTTGGCGATCCGATAGTTGCGAATGATGACCGAGCCGTCGTGCAGCTTGTTCACACCTTCGGGAATGAACAGCGTGACCAAGAGCTCGCGGGTGACCTGAGCATCGAGCACGTGCCCTTTGTGAACGCCCACGAACTCGTCCAAATTGGCGTCTTGCTCGAAGGTGATCAACGCACCGATGCGGTGCCGAGCGAGATCGGTAGCGGCCTCGACCACGGCATCGATCAACTTGGATTCTTGGGTGCGAGCCAGGCCGCCGAACCAGGCGCGGCTGCCGACACGCTGCAGGCCGCGCCGAATGTCGTTCTGAAACACGACCACGATGATCAAGATCATGCTCGAGATCAGCGCGCCCATGATGTTGAGCACGGTCACCAACTGCAGCAGCTGCGCGACGATGTAGAGCACGAACACCATCGCCAGGCCCACGCCGACCTGCATCGCGCGCGTCCCCCGCAGCACCAAAAGGGCGCGGTAAACGATGTAGTAGACCAGGAAAATATCCAGGACATCGCGTACGACCTGGAGCGGCGTGAGCGACTCGAAGAAGGCGTACAGGCTATCCAGCATGGGCCGCCTCTGCCTTCGCGCTCGGGTTCGGCGGTCGTACACTCTCGCGTTCGACGATGGCTGCGACGCGCAGCGCTTGGCGCACCTCGCGCACGTCGTGGACGCGCAGGATCGCGGCTCCTCGCGCGGCCGCGAGCAGACAAGCTGCCACGCTCCCGCCGAGGCGTTCTTCGGGCGGGGCGCCATCGACCGAAGCAATGAACGATTTCCGGCTCGCGCCCACGACCAAGAGCCCTTCGCTTCGGAACTCTGCCAGGCGCGCGAGCAGGGCGTAGGATTGGCGAGCGTTTTTGGCGAAGCCGAGCCCCGGATCGAAATACACGTCTTCGCTCGCCATGCCCACGGCCAGCGCGCGCGCGCGCGCAGCGCGCCATTCAGCGCGCACGTCTTCCACGACGTCTTGGTAACCAGAGTCGGGGTAGACGGAAAAGCCGGCCATGCTCGCGGCCGGGCCGCGTGCGTGCATGATGATCAGCGGGGCGCCGTGCTCGACGCAGGCGCGCGCCAAATCCTCGTCCGCCAAACAAGACACGTCGTTGACCAGATGCGCGCCGAGCTCGAGCGCGTGACGCGCGACCGTAGCGCTTGCGGTATCGACCGAGACCAGCGCTCCGCTACTCGAGGCGTGCCGCAAAGCTGGCCCGAGGCGCGCGATTTGCTCGTGCGCGGGGATCGCAGCGGCGCCAGGGCGAGTGGATTCGGCGCCGATGTCGATGACATCCGCGCCGTCTGCGAGCAGCTGATCGATGCGGCGAGCGGCGTTCCCAGCGTCAGCATAACGACCGCCGTCGAAGAACGAGTCAGGAGTGACGTTGAGCACTCCCATGAGCAACGTCCCACGCTCGCGGCGCAGATCTTCGATGCGAGTCGAGACGGGTCCCACCACTATGCGGTAGCAAGATGTGCGCCGTCGCGCAAGCATTGGAAACGACCAGAAATCTCCGATAAATAAGCGCACCCGCGCCGCTCGAAGTGGGCTCCGCGGATGTTCGGCGCGCTTTATCCGGGTAGACTCGTGCGCGATGCTCCCGCCGGTAACTAGTCCCTCCGCATTCGATGCTCGTCGAAATCGACTTTCTGCCCGATTTGTCGGGCCCGCGCTGTTCGTTTCGGGTTTGGCACGGCCTCGCAATTTCGCGGGTAATCGCTATCCGTTCCGCGCAGAGAGTCATTTTCTGTACTTCGTGGGTCGGCCCATCGAGGGCGCCGCGCTGCTGCTCGGGCATGGGACCGCGACGCTCTTTGCGCCGCCCCCCGACCCCGAGGCCGAGCTGTGGGCAGGACGACAACCGGGCCTCGATGAGTTGTCGCGCGAACTCGAGCTCGAGGTTCGCCCGATCGACGAGCTGCAGGTGCCCGATTTTCTCGCCACCTTACCCGCACAAGACGCGGAGAGTTCGAATTGGCAGAGCGAGCTGATCGGCCGCGACGTGATCCACGGTTCTGGCTTCGAGCTCGAGGGCCTGGATCGTGATCTGGGCGAAGCCGTGATCGACCTGCGACTAGAGCACGATGCGGCGGCTATCGCGCAGTTGCGCTTCGCCGCGCGCGTCGCCGAGCGCGCCCACCGGGCCGGGATGCGCGCGACGCGGCCGGGCATGCGCGAGTTCGCGGTGCGCGCTCCGATGGAGGCCGCGATCATCGGCTCCGGTTGCGTTTGCTCGTACAACTCGATCGTTACCGGGCACGGCGAGGTCTTGCACAACGAGCGTCACGACGGCCTGCTCGCGGAGGACGATCTATTGCTGGCCGACGTCGGCGCGGAAACGCCGGAAGGCTGGGCGTCCGACGTGACACGGGTTTGGCCGGCGCGTGGTGAGTTTTCGAGCACGCAGCGCGCGATCTACGACGTCGTGCTCGCTTCGCAGCTCTCGGCAATCGCCGCGGTGAAGCCGGGCGTGCGCTACTTGGACGTGCACCGCGCCGCCGGGCTCGAAATGCTGCGCGGTCTGATCGACCTCGGAATCTTCCGCGGCGATCTGGAAGACTTGTACGCGCGTGGCGCGGGCGCCCTGTTTTTCCCGCACGGCATTGGTCACTTGCTCGGTTTGGACGTACACGACATGGAGGATCTCGGCGATCGGGCGGGCTACGCCCCCGGTCGCGTGCGCAGCACCAGCGCGGGCGACCGCTATTTGCGGCTGGATCGCGATCTACAAGCCGGTATGTGCGTGACCATCGAACCGGGTTTTTACCAAATTCCGGCCTTGCTCTCGAATGCGTCCGAGATGGCGGGCATCGAGTCCGCGCTCGATCGCAAGCGCCTCGCCGAGTTCGCGGACGTGCGCGGCATCCGCATCGAGGACGACGTGCTGGTCACGGCAAGCGGCTCGGAAGTGCTCACCAGCGCGATCCCGAAGACCACCGCCGAAGTCGAAGCCGCGGTCAGAGATCGGTGATCTGATAGTCTTTGATTTTGTACAGCAGCGCGCGGTGGCTGATCTCCAAGACCTCCGCCGCGCGCGTGCGGTTGCCCTTGGTTCGTTGCAGGGCGCGCCGAATCAAGATCTCCTCGACGATACGCATCGTCTTTTTGACGCTCAGCTCGCCGCTCGCGAGCTGGGTCTGCACCGGATCGCGTGCCTCGCGCAGCCGTTCGGGCAGATCTTGGGCCACGATCTGATCACCTTCGGCCAGCACCATGGCTCGCTCGATGGTGTTCTCCAGCTCGCGTACGTTGCCGGGCCAGGGATACTCGAACAACAGACGGCGTGATTCCGTATCGAGCCCGCGGATCGAGGTGCCGAGGCGCACGTTGTTGCGGGCCACGAAATGGTCGATCAAGAGCGGGATGTCGTCTCGCCGATCGCGCAGCGGCGGCACGAGAATGGGCAGTACGTTCAACCGATAGAATAGGTCTTCGCGAAAGCGCCCGGCCTTGGTCTCGGCCAACAGATCGCGATGCGTGGCGGTGATGATGCGCACGTCGATCTTGATGTCGCGCACGTCGCCCACGCGGCGGATCTTCTCTTCTTCGAGCACGCGCAGGAGCTTCACTTGCAGCGCGAGCGGCAGCTCCCCGATTTCGTCCAAAAATAAAGAGCCGCCGTCGGCTTCCTCGAACAACCCACGCCGGTCTTGCACGGCGTCGGTGAAGGCGCCCTTCTTGTGCCCGAACAGCTCGCTCTCCAGCAGGTTCTCCGGGATCGCGCCGCAATTGACGGCTACGAATGCTCCGCCCTTGCGCGTGCTTCGGTGGTGGATGGCGCGCGCAACCAATTCTTTGCCCACGCCGCTCTCGCCCGCGACGAGCACCGTCGTCTTGTACTCGGCGATTTTGGAGATGGTACGAAAGATATCGAGCATCTTCTGGCTCTTGGCCAGGATGTCGTCGTAGCGGTGCTCTTTGCGGATTTCGTCGCGCAGCGCGCGGTTCTCGCGTCTCAAGAGCTCACGCTCTTCGGCCTTGCGCAGCGCGAGCACGACCTCGTCGGGCTTGAACGGCTTTTGCACGTAGTCGTACGCGCCCGCCTTCATCGCCTCGAGCGCCAGATCCATGTTTCCGTACGCGCTCATCACGATCACCGTGGCCTCGTTGCCCTTGGCCTTTAGCGTCGTGAGTAGGTCCAGCCCGCCCATCTTGGGCATGCGCACGTCGGTCAGCACGACGTCGGGGCCAAAGGAATCGACCATGCCCAGAGCGTCTTCGCCGCTTTCGGCGGTCTCTACCTCGTAACCGTGGCGCCGAAGCAAGGTGCGCAGCACCAGCCGCAAATTCTCTTCGTCATCGACAACTAGGACGCGGCGCACTGTGCAAAAAATGCTAGCTTACCCGCCCCGATCCTGCAACTACTGCGTAGTCGCCACCGCCCGGGCCACATTTCGTTATCTGCGCGAATCTGATAGGGAATCCGCAGGTTCTCGGAAACCAGCGCGGGCAGCCGCTGCGGATAAGCGGGCCCACCGCCCTTCACAGACAAGGACCACTCACCATGCTTTGCGGAGTCGATCAACTGTTCACCGGCCAGCTCTCTGGCTTGCGCCGTCGTCTTCGCGGCAGTCGTTTGGGAGTGCTCACGCACGCCGCAGCCGTGGACCGTCGCGGGCGGCACTTACTCAGCGTGCTCGAAGAGCTGGGCGCGTCACCGCGTTTGATCTTCGCGCCCGAACACGGCCTCGACGCTACGGCGCAGGCCGAAGAAGCCGTTGGCTCCGAGGCCGCTGAGGGCAAGACCCCGATCTTTAGCCTGTACGGCAAGACCAAGGAAGCGCTCACCCCAGCTCCCGAGCAACTCGCCGAGATCGACCTGCTGTTGATCGATCTCGCTGACGTCGGCAGCCGCTACTACACCTACGCCTGGACCGCGCTGCTTGCCGCGCGCGCCGCCAGCGCCGCTTCGATTCATACGGTCGTGCTCGACCGTCCGAATCCGATTTCGGGTGATCCGGCCACGCTCGAGGGCGCGCCGCAGCAAGAGGGTTTCTTGTCGTTCGTCGGTTTGGAGGCATTGCCGATCCGGCACGCGCTCAGCATCGGCGAGCTGCTCGCGCAATTCATGGAGCGCGATGGCAAGGCGCTCGGCGCAGATGGCGCGCTGTCCGTGGTCTCACTGCTCGGTTGGGAACGGTACCGCGGTGCGGAAGCGTGGGGGCGTCCGTTCGTGATGCCCTCGCCCAACATGCCCACCGCCGAGACGGCGCTGGTCTATCCCGGCGGCTGCCTGGTGGAGGGCACTAATTTGTCCGAAGGTCGCGGTACGACCGCGCCTTTTCAGCTCGTTGGCGCACCGTTCTTGGATGGAGAAGCCCTGGCAGAAGCGCTGATCGCCTCGGGTTCCCCGGGCGTTCAAGTGCGCCCGGTCGCGTTCCGTCCCACTTTCGAGAAGCACTCCGGCCAGACCTGCCGCGGCGTGATGCTGCACGTGACCAACCCGCTCTTGTTCCGCCCCGTTGCGACCTACCTGCGGCTGATTGCACTGGCGCGCGCACAAGCGCCCGAAGCATTCGCCTTTCGCCACACGCCTTACGAGTTCGAAACGAACGTGCCCGCGTTCGACTTACTCACTGGGTCGGCGGCTGCCCGCGCCGCAATCGAAGCGGGCGCATCCCCGGAAGACGTCGTGTCGCTGGTTGCACCCGTCGACCCATCACTCACGGAAGCAGTGTTGGCGGCCGAAGCACGACTCGAGCGCGCGCAAGCCTGAGCCGCCTCGAGAAATCGCACGCACGAGGCACCTCGTCACGCTGAATCTGCCTGAAGAGGCCGCAGGCGCCGGCGGTGATGGCGCGGGCGGTGGGGTCTGGCGGAGCTCCCGAGGGCGGCTTTTCAGTTTCGCCGAATAGATCGAGAGCACAATTACGGCAGCAGGTCCGAAAGGCTCACGCCCAGGACCTGCTGCGCGAGCGCTTCGAGCTCCGGCCGCGGGCCGCTGAAATGATACGTCTGGTGCTCGTGGCTGAGCGATTCACCAGGGGCGAGCGCGGCCGCGGGTGAACTCGATTCGATCTCGTAGAAGCCACCGAGCGGCGGCTTTCCCGGCGCGGGCGGACCATCATTGTAGCTGTTGAGTACGTCGCCCGCGTACGGCGCGGCTTGCTGTTCCCACATGCTGTTCACGTAGCGCGTAGCGCCGTTCGGCTTCGAATACAGCACCAGCGTGAGCAAGTGCGCGGGTTCGCTGTAGCTGCCGAGCGCGCGCTTGGCGCGGCTTGGGCCGAGCCCGATCTTGCTCCGGTACAGGCCGTCTGCGCGGAACGCGAGGAAGCCCTTCTGCTCGTTCACGCGCAAGCGCTCCGCCGGCACCTTGCCGAAATAGGCGTCATTGACGATCGGACCGGATGCGGCCGTTTCGAAGGGCACGATCACCTGCGTGCCGGGAACGGGCGCGAACATGCCCAAGATCCACACGCTGAGTAGGCCACTCGCTTCTTGCCACGGATCTGCGCCGGTATTCGTGAGCTTGTTCTCACTCGAGAACGCTACCCAGCTGAGCGCGGGAGACAACGGCATGCCCAGTTGCTTCGTAGCCTGCTCCGCCGTGAGCAGCGTGATTTTGCGCTCGACTTCGAGCTTGAACACGCGTCGCTCGTAGTTGGCGACCGAGAAGGCGTGCCCATAAGTGATGCTGGTTGGGCTTTCGGCGCGCGTTTGCCAAGCGCCCTCTTGTAGCTCGTGAGGCGTCTGCCAAAATTCGAAGCTGAACGGTTTCGATGCTGGAAAGTACAGCCCGTATTGGCCGCCCTCCGGACCGAGCCAGAAGCGATCTTCTCCCCCGTAGTTGTCGAAGGCAGTGCCGGTCTGCCCCGCCTCGATGAATTGACGATTGATGAAGCCGAGGCTCGCTTGGCCCGCGCCCACGGCGCTCGTCATCACCCGAGCTTGGTATTGGCTGGACACGGCAATGCGCCCGCCGTTTGCCGCGCTCAGCACTTTTACTTGACCATGTTGCTTCAGGAACTCGACGTCGTCTTCGAAGGTCTTGCCTGATGCGGAAGAGGAGGGGGAGGGCATGGCTGGCTTCGCTGCGTTGCTGGGGGCGGCGGGGGATTGGCAAGCGAGCGCGAGCGCGCCGATGCAGGTTAGCGATGTGCTCTGAAACCACCCGTTGACCATCCGTCGACATTACTCAACCCGCCCTTGCCTTGCTCGGCAAAAAAACGCAGTTGCCCTGGGCCCGCCCCTCCTCCTGTCCTGGTCCGGATTTTAGGCTAATTCAAGGCAATTGCAGGGTCGTCATGGAGTACGGAGCCACCCTGACCGCAAACGAGGAACCTTGCACTCGCTGCGAGCTCTTGCGGATCGATGGCGTGTCTTTGCCGTAGCTGAAGACCTGCGCGATGCCACGGAACGACGCGCCGTTCAGCGCCACGGAGACGTCATATGCCTCGCTCGGGCTCTTGTCGATCAAGAGCACGTGCACCTTGCCGCTCGCTTGCTTCACCGCGTGGATCGAAACCAGCGGCGTGGACGAGCTGGTCCCGAGTGGCTGGCTGCGCGCCCCATGGCCCAAATGCGAAAGCATTTGCAAGCCGTAGTACGCTGGGAAAGGCGTCTGCGCCGGGGGTTCGACCGCGCCGTTTTCTGAGATCAGGCCACGAGACAAGATCCCGTAGTCGCCGAACTCGTACTTGCCGTACAGAGCCGGGTCGGTGTTGCCGTCGAAGGGGCTATTGTGAACGGCCCACCAATCTACATTGGTTACGCCAGTTTCGAGCCAAGTCAGCACTTGATCCGCCAGAAAG
>Ga0247758_1002029_pt1 | contig 12477 bp, 11 predicted proteins | sample UWRJL156409C4_FD_180950 | JGI IMG/M metagenome (GOLD analysis project Ga0247758, IMG submission 180950) | Plant litter microbial communities from Arlington Agricultural Research Station in Wisconsin, United States - UWRJ-L156-409C-4 | ecosystem: Environmental > Terrestrial > Plant litter >...
ACGGGGCTGGCGTTACATACGCTAATGCAGGGAACTGCTACAACTGCCCGCTACACCAAAAGGTATGTGCAAGTTGACTAACCGTTAGTCATCTTGCTAGTTCCCACTTATTACCAACCCGTCACACTGTTCGGTCAAACTCTTAATCAGTTCATGTCAGGAAGCCCTAACGAGCCTTACTTCTCATGGATGAGGGAACGGCCGTATGCGAAGATGATCCGCTACATTTCCTTTGCCAACTCAGAAGTTCTTGTCACGGATCTAGATTCGCTCCGTGAGATCTTGTTAGTAACTCATTTATCAAACCACCCATGTTCGAGAAACTCATCTGGCTAATTGTGGGTAATTAAAGGTCTCCTTTTCGCTAAAGGAGAGGAATGGTTGCGGATGGACAGTTGATTGATGACTTTGCGCTGGATGTGGATAAGCATACGGGCGCTGGGGCGGCGTATCTATGTATGACAACTCGGTTGTCTGGGTGGTGTTTGGGGCGCCGGGGTCGGGATCGGGGCCGGGGGTAAAGACACTTGTTGCGGGGGATTTGACGGGCACCGGGGTTGGGCTGTGCACCGTGGTCGTGTTTGGGCGGAGGGGCCAGGATAAGGATGTGCTGTATGATGCTGTTGGGCAGGATGGGAATGCGATTGCCAAGATTGTGGCGCTGGATTTGAGACAGTTGTAAGACAGGTGTGGGCGGGGAGCATGGAGGGACAGGATGAAGGTGAATTCATGTCAAGAGCGTAGTGAGAACGTTTTATCGGGAATACACAAGCCAGGAGGTCCTAAGAGCAGACCAGGCAAAAAAGGTGTGCAAAATTCCAAATGTCCACCGTGGCAACACGTTGAGCATGTAGACAAAAACGTCCAATGCTAAAATCCAAAGCCCCCTCATCATCCAATCAGGGCATCACCTACTCTCTCGTTGTTTGTCATAGAAACGGCTTCACACCTCGCTATCAACAGACCGCACATCAGAGGAAGGTGCAAGGGGCCCCTAGCGTGTCTTTTCGTCCACAGATGAGCCGGACCCTGCACTTGGCTTGGTCCGCAGCATGTTGTCACCGCGTGCCGCCGTGACTCTTGCTTCGGTGAAATTGATCTTCTCTTGTCAAGATGGGTCGTAAAGACCTTGCTTGCAGAACTAAAAAAACAAAAAGGCTGCACTGCATGGGTCCTCGGTTTCTTTCACAAACACTAGACGGTACAAAGCTGGGTATATAGATGCCCATATCGCTCCGTTCCCCACGATAGCATAATGATCAACAGACCCTTAATACCCGATCTTATCCAAGCATGGTCTTAGATGCCAGACCATGGCGCGTCCTTCTTGCCCTCCCGGAGCCATCGTTGCATGGCATCTGACAGATTGGCTTCACTACCCTGTTTTGTGGTTTGGGACAATGCCGGTTTTGCAGGGACTCCGAGGTTGGTAGACAAAGTGGACTTGGGACGCGACTGTCGGGCTGTCAGCCATGGTTTGTCTGCTGAGGGGCTGAGTCTCACCTCCGAAGCAGAAGCCGTGGCTGTGGGAGGCATTGCAGCCGGCGTTTGGGCTGGGTTCTCGCTGTCTGCCATGGCGTTCCAAAAGAGAGAGGAGTTGAGAAGATTTCAAACGTTCCAGGGTTGTCGGGCGTTCTTCAGTTGAATGGGGGATGTCAGAGAGTGCCATACTACCTGAGGTGAAGCCGTCTCCTGATATAAATATATGCTCATCTGGGGCAAGCCACGTTGAGGCTCAAATGACCGACTTCCCAATCTGGTGGTTGTCCACGCGATCACCGATATCCCAATGTGGTCATTGTTCACACGATCGCCGACCAAAGCAAAAGTGCAACTTCAGGGCGTTTCCATTTTGGAACTCATGAGCCACGCAAGACGTTACGCCCGTCGGCGTTTTTGTGCGGATGTTGCTAGTGGCTCGGTGTTGTTGGGTAACAAAGGTCTTGACATCCCGTGGGTGGCTGTCATTAACTGCGCGATGGGCGCCACCAACGGCTGGCGAGAGACGCCATTGTCAGCTTTGTCGCGCCTGGAGCGCGCCAAGCATGAAGAAACTGACATGGATTTGCTTTCGCTCGCAACCGCGCTAGTTCCATGTCCGCAGTGAAGCTCAACAAGAAACAAAGGGGGCTGGACTGGCGTATTGTTTGGCGATGCCATTCGCCTGTTTGCCCAATGGGATACCTGTGCGCGCTGTGGTTCCTCACATTCGCCATATTTGGCTACGATCGTCAAGAGGTCGGATCAAGGGAGGGCGCTCGGTGGGCATGGGTGGAGTGTTAGCGTGATTCTTTGGGTGGGCCCTTGACCAAATCACAACTTCACCATTTCTTTACGGAATTACGCTCTGCTGGAGCCAAAAAGAAATGCATATGAGGCCGCGAAAATATATCATGTCGTCCCTAAGCTTTTCCCGGCGCCGATCGCTGATGTGAAGCGCGGAAAATTAGGATTTCTAAATACCGACCCACCTGAAGGGTTGAACAGGGGTCATTCAAAGTGAGCCGTTCTTCAGACGGTTTTTTGTTTTGTTGCCAAGAAGGTGCGGAAATCCTGCATGTCTCAAGCCACCACCATTTCGAAGAGAGGGGCAATCTCAACCGCGATGCCCAGGTTGGATTTTGTTTACATGTGAATTTGAAATGTGTCTTGGAGCTGGAGCTTGGTGGAATGTCAGATACGACCCGGAAACTAATTGATTGGGCTAATACATGGCAAGTCCCTGGTATGATACCTACTTTTCTCAGCAACATCAGTTGTCCCGCGCAGCGACTTACCGACACCTCAAATCGAACAAACGATCTGGTCGTCACAGGTTGAGGCTTCACCGAAGCTGCGATGGGCAGCAAAGGTCCCCCACAAACGCCGAATTGGGACTAGCTGTAGCTGTAGGTTTAAGGTTAGCGCAAAGCCACAGCTGCATCCAGTGGCCCGCTAGGCCCAATATGTCGCTTGTCGGGCAGGCACAGACAAGTGGAGCGCGGGCCGCAACGAGGCATCCGCACCCAACCCTGCCTGCCGCCTCTGCAGCATGGATGGTCTGGACTGACAATGTCGCCGATGCGCAATTGCCGATTCACCCTTCAACCTTTTTAGCGCGCGTCCGACGTCCCTCATCATTGACTAAAAGATGGATGGAGCTCGGCCCTGATGACCATCGCAACGCCGCGGCGATATGGCGATGTCAGGCGAGAGCGGGGGCAGTTTCCACAAGTTTGTGGGAGGACCTAAAAACCCTCGCTCGAAGCAGAAACCAGAAGAGGAATGGGAGAGCAACAAGGTCGAGATCCTTGAGGTTTACTGCAGGAACAGCAGCATCAGTGATGTCAAAGCGCATATGCTAAAGTACCATGACTTTGACGCATCGTGAGCAGTCCCCCTACCCACCCCGCTGATGCTCGCTGACCTTGAACGCCGCAGTACCCGGCAGTACGAGCATCGGATCTACAAGATATGGAACGCCAGAGCCCCAAACGTCGCCGCGACCCGCCCGTTGCCCTTATCAGCGGGGACTCGAGCACCACTGTCGCCGCGTGGCCTCCAGCCACCTCCTCCGCTCAGACGGCGCAGACCGGCTCAAAGCACCCACAGCACGTCCAGCGCCGAGTTCACTCTGTCCAGACCACCGAGAAAGAAGCATCAGACTGAGCTCCCAGGCCATCATGCGAATCGCTCGGCGCAGATTGTCGACGGGGAGTTTCATGGCACCCGGGCAAACGTCGATGCGACAGCAGGTCCGCTGGATTTGGTCTTGAGCAGCGGCTCTTTCGCCGACTCCTGGGGGGCTAGGGAGATCGATTCACCTCGAACGCTTGTGGGAGAGCCAAGCCCTAGCTTCATTTCGGCCGGTCACAACTCGGAAGGCACCGGGTCTCACGGCAATCAGTGGCTGACAGACTCCCCTCGAACGCTCGTTGATGAGCCCAGAAGCCGTCTGAACTCCACAGCAGCCGTCCTCAGTCCGTTCTCGAAACTGTCCTGCGACGACTCCACCGCGACCGCGAGAAAGAAACTAGAGCCGGAGTCGGGAGTATGTTCTGGATTCAGTTGGTCACCTCGAACTCCCCCCATGGGTGTCGTCGGCATGGCGAATACGGTGGAAGGGGTGGACCGGGAGTCAGGTGTCCGAGTGATCCGGCATGGTCAGCTGGCTGAGACTCTCGCCCCCCGCGACATGCTGGACATCAACTTGGCAGCTGACTTTCTCTCCGCCATTGGCTGCAATAAGGACGCATTCGAATTATACACGACCCTCCTGAAGCGCTACTATTTGGATCCCAGCTTCCGCAATTTGAACTTCTGGTACATCATTATCCAGTGCGCCTACACTGCTGCTACGTTGCAGCATATGGAGATCGTGCAGCACATCCTGGGACAAGAGTTAAGGAGGTTTCAGGATGCCAACATCGTTAGTGACCATCCCGGTAGGGTGGTACTGCAAAGACTTAGCGCCCTTCTCCGCGGCAAAATCTCGACACTCAATAACGAGACACCCGAGACTACAACCCGTGCTCGCCGCCCTCGCATCGAAAACAATGGGCCATCATTCATCAGCATGCTTGGATACCTCCCCCCCGACGACCGCTCCTTGGATCTCCTCCTGTACCACAGCGCCCTTGCGCGTCATGCGGGCGAAGGCGTTGATGTCCTTTCGCCAACCCCTTGGGACTTCACCGCTTATGCTCTTCAACCCACGGAATGTCAGTTTGAGAGTGGTATCCTGGGGCATCGACCGGGGCCCTTCGAATTGGACCACGGGGTCGCGGCCAACCCGTGCCTTAGGGCATGTCTCCGATGGTGCACAGACAGGCTCGAGGCCGTTGTCGAGGTACCGCCGACTCCGGGAGTGGAGGTCTTGTGCACTGATACGATGACCATCAGCTGGGCTGAAGCAACGGCGCTGTTCTTTGTACTCTGGAAACAGTTCATCAAGGAATCCGGTGCTTCTTTGCGCAATGACTCTCAGGTCTGGATCGGGGAAACCCAGAGAAGGATGGGAATCAGTCCAACCATGCTCCTCATGCTTGTCTGTAGGATCATCTGCAATGAGGATGACGATGGACCGGCACGGGAGAACTATCCTTGTGAGCTTCGACACCGGTTACAACAGATTGCAACGAAGTTTCTCACCAAAACTGACCGACAAATGGCTCGTCGGTTTCTGAGGCAGTACGTCATTCATCACACGCTCACCGACCAGCCCCGTTGGCGCGACCAGATGCAGAGATCTGAGCGCTCTCGCGCGATTGCTTGTCTTGGCGGCACTCTTGGCGTCTCTTTCTCTGGCTTGGACGCTCTTACAGACGCCGAAGACACAGATGTAATGCCGGATGCCCCTCCCGCGGTCACCGACACACAACTAGACACACCTACCGGTCACGATGAGCCCTTCTTATTGCCGACGATTGCTTCTTCCGAAAGATGGAGCCGTTCGAGCTGCAGAACCTTTCAGGAAGCCAGTAACCGCGCTGCCAACGGGGTCAAGAACCAAGCGGCAGGCCGCTTTTCGGGCCCATCAACGCCGTCCCGGTACCTGAGAAGGCCCGGGAGTTTGACATCGAATCCGAGGGCAAGCGACAACTCAATTACCTCGAATGATTTAATACGGGACATGTTTATGCGGAGCCGAGATTCAGAGCAATCTTCGGCGCAGTTTGCTGGGCAAAACTGATGCATTGAGTGGGGTGGGCTTGAGGGCTTTGGAAGGCATGAGCCACGGGTTCACACAGGCGTTGACCATGATGGAAGGATTGGGCAGCTAGGTAAGATCTCATGGAAAGGCACAGAAAAGAGGGACTTAGGCGAGACAGCATGGTTATATGGAACTGGGTAAATTGATATAGCGATATAACTGGTAATGGTTTTGTAATCTTTGTTGAGATAGAAAGGGATGAGCTGCATTTGCGACTCGGAAAAGAAGACGCTTTGCCGCGTAATGCTTCCGCAAACATGTCAATTGGTGCTCAATCTAGTCGCGGCAGGCCATGAGACAGCCGCAAGCGCTCTTTAATGAGCTACCTACCATGGTCAAGTCTCCAGATGCGTAAGAACAACTCAGAGCAGAGATATTACTTGACTTAGTCAAGCCCAACCCCATACCAGAGTCCTCTAAGATAGAAGGTCCCAATTACATGAGCAAGTTACCTGGGTGAATAATGACCGACGATAATTGCGGTGCAGCCAAGACGCAGCGACCTCATAGAAGATAGAGGAGTGTAGATTTTGGTCACGCTGCTTTAGGTACCTAGAAAACTTGATAATTCCCTTTCTCTTTCGGTAGTAAGTGAGTGAGCAAAACTAGGATCCAGTGAATGGGTCACACGTCCTGTTTGCTCCCTCCTCGGTAAAAACTTAAGGTCCTCTAATTGATGCAGGACTCTTATTGTCTTACTTCGGTATCTCGTATATTGTAAGCGAGGAGTGGATGGAAAGGTTTCGGGCCGATGGTACCTATATTTGCAGATTACAAACACACTTGTGAGTTGCCCGTATTTTAGTGAGTCTTAAAACATCCAATTGTAGCTACATGCAACCACACAAAGCCAAAGTAATTGCGCTCCCAGGACAATAACCAATCAAATGCTGCTATGCATACCTGATATTAGCGAGGTATATCAGGGCCGTAGCGCAAGACTGCGTTACCTTAGGCATCCAACTTCGCCTGCTTACCACTGCTCAGCGAGGCAAGCCGAGACCCAGGGGAAGAGGTATGCAACTTGTATAAATACCAGTTTTTCTAGAGTTATTTCAAGAACCATTCAGACAAATCAATACACTATGGAAACATCAACCAGAACGCCACGGCTTTGAGAGCGCTTGCGGCCCTCGCGGTCGCCGGCTCGCTCAACCTCTTTTCCGTGGCCAGTGGCAATCCCCTCCTCCTTCAGGCGAGAGACCTTCTGACGCCTGTCGGCGCCAAAGCGACAGCTGATCAGGAACGGTGGTCGCCGGCACTCGACTACGACACGGATTCCTGCTACAACGTAGCGGCCATCGACGCGGGCGGGAACCTGAACAAGGGCCAAGATCCCCGAAAGGGTGACTCTGAGATACTCGAGTTCTGTCGTAAAGAGGAGCACCTCTCCAAGACCAACGTCTACGTGCGGCACCGGTGTAGCAACGGTTGGTGCGCTTACCTGTATGACTATTACTTCGAAGCCGACCGCAGCGGCGTGGATGGTGGGGCGGGCAGTCACCGGCACGACTGGGAACACATCGTCGTTTGGGTGCAGAACAACCAGGCCAGATGCTTGCAGTTATCGCAACACAGCGGTGTTTACACGCGCAAGGTTGGCGACCCAGCGTACCTCGGCTGGGAGCAAGGCACGCACGCCAAGGTCGACTACCACCTTGATGGCCTGCGAACACACGCCTTCCGATTTGTCGACAAACAGGATGACCCACCTGAGAACCACTGGAAGAGCTGGCGCTGGGGAAAGGGGGCCGGTCTGATTGAGTGGGGTCAGATTCCGAGCAATCTGAGAAAGAAGCTCTCGGAGGCGGACTTTGGCTCCGCCTCCATGGTTGTCAAGGACGATCCCGATGACAACTCTTGGAACTTCCGATGGTGGTTGAATTGGGTGTGAGACTACTGTGATGATGTCGAATGCTACAAGATTGCTCCCGAGTATAGCCCGGGAATTTAGAGATTAGGGTTTCCTTCTCTCGGGGTTACGTATTCTCGTATTGTTTTGTTTGGGCGCACCTTTTCCTGTCTCGTTTTTTGGGAATCTCTTATAGTATGTAAATGAACAACGTCTTTCCTTTCTTATTCCTGATTCATGGGGCGAACCAAATACTCCAAGCTTTGCAGCTGCCAGGCAAAATCTAGTCGTCAAGTCTTCCCTCTGCCAAGTAGTACTTAATACCTAACTAATATGATTGGTGAGACGGCTCGGAGGGCGGAGATAATCAAGCTGAAACTCAGGCATAGTAGCTGCATCCCTTGGCTCCAATTACCTCACAGATTCCCCTCAACCACCTCAACCACCACCTTTTGTCAACACTAAAGATGTTTCCCCATCGCCTCTCGGCGCTGCTCCTGGCACCAAGCCTAGCCGCTGCGTCTTCAATTCTCTTGTCAGGCGGAACCATCATAGCCTTCAATCATGAAACCGAGGCACTGGGGGTGATTCGCGATGGGTCCCTGTTGATTACCGACGATCGTATCGCTGGCATCCTCAAAGACAACTCAACCCGAATCCCCGGGGGCACCGAGACGGTAGATGTCACAGGCAAGATCATCGCGCCAGGCTTCATTGACAAGCACAAGCACGGGTAGCAGACGGCCTTCAAGACGCTGGGCAGCAATACGTCGCTGATTGAGTACTTTAATCGGTACGGCGAGTTTGCCGCTGCAAAGCTTAACTACACAGCCGAGGATGTCTACATCGGCCAAATCACCGGCATCTACGAGGCTCTACACGGCGGCGTCACCACCATTGTCGACCATGCTCACCGCACTTAGTCCAATGCGACCAGCCGAGGGCAAGCTCGTCCCTTCGAGGGCTCTCCTACAGAAATTGGTGTTGCGTATGACACATTCGACCCAGCCAACGCTACTGAAGTCAATGCCATCATTTCGCTTGCTCTCGAAACCAACACCAGCGTCATCACCACGCACGCAGGGGGTTGGAGATTGACGGTAGTTGCCCCTTTATATCAACATGCGGCCGGACAGGGTTAACTGGCGCTCCATTCAAGGCAATTCCATGCGTTAACGACACGCTTTGCTTGATCGCTGGGGCGCCGGTGCCGTTCATTATACGGCCAGTGATGGGAAAATATCAGCTTGTGACCCCGGTGATTCTTCCAGAGGTGATGAGCATCACCAAGCAGGAAAGAATTTTGGAGCAAGGACCCCTTGAGATTCTGACACTAATATGATTTGGGACCTGACGATTCAACACTTTCCGACGTTCCGAACTGTTCGGCGTCCTATACAAGCCAGCCGTTGACCTACTCGTTCCTTAACGACTCCTCACCCCTTAACAATCATCCTCATGCCAGGTATCTCGATTCCCTCCGGCTGATCCCTCGTATGTAGCCTCACATAGACGCGCGCCTTCTGAACATCATCCTCCGTCCATGCTTCCGGCAAGGGGATATGCGCTTGTATCGCCAGATGATTCTGGCAGTTTGCGCACCCGGCAACATGCCATCTGCTCAAGACGGCCTCGGCGCCGATGAGGTGCTTTACCCCGTGGGTGGGGTCCTCCATCCACGCTCCAATGAAGAATGATCCCCGAATGGCGGCGCGGTCAGCACCGCTCACGGCGAGGTGTGGGCGCATAGTGGGGGTGGGGTTGGCGAAGGGGAGGTTCGGGAGGTGGTCGTATTGGTAGCCGAGGGCTTCGATGTTGACCATGTCCTGGGAGAGGATTATCAGTGAGGATAATGAGTTGGGGGGAAAAGGGACAACATACATTCGAGGTCAGCGGCTGCCCGTCATCGCCAACAAACGGATTGAGCGGGCTCTCAAGCGACAACCACGTGTTCCCCGGCACGCCAGGGGTGGGGCCCTGAGCATCAACCGAGTTGGTACCGGGGTAGTGCTTGTGCTGCTTCTCGATGATGAGCTTGTCGGTCTGTCCATGTCTGTGCTGCCAAGTCCAGAACATCCTGTCGATGAAGGAATGATGAAAGAAGAAGATTGGATCGAAGCTCGCCGTGTCATTCTCGGCCATGTCACCGTTCGCACCCGGGATCATACTGGCGTTTTGGGTCGGGATCTGGATGCCTCCGATAGCAAGATGCATCTTGTTATGCGGAGACTCGATCGGCACGACGGGCTCGCTACCATCGTCCTTGTCGTCATTCCACTTCTGGGCGGAGCTGGTGTTGCTGAAGACGAGGTAGTTCGGTGCATCCAGGGACTTGAGATAGCGCTCTCTCGCACCGGCAGCCAGCGGCTTGGGCTTCTTCCCCTTATCGTCGCCAACTGGGTTGCTCGGCTGATACTCTGACATGAGCAACCACGTTAGCACATTGAGATTCAGCTTCCCATTCGACTCCGCAATCCCGCCCTTGGACTGCTCTTCGTTATGCTTGATCGTCGCGTCGACATCATTCTCACCATACAGCCCGGAAAACGGAAAGCGAACCGTCTTCACGTTCTTCGGCTTCGAATAGTCTGCATCAGGAATCGGCGCCAACCGATCATGGATCGTCTTCTGGAACGTATACCCCGTCAGCGGATTCTCAATCGTCCCCCTGCCGTCACTAAATGTATACTCCTCATCCAGAAAAATCTGCGGAATCCCCGTCTTGGCCGTCTCTTCATCAATCTCATTCCAGTACGGCACCATCACGCCGGGGACGTGCTTCTGCAGGGCGGCCTCCAAACGGAGGAGGTAGGCACGGTGCCAGGTGGGAAAGAGGATGTTGCCGTGGTTGCAGTAGCCACCCCACCATTGCGGGTTGGAATAGCCAGCGCCGCGGAAGGGCTCGCCGTGGTAGCCGGCGATTTGGAAGAAGGAATCCGGGCCGTTGGGGTCGGCGGTTTGGATGGCGTGAAAGGCGTGCATGAGGTCGTCTTTCTCAGAAGGGGTGAGAGTGCGGATGTCTTTGCGGATGCGGAGAGGGGTCATGTTGGCGGTTGTTGGGGGGGCTTAGGGGGTGGATAATGGACTGTGGTGGGAATGGGGGCTGATGAGTTCAAAGGGCAAAGTCGATGATATCGAGCTCGTTCTGTCTGGGTTCGAGTGTGTAGGTCTTATATGCAGGACACTGGGGAACCGGCAACAGCCCCGATCACCCTCTTGACTTTCAGCTCCCAATATTCTCGCGGATGCGGGACTCGCAGTCCGACTATGCTCTCAGTTAGCCACGGGTCAATATAGCTGCCTGCCAGCTGGAGATGCTGCATGGCACTAGTCCCCGTCTAATGCAAGCGTGGTGAAAGATGGCGTGGCGTGCGGTGTAGACGCCTAACCCCGCAGCTGAAAGAGCTTCGGCTAAGCAGCGAACATTAACTAAAAGACAAAGGTGTGTTGAGGTAATTTCCTCGATTTCCCCTGTCACATCTTCCATGGTTAAAGTAATTTCCGACGGGGCAATCATCCTTCAAGTGAGCAATTGGATACTCAAAGCTTTAAATAAAGAGCGGACTGGCATCGAGGACATTTCTTCCTCCGCCCCTTTTGCAATCCGGCATCGCCCCGCTCTTAAGCAGCACATTAAAACCATCCTAGATACCCCTAACAATAGCACCGTTCAGCGCACTGACATACTTGCCTCCGCGCGCGTTGACATTCGCGCCCATATCCACCAGCAGACGAACTGAGGCCGTCTGCCTAAATATATGGCCGCTTATAAAGCTGAGCTGAATGGCCCCCCTTGCTCGTTGCCGTCTATGTCTGGATGCCTTTCGAAGAGTAGCTTGACCCGATTAGCGCCCTCCTTGACCGGATACGCCGGTTGCAGCGGGAAGCCGTACTTCCCAGCCCCAAGATTGATGTCGGCGCCGCGGTCCAGCAGGAGGCGGTTGTTGTCGATGCGATCCTTGTCTGAGTGTTCGAGTGCGGGTTGCAGGGCGGTGGGGTGCTAGCGGCCGTGTCCCATGTCGTTGAGGTCGACCCCGAGGTCGAGCAGCCAACGCCTTTGCTATAGTGTGTTTAGGCAGGGCTGCGTCGGGCTTGGCGGGAGTAGAGCTTGGTGGGCTGTCGCTGCTTTTGGAAGTCCGGGGCCAGAATCTCCCCCTAAACCTCTTGACGCCCATTTTGCGATGGTGACAGACGGGAAGTCGCATGGTTGCTGCAACACAGCAGCTCGCAGCTATCTAGGGAAACCCGGCCCAGGCTGCCTAGCGAAAACGCGGGAACTTCGTCCTAGGTCATTCGTCGCCTCGCTACAGCTGAACCCCCTGCCCTCCATCCAGCGTATCAAACCCCCTCACAGGTTCTCGAGTGCAGAGATTCATGCCTTCCTCTGTTGGCCACTGGGCCTGGAAACCAGTTTCAGGCAGCCAGTGGACCCAGCTTTAGTTCCATCAAGCACTGGTATCCATGGATCCTTCCAACCATTTCACCACAGGTCCGGATAGTCCATGAGGGAACCTTTTGGATGGGCGCAACTGCATGCGTTTTGGTTTTGAAATCAATGCCAGCTGCAGAGTTTCCAAACATGATTGACAGCTACTGTGAGTCAAGCCGAGTGGACGAAATGGAGTGACTGGCCGCCTCTGATAAGCACCAGAACGAGCGACTTGAGACAAGACCAAGGGCGTCCCACAGTTTTCTCAAATCAGATGCTTGGTTTAGCGTCGGGTAGGAAGTCTCAGCGCCAAAAGGATGCACTGCGTAGGTAGTGTAGAATCTGCGCGCTATGTTCTGCCGAAACTCCAAAATAAGCTACTCCTCCGCCAGCCCATGAATTGTTAGAACAGTGAATTCCAGGGGTGTGGCCAGGGTTGGCCCCACCACATTACGCAATTGTCGAATCCAAGTCACTATTCTAGCAACTTCCACCAAAAAGATA
>Ga0247758_1002030_pt1 | contig 12468 bp, 9 predicted proteins | sample UWRJL156409C4_FD_180950 | JGI IMG/M metagenome (GOLD analysis project Ga0247758, IMG submission 180950) | Plant litter microbial communities from Arlington Agricultural Research Station in Wisconsin, United States - UWRJ-L156-409C-4 | ecosystem: Environmental > Terrestrial > Plant litter >...
CCCTTTTCCATCGATTCCCCTTGATAATTACTGTGGAAGCATCATCTCTCACATCCAGGCTTCGGACCTGTCCCCCCTTTGACCCCGACGTGACCCTAACCCTGGATAACACAAGTTTGCCACCAAGACCCTGAGCCGAGGCAAGGATTCCCCGCGATTCGTCCAACCACAAACAGCTACCGCATTGGCTGCCATCAGACCACCCACGCTTGCCTCGACTCGGAAGCTGACGCCGAACCATGCCACCTGCACTCCGGCTCCGTCTCCGAGCCCCCTCTCACAGTCAGTCAGCATCGAGGACCGAATCCCTTCATTTCCCTTCACCTCATTCCAGCTCACCGCCAGTCGATGAACCCTGAGATACCGAATTAAACCACCCCGCACATCCCAGCCATGGCGCCCCCAACCCCTCCAGCCTCTCCGCCCACAGCCCCGGTCCTTATCGTCGGCGCAGGCCTAGCCGGCCTCGTCGCCGCCTTCGAGCTCACCCAGCGCAAGGTCCCGGTGATAATCCTCGACCAAGAAAACGCCGCCAACCTCGGCGGCCAAGCCTTCTGGTCGCTCGGCGGGCTCTTCTGCGTCGACTCGACTGAGCAGCGCCGCATGGGCATCAAAGACTCGCGCGAGCTCGCCATGCGCGACTGGATGGGCTCGGCGCGCTTCGACCGCGAGAAGGAGGACCACTGGCCGCGGCAGTGGGCCGAGGCGTTTGTGAACTTTGCGGCGGATGAGATGGAGACGTATGTCAAGGCGAGGGGGATTGGGTTCCTGATGAATGTCGGGTGGGCGGAGCGCGGGGATGGGAGGGCCGAGGGTCATGGGAATTCGGTGCCGAGGTTCCATCTTACGTGGGGGACGGGGCCGGAGGTCGTGAGGGTTTTTGCGGAGCCCGTGAAGGTCGCGGAGAAGGAGGGGCTTGTGGAGTTTAAGTTTCGACATGTGGTGGATGAGGTTATCACCGATGAGAAGACGGGGAGGGCGGTTGGTGTCAGGGGCAGGGTGTTGGAAGATGATGAGTCGCCGCGTGGTGTGAAGTCATCGCGGGCAGAGGTGGGGAAGTTTGAGATCATGGGGTCGGCTGTGTTGGTGTCGTCGGGTGGGATTGGGGGTGACGTTGAGAAGGTCAAGGCCGCTTGGCCTGTTGATCGCCTCGGTCCGACTGTCCCCAAGAACTTCGTGGTCGGTGTGCCCGCGCACGTCGACGGCCGAATGATCGATATCGCCGAGAGCGTCGGCGCCAACGTCATCAACCGCGATCGCATGTGGCACTACACCGAGGGTCTCAAGAACTGGGACCCCATCTGGCCCGGCCACGGCATCCGCGTCCTACCCGCCCCCTCCTCGCTCTGGCTTGACGCCACCGGCAAGCGCCTCCCCCCTTTCCTCTTCCCCGGCTGCGACACCCTCGCCACGCTCAAGCACATCTGCAGCACAGGCTACGACTACACCTGGTTCATCGCCGACCAAAGCATCGTAGCCCGCGAGTTCGCCCTCTCTGGATCGGAGCAAAACCCCGACGTAACCAACAAAAGCATCTGGCAGCTCCTCACCCAGCGCATCTTCAGCTCCAAGGGCACCATCCCCGTCCAAAACTTCGTCAAGCACGGCCAAGACTTCGTCGTGAGCGACAACCTCGAGGACCTCGTCACCGCCATGAACGAGCTCATCTCCACCGTCCCGGATGCCCCCAAACTCGACTACGCCCAGGTCAAAAACGTCGTCGACGCCCGCGACGGCCAGTTCGACAACACCTACTCGAAAGACGCCCAGGCGATGCTAATCCACAGCGCCCGCACGTACTGGCCCGATCGCCGCAGCCGCGTCGCGGTACCCCATCGTCTGCTTGACACCGCGAAGCACGGCCCACTGATCGCCGTGAGGATGAACCTCCTTACACGCAAAACACTCGGCGGCATCGAGACTAACCTGAAGAGCAACGTCATGCGTGCAGATGGAAGTGCATTCCCGGGCTTGTATGCCGCCGGAGAGGCAGCAGGTTTTGGAGGGGGGGGTGTGCATGGATACAGCTCGCTCGAGGGGACGTTCTTGGGTGGGTGTATCTTCTCGGGACGGGCTGCTGGGAGGGCCATGGCAGATGAGGTGTTGGGAGTCGCTGGTGAGAGAGCGAAGCTGTAGTTTTGTGGCCTCCGGTACAGGAAGAGAGGCATGTAGGTATTATCTGCAACGCCTTTGAGACAAAGCTTGACACCTTTTTTGTAAGGTTCAAGGCATTTACAATGTTTTCATACGCATGGAATTACTATCACTAATGCCTCCCAGGTTGAAACCAAGGCATCCAGGCCCACAGATTAGGCGTATCGGTGACACAACATAGGCATGTACTCCTTCAGTCAAGGCGTTGAAAGTTGTGGGTTAGGCATCACAGATATCAGCGAAGGCGTATTTGTAAGATCTCTACGCGTAATATTCCTTCATTTACCCCTTTCTAAACTAATTTGAGGGGTTTTTAAAATCTATATACGCATAATTTGTTCCCGAGTAGGCGTTCCAAACTAAAATCAACGCGTCAAACTAACTGAATGAGGCGTCCTGACTTTAACTCAACGTATAAAAAAAGACAAAAGAGGCGTCCCAACGTCCATTGGACGGATTAAAAAAAACTTCAATACCCCTCCCGGAGCCGGCGGAAGTCGCTCTGCTGCTGAGCGGTTGGGGCGGCCGCCAACGTCTCCCGCCACGGCCGCTGGTTTCCGGCCCGTTCCAGTTTGAACTGGAGATATTTGCCGCCGAGCGGATTCGTCCTCACCTGCTCGTCCACGACCAGGTACAGGCCATCGTACCTGATGCCGGCAATCGGCGCGAAGGCGCCGTGCTTGCCCTCGCTCCGAAGAACGCGGACGGGCCGGCGATTTTCCAGGGACCGCTGCAGGCTTTTGGTCTGGTTGGTGATAATGTCGACGCGCTCCCGGTTGACGTTGTCGACGCTGTTATCGGCACTATAGAACAGCGTCTCTCCCTCGTCCTTGTCCATCTCGTGGTACTTTGATTTTCCCGAGATGACGATCGAGTAGCAACCGTGATCGGCCGACCCCGAAATGCCACCGCCAGCTGAACCATGCGCGCCGTGGAAGAGGGCAAGCCTTTGGAACGCCCACCAATCGCCAGGGGTGAGGCCATTGTGGCCAAAGACCTTGAAATTCACCTTCTCACGAAGGTAACGGGGATCAAAAATGTACGAGAAACGCCCGTTTGCCCTGGTCTGCCTGGCTAAGCCATGCATTATTCCCGAAATTCCCCAAATCCGGTGGTTGGGCGGCGGCAGGAGAACGACAGCTGTCACAACAATGTCGGTGCGAGCAGCGTGTTCAGACTGGGCGGCGGACGAAACCACATTAGGTGCGTCTTCGGCAATGTTCTCAAGCTCTTCCGCACTAGCCTCGGCACCCCAGTTTTCGTCTTGAAACTTATCATAAATCCGGAACACACTCGCTACGATATCCTCGGGGAGCTGTACTGGTCCATGATTTTCTGGCGGTGATCTGATGAGGTTCAGCACGCGGTCGACATTACAATCCTTCAGCTGGGGTGAAGGGACAACTTCATGCTCCAGGTAGTGGAGATAGAGCTGCACATCTCGAATTCGACGTTGCATTTCCTCAGCTGAGGCGGTTTTGTTCTTGGTCGCGATATAGAGCCCCTTGAGCTGTCTGTTGCCATTCTCCAGCGTATCATTCCATGCTCTATATGTTATGGCAGCGCTGCTTGGCTTATCGACAGCAGTCGGGGCGGTGGGGCTCTCCGGCATAGATTCAACCAAAGGGGTTTCATCTGCGGGTGCTGTCGGGCCAGGGGATGCAAGGCGAGCTTCATTGACTGCAGAAGAGACGACGGGAGATGCTGAAACTTGGGGTTGTGTTAGCATAAGCGAGGCATTGAACCGCATTGTGGTTTCGACTTACCAGTCAGATCCACGAGAGTCTCCATAGGAAGCCGTCCCGGCGCATTCGAGGGATTCGGGGCATTCGAGCCAGTTGACGAAGAGCTTGTCACAACGGTTAATGAGGGGCCTGCCGGGGTCATTGACGGCGAGCCAGGACTGGTTCGACGTTTCGAGCTCGAGAGCTAGATACACAGGTCAGCACCACCAACGTAAAAGACATGGACATGAATTAGTTCACGTGTATTGGGGAATTGACTTACATTCTCCGCACTACTGGCACTCGTCTTGCGCTTTTTAGCCGTGCCGAATTTATCCAGAAACCTGGAAGACATTTTGGACTAAAGTCTGAGGATTTCTGAAGCTGTGATGAAGTCTTTGAATCCGATGGAAGCGATCTAGAGTAAGTGTGAGATGGCTAGGAGTAGTAAGATGAAACGAATGATGAAGGGCAACATACCTTAGAAGCTGGGTAAACAGGGCAGCACGCCTGATGTCTCCTATCGATCCTTTTTTCCGTTTTGGACCGTGGTCAAGTTATAGCCTTCTGGTTCAGTCCTCGTCGGCCCTCGGTCTGCTGTGGTATTGGAGTTAGAATGGTGGCATGGAAGAAGAAAAGGATACGACAGTAACGCATTCCCTGGTAGATCAGGTGAAAATGGAATCGTTGAGGTGAAGACTAGCAGTCGAGAACTCCGACTTGTGGTAAGAGTAGCTGGGGAGTGGAAAGCAGAAAGGAGGAGAAGAGAGAGAAGAGAAAAGAAAGAACCACCACACGTACCAACTAATCGCGATGAAGAAGCGCGAGACGAACGAGGCAGGTCTTAGCCCAGTGGTTTGACGGAAACTTCAACTGGTGGTGTACGGGTAGTGATTCGGTGGAAGTGGCAAAGAGCCTTGGTAGGGGAAAGAAGGAACGAACCACTTCAGCAGGCCCGAGGCGGTCGTGATGGATGAGTTTGGGTGGCGGAGGCAAATCTCAGCTTCGCGGTGAAGTTGTAGGCTTCGAAATCGTTATTCGAGACGATAGAGTGGATGGGGGATCGGTGTATGATGAAGAAGCTGAATCCGCCGTCTCAAGCAGAAGACGAAACTCTAATCAATGGTGCTCACGCCGATGGAGATTCCAAGAGCGAGAGGAGGCGGACCCAAGCAAGTTGTTGTGGGAAGAAGAAGAAAAAGAGGTTGGGTTGAGAAGAAAAGAGGGAGGTAGGTAAACTGCCCAGGTTGTTGTAGAAGCACCAAACCCGCGAGGAAGGCCAGGTAACTGTTGTAGGAGTAGGGACCCAGAGGATGAGTGAGGTTGCCTCCAGAAAAAAATACCGCGCGAGTTGACGGTTGGAAGAGGAAGGGATGACCAAGGCACCACCAATACCTTATATTGTGAAGAAAAGCGAGAAGAATTTGAAATCAAGCTACCTTAGAGTGCCGGTCAAGGCAGGGGGATGGAGGTAGGTAAGAGATAGTTGCACAAGGGGCAGACTGCCGAGTCGTGTTTTGTTTTGTTTTGTTTTCCCGAGATGGATGTCGCCGTCGATGTTGCCGTCGCCCCGAATTATTTCGCCAGTGGCGGCAGACACATACCACACCTTGGTCACTCACGCTCGAAGTGTTATGATCCGGGCTTTTAATATGATAGTCGGAACTAACACCCCTGGCGGGATTATTTATGATGCGCGCGCAATGGTCGCCGCGACCTCCTGTAACAGGACTAGGTATTTATTTGATGGCAGTTGCAACCTGGACTCTCAGGTCAATAAACCGTGAGAATGAAGGGTGCGCAACCGGCCCAGTGAGAGACCACTCTCATGCGTTCTGATATTGTCTTGACGAAGACCAAGTCTGTCGTGTTGACAGCTTATATATTATATGCCACTTGCAGTGACTTGCGTTCGTTATGTTGCCCAAGGGCAAATATAGAACCTCTTTTTAGTCTTTAACGGACTTTTTGGCGTGGATGACTAAGCATAGGTAGGTGAAGGGAGAGGAAGATGGATAGGAAATAAAAGGGGGGGGGGACGCTCCTTTTATACTTAAATATTAAATAATATTATATAATATTATATGCAGGTAATTATCGAATATTTTCACTGGTTCATTCCCGAGGTCATTATCGTGTGAGTCATGCCTTAGCTGCATGTCGACTAGCGAGTGTCCAGCGATGATTAGCCTTTCGCTGCATGGTGTGCGTCAGGATGCATAACGGGGCCCCCTATTTTCACCAAATGACTCGAAAGCCAGCGGACTCGCTGGTCGCAATGGCGGAAGGGATGAAGCTGTCGGCATCTTTATCCTTTGGCCAAAGACCTGCCAACATGTGGAAGCGAAAGCGCGGTGTTGGTCGGCGCACCTAGCGGTGAGTACCCTAATGAATACACCTCCCCAAATACTTACGCACAGGTGATGTCAGATATCCGCTTTCGCAGCCACAACGCTAAAGTTGTCCGCTACTTCGGCCCCGATCACCATTTCTCCCAGTTTTAGAAGGGCGGCGGCCCCGACGTCAACACAGCATCTCCAGAATCCCCAGGGGTCATCTCAAGAAAACGCCGCAACTTAGAGTTTTGCAACACGAGAAAGCCGGTGGAGCGATGAGAGCTGGTTCGAAAGCGGCGGCCTTGACGGGCATCAAGCTGCATAAATGAATGCCAAGCCACGCCACAAACTCAGGAGTTGAGCCCAAAATCCACCGGTCGCATTTCACAATCAGAGCCTGTTCATTAGGACAAAGACTCTTCGAAGCGACATGTGATATTATCAGCACCTATTTTCCCAGTCTGGCGGCAAGAGAGCCGATCCCATAAGCTGTGACTTCCTGGGCTCACCTTGAGTTCACCTTGGACACCTCGGACTCACCTCAGGGGCTCACCGAAACTTTGTGTGCACGGACCATATGAGACAACCAAACAGCCCCTGAAAAAGCGATTGTGCCGCCAATAAGTCATTGATGTAGATAGTGTCGGAGGGCAGATCAGTTGCAGTTGGATTGCCGAAACCGACCGACTGCAGTTGGGCAAAACTGGTATACCCTCAAATAATTACATCCGCCCCTGCCCCTGAGTTCAAGATGACAACCACGAGGCAGCTGAAAGCTGGTTTGTAACCTTCACCTTCAGATCTCATATCTCAAGATAAAATAGTGTATATGGGGTCAGTGCCACCCAAACCTTGGTTGAAAGTTCACGCATAGCCGCCGCATGGCACTATCAGGTGGGTGTATTGAAGGTTCAAATTTGTTGACCTCGCATCTCGGTCACAGGAAACTTTGTTGAGAGCATCATCGTGTGCATAGATCCGGTCCTCCTAGCAAATTTCGTTCCTAGATTTCCCAATTCTCCACCAATACCAATATTTGGCTTGATCCGACCTAACTCGGCTTCACACTGGGAGCGCTGATACTCTTCCATGGCCGCACCAACTGGGGGCTTTTCGAGGCCGGACTAACACGACGGGCCCGACGTGAAGCAGTGTTTCGATTCAAGGAACACTCAGGAACATGGGAGCCTTCCCAAGTACCTTGAGAAAAGAAACCAGGAGGGTAAACGCGGGGGTGCATCAAGTTGAAACAGAGTGACGGGCGCTGCGAGATCGAGCACCAGCAGACCCCTTGTTTTCCTGCAGAAGTTCGTCCAGGAAACGCATCCGATCTTTAGTTTACTTTATCCCTTACATGCTCTCGGCCTGCGCGTGTGCTAATTTCTTAAGCCAGCGGCGAAGAGCGCAAAAAAGGGGGGCCGAAAATCTAGACCTCAACTTGAACCTCAGGCCCAACCTCGCCTCCATGCCAACCGACCCATACATTTCCATGTCACATCCATCCTGAAACCCTTGGCTGCCTCTCTGCTACGGTTTATTTATCTGAAGATTTGCCCTCCGTAGTGAACAGTCCCGCACGCCCGCGTGTAGTGGATACCCAAAGAAACCCGATACTTTTGACATGATATCTCTATTGTTCAACGTCCGCACCAACAAGGATCAGGGGAAACCATTCATGCAATGTGGTTGGTGCGGCTCGGTGCCTTGGTTGATTGCTTAGAGTGGAGACCTGGAGATTCCCCATGGAGAAGCGGATGCGGAAAATGGGGGAAGGCGGAGCCGCGGGTTGAGGTCGGAAGTTCATGGGTGGAGCTTTGGAAAAATCAGTTACCACAATCGCCGATCCCAGCGCTTCTGGCGAGCCGCTCTCACTCGCCGCCGACAAGCGCACCGAATCCGTGTCCACATCCCTGACACCCCCACACCGATGCCCCTGTCCGCCGCACCGCTTTTCAACGGACCTCGGTCAGCTGTGACAAGGTTAAGGCCAGCTGTTGGCGGGGCTTTTCCTGTTGCCGCCCCACCGCAAATCCCTCCTGACCCGACGAATGGTTTCGCAAGCGTCAACGACGACGAGCATGGCCGGATGTCTTAGAAAAGGGCCGGTTGACCGCCAGTGGCCCACCCGCCGACAAGTCCACCAGTGCCCAGATTCCGTGTCGACAGCAACGAGGAGACGGCCCCTCCGCTCGATCTCCCTACGAAGTATATCGACCTTCCCGAATGGGACCGTTTGCGAGATGGTGAACCGGGTCGCTGGGTGGGCCATCAGATAATCCTCATTCATACCTCAAACCTCTCTATAAGGCGGGAGCCCTGGCCTGTCGGAGAAGCGATATCCTACTTCTATGGCCTCGTTCAGTTGCCTCCTATCTATTGCCATCTTTCCCGACAGAACCCCAACACATAACTCCAACTCATTGCCGAGCCCCTTTCCGTGGTAGATTGAAGGGATTGGACCGCCAAGATGGGGATCAAACTCCCCATCATCTACAATGTCCAACTTGTGACGCTCATCGCGACCCTTGGTGGCATGCTGTAAGTCCAATTTTGCCCTGCACGGATTTTGGTAAGCAGTGGCTAACATGTCTGGTTCTCTCCTAGCTTTTGATTCGATATATCGTCCATGTCAGCCATTGTGGTTACTGAACAGTACATCACGTACTTTGGCAATCCCTCGGGTCAAATCCAGGGTGTCATCGGTTCCGCTCTCGCGGCAGGATCAGTGCTGGGCTCTGCTATCGCCGGCCCCATCTCAAACAAGATCGGCCGCCGGGACACTCTCATGCTTGCTTGCATCCCCTGGTTCATCGGCACAGGTACCCGTCTACCTCGCCGAGATCGCCAAAGCTGAGAAGCGCGGCTTCCTCGTCATCATCCAACAGCTGGCCATCGAGTTCGGCATCCTGATCATGTTCTTCATCGGGTACGGCTGTTCCTTTATCCCGGGGCCAGCCTCGTTCCATACCGCCTGGGGCATCCAATTCGTCCCCTGTGTTTTCCTCATCATTGGTCTCCCTTTCTTGCCCCGGTCGCCTCGTTGGCTGGCAAAGGTCGGTCGCAAAGAGGAATCTATCCGTACCCTAGCGAACATCCAGGCAGGCGGCAACATTCACGATCCCCGTGTCATTGCTGAGTGGGAGGAAATCGTCACCGTCATGCGCGCTGAGCAGGAAGCCGGCCCCGGATGGAGGAAGTTCATCAAGAACGGCATGTGGAAACGTACCATGGCGGGAATGACGGTCCAGGCATGGCAACAACTCGCCGGCGCCAACATCATTGTGTAAGCCACTGCCGCTACCCCTTTGTGCCTCATGAGCGACCAATACTGGCCATTTGCAGGTACTATCTCACCTACATCGCACAAATGGCCGGCCTTCAAGGCAACGTCGCCATGGTGACCTCGGGCGTCCAGTACGCCGTCTTCATCATCTTCACCGGCGTCATGTGAATCTTCATCGACAAGACCGGGCGCCGTACCCTCCTGGTCGTCGGCGCGCTTGGCATGGGTTTCTGTCACTTGGCCGTCGGCGGCGTCATGGGTGCGTACCACATCGACGTGCCAGGCGGCGTGGTTGAGCCACCCAATGCCAACATTGTCATATCAGTCAGCCCCGGCGCGCCAGCTTACACAGTCATCCTGTTCTCGTACCTGCTGATCGTCGTGTACGCCCTCACGCTGGCACCTGTGTGCTGGATCTACGCGGCCGAGGTCTGGTCCCTCGGAACCCGTGCGACGAGTATGTCGCTTGCCGCGATGTCCAACTGGGTCTTCAACTTTGCCCTCGGGATGTTCACCCCGCCGGCGTTCGTCAGTATCACCTGGAAGCTGTTCATCATCTTCGGCGTCCTCTGCCTCACTGCCGCCGTGTGGTTCTGGATCTTCTACCCCGAGACGTGCGGCAAGACGCTCGAGGAGATCGAGGTCATGTTCTCGAAGGATGGGCCAAAACCCTGGAATACCAGGAAAGGCGAGTCGTGACTCCAGGCCGAGATCGAGGCCGTCATTGCGAGGAAGGAGGGCACTTATGACGACCCGGATGTGCACATCGCTCCAGGGTCCGAGAAGTTTGACGCGGTTTGATCGGGGGTATAGACGTAATGACATTTCCAACATCCAAGCGGTCGTGGGTGCGATGCCTGCATGTGTCAGCCATGTTTTCACTGCTTAAACATTAGAAATATCTAGAGCTACGGGTAGATAGATCAAGGGATGCATACCTTGGGGTAGATGCAATGATACCAATAGACTTTCCTTTGACAACAGTGAAATTCTGCCACTGAGTTTTTAAACACTTTCCAATGTTTACCTCCAAAATAAAAGCGATAACGGCGTCTGAATTTGCAGCATATCATCGAAGTGTGACGTTCGATGATGGGCGGCTACCAGGGTGCTACCGCATGAGGTTAGCGGCCCATCCCGCCGCCAAGCCAGCTACGACCCGGGCCAGCGGCATCTCGGCGATCCGGCAATCCCCAGAAATCGACCTCGGGAGCGCCAGCGGCACAACCGAGTCCAAAGCAAACGACGACGGTATGACATAATCGAGAACTGAAGCCAGCCCTCATGAAAATTCCCGGCGACACCTGGAAACACGCCATCGTCTTATCTCCGAAATTTCGGATTCGCTTGTTCTTTGTTCCATTTTGGGGGCTGTGAGCGACCTGCCCCGCGCCCAGCAGGCAGTTTACCGCTAACGCGAACTTCCTGGACAGAGGATCAAAGTTCCTTGCTGTGGAGACCAAGACGGACGTATCCTTCTCGGTTCTGACGTCAAGTGCCCTAGGGAACCCCGAGATCCCTAAAGAAACACCGTCAGTCGATGGTAGTTTTGCAGCCCGTCATTCATTGTCAGTCGTGAACTGCAGCGAGGGATTTCATAATCGTAGTGGATCTGGAGAAACGGCAGCTAAAGGGCGTTCAGGGGTCAATTGGCCACCAGTGTCTGAGACAAGTGAAACCCCAAGCGCCGATAACGCACGCAGACGCGCTCCACACAACGGTCGGTTGAGTAGCCCAATCAAGGATCGTCCACGAGATGCTTCGAAAGTTCCCGCCGTCGTTGATGCCAATTCGGGGCAGTGTTGGCCTCGCGCTTGCAAGTGCCGCGCGTTGCCGTCGAAGGAGGCGCCTACTGGCTCGCTGCCCGCATGCGGAAGTGCATCGAGCTCGGAAAGCCTCTGATCCGCCCTGTTCGTGCATCGAAGGGCCGCCCACAGCGGCCTCGACATGATATGAATGACCACGAAGCCGCACCTGGGACCTCGGACTCTACTTTTCCATCTTTATTCACCTTCTACAACCTCACGCTTTGCATTCCGTCGCGCAGTTTCTTCTCGCATAGGACCAGCAGAAGACGTGACTTGCCGCTAATGACAAAGCGCGACAAAGGGCCGCGCTGAGACAAAGGTAAAACACAACGGCACTCCTCCACGTGCTTGGGGCCCAGACGTCCAACAATACCCTTTGTTAGGCGGCGGTTTAAAAGACCCCTTGGACCCTTCCGCGCATCTGTTTGATCTCTCTGCAAACAATTCAACCTCATTTTCATCCCATACAGTCGCATTTTCGCAAACAATGGACAGCAGATCAGTGAGCTCCCGCCTCCGGGAGCTTGTCAAGGTACGCTTATCCCCCTTATCGGGCCCCCTTACCCCTCACCCCAGCTCCAACTCCCGATGCTCGGGCCAACCCCAAAATCATGAATGCTGACCCCATGTCCACAGTTTCTCGGCACCGTTCAGGGCGATCTCTCCAACGTCACAGGGCCACCATCACTCCTCGCACCCTCGTCCGTCGTCGAAGTCGGACATGCCTGGGCCCAACGGCCCGCTGTATTCGCTGCACCGGCGCTCGAATCGGACCCCGAGAAGCGCAGCCTACTCGTGCTGCGATGGTTCCTTACTTCGCTGCGCAACCAGCTCTACGTCAACGGCGCGCCCGGCGTCTCGATCAAGAAGCCCCTGAATGCCTTCCTCGGCGAGCTCTTCTTCGCCTCGTGGACCGATGAAGAACAAAAAGCCACAACGCACCTCGTCGCCGAGCAGGTGTCGCACCACCCCCCGATAACAGCCATGCACATCACCGACCGCGAGCACGGCATCCGCGCCGACGGCTATGCCCGCGTCGAAATGACCTTCAACGGCGCCGTCAACATCCTCCAGGTCGGCCACGCCATGGTCCATATCGACCGCTACGACGAAGACCACCTCGTCCCCCTCCCCGACGTCAAGGTCCGCGGCTTTCTCGGCGG
>Ga0247758_1002033_pt1 | contig 12454 bp, 10 predicted proteins | sample UWRJL156409C4_FD_180950 | JGI IMG/M metagenome (GOLD analysis project Ga0247758, IMG submission 180950) | Plant litter microbial communities from Arlington Agricultural Research Station in Wisconsin, United States - UWRJ-L156-409C-4 | ecosystem: Environmental > Terrestrial > Plant litter >...
GCACCGCCGGGGCCAGCTCGTCGCTCTTGCCCCGCACGAGCAGCGCGAAGCCCCGGTCGGCGACGATGTCCACCAGCAGTTCGACGTCGCCGGCCGCGATGGCGTGGTGGGCGGCGTCCGCCTCGCGCTCGTGGGCGAGCAGCCACCGCGCCGCGCGCCGGTGCAGCGCGGGGAGCATCTCGGGGCGCTCGCGGCGCATGGTCCCGCGCAGCATGTCCAGGAGGAGCCCGTGGTAGCGGTGCCACTCGTGCTGGTCGTCCAGGGCGGTGGCGAGGAGGCCGCTGCGCTCGAGGTCCTCCAGCGTCCCGCCTCCGCCCGTCCCGCCGGTGATGGCGTCGGCCAGGCCGCCGCACACCGTGTCCACCACCGACGTCTCCAGCAGGAAGGTGCGCACCGCGAACGGCTGGATCGAGAGCACCTCCTCGAGCAGGTAGTCGCTGATCGGGAACACGTCGCCGGCGAAGTGCGCGACGAAGTCCTCGGGACGGGGGTGGTGCTGGAGGGCGAGCGCCGCGAGCTGCAGGCCGGCGCCCCAGCCCTCCGTCGTCTCCCACAGCCGCTCGGCCACCTCCGGTGCGAGCGGGACGCCGACGTTGGCCAGCAGCTCGTCGGCCTCCTCACGCGTGAACGCGAGGTCGGCCGGGCCGATCTCGGTGACCACCCCGGCCAGCCGCAGGCGTTGCAGGCGCATCTGGGGCACGCTGCGGGCGGTCGCGACGATGCGCAGCTTGGGCGAGGGCTCCCGCAGCAGCTGGTAGACGTCGGCGAGGGTGGCCGGGTCGTCGATCAGGCCGAAGTCGTCGAGCAGCAGGACGACCGGGGCCGGGGCGCTGTCCAGCGCGATGCGCAGCTGGTCGAGCAGGTGGTCGATCGTCGCCTGGGACGAGCTGGAGACCAGGTCGATGCCGACGTCGACGCCGGCCGTGCCGAGCGCCTGGATGATGAGCCTCCAGAAGCGCAGGCGGCTGTGGTTGTCGACCGGGTCCAGGGAGACCCAGGCCACGATGCCGGGCACCCGACCGGTGTCCAGCCAGGAGGTGACGAGCGCCGTCTTCCCGGCCCCGGCCCCGCCCGTGACGAGGGTGAACGGCCCGTCCGTGCCAGCCTCGAGCGCGGCGATCAGCCGGGGTCGCCGCACGAGGTGCGGTGGGGAGCGGGGGACGGACAGCTTGGAGCCGAGCAGGAACCCGGCGTCGGAGTCAGACTTGGGGGTGCTTCCGGCTTCCATGTCGACGATGCGGCCTCGCCATTCGGGTCAGACGCCATGCGTGCGGGGGACGCATGCAGCGGGCTTCAGGATACCCGCCCTGACCAAGCGTCACGAGCGTTGTTTGTGTCTGATCACCGGGTGGCTCCGCGCCAGCTTCCCGCGCGGGCCCGAGAATCCAATACACGGCATGTCCGTCAGCCGAGCGTGGACACCGTCACGTCCGGCACGCCCGCGGTGGGCGTTCCGGCCAGGAACTGCGCGCTCATCAGCGCAATCAGCCCGGCCATCGGGTCGTCGGGCGCGCGCTCCCGCACGCCCTGGGCGCGGGCCATCAGGTCGTCGGTCAGCGCGAGCAGCGGATCCTCCCGACCCGCGACCGCCAGTCGCGCGAGGGACAGGGATTGGTCGGGGTCACCACCGGACCACACGCCGAAGGCGGCCGCCGTGAGGTACGAGACGACGCGCTCGTGCGCCACGGAGCGGCCCCCGAGGGCGGCCGGGCCGGGCGCGGGGCCGAGGTCGAGGGGCTCCTCACCCGCGAGGATCCGGGTGAGCTGGCCGCCCGCGATCTCGCCGAGCACGTCGTCGCCGAGGCCGACCGCGCGGGCCGTGCGCTCGAAGCCGAAGGCCGAGAACAGCCCGGGCCCGTACGGCATGTCGCTGGCGTAGAGGATCTGGCCCGGCGGCACGGTGGTGAACAGCGCGAGCAGGTCGCTCACCTGCCACCACGCGGTGTCGAACAGCAGGTTGGGCAGCGTCGCGACGACGGGGGCCAGCTCGGCCACGTCGCTGATGCCCGCGTGCGCGAGCACGATGCGCACGTCCGGATGGAGGCGGGCCAGCTCGGCGGCGGCGGCGCCGAGCCGGGGGATCCCGCGGCCGGCGTGGAAGAGCACGATGCCCCGGCGTTCGGCGGCCAGGGCGACGAGCTCCGCGACCACCGGGTGGGGCAGTGCGAACGCGTCGCTGCGCGGGTGCAGCTTGATGCCGCGTGCGCCGGCGTCGAGGCAGCGCCGGGCCTCGTCCACCGCGCCGGGGGCGGACGGGTCGACCCGGGCCAGGGCCTCGAGACGGCCGCCCGAGGCGGTGACGGCGGCGAGGACCGCGTCGTTGGCCTCGCGGTAGCCGTCGGGCTCGTGCATCGCGAAGACGAGGGCGCGGTCGTGGCCGGCCTGGTCGAGCCCGCCGACGATCTCCTCGACGGTGGCCCGGCGCTCGTCCGGGTCGTTCTGCCCGATGTGGGTGTGCGCGTCGAACCACGACGCGCCCCCGAACGCGGAGCGCCCGCTCACCAGGAGCGGGCGCAGGGTCTCGGCTTCGGCGCGCAGATCGACGGGCATGGCCGGAACCCTATGCCCCGGCCGACCCCGGCTCGCGACGCGCGGACATCGCGGAGCCGGGATCCGCGGGGACGGCGACTAGCCGACGGTCTGGTTGCAGTCCTTGCTCAGGTCGGCGAGGTCGTTGTTGAGGCGGGCGATGCCGGCCTTGGCGGACGGCGCGGAGAACACGCTGTCGATCGCCGAGATCGTGCCGCTCTGGCAGGCCTGGGCGACCTGCAGCTGCTGCTTGGTGAGGTTGACCTCGGCCTGCAGCTTCTGGTTCTCGGTGTTCGCGTTGTCCAGCTGGGTCTGGGCCTGGACGACGTCCTGCTTCTGCTTGGCGATGTTCTTCTGCTGCTGGGCCACCGTCTTCTTGCTCTTGTTGAGCACGTGACGGGTGCGCTTGTACTCCGCCAGCTCGGCCGCCTCGATCTTCTCGGCGTTCTTCTCCTCGGCCTTCACGTCGCTGTCGGCGTTGGCGATCGCCGCCTGCTGCGTCTTGACCTTCGCGTTGGCGTCGTCGAGGTCGGAGTTGGTGGTGACGGCCCAGACGGCCAGGCCGATCGCGATCAGACCGAGGACGATGGCCACGATCATCCAGATCTTGGCCTTCTTCGCGGGGTCGGATCCAGCGGACGGGCTCGTGGGAGATGCGGGTGTGGACATGGGAAGGCGTACCTCGGGAAGGGAGCGGACACAGCCTGTCCGCGTGGACGCGGCCAGAATAGCCGAGGTTCGGGGCTTCGAGGAGGCGCTGCACCCCCGACGGTCACCTTCTGCCGCCGTGAGCGGAAGAAGGCGACCGTCAGGGGCGGGTGGCGCGCCGGCGCGCCTCGTGGAGCGGTGGGTACGTCAGCGTCGGCCGGTGGTGGACCGGGAGCTCCTCCGCGAGGTCGAGCACGTGGACCAGCCGGCGACCGACCGCGGCCCACTGCTGCTCGGTGGGGATCCGCACCCGATCTGCTCTCGATGCGGCGGTGGGGTCGGGGCCGGTGCCGGCCATCGGACGCGGCTAGCCGACCACGTTGCCGTTCGCCGTCAGCGTCACGTCGATGTTGCCGCGCGTGGCGTTGGAGTACGGGCAGATCTGGTGGGCGTCGGCCACGAGCTGGACGGCCTGCTCGGCGTCGGTGACCGCGGGCAGGGTCACGTCGAGCTCGACCGAGAGCTTGAAGCCGCGCTCGGGCGTGGGCGACAGGGAGACGGCGCTGTCGATCGAGACCTCACCGAGGTCCTCGACCTTGAGGCGGCGGGCCGCAGCGCCCAGGGCGCCCTCGAAGCACGCGGCGTAGCCGACGGCGAAGAGCTGCTCGGGGTTGGTGCCCGTCTCGCTGCCGCCCATCTCGGCGGGCAGGCGCAGATCGACCTCGAGGATGCCGTCGGACGTCTTGCCGTGACCGTCGGCGCGGCCGCCGACGACGTGGGCCTTGGCGGTGTACAGGACCTTGCTCATGGGATCTCCTGGGTTGCGGCGAGGGAAGGGTGGGTCACCAACGCTATCCAAGCCGTGTTCCCGGCTCGCGAGGCGGGTCAGCGCGTCGGGGCGTAGACGACCTGGTCGACCTGGATCTGCCGCTGCCCGTAGCTCCCGCGGTACACCGGGCCGGCGCCGGCCGCCCAGTCCCCGACCTGGGGATCGCGGGCGGGACGCAGGTCCTTGTTGACGTCGAGGACCGTCACGCCCGGGAGCGTGACGCCCGGGCGGCTGGCGAGGATCAGGTGCAGGTCACCGTCGCCGTCGGCGTCCACCGACTCGAGGGAGATCACGCGGCCCGACGCCGCCTGGCAGTTCGCGGCGCCGGACGGGCACCGGGGGGCGGGCGGACGTTCGGCCGCGGAAGGGGTCGGCGGTGGCGTGACCGGAGCGGTCGGGGTCGGCGCCGGGGCGGGGGGTGCCGTGGTCGTGGGCGGCGGAGCCGGTGCGGTCGGCGGCGGGACGGTCGCGGTGGCCGCGTCGCGCGTCCCGGGCGTCGTCGAAGCTGACGAACCGCCGTCCCCGCACGAGGCCAGCGTGAGCACGCAGACCAGGACAGCGGCAGGCGGGAGAAGGGTACGGCGGCTGGGACTCATGTGGGACCCGATGATGGCGTACGCGCCACTCGCCCGTGCCATCCTGGCCCGATCGTCCAGCAGGCCGCCTGGGAGGGTGCCTCCGTGCGCAACCGTGTCGCCAGAACCATCGCCGTGTCCGTCGTGCTCCTCGGTGCGCTCGCCGTCGCCGCGCCCGCCCAGGGCGCGAGCCCCGTCATCACCCTCGACTCCACGCCCCAGAGCTACAGCCCCAGTGTCGCCGTGGCCCCCGACGGCGTCGGCCACGTCGTGTGGCAGCGCACCGCCGCCACCGGTGACGAGATCCACTACTGCCGCCTGCCCCGCGGCGCCGCGGGTTGCGACCGGCAGGAGACGTTCGTCCCCGACGACGCCAACAGCTTCGGCAACGTCCACGTGCTCGTGCGCGAGGACGGGAGCGTGCAGATCGTCACGGGGCGGTGCTGCTTCCCGGGCGACCGCACGCTGCTGATCGAGTCCACCGACGGCGGAGCCTCGTTCGCCGCGGCCCGGCAGATCGGTGACATCGCGCCGGAGTCGGTCGTGGCCGGACCGGGCCCCAACGCGATCACCGCGTCGGTCGGGGGCGCCGCGTCGGGCGCGCTGTCCTCGGTCGAGGTCATGGCCACCGACGGCGGGATCACCAGCAGCCGGGCCGGCCTCCAGGACGGCGACGGCCGCTGGTACGAGGGCGGCGTCGGGATGATCGACTCGTCCACGCCGATCTTCGCGTACGGAGACCTGACCAACACGTTCATCCGCCGGTTCGACGCCACGCAGTCGGGCTACAACGACGGTGCGAGCTGGCTGCCCTCCACGACCATCCCCAACGAGAGTGACGCGGACCTCGTTACCGGCACCGCGGGTACGTACGTGATGACGAAGGTCTCCGCCAGCCAGCAGGACACGTACCGGGTCCGGCGCATCTCCCAGACCGACGGCACCCTCGGCGCCCCGGTCGACGCGACCGACACCGGCGACCCCATCTTCGCCCGCCTCTCCGCCGACCAGGGCGGCGGCCTGACCTCGGTGTGGACCGTCCCCGGCGGCGAGAAGCCGATCTACGCCCGCGCGGCGACCACCGGCGGCGCGTTCTCCAAGACCGCCACGCTCGTGGAGAAGGCGACCGCGTTCAACTTCGACTCCTCGACCGCGCCCGACCACGGCGGGTTCGTGGTGTGGGACGGCAACACCGGGGGAGCGGTCAGCGCGGCCGCCATCCCACCCGGCGGGCCAGTGGCCGACAAGGACGAGGACCCGCCCGGCAAGAGCGGCTGCGACACCGCCCCGAAGAAGCTCAAGACGGGCGTCGTGGCCACGCTCTCCGGTGGCTGCTGGAAGGACCTGAAGAGCGGCCGGTACGAGACGGTGGGCGACGTCAACGTCAACGGCATCGTGTTCGCCACCGACGGCAAGACGACCAAGGTCACGATCGACACGAACAAGCACCGGATCTCCGCCGGCAAGGGCGTGGTCGAGAAGGCCGGGTCGGTCGTCCTGGCCAAGGACGCGGTGGACTGGGACCTCGACGCGGGGCCCAAGGTCTTCCAGGGCCTGGACAAGGCGGGGCTGGGCGGCAAGCCGATCCGCCTGTTCGACTTCCCGGTGGTGGGCGAGGCCGACGTGACGTTCGTGACCGGCGGGGCACGGCTCGGCGTGAACCTCGAGCTGCCGGCGCCGTTCGATGCGATCACCGGCCGGTCCGTCCTCGCCGTCACGCCGGCGGGCGGCCTCCAGCGCAAGGGCGTGGAGATCCACGTCGTCAACGCCTCCATCGGGCCGTTCCGGATCAAGAAGCTCGACGTCGTCTACGACGGGGACCTGTCGCTGTTCTCCGGCAAGGCGTCGCTGCAGATCCCGCCCACCGGCGGCGACGTCGACGCGGGCATCACGTTCCGCAACGGCGAGCTGGAGTCGCTCCACGCGTCGTACGAGAACGGCGCGCCGTTCCCGTTCGCGATCACGCCGTACCTGTGGCTGAAGGGGGTCGGGTTCTCCTACAGCAAGGTCGGCGGGTTCACCATCGGGGGCGGTGCCCTGTTCGGGATCCCCACCGCGCCCGGACCGTTCGAGCTCGACGCGCTCGGTGATCCGCCGGGCACGGGCGGCGGGTTCAAGTTCTTCATCCCCAGCGGCAAGTCGTACGCCGACATGACGCTCGCCGCACGGCTCGAGGTCTTCGGCTTCGACATCGGCGGGTTCTCCGGCACGTTCCGCACGACCGGGAAGTTCTGGTTCACCTCCGACCTGTCGATCGGCGTCCCGGGCGTGGTGGGGATCTTCGGCGGGGTCAAGGGGGACTTCGACCTCCCGAAGCAGACGTTCTCCGCCCAGGGCGACCTCAGCGCCTGCGTGCTCCTGTGCGTCGGGGCGAAGGCGACCGCCTCGAACATCGGCGTGTCGGTGTGCCCGGAGATCACGTTCGGGATCGACCCGTTCAGCTTCGAGCTGACGTTCCTGGTCGGCTACAAGTTCAAGGGCGGCCTGGACGCCGGCCTGGGCTGCGACCAGGGCTCCTACCTGCCGGCGAAGGACGGGCCGCCGCCGACCAAGGACGACGTGGGCTCGAAGGCCGACGTGACGCTGAAGGCGGGGAACGTCGTCCAGCTCCCGCCCGACGTCGGCGACCCGTACACGATCGGGATGGAGGTCCAGGGCAGCGGCGGCCTCCCCGGCGTGCGGATCACCAACGTGGGGACCGGGGAGACGGTGATCGAGAGCGATCCCGACGACCTCACCAAGCCGGTACAGGCCGGGACCGTGGTGATGGTGCCCAACGCGGGCACCAACTCGGTGCGCCTGATGATCCTGCGGACGGGCAAGGGCCAGCTGATCCCCGACGAGTGGAGGATCGAGCAGGTCGGCGGCGCGCCGATCGCCTTCCGCCGGGCCGCGCCGAACGGTGCCCGCAACGCCGACGGCACCCGGGCGACGATCTCCGGGATCAGCTTCGCCCGCGAGTACGACAAGACCGTGGTCAAGGCACGGCTGAGCGGCAAGGGCCGCGCACGGACCGTGGCCTACGACGCGACCAACCTGACGGGCCCCAACCGCTCGGTGGAGTTCGTGGAGCTCGGCGCCAAGGACGACGACGGCGTCGCCCGGGTGATCGGCACGACCAGGAAGGCCAAGGGCACGCTGAAGTACACGATCTTCGACGGGGAGGCGGGCCTGCGCCGCATCGTCGCGCGGGTGCGCAACTTCGACGGCCTGGCCGTCGACGCCCAGACGGTCGCCTCCTACCGGGCGCCCGGGCCGGTGCTGCCGGGCAAGGCGAAGAAGGTCCGCTTCCGGTGGTCGGGCAGCGGGAAGCTGAAGGTCACCTGGAAGGGCAACGCCGGCGCGGCCTCGCGCGTCGTCGTGGCGACGGTGGCCGACGGGCGCATCCTGCGCTTCACGCCGAAGAGGAACACGGTGACGATCCCCGCGGTGGGCAAGAAGGAGAAGGTCACGGTGACGATCCGCGGCGTGACCAAGCTCGGCCGCCAGGGCCCGGCGACGAAGGCCAAGCGCTAGCGGTCTAGACGAGGCGGTCGGCGGTCACGCCGGCCAGCAGCCACGCGATCGTCGCCTGGTGCTCCACGCTCCGGGCGACGATCGTCGCCTCCGCGACGTCGCGGCCGACCGCGATCACGCCGTGGCCGGCCAGCAGCACCGCTTTGCCGTCGCCCAGGCCCTCGGCCGCCGCGGCGGCGAGCGCGTCGCTGCCGGCGGGGGCGGGCTCGGAGGTGCGCACCGTCCCGATCCCGTAGTACGCGGACTCCTCCACCTCGGGCTCCAGCGGGCGGCCCAGGAAGCTCCACGCCGTCGCCCGGGGGCTGTGGGTGTGGACGACCGCGCCGGCGTCCGGGCGCGCCCGGTAGACGGCCAGGTGCAGCGGCAGCTCCCGGGACGGAGCGGCGCCCGCACCCCGCCGGACGCCGTCGAGGCCGACCGCCACGAGGTCGCGCGGGCGCATGCGGGCGTAGGCGGCGCGGGTCGGGGTGATCCGCAGCCCGTCTCCGTCGCGGCGGCTGGCGTTGCCGACCGTCCCCACGACGAACCCGTCGGCCTCCAGGCCCCGCAGGGCGGCGATCAGCGCGCGGTCGGCGCGGCGGCTCGTGCGGCTCACGCCGTGAAGTGTCGTGCATCGACCGGTCGCGCGCATACGCTGCCTCCCGCCATGGCCGCCGAATCCGCACCGTCCTCGCCGTCGTCCCCGAGGCACCCGCCGGTCGCGGTGCGGCCGCTGTCGGCCAGCGAGCGGGCCCCGCGCTGGGGCGCCCGCGTGCTGCGGCGCGAGCGCATGGCCCGCAGCCTCGTGCTGCTGCCCGGGCTCTACCTCTTCGCCGCGCTGGCCCTCGGCGTCGCGCTCCCGGCGATCGACCGTGCGCGCGGCGGCGATCACTTCCTGGGGATCGACGACGCGGCCGCGCAGTCGGTGCTGGAGTCGATCGCCTCGGGGATGATCGCCTTCTCCGGCCTCGTCGTCTCCGTCGCGGTGCTGGTCGTGCAGTTCGGGGCCGGGCAGTACTCGCCCCGCCTCGTGCAGATCTTCCGCCGCGATCCCGTGATCAAGAACGCGCTCGGCCTGTTCGTGTCGCCCGGGGTGTACGCGCTGGTCGCGGCCGGCGACATCGGCGGATCCGACAGCAACGACGCGCAGACGCTCACCGTCCTCGTCGGGCTGCTGCTCATGGTGCTGGCGCTGCTCGCCCTGTTCCGCTTCATCGGCCGGCTGCTGGACCTGATGCGGCCGCGGCGCATCTACGCGCGGCTGATCGAGCAGGCGCGCTGGGCGGTGCCCGACGTGTACCCGTCGCTGCTGGCCGAGGAGGTCGAGCACCGGCCCTTCCCCGTGGACGCGACCGGGGCGGTGCTGGCCCACGAGCACCGCGACGGCGTGCTGGCGGCGGTCGACCGGGCCCGGGTGGTGCGCGCGGCCCAGGCCGCGGGCGCGGTGGTCGTCGTCGGGCCGCAGCTCGGCATGTACGTGCCGCACGGGGCGCCCGTCTTCCAGGTCCATGGGGGCACGGCGATCGACGCCGACGCGCTGCGCGGGGCGGTGGTGTTCGCCGACGGCCGGACCATCACGCAGGACCCGGCGTTCGCGATGCGCTGCATGGTCGACGTGGCGATCCGCGCGCTGTCGCCCGCGGTCAACGACCCGACGAGCGCCGTGGAGGGCATCGACGCGCTCGGCGGCCTGCTGCTGCGCCTGGGCCAACGGCGGCTCGGCGACGCCGGGATCGTGGACGACGAGGGCGCGCTGCGGCTCGTGCTCCCGACGCCCGGCTGGGACGAGCTGATCGACCTGGGCCTCACCGAGATCCGCCGCTACGGCGCCGACTCGCCCCAGATCGCCCGCCGGCTGCGCGCGCTGTTGGACACGCTGCAGGAGGCGCTGCCCGCGGTGCGGGCCCCGGCGATCGAGCGCCACCGGGCGCTGCTGGACGCGGCGGTGGCGCGCGAGTACCCCGACCCGCTCGAGCACGCCTTCGCCTCCACGCCCGACCGGCTCGGCCTGGGCGGGGCGGCTTGAGACGGCCTGACGCGGCCTGACGTCGCGCCCGTCCGCCGGTCAGTACGCCGCGGGCCGCCGTTCGCGGCCCAGGAACCCGGCGATCGCGGTCCCCACGAGCAGCAGGACGCCCGCCACGAGCAGCAGCAGGCCGGCGGCGCGCAGGAACGACGTGCCGATCGCCCACACCTGGTCGGCGGCGTCGCGGTACGTGGCGTCGTCGACCAGCGCGACCACGACGGCGTCGCCCGCGAGGATCCGGCTGACGAGGACCGCGCCGCCCGCCACGAGCAGGCCGAACGCGATCTCCACCAGGACCGCGCGGCGGCGGCCGCGGGCGAGGGCCAGCGCGGCGATCCACAGGGCCAGGGCGAGCAGCGGCAGCACGGTGGCCAGCGTGCGCACCACGGACACGGAGCTCTGGGCCGCCGTGAGGTCGCTGGACCGCAGCACCTCGATGCGGGTCGTGCCCTCGGGCAGCAGGTCGACCAGGGACGAGCGCAGCCCGGCCCGCTCCCCGAGCTCACGGACCAGCTCGCGCAGGTCGAGCGTCACCCGGCCGCCCCGCACCTCGACGCCGTCGCTCCCCCCGTCGAGGATGCGCACCAGCTCGCGCTGGGCCTGGAGGTTGGCCGTGCGCCACAGGCGCTGGATCTCCGCGGAGCCGAGCGCGACGTAGGCGGTCCGCTCGATCTGCTGGTGCAGGGCGGTCGCTCCCGCCCCGCTGGGATCGCCCACGTCCACCCCGTCGCCGAGCAGCGGCGCCGCCAGCTCGGCCCGGGCGGCGGCGTCCTGCGTCAGGCGGTCGGCGAGCGTGGTGGCCAGCGCTTGGCGCACCGTCCCGTCGCGCACCACCTCGGTGCTGGTGTCGGCCCACGCCGGGGCGTCGAGCACCTGGTCGCGGATCCACACCGCGTAGACCGCGACGAACACGACGACGGTCGCCACCACGACGAGGACGGCGGTCGCGACGCGGTGGGTGCGCACGGGCATCCCGTGAACCTAGCGGTCGCCCCCCGGGCCGGCGCCGAGTGTCACTTCGAAGGGTCATACCACCCTCGAAGTGACACTCGGCGGGCTGCCGGGCGCCGTCAGCGGGCGCGCAGGACGAGCACGGCCGCGTCGTCGCGCTGGCCGCCCGGCGCGCGCTCGGCGAGGCCGACCAGCGTGTCGGCGATCTCCTGGGCGCTCGCGTCGGCCAGCGTGGCCAGCGTCGCCTGCAGCCCGTCCAGCCCGAGGAGCTCGCCGCCCCGCGTGAGCGCCTCGAGGACGCCGTCGGTGTAGAGGACCAGCGTCTGGCCGGGGAGCAGCTGCACGACCGCCTCACCGAGCTGCGGCTCCGACGTCACGCCCAGCAGGGTGCCCGCCACGTCGACCGCCTCCGGCGCGCGGCCGGGTGACACGAGCACCGGCGGCGGGTGGCCGCCCGCCGACATCGTGACCCGGCCGTCGGCCGCGTCGACGTGGGCGAACAGCACGGTGCAGAAGCGATCGCGCTGCCCGTGGCGCAGCAGGCTGTCGTTGAGCTCGTCGAGCACGTGGCTGGGTCGCTGCTCGTGCGCGGTGATCGTGCGGACGCTGTAGCGGGCGAGCGCGGTGACCGCGGCTGCGTCCGCGCCCTTGCCGCACACGTCGCCCAGGACGAGCGCCCACTCGGCGCCGCCGAGCGAGAACGCGTCGTAGAAGTCGCCGCCCACCTCGTTGCCGGCCCCGGCCGGGCGGAACGCGGCGGCCAGCTCGTAGCCCTGGATGTGGGGCAGCGTCGGCGGCAGCAGGCTGTTCTGCAGCGTGCGGGCGACGTGGTCACGCTCGGCGTAGAGCTGCGAGTTGGCGATCGCCCGGGCCAGCCGGCGGCTGAGCTGGCCGAGGAGCTCGGTGTCCTCGTCCCCGTCCGCGCGGGGGACCACGTTCATCGTGCCGACGATCCGCGGTCCGTTGAGCAGCGGGTAGGCCACGGGCACCCGGATGCCGGGCTGCCCCAGCTCGACCAGCCGCTCGCTCTGGCGGTCGGTCCCGATGACGTCGACGGCGACGGCGTCGGCGACCTCCTCGATCACCAGCTCGCCCAGCAGCGGGACGGTCTCGTGGAGGTCCAGCGAGCGTTCCAGCAGCTCGCCGGCCCGGACCAGGACGCTGAGGCGGCGGTGTGCGGCGTGCAGCTCGCGGTACCGGTCGAGCTGCTCGCGGCGCTCGTAGTCGGCCCAGTCGCGGGACGCGGTGGAGTCGTCGTCGGAAGTCGTGGAGCGCGGAGCGGTCATCATGGCAACACCTTGCGGACGGGCGGGCGGAAGGGCCTTGGTGCGTGGCCTCACGAGGGAGACGCCGGGGGCGTGCCAGGGTTGGGTTCTAGTTTCAGAACTTCTGGATATTTCC
>Ga0247758_1002034_pt1 | contig 12453 bp, 7 predicted proteins | sample UWRJL156409C4_FD_180950 | JGI IMG/M metagenome (GOLD analysis project Ga0247758, IMG submission 180950) | Plant litter microbial communities from Arlington Agricultural Research Station in Wisconsin, United States - UWRJ-L156-409C-4 | ecosystem: Environmental > Terrestrial > Plant litter >...
GGAGGAAGACGGGCTTGCCATCGACGACCGTGTCGCCCCCGTCGGGCACACGTTTGGGCATCTGGTCCGTCACGGGCGGATGGATACGGATGCCCTCCTTGATGACGGCCTGGAGGTAGGGCAGCTTCCGGACCGCCGTGTCGGAGATAATATCCGTCAGCGGCGGAGCAACCCCGTCCCGCTCCGCTGCGTCGAGCTCCGCCTGCAGCTTGGCGTAGACGCGCGGATGCGAGACGAGGTAGAGCATGATGCCTCGCAGGGCGGCAGCGGTTGTATCGGAGCCTGCGATAATCTGTAGGGTCGACTCGGTAAGGAGCTCGTCGGCGTTGAGGCCGTGGCGGATAAAGGACGCGAGCATATCCGAGGACTTCTCCGTATCCCGCTGGAGGCGGGCCTCGATGGTAGACCGCGCGTTTGCCATTATCCTTCCGAAACCTGTTGCATCCTTTTCCGACGGGCCTAGCCAACGGGCGATGAAGGGGATCTGTAGGAAATCGGTTAGGCCTAACGCCATAAAGAGAGTAAGAACCATAAGGCCCTCTTCGCCGGACTTGATGTAGTCGTTTACGTCAGCGTCAGCGCGCAGGTCGCCAAACGCCTCACCAAAGCCGATATCGCTGATAACATCAAGCGTGAGGAATTGGATCTTGCGGGCAAAGTCCATTGGCTTGGACAAGGCCTCGGTCGAGATGTACTTGGCCCGGATCAGCTGCACTAACTCGGCGATACGTGTGTCGACTGACCCTTCAAGGGCGAGATTCTCCTTTCCGGAATACTAAGCCAATATAAAGGATTGATAAGCAAAGCATCCTTCTCTCTGAGCGCCTGGCAGTTGGGCGGCCTACCCCCGCAGCCATCTGCTGTCTTCGTCGCATATGCTTCTCCTCGTCCAGCTCACTGAAGACGTGATCCTTTCCTGGCCGGTGGCGAGCGGCACGGTTGTACCACTTCGTCCGCGTGTACCGCGAGCGGACAGCGCTCATATGAGCAAGCAACTCGGGCGACGAAGTGACCAGGTCGTTCGGTCCCACTCGGACGATGCTTCCTGCGGGCATTAATTAATTAGGTAGCAAGCTCCCCCCCCGTCGGCTCCGTCGGCTCCGCCGCAGCTCTCAGCACAAGTTGGGGAACATTGGTACGCACCATACTTGTCGCAGACTTCCTTGTATTTCACGTGTGACCTCAAGCCCAACAGAACCCGCGAATGCCATATTTCCGAGAAACCTGTGCTGAAAGGGCCTTTGAAGGCCCTGAGCCGACGGTAGGCACGGATCTTGCTGCTGATGTAGGCAGCCACCGCGACCGACGCCAGCACCCACCAGATGTCATGGATCTGCACAAGAAGACCCATGGCCGGAGAAACTTGATGTTGGTCGTTGGAGGCTGTTAAGGAAGGGGATTGCTGTCGGATTCCGGCCGCTGGACTGAAAAGAGGGGCGGGATGGGATGAGGGCAGGAGGAATTCCCTTTCTTGCCAGCACCGTGTCCGTCAGAGAGGGGTTATTCTTAGCGTAGATACCTTCTCCAATGGGGGGCGGGTAGGGCTCAGTGCGGGGAGGATACGACGTCATCCAATTGGTTGAAAGTGCGGCCAATCCTGTCCAGGGGGACTTTTGGGGTGGGGGCGCAAGTGGGGTATCCCAATGTTATGGTTACCTAGCCACACTCGTTTGCGGTAGTAGCTGGTAGGGGAGGGAGGGAGGGTTAATCCCAGGACATATCCCTGCGTGAGATCTCTTGTCTCGGGAGCGGATGGATGCCCTGTCTCAACTCCCAAGACAACAGAAAAGGGACAAAACGAAGAAAAAAACACGCATTTCATTTGGTACTTAAATAGACGGAGTCCCCAATTTCCATGCTCCTAGGGCCCAATCCCTGGCAGCCAGTTAAAGAATGCGCCTCTCTGGCTATTCTCAAGGTCATCACAACCGACACCCTCCCTCCGCATCCCACTCCTCGCTCCCTACCCCGGCCCTCACAATAAAAACTTCCTCAGGATCCCACTTCCTCTTGGTTTCCCTCAGCATCTTGTAGTTGTCCCCCCAAAACGACTTTTGAAAATCCCTCTCATTCGCATCCGCCTCGTTCAGATACGCCCCCATATCCGGTTCCAACTCCGCCAACATGGGGACCATCACCTCTGTAACCTGCCTTTTCTTTTCTTGTTGCTCTTCCACCGCTGCGGTAGGTGACCAGCCTACTCCGCTGACCAGGTGCGTGACCGTGCGACGCCACGCGGGGTTGACCGCGACGTCGAGGTTTGAATTGCGCGCCACCTGTCCGCCCGAGACTACGTGGCCTGTTATCGTCGCGTCGGGAAATTGGATGGAGATGTTTTGGAGGGCAGATGTGAGTTTGGCTGCACCAGGGCGGCTGGAAAGAAATTTGTGGGAAATCAGGCGGGAACCAATGCGCACAATCGCACCACCTGTGTCGGAATCGCTGGGGAGGAGCTGGTCGATGACGTAGCGGAAGCCTGGGGCTTGGAAGCGTAGGGGGACGACGGATGATGGGGAGAAATTTTTGTTGGCGAGGCTGATCAGAGGGTCCACAACGGAGGCCATGATGGTGTCGTTTTGGTGTCCGGCAAAGAAGAGGGCGATGGAGAGGGTGGAGACGTTAGGACTGGGGGTGATGAAGTAGTAACCAGACCCGCCGGCATCATTGATGGATGGTAGGTCGACGTGGAACGCCTCGATGAAAGCCCAGAAGGCGGTGGAGTTTGCGGAGGAAATGGTTAAGCTTTGGACTGCAGTAGGTGGGTCGGGGAAGGTGCGGATCGTCACACGGGCGACTACGCCCCAGGAGCCACCGCCACCTCCACGGAGGGCGAAGAAGAGGTCCGGGTTCTGAAAGGAATTCGCTGTGACGTGGTCGCCCTGCAAGACTGTCAGCTCTGGTCCCGTAGCATCCGGTCTCGCCGATGGAGGGGGGTGAGTTAGCTAGCTACCTTGGCGGTGACAACCTCAAACTCCAACGCATTATCCGCAGCCATCCCTTTCCACGTTCCCAATGGCGAATGTCCACCGCCCTGGATGTACCCCCCAGCTGCGCCTACTGTATGCGCCGCGCCAATCACCGCAGTGAGGTTTTTCTTGCCCAAAGCCGTATATAGCTCCTTCAGCTGTACCCCCGCGCCAATCGTAACCGCCGACCCAAAGCTCTTCTCCTCCTTCGGACACCCCTTCGGCCGGAAATCATCTACAAAAACAATCTCCTTCAAATGATGCGTCCAAATCTGCAATGAATCGGGCGCGACAGAGCGGCCCAGGAAGCAATGACCTGTATTCTTGATGGCAAGTCGCACGTTATGCTTCCTGACAAAGCGAACTGCAGCTTGGATGTGCTTCGTCTTGCGAACGACGGCCGAGTAGAGGGAGATTCTCCCCTGTCCGCAGGGGACTGATTCAGGTGTATCAACATAGCATGTCTCGTTCCACTGGGGAAAGGACGCCCAATTAGCAATTTGCACGGCACCAAAATTTGCTGAGAGCCAGAGGGATTCGTTTGACATGCGTTTGGCAAGTTGACACGCGTGTAGGTCGTATGTTGGGTCATGGCAAACGGAGGCGAATGGCCGGACGGCGACGAGGTTGCCCTCGATAGAGGTGTTAAGCGCGTTCCATGCCGATGCGGGCGGCCAACAGGGTTCTGTCGGTCGGCACCGGCATTTCGGAGAGAGAGCGGTGGCTAACGTGCCAAACAAGAGGATTGCGATCAGAGGGATTGTCATTTTTTTTTACCGTGATCTTTTTCGTTGCCTATGTGCTCTCGAGACGGGATCAAGCATTCCATTGCACCTCTTTGTATTGAACGTCCCAGTGTGAGGCGGCCTCAATCACCCCGATGTCTTACTGTCAGAATCTGAGGAACGTGCCGAATGAATCTTAAGCCCGTATTTCGGGTTTGTAGCGAAGCCGCGGTTGACACAAGGATTCAGCTATAAAAGTGGGGCAATATGGCCCACTGGATGCAGCTAGTCTCCGTAGTTGCATTGGAGAGAGTGGAAGCACACAATCCGAGATACGACCGCACTGCGTGCTGGGGTTTGGGTTTATGGTAGTGTCTGAGTCAAGTCGTAGACCAATACTGGCTTAAAGTTCGAATGCTGAAAAGAAGTGCTTATTACGCCGCTGAGGTAATAGCTGACGAGGGAAGATTAAGTATATTTCTAGAAAAGAAGAAAGAAGGATTCAAATCAGCACATTTGCCTCTCAAGGAGATGATGAGTAGTCCCATATGTATATGAAGTAGTTCCATATCGATGGACTGCAGAAGGCTTTCGACGGGTGAACCGACGCAGTGTTTGGGGGAGCTTCCAGGGCTGAATCCGTACTGTATTCGAGAAAGCCCTCCATGGGCAATTTGACATTGTTACTTGAGAACGCCTTCAAGGGGCGAATCGACACCTGTGTCCAAGAGAACCCCGAATGGGTGCATTGATGCCGCGAGACGACTCTCCTTTCGAAGATTGACTGGAAGTGTTTAGTGATCATACCATTAACAAAGAGACAAGTTTAACCAAGGAAGTGGAGGGGCAGTTGCAAATATAGTCTATTTTGGATACAAAAAGATGCATCGGGTCAGATCAGTTGACAAAGGACGCCACACAACGAAATAGCTAAAGTGGGGACAAGATATCTTACCTTAGTTGACTATCCCTCTCTACCTACGTCCTGTCTTCTTCCCTTACTCGCATGGTGAGAATGGAAATGTACTCTAGCTTAGGGAGGCGTTCCAAAAAGTGTCGCATAGAAAGCTCAGCACCTCTCTGTAACGCAAGGATGAATAGGAGAAGGAGGGAGTACCCAGGAAGGGATTGACGTCGTTGCGGGCCGTCGTCTTGTCAGGATACTGGCGGACCATCTCGGCATACTCGCACATCTCATCTGCATCGGAATAATTGTACGTAAACCGACGCGCCTCTCTGTCGGGAAAGGTCTGGACGGGCCCTTTTAACTGGAGGCGGTAGTTATTCATCCAACTCCACCCCCAGGGGGCCATGAGTTGCGAAGAATGGTCGCATTCGGCGATCCGATCTTCTATGTCGGGAGGAAAGAATTGCTTCTGGCCGTCCTCGCATGCGCCATTAAACCACTTTTTACCAAGATGATCCCTAACTATGGAGCATGTTCCAGGGTATAGGAAGTGAATCCTTTCCAGCTCTGTTCCAAAAACCTGCACAAGCTGGAGGGTATAGACGGTAATAAGCAAATTCTCCCGCTCTAGGCGTGGGTGAAATGTGATGATAAGATCGCGAGGTCTGCCCCGGAAAAGGGGGTGTGATAGCTTCAAGAGGGAAAGATTCGAAGACCTAGCGGTATCTCCTAGGAGAAGAAAGCTCACTGCGAAGACCGGTGGGTTGGCGATGACATTGTTGAAGTGGGGCCTGGTGCTTGCGAGGGAAACGGAAGTGGCCCCGGCTTGCACCATCCAATCCAGCCGCGCACCTCTTATTTGCCCCTCCTTGCTCCTTCCCTTCCATGAACACACCGATTCCTTAAACCACCAACATCACCTCTCATGCTCTCAGCATATCTACCGACAAACCGAGAGTTTTCCAACATTCCAAGAAGACCAGAGAGCGAGCTTTCTACGATATGGCGCGTAAGTTTTCAACAGCTTCCGCACGATCCTTCCTGTCGCGGCCCTGCTGACAGCGTTTCTCTTTGCCAGCCCATATGAAGTTGGCCGGCAAGAGCCAGGCCCCCGCAGATGAATTCTTCAGGCAGGCGGACCGCCTTTTCAGATCAAACATCAAGATCCCGGTAGGTTCCCTTCGTAAATTATCAACTGTTCCATCCGACTCATATTTCCTGTGCAGCAGGAGAAGAACTTGGCCGAGCCGAAGAGCGATCTCTCGGGAAAGAAGCACCAAGCTACCAAGGACCACGAGGCCACCATCGAGCATGGAGTTGCCAAGCAGCACCAAGTTGCCATGCAGCATCAAGTCGCTAAGCAGTACCAAGTCGCCAAGAAGGAACACTGCGAAGTGGAGGACTATGTGATGGTTCTTCACGATGACGACGATGACGACTGGGTTGAGATTTGAGCTGGAAATTGGAAGAGCATGCCAACAACAAATGCTACCTGGTACCGTCTGGAGTGAACGGAAACAGCGATGACGGGGGCTCGGGGAGTTGACATGAACATGGAACTGTTTTTGGGGTTAAAGATTGACGCCCTGAGTTAAACCCAGTGATTTGGTATCTATAAATGAAGCGTGAATGCCTTGGCTCCATACATGCCCTTCGCAGATCATCATCATCATCAGATCTATCCGGCTCATTTTTTCTGGGTAGCAGAAGGACTAGGTCGAGCCGAAGAACGACGACACGGCTAAGAACAAGGTCGCCGGGAAGAAAGAGGAATAACCGGAGGACTATGTGATGGTTCTCTGCGACGACAGTGATAACGACTAGGTGCAGGCGTATTGAGGTTGAAGACCTAGAGCTCGCTAATGATGCGCGAGTTTGCCAGGTACTAAAGCAGTGGATGGGGCCAATAATAGGGAGGGCTCAGAGAGTCAATACGGAACTTCTTGGGTCCAAACACAGGTCTGAATCAAAACGAATGATTTGGTATCTATAGGTGAAGCGTGAATGCATTAGTGCTTTGTTACCACCAGCGCGATTCCGCGTATCTCGACCCTGCTAACAGGATGACTCCTCTTGGCCAGCCCTCGCTAACGCATGTTTTAGTTCGGGGTAAGCTTCAACAGCCGGCCGTTATTCCCATCCTCAATTACCCAGATGGCGCCGTCCTTATCCTCCCGAATACCGCGCATGCGCTTGCCCATCGAGACACGCTGCGCTTCCTTCGCCGTATCCCCTGTGATAGTCACACGCACAATTGACTGTGAGCTGAGCCCCGTAATAATCACGTTGCCCTTCCAGCTCGCAAACAGGCTTCCCTTATAGACGATCATGCCTCCCGGCGAGATAACCGGGACCCAGAAGGCCTTAGGCGGCTGGAACTCCGGGCGCGTGCTGTGCGCCGGGATGGTCCGGCCATCGTAATGGCGGCCCTGCGACACAAGCGGCCAGCCGTAGTTCTTGCCCGGCTCGATGAGGTTGAGCTCGTCGCCGCCCATGGGGCCCATCTCGACCTCCCAGAGGCGCCCCTGGGCGTCCCAGTCGATGCCGAGCGGGTTGCGGTGGCCCAGCGACCAGATCTGCGACTGGATGGCGCCCTGGCTGGCGAACGGGTTTCCTGCAAAGGCAGTGCCATTGTCGTACAGCTTGATCATCTTGCCGAGGTTGCCGGTCATGGACTGCGCGGGCGTCATCTGGTTGATTTCTCCAGACGAGATCCACAGCGCGCCGTCGGGGCCGAAGAGCAGGCGGCACGCAAACTGGAGTCCGCCTGAGGCCCGCTGCGAGTGCCGCCATATGACCTCGAGGCCGGAGAGCGAGCCGCCGCTAGCCGTCAGCGTCAGCTTAGCGCGCGCGACGGCACCACCTGCGCCGCCGGAGCCGCTCTCAGCGTAGCTGAGATAGATAAGGCTGTTTTGGGTGTAATTTGGGTGCAAAGCAACGTCATGGAGACCGCCCTGGCCGCCGTAGGCGACGGTTGGTACGCCGGTGATGGTAGTCTTGGACTTGGTGGCCGGGTCAACGAGGCGGAGGTTGCCGCGTCTCTCGGTCACGAGGATGCGGTTGTCGGGCAGGAAGGCGATCGCCCAGGGCTCGGCGTGGTCAGTGATGGCTGTCGACTTGAACGGCTGCTGGCGGGCGTCCAGTTCTTGCGATGGGCTGGCCAAAGCACCAGCCACCAACGCCAGGGCGTATGTGACGGAAAGTCCGAGATGCATCATTTTCAGGGCGGCCTTTGCTCCCCAGTGTATTCTTCCTAGACGATCGAGGATTGAGTGGCTCACATCGTGTAGATTCCCCCAAGGTAGGGTAGGGAGGTAGGTATATAAGAAAAGGGAGCACTCGAGCAACCTCTAGTGCAATATCAGGCTATTCCCGGCCTTAAATCAATAAGCGACCTCGGGGAGTGGGCCGGACAAGCGAGTCGGCCACTTTAACCAGCGAGTACCCTGTAATTCTCCACGATTCGGCACATGCACATGCATGTTTGGCAAAAGGTCCGGCGTGGCATTCCTACCCCAATTTGGCACGACCCTTTTCTCTGGTACGATGGCTGCCGACGCCAAGTCGTGGGCCAAGACCGGCCCCAGTGTCTTGTGCTGTATTTCTCTGGGCATCACTATGCAAGTTATCAAACTCGTCGTCATCTTCTTCTTCCTTGCCCCATGCGGGGGTTCTCGATCCGTCTCCGCTATCTTGGCATTTGGGATACATCCTTTCGATTTCGGCGCCCGGAGCATCCTCGATATGGCTTCGTATCGTTGTGACTTTAGACACGTGAGGCAGACAATGCAGATTTGGAGTTCGTGATTTCCGAAACTGCTGCGCTTTGTATTTTGTCTTCGTCGGCGGTCCTCGTCCGACTTCCGACACAAAGCACTGCAAAAGAAGATTCGCGTTGCAGGACACTACTCGTAGAATGGCGCTCCCACACAGCAGCAACAGCTCGCCGTTGTCGCTTTCTGGCAGCCAGCACAGCCGCCGAGGCTGCAGTTGGAACCATCTGTCTGCTCAATTGCCACGGCTCAAACTCGGACATCGAACGCTGCCCATTGCTCATAAGGATGTGATGTTTTTGGCTCAGGCGCAAAGGGACGATGCCCGTTTTCGTACCGGGGAAGTCTGGTAGAATTAACAAAAGCGCCTATGAGATCGCCTAGCTTGACGACCACCAGAATTCCTCAAAACGCACTCTGAAGCTGATAAATGGTAATTGTAGAGGAGCATAGGTTCGGCTTGCTTAGTAATACCTCATCCTCCGGACTCTGCTCCCAAGCGGTGGTCAAAGATCGAGATTGTTTGTTGGGGCCAACTACTACGCAAAAAGATATTTTTTTATTAAAAAAAAGACCTGGTATCCATAGGGGAAGCGTGAATACCTTAGTGACCTTTTAGTCATAGTATTGTCAAAGTGGGGCTGATTTGCTGGTTTATCTGATGTGAGTAGAATGAGAGCGATCCCCGGGCTCACTGGGTGTTGAAAAATGGTCTAGATGGTTACTTGATTCCTCTAGTCTGGAGATTAGCCGCGAGAGCTGCCACTACAGTGGCCAGCTACGCACAGACCATCTACCCTAACCCTAATTCTAGGGGCACTTAGCCCTAAGGAAGGCCCATTACTTAACACTGGGGGGGTTTCTTAAAGCTTCGTCCCCGAAGCAGACTTATTAAGAAAGCCTCAAGCAACCTTAATAGTCAGCTAAAGTCTAAGCTATCTCCTTATCGTTTATAAACCTTAAGTGCACCCAAATCCGATAGTAACCCAGACGCGTACCTTAAAGTACTGTCGACATCTCTAATATAAGCCCCGCTTACTCGCTTCTCGTAACTCTTAAAATATCTATACTTACTTTAAAATCATGCTTAAGACTTCCGCGTCTTTCTTTAACTCCTCTTATAATGCCTTATCATCTCCCTTACCAGTCGTGGGGTAATATAAGCGTATGTTAATCCATATTCCCATTTTTCATTCGTCCTCCTTATTATCATCACTTTTAAAAGAATAGTTTATTAAACTTAAAGGCTGTCTAACAGAGTTTACTCTCCTATTTAAGTTTAAGTTAATAATAAGCTTTATAAGGAGGTTATAATCCTTAATATCCGTGTAATAGTCTCAATTTATCACATTAGGCATTACTTAATTAAAGTAGGCTTTATATCACTTAACGTTATTAATGTAAAGTTTTCACATAACTTTAAGTTTTAATATATAGCGTATTAAGATACTTCTTATATTAACTATCTTAATAATCTTCTAAAGGTCGGTTTAGTTTAACTTAGTTTTAATCTTAACTTTTATTCGTAACTAGGTCTCCTATACCTAATCGTTAATAATAAATATATACTAATAAGTGTCTTATCCTAATATCTTATCTACTTAAAAGTAATAAGTTTTAAATATCTTTAAATATAGTTTACTTATAATATTAGTTTTTACTAATATCTTAAAAGAGATGTTTTTATTTTATTTTTAAGCGATTAACTTAATAATATCCTTATCTATCTAAACAGTAACGTTAGGAAGTTTAACGTAAGAGGGAGCAAATCTTAAGAAAATGTAGGATAAGGCAGTGCCTAATAATTATATATATTTAAAGTTAAGGTTTATAGAAAACTTTAAAATATTCTTATTCTACAGGGTAAGTTTTTCTTTAATAATATCTAAACTCTACCTAATTATTATAACTTATATTAATCTTACATTTCGTTTAGGTAATCTTATATTATTTAAGTGGGAGATAGGTTTAAAAGTTATTTAAGTTCTATAAACCGCTATTAACTGTTAAAGTAAGTCGTTTTTAAAATAACTCCTATTATCACAGTAGATAATCTTAAGCCAGTTAAAGAAGCATAACTACATTATTATTTAAGTTAAAGTAACTTAATATACGTTAATAGTAGGGATAAGTTAGAGAAGAGTAAAGTGGGAGAAATAATTAACGGCTAGTAAGATATATCTGCTCCCGTTTAATATTACAGGGTTAATAAGATTAATAAAATCTATACTAATAAAGGATATAGGTTTAAAAGCTGTGATATTTTAAGTTAGTAACTTTAGAATAGTCTAAGTTAAGCAGGCCTAGTATATAAGACAGGATTTACAAAACTTATTATAATTTATTATTTAAGTAAGTTATTAATATAATCTTTAAAGTTAACGTTAGGTAATTACTAATATAAAATACTTATACCTGTCGTAGGCTTATCTTAAGATTTTATCTTATTTCCTCAAGATAATACACTCTACTTATAATTCGTTAGCTTTTAAAAAGTGAAGGATATTATTTATTAAGTAATACTTAATACTTTACTTTTTAACTAAGTACTATCTATCTTAAGTTATATTAGTGATTTTAGCATCTTTTATAAGCAGTTATCTTAAGACAGGTTTATATTATTTTAACTTATTCTTATATAAGGTGATAATCTTTACTACTCTTACAGGGCTTATTTCACTAGTGTTAAAGAAAGCTATAATCATTTCTTTTAAAGGTGGTCCTTTATGCTGGAGTTTAGTAGAGTCTTCAGCTGCTAAAGGTTTTATATATATAGTTAAGATGTAAGGCCTGTCTTTTAAAGTGTAAATAAGATTATCCTAAAGCCTAGGGGAGAGTTTTAATAGCCTGTTAGTAATGTTAATAACTTTATCTGTATTAAACCGGTAATAAAACATTATATTAAATTTAATAATCCTGTTAATCTACCTTAACACCTTTAAATAAACAGCTTTTAAGTTTTATATAATTTAAATAATTAATAAGTAAATCGTGTAAATGTAAATCTATATTAATGATAATTAAGTAATTTATTAAGTCTCTGTTAAAGCTTTTATAATTATAAGTATCTTTTTCTTAAATATTAAATACCTCGTCTTTATATTATAAAGGGTAAATGATATAAATATGTTAATCTCTAATATCTTAAAATGTTTCTTCTTATTATACTTTATAGTAAAGTTATTATCCTGGACTTAAAAAAGAACGGCTCCTAATCCTGTTACACTTACGTTTATTATAATGTGGAAAGCTTTCTTATAACTAACTCTATAAATAACGTTCTTTTAAACTACTAGGTATATTCGCTAAATAATTACATTATATTTAAAAGTTTAAATTAGGATCTCTCTTTTTTTCCACTCTATTTTTACAGATTTCCTGCCAGTAAGTGTTATAATCCTTATAACCTTAAAGAAAACGTTTTTAAATATCTTTACCAGGTTAGTATAACTAGGGATATATTTCTGTAAAAATAATATAAGATATATTAACTTATATAGCTTAACTTAGGTTAAAGGCTTAAATTTAATTTATTCCTTAACTTACTTAATAAATTTCTTTCTATATTTCTACGTTATAATAATCTTACTATTTTTTAACTAAAATCCCACAGTTTTTAAAGATTTTATAAACAGTTTAATCTTATATTTTAAAATTGCTAGCGTCGCTTCGTTCGTCATTCCGCGACGGCCCTTCGCTACGCTACGGGGCGCTCCATTCCTCACTTTCGCTCCTGGCAATTTTAGCGTAGGGTATTAAGCTTATTTAAATAAGTGCAGCGAACAAAGCGACAGAAACCTGTCCGGAGGCCAATACATCTATTTAAAGAGATAAAGAAATAATTAAAAATAAATCCTACTTTTTAAAGACTTTATTTTATACACTTTACAGGCTTTCTTTTACAGAGTTTACAGGCTTTATTCTACAAAGTTTACAGGCTTTATTCTATAGGGTTTACAGGCTTTATTTTACAATTTACAATTTACAGTTTTTTTTTCACTTTCATAAATGCAATTCGAACTGGGAACCTCTTTAATTAATATTACGCTATTTACCACTATACTATTTCTATTTCTATCTGT
>Ga0247758_1002036_pt1 | contig 12441 bp, 13 predicted proteins | sample UWRJL156409C4_FD_180950 | JGI IMG/M metagenome (GOLD analysis project Ga0247758, IMG submission 180950) | Plant litter microbial communities from Arlington Agricultural Research Station in Wisconsin, United States - UWRJ-L156-409C-4 | ecosystem: Environmental > Terrestrial > Plant litter >...
TCCGGCCATCTCAGTTTTGCAGGGAGTTAGGGAATATTAAGGGACACGGTTTGGCAGCATGGTGGCAGCATGGTTTGGCAGGACGGTTTGGCAGCATGGTTTGGCGCACAATCTGGCAGCATGGTTTGGCAGCATGGTCTGGTAGCATGATCTGGTAGCATGGGTGGCGTATGGTCTGGTAGCATCTGGCAGCATGGTTAGCAGTCTGGCAGCAGTCTGGCAGCGTGAACAGAGCATGTTTACAGTCAGCAGCATGGGTGCGTATGGTCTGGGTCGGGCGAAGCCAGGACATTCATCATCGGCACCGGCTGGACCTGCGACGTGTAGCAACAGGTGCCATTGGCGGTGCGCTCTCGTGGTCCAATAACTGCCCGGACGAGGCGTATTTTCCTGCTGTTGATATCATCCCACTGAAGCTACTTCTCGAGCACCTCGGGAAGCAATGCCGGGTAACCATAGTGTCAGCCAAATCCAGCGGAAAGCTCTCATGGCCGAGGAGTGATTGTTCGAGGGTTGGACATCAAAAACGGTGTTTTTAGGGGACTCATGCCTTCATCATAGCCCCCATCTATCTTACGACTTTTACCACTGGAAAAACTTTGCGCCCATCCCGTCAAGGGCCTGATCTTCTCGCGGAAAATGGCCATTTTTCATGGCATTTCGCCAAAAGCGAGCACCCCAGCCTTGCCAAGACAGTGTTTTCCGTGACGCTTTCCCTGAAGCCAATGTACCGAGCTAATGCAAGCCGCGGCTAACTGCAATAAGCCAGAAACTGGATCGTGATGACCGAATGCTGCCGTTTTTTGGAGTTTTGGCGAACGCTCCAATCTCGCTTTTTGAGGGCCTCTTTTCGCGAAAATTGGCCAAAATTGGCGACAGGGCCCTGTTCCAGGCCTGTAAAAAGCAGCAAGAATGCGAGTGAGCGCGCGAGGACGTCGTGAAGCTAGCTGGTGATCTATTTTGTATAGAGATTTGCTCCTGAATAGGATGACCTTGTAACCGACAAGCCTTCCATAGCGACTTTGTTCATTCTGGCAGCTGGACTGGCCGCCCACACGCGCTCCTGGGGACCATCATTCAACAGCCAAACCTTTGAAATAAAGCAATACCAACGCAACAAAACCCTAGAAACTCGATCGATCTGGTGCCCAGAAAGGCCAAAAACGTAAGAATACGGAAATCTTAGTAATTCCAATCGATTTGGCCAGTTTTTACAGGTGCGCGTGGAGGGGCACGTAGAGGGGTAGCGTACCGCGGGGTATTACTGAGGGGCACAGCCAAACCTTTCAAATAAAGCAAATCCACGGCACAAAGGCCACCAGATTGATCTATCGAATGCAAAAAGGGCCAGAAATGCAAAGAAAGTCATGAATTTGAGTGAGTTTATTAGAATCTACGGGCCATAGAAAACCCTGACCCTCTCCAGGGACCTTTTTCCACTCTTGAACATCCCGAGCTTTGAGCGCCGGCCCTGCCCTCAAATAAACCACCGCTTTTACGGAGTTATTGCAAAGATATTCTGAGCAACTGAACAAGTCGTCAATTTCGAGCGTTCCTCTGTACCGCCGCTCAATATCCTCCATCGCGAGAGCAACGTCGTCGGCGCCAACGGCTCTAGGAGCTGCAACTATCCCCGCAGCCTCGATGAGGCCCTCCGCCAATCGCGATGCCTCGGTCTGCTTCCCTCTCCCTCTTTGCGCCTGGCGCGGAACGATTATTACTGACTCTGGATGAATAACAGTAGGCGCGCGGTGGTGATGGGCGTCAGGATCAGTATCGCGATTACGGCGTTGAGCGTCACTTAATGGCCTTGCCCTGGGCGCACTCACTGGGGACTGGTTTTCGCCAATTGGCTTCGTGGCGATAGTTCTGGTCGCCCCAGGATGGGGGGCCCAGATCCATCAACTCCCGCCACATTCTACGAAGACTGGAGAGAATGGCCACGAACACACCATCCAGCGTTGAACAACAAAGGCGGTAAGTCTCCTTGGGCTTGGCCTTCAGCTTGGCAATCTACTCTATTTACAGCTAGTTGGACTGACCAGGGCTCCATGCAGTACATCTTGGCGTAAGCGCAAGCCATTCCGCAGACACGTCAATCTCAACACCTACAGTGTCTACCGGCCTTGAGAGCACCACCGAACCCATTGCAATGACGGCAATAATATTTGGTGTTGACACTCGAGCCCGCGCTCGAATCAACGTCGAGGTTAACGAAGAAGCTTCTGAGGAAATGGGTGATGGAAGAGACGAGAGCAACAACAGACCCAACCCCAGCCCCGACAACGCCAATGGCAGCCATGCCCTGCTGCTCGTCACCCTTCAACAGCTGGGCATCGCCCTTTCAACGCCCTTGGCGGGCAAGGTTGCGGAGGCGTAGGACCACAAAAACAGCATGAAGCCCATGGACCGGTTCTTGTCCGAGGCACCAGCGGTCCGAAGTGGCAGCGTACGAGAGGCGGAGGAGGATGACGACTCACTATCGGTTGAGCTTGACAAGGGAACTGTTCATCCTGGTGTTGAATCCCACAGGGGGGTGAAATCATGAGCCCTCTTGCGGGCCGGGCTATGTTATATCTCGGAGTCTCCACCCCAAAGTAACCCAAAATCAACAAAAAGAAATCATCTCCGCTTGCAGTTTTCCGCCGTCCATGTCCGCCACGGCCTCACCCTTCATCAGCCCGTCCACAAAGCACCACTTGCCGATTTTCTCATGATGGATCCCCTTCTGTCTCACGACAACTGGTTTGTCGTACGCAAAAAAGGACCACAATCTCGTCGCCAACCTATGTTCCTTGCGGCACAGCACCCATCCTACTCGCCTCTGTCACGCACAGCCGGCTCGACACAGCTTGGGTCAGCAGCCAGCCCAGACCTGCAGCCGCTTGCTCCGTTGGCTGGAACTCGCTATATGCAAGGTCTTCGCCGACGCAGATCGCTGTCGGAACCGCACTGGACTCGAACCCAGACGTGAAATAGTTGCGTAGCGGCGCGTAGGAGACGCAGAGACCAGATTGTGGAATATAGCGCGTCCTCCTTTTCTCCGTAAATACCGAGCAGTTTCTGCCAAACGGCTCCATCTGGGGCCTTATCGTGCTCGTAGCCCCATGGGAGGTTGAGGATACAGCTAGGGTCCGAAGCGTCCATGTCGGTGTCGCGGTGGAGCGCGCGGGCGAGAGCTGATCGGGCGCGCGGATCTGGTGTGGCTTCGTTGGGCTCTTGAGCAAGAGAATCGGCTGCTGAAGGCTGGAGACCCCTAGCAGTACCGTGTTTGGCTGCCATCTTAGTAATGGAGACGGCAGTAATGGTCGATTGCGTCAAAGGGGTCGGGGGTGTTGCCCGCGTTGTTGATAGACACGTCCATCGGCATGGTGAGGGGTGTGATCGTGTCCGCAAACACACCTTCGCTATAAATGACATGGGGATCGCGCGAAAACGTCGGGCTTTGGTGCCGGTGTCCATCATCGGTAACGTCGGTCTTGTTATCGTCGCCGTTGCGGACATCACTGCTATGGCGGTTGGTCTCGCCTACGTAGTTGGGTTGTATCTCTGTCCGGATATTCTCGGGGAGAAGAGCCAAGGTTCCCATACACCTTTGTCCCTAGAGTCTGCGGCCTCGGACAACCAGGCATTTTGTATGATGTCAAGAATGGCCCGGTCAGGCTTTACCTCAACATTTTGAAATATCCGGAGATCCAACTTTACCTGGCCAGAGGCCAGAACCATTCTGGCGAAAGCTCCAGAACCGACTAGAACAGCAGATTGGTAATATTGGCCACGCAACGCGCAAGCGTTGCCGCCACCTATAACTGTATAAAAAGGAGTATTCTGGCAAAGCCAGAGTACGGAACAAACAATTCAATCAAGCAGTTGCAACCCCTATCAATTCCAGAGTGTAGTGTTTCTGACAAGTGTTGCTCTCGGAGAAATCCCTGGACATATAATGGTCAGCCCCTACTACAGGCTCGAATTGGTCGCCCCGAATTTCAAGGAAAAGGAAAGGAACATACAAAAACTCCCCAACCGAGTCATTTCTCCATGAGTCAGCCTTGAAGCTGACATTCCCGCCGTTCAGTTCTGGATTCTACGTAATAAGCCATATAATATACATAAGTAATAGAACTTATTATATTACTTATTAACTAGTTATTATCTACATAATTATTATTGTTAGACTTTAAACAGTAATATCTTTCGTATTATAAGCTTTATAGTAAAAAAGATTCTAGTTCTGAATTCTAGGTAAAAACATATATATTACACCACCTTCTTTGGTTAGATTTAGCCTTGTTCAATTTTTTCAAACGCTAATAACTCCTGAACCGTAACACTAACCCCGAATCTGACTTCAGATTTGGAATCCTGGTCACGTGACGGATCTGAAAACATATCATATCACGTGATTTGGAGCCCGAGCAGGACCACTTTTGATAATGAACTGACTAGTCTTAAGTTAAGTTGAATTTTCTTCTTAGTTTTGACTGAATTTCCTATAGTAATTTTTTTTGTACCACCCTTAAAACAAATTGTCCTCCGGACAGGACAATAACTATAAGGGACTCCTAGTTCCTCACGCTAATATTTAATTATTCATTTATATCTTAATATTTAGACTTACCATTATGTATTATAGTGATAACGACCTCTAGTGATATTAAACGCCGGTCTGGAGTGTTAATTTAATAAGCCGTCTTTAGAACGCCCACCTAGCCTTTAGCGTCCTGCTATACGTTCTGTCTTAACCTATACCAGTCCTCTTAAGGCCTGTGTCAGGTATAAGTTGTAATATAATTTAATCTAGCAGTTACAACTTATAGCTTTTAAGTATACAGTGTTTTTAACAGCATATAAGCACTCCAGTGCTTACATTAATAGATATTTTAGTTTAGCTAGTTCAGTGATTCCTACTCTTAAGTTATATTATTAAAGCATAGCCTTTAGAACTACTGTAGTAGCCTTTGGCTACAGGCTACATAATGTAGCTATAAGGTACGCTCTGTACCTTATAGTGAACTATTTAGAAGGTTTAGAGCTAAGAGGCTATAAGTGGCTGGAAAATGAGGCTCTAGGGACCCTTTAAGAACGACTGGAATCCAGAGGATTCCAGAGGTTAGGTTTGCAAAGCGTGGAATCCTTTTAAACCCCCTAGAACACTAACAGGTCCATAGGCTCCATAAGGCCCTTATAATATTATTACTTCTTTATATTGGTAGTAAAAGGCTTTAGAAGAAGTTTAGAACCTCCTAAATTTCCAGCCCGTTGTATAACCTTTTTATTTATACATTCTCGTACTCCTCTAGCCCTTAGAGCCGTGGGGCCTCCGGCTTCCCGTTTTGTCAGAAAGAAGGGGGTTCTGGCCAGGAGCCAGAACACCCTCAAACGGAGCGGCTGCATGGAGCTGAGTGGAGCGGCTGCACAGAGCTAAATAGAGCTCTACGCAGCTGAACGGAGCTAAACGAAGCTAAACGGAGCTAAACGGAGCTAAACTAGTACTTCAGCTAGGCACAACGTACGGCTAAAATAGAAGGCCTCTAGCAAAGCCAGAGGGCGAGAGAACAAGCAATACAATCACGCAGTTGCAACCCCTTCAATTCCACAGAATCCAGAGTGCAGTGCTTCTGACATGTTTTCCATCTCCGACAGGATCAGTCCCTAATGGAAAAGCGATCTCACTGCTCGCCTGTATCTGGCGATTCGCTAGCTGCAGGTTCACTAGCCCGTCGGTACGCTATGCTCCGTGAGCTATCGCGACAGCTTACCACTATTTGTCGACCATCAACGCTACCGTCATCATGTGGGGCGACAGCGCAAATCCACACAGCAGCTTAGCAGCTTGTATTGTGCGCATTCATTGAGCGGTGTATGACGTCACTGGAGCGCTTGTAACGTGGCAGGTACCCAATCACAGCGATATAAAATTGCAGTGGTCTGCCCAGAACATGGCATGCGAGACTGCAGCTAGGCATCTGAGAAGCAGACTGCAGTGCTAAGGAACCGTGATCACGACTGAAGCCAGCCAGTCAAGCGCAAGGCTTGACGCTGAAGGCAATAAGCGTCGGCAGGCGCATCTGAAGAGTGTTATTGGTGGACGAAGCATGCGAAAAAAAACATGGGCGCACATGGGCGCCGCTAGTGTGCACATCATGTGAAAGCACGCACACAAAGTTCCAAAGTCAAACAGCCCCACTTCACATCATGTGACAGCATACATCTTGCTGACTTAACCCTAATCTTATCCTTATCTGACCTGAACAGCCCTGACTTGAAATTATACAGTGCGAACCAACGTATGAAAACCTGCATCTTCACCTTCGCACTGTTAGGGTGTAACACAAACTCTCCAACCACATCAAACTTTCCCAGATATTTTCCGGTTCTCACGACCGGCTGAAGCTCGCTAGACGTACCGGGCCAGAGCCACCACCGGTAGCGTTTGGAGCCCGGCTCTGCTTCACGAAGACTGAAATACGCTCGCCAACCGAGAAATCACATTGTATGATCCGGCGGCAGGCGCGGCTAGGCAGAGATTGGGCAATGAGTTGTGGGCGGAAGACCCTGTGCCGCGTCAACACATCATAACGGTAGCACCCCAGGAGAGTAGGACGGGGGCGATTGCGCATATACTGACAATACTTATTGGTGTTCTACCGACATGCTGCGAAGCTGTCATTTCTGATCTGCTCTCTGGTACGTCGAGCGCATGTAGTATTCGCTCTTTGGCAGCACCGCTGTAAGCGGGGTAGATAGCGCGTGGTCGAATGGCGGCGGACGTTTGACTGGGTGCAGACTCACGCCCACAGGACAATATGGCGCGGTTTTAGAGCGGAGTGAGGAGCTTGAGACGGGAGGCTGCATGTAGACTGCCTCGGTCGAGGTGTGGCGGAGGGCGCCCCCCTGCCAAGTGGGCCGATCACCCTCCCCGGGGCGAGAGGCATCGTCGCTGTCGTTGCCGCTACCAGTGGCAGGCCGCCCCGCGGTAACAGATGTAGAGTTCCACGGACAGGCTGGCGCCGCGGACGAGGATCGGTGTGGAGTTTCCGGCGGTGGTGATGATGACATCAACACCTTGTCTCTCGACGGCGCACCGCCTTTGGGTAGTGCGTGCCATTATTCCTCGTCAGTTCAAAGGGCCGGAACTCCGATAGAATAAGGCTTCCGGGATATTTAAAACAAACATGGATTAACGGGCCAGTGTGTGTAATGCCAGATAAGTTGACGAACTCCGAGATAGGCAGCACACGAGTACAGCGATTGCACTTGCGAGTCTGCTGCGGCGCGCCCCCTCCGGTCGGGTTGCCTGGGCCGGATGGGTTGCCTGGGTCGCCCGCAGCGGCGGTAGATGCTGCAAACATCGCGGGATCCATCAGGGATGGAGGGAGGGTGTTCGACTTCGTTTTCTGCAGACGCGGCAATCAGCAATTGAGGTTGTAGGTTGGTTGCAATTGAGAAAGCGGTGGATGGGGGGGAGAAGTGAAATCTGCGCTGGGGAGTCTGGGCATTTGAAGAAATGCAGACCGGCCGACCGACGTCGCCCGCCCCACTTCAGTAAACAATGGAAAGGGGGGGACTCACAAAGCGATTTCCTAACACAAAGCATCAGCAATTGCTGCGAATGGAATGGAAATGAAGGCAACGTACTGCGAAACCCTCTTTTTTGGGGGGGGGGTTGTTCTTTGCTGACAATTGACTGCAGGGCGCCGCGGCGGTGGTGATGCTGGCTGGGGTTCGCCTTTGTCCGGCCGGCGACAATGATCGCGATGCCCTCTTCAATCGAACTCCCACTCCCACGCCCCCCAACTGCCTGGAAGCATTCGGCCGCAGCCGGTGCACCAGGACGCTTCGAGAATTACAGGATCTTTAAGGTCTGACTGTTCATTTGCGGTTGCGCGATTGAAGAGGGGATTCGGATTGGTCGCAAGGAGCAGAGAAGAGGCCTCGAACAAAGAAAAGGTGGTGTTTGAGGAAGAAGAAGCCGGTGGATTGACGGCTTGGCCGAGAAAGAACTGGCGCAGCGTGGACTCTACATCATTGGGCTCACCGGGCATTGGGAGCAGTTGCGACAATGGCTTCCTTCTATTCTTTCGGCGCGGCACAGGCTCTACGTTACCACAACGCCATCACAACGCCTCAGAGGCTTCACAACACCACTGGCGGCACTGCGAATAGCCTCATTCCTCTGTATTCGTGGCTCAACACCGCCAAGATTGTCAAGATGCTGTGGCGACCAATTGCTCTAGGGCCATCCGAGGCCTGAGAACTCTCGAGTGCACCCAGTGAGTTGCACTTTGGTTATTTGGCACTGAACCCCCTGCACCGGCCGCCGGGCGCTGGATTCTCCGGTTCGGGCCCCCAAGCTTCACCCCCTACTATTCTTGCAGGCACGCCCAGCAGCAATGCCGCAATGCCGAGTTCTTCCACACTGCTGGTTGAGGCTATCGCCAACTACTGCAAGTGCTGAATGCAGTGTCCCTAGCAAACAACACTAAAGTCAGCCGTACTATTACCCTCCTCGTTAGAAAATTGACTGCGTTTGCCGCTGTTTTGTGCGATTTTACTTGCGTTGACCGCTTTCGATTTGACTACGTTATCTGCGCGCGCAATTGATTTCTACGCGGATTCAGCGTTTTCGCGCGCCCTCCACAGTTCTGGCGATGACTACAATTTTCGGAACCCTCGGCATTCGGAGGGGCACTGCGGCCTGGGCTCTGGCCCCCAGTTTTCGCTGAGCCACAGGCGAGGCTGCTGGGCGTGCCTGCAAGAATAGTAGGGGGTAGCTGGCTCCCAGGCCCCCATAAGGGGGCCATGCGGTACTTCCACTATTTAAATACAGGCGGAAACGCTGCGTACGCGTGGCGAGTACGCCGGTCCTACGCGCAGTGGCCGTACAAAACCGCCAGTCCTGAACAGGCCTAGACCTTGGTCTCCATTGTTGGTACTCCTTATAGGTAAACAGAAGAAAGGCTCCCCTGCGCCCGCAATCGTTGCTGCTGCCTCTCGGCCGCCGTGGAGCGGCTGCGGGCCGCTGTCACTCCGTATCCGCACCTCGCTACAGGTCCAGATCCATTATTTGATTGCGTACTGGCTGCGAGAGGGCCGCGAACATGTCAGTGATGTTCCTAGAGCCAGTATCGCCAATTGGCGCGGAGGATGGGGGGCGCCCCCGTGGCCGTATTGCGGGGGCCATCCTCGCCGCTGCCGTTGTAGTGTGTTTTCTCTTCGGTTCGGGGGCGCCCTGCGGGAGGTCTGCGGTCGCCCCTTGGTGTTGTTGTTCCGTTCGCTTCGAATAGTCTGGGGATACAAAGTAACGGGGACGTTCAGCCCACGCATCTTTCGCTCTAGCAATCCATTTCACCCTCTCAGGGCACGATCTTGACCAGGCCGGGTGTTTGCCCATACAGTTCACGCAACTCGCGCGCTGCGTGGGCGCACCGCCATCGCCTTCCGCGATGGCCTGCCTTCCCATCATCCTCCTTAACCTGGCAGTCCCCCTCCCTATGGGGGCAGCCGCAATAGCCGCAGCGGGCCGTACGCGTAGTGCACATCTTTGCTACGTGGCCGAAGCCGTAACAACGAAAGAACTGCCGTAACGACGCTCCATCAGCAAACGGTTCGCAGGGATACCAGGTACTGTCAACCACCACACCGCTCGTACACAACGCGTTCGCTGCGTCCACACCGTTAACCGCCACATATAGTGGAGTTCTTGTCTTCCGCTACGCGGTCTTAGGTACCACAACCCTGACCACATCGACGTTGTTTTCACTCTGGATCTTCGTCTTCAGGTACTCCAAGACGTTTCCGCCCCGGACGCGCTCCGACTGCAGCCCGTGGGCCACAACCGTGTACGCCTTCCTCGCAACCGTTGCTTCTACTGTGAGTGTGAGTCTCTGCGGCGACTCTCGCTTCCTCGGTGTCGAACATAATCTTCCAGTCGCCACTGGGGAGGTGCCTGGCGGCCCGCGCGCGGCCCGCAGCCCTCACCCAGAACGCGGTTAACGATGTCAACCACCTCCGCATTCGTCCTCTTGTCTTCGTCCTTCTTCTTCCCTGTATGGACTGTCACCTCCTTCGTGTACGCTCTCGGTACGTACTTGGCCCGCGTACGGTCCGCCGTCGCCGGCTGCCGGCCCGCCACTGACGCTCCTGCCACCTGTGCCCAGGTCGGGGGAGCTGAGGGGGCGGCGTCAGCGCACACCGCAGGCGCTACGTTCAGTCGGTTCTCAATACGCTCAAGTCTCTTAAGGACTGCTTACAACGGTTCGGGGTCGGCCACTGCAGTGGCCGTCGGCTTCGGGGATTGCTTCGTTTGAAGGAGTTGGTAGGCCGTCGCAACTTGGCCCATCAGAGCCGAGATGACCTCGAAAGCCTCCGATTGCGCCTCGATTCCGCCTAGAAAACGGGCTGCGTGTTCCATCACAAAGGGGCCCACGCTCTCCCATTGTTCCTGCGTGAGGTGCTCGTCGGTATGGTCGTCGTCGTCGATTTCGCCGGAATCGACAGGTCGCGCACCGCTCTCGCCGTCCTGATTGGCTAATGCTAATTGCGGGCGGTGAGACGATTCTGCCATATCCACATCTTCCTCGCGAATTTCGCCGAGGACGATGGGGTTGGAAGAAGCCCCAGACTCACCAGGCCTCGCAACGGCCGCGCCTCGCGCGCGCTTCTTTCGCTTCCCCATGGGGAGCGAGAAAAAGGAGTTATCTCTCAGATTCCGTTGGATTCAGTCGTTTTGACGGCCTGCTCGAGCAGATGCGTGCCGGCAGGTTTCACCGAGAGTTTTTCCAGTAAGTTGAAACTCAGCGCCTTCGCGTACCTTCCCTTTGTTTCACACGGTTCAGATATGTCAGGGCGCTTCGCTTCAAATGAGCAGTCATCGGGGCATTTTTAGGCTCCGCGCGAAAAGGGGTTGAAAATCCGGGAGGCCCCACATAGCATGGTCCCTACCCCTGAACTGCCCAAACAAACTCTCACAACAACGCCCCCTTTAACCTTCCAACTGTCCCAACATTCCCAACATCACCGCAAGCATGAACAGTCCTCCTCCTTTCGACCATCATGAAGAAGGCATCATCTAGCTGTTCGAAAGGACAAACATTGTTTCATTTTGCTTTGAGCGCCACAAAATGGCCAAATGTCAAAAGCGCAATGTAGATAGACCTCGAGGAGACTTCTCGAATGATTCTGGATGCACCATGAAACAAGGTTTCAACATACGGGCGCCTCCGGGCCGATGCAAGGACTCGAGCCCCGGTGTACAAGGTTTTGTTGGCCCCCCTACGACACACAATGACCACTGCCCCAACCTTGACATAGTTTGAGGTGAGCCGATATGCCTCGGCCCTTGGCTTGTCGGCGCTCCGGCGGCTCAGAACATGGCCTGGGAAAAAGAAATATAAAAGAGTGGCAAAAGGAGGGGATCCTACCCTCGCGGCTCATCTTTGGTCTTTTTTCCTTTCATTGCCGGAGCTCAGAAGGGATCATTATTGTCTAATCATTGCCTTGAACTCGGACCATGGAATTCTGATTTATGTATACCCAGCTTGTCCCATCCTCCTTCCGAACCCATTCGGGGGCGGGGGAGGGCGGATGAGCTTTCCCTCTGGACTGGTGAGTGGTGGTACTGGTTGGCTCTTCCTTCGGCGGTGTTGCCCGTGCGTCATGCCGGATCGGGGGCCAACAAGCGCGGAACAGAGTGCTGACTTTTCGTTTTCCAGGGTCAAGAAAAACCAGAGGGACTTGGGGTATGTGAGGATCTGTGGGAACGTGGAATACCTGGGGAATTTCGAAAACATGAGGATAATGCGACACGGAGGGTATGATGAAAGCAATTACTCGCAAAGACCGGAATACATGTCACCGGCGGCTTGTTCTGCTGGTGGCCGCTGACGGTCAGCTGTCTGCTCTGAGCCTCTTTCTGGATTGCATTTTGCGAACTGCCAAAGTTGGCAGCCCTAATCAAAAATGTACTCTTCATGATTAAGTTTGCAGAGATTTTAAGTTATACTTTTCGCCGCGTCCCCACCCCCTTTCCCCCTTTTTTTCCCCGGACACCAGCCCATGCTATATACCCAGATAGGCAAATATCCCTTCTGAATTGCTGATCCAATCTGCTGTCTCATAGCCTCGAAGCGTGTTTTCCATCAGGCGGCCTAGGTGCCTACCTACGCCGCACGCAAACTAGCTTAGTAGTCTTGTTTGGTAGGTAGCTTTGTTGACTGCTTCTTCTAGCAACGCCTCGGCGTTGGCTTCCTCAGCCACTAACTGACCGGCTCGAATCGTGGCGACCAATTTCGATTTCTCAGGGCTGTGGCCTCTAATAGACGCAATAGATAAAGGGCTGCGTATTATAAAAGCATACTCCGTATGTAGAATACCACGGTGCCGTGAAAAGGGGTGGGTGTACCGATCTAATCCCTCCCACAGTCCGCATCGCTCCTTTTT
>Ga0247758_1002037_pt1 | contig 12423 bp, 8 predicted proteins | sample UWRJL156409C4_FD_180950 | JGI IMG/M metagenome (GOLD analysis project Ga0247758, IMG submission 180950) | Plant litter microbial communities from Arlington Agricultural Research Station in Wisconsin, United States - UWRJ-L156-409C-4 | ecosystem: Environmental > Terrestrial > Plant litter >...
ATGCACTCCGTGCACTGGCCACCCTCACGGCTATAATAACACGGCTTCCACTCTTGAAGATAGAAATAATTAATCACCTTCAACACACACTGCTTTCCAATGCCTTGACCCCTTTTGCTTTTCAACATTAACTAACTCCAGACTAAGTTTAGAGAACTAAACACCTTAAAGTAGGCTAAGCAGCACCTTATAACCTTAAAACAGACGTCCTCAGTCCTTAAGTTCTCCATACGCTTTAAGTTAAAAGCGGCAAAAACCAAACTCAGCTAAAAGCTCTAATAATACTATTTTAAAACAGTCTAAAGGAACACGTCACTAAAGACCTTTATTAAAAGGATTAACTAGACCACCTTCAGGAGTTAGTTAAGATAGCCATTAAGGCTGATAACTAGTACTATAATTACTATCACCAGAAGAACTTTTAAAAGAAACAGGCCCCCCAGTTAAGTAAACCTAAAAAGGGGAACTAATCGACCGTAACAGGTCACCACCCCAGGCCAATAGACATTAGCATAGTAAACTATTAGAGTTAACTTAACTGTAATAAACCTTAACGATAACAGTAATAAAAGCAATCTAAAGACCTATCTTAAATCCAGTATTTTAACTATAGTAAAAAAGGCTATATAATATAACAGTACCCGTTATTAAAATAAGTTAGTTAAAAACCCGTCCTAGAATAAGGAAAACACATTAAGTTTAACTCTAAAGATATCTATATCAGGATAACAGGTAACGAAAAGGATTACACCTAGATAGATAAGTGTAACTTAGGAGATAAAGAGGAAGAAGAGGAAGGACCTTAAAATATAATATACCCAGTCCTTAAAAATGTCCCAGAAAAGCTAGCCATAAAGGTGCAGGTCGTAAAAGACCAACTCTAAAGTGGATACTTAAAATTACTAAAGGTGTAAGTTATAAAAGACTAACTTTAGGAAGAGATATTCCAGTTAGCTATAACAGGCCTTAAAAACCTTACCTTATAAGCTTAAAAATTAAGGAAATCTAGAAAGGACCTTAACTTAAACCTTACTAAAATAGTAAAGGGAGTTAAGGAACTAGCTCTCTAAACCACCTAAATAGTAAAATAAGCCCTAAAAAGTGAAAAAGAACAGGCTGAAAAAATCAAGTTAGAAAAACGGAAGTTCTTCTTAACTATACTTCTTAAAACTCTTAAACACTTTAAACACGTTAAGTAAATTAACACCCTCACCTCCCTAAAAGAAGGATAGCTTAGATAGCTACCCTGCACTAAAGCTAATGTGCCTCGGACCAGTACCTTAAGGGTCCCCTAAGAAAGTATAAAGTAAGCACACTAATAGAGGGTCCAGAAGCTAAAGGAAAAACACTAAGAGCTAGTAAATAAAATAAAGGATCTGTAAGTTAAAGGCCTTACTATAACATCTAAGGACAGAGTAGTAGAAATTAAGTTATAACTCCATAACAAGGTCCACTTCACTAATTAACTTAAACACTAACTTATTAAAAAAGGCCATTTCGTAAAAAAATAAGTTAAGTTACTATTACCTAAGTTTTAAGAAAAGGTTTAGGAGAAGTGACAGACCTAAAGATAAATAAGTAAAGAAAGGGAATAAAGCACTACTTTACCCACTCTATACTCTACAACTACAACACCTACAGTTAATATTAACAACCTTAATTATAAAGATATACTATAAATTAATTATATATATAACAATTACACTTTTAACCAGTATAATAAGCTTAAGGCTCTTTATAACCACTTCCTAAATGTATAAAAACAGAATTACACCGTTATAAGAGTGGAGTTAAAACTAGCCCATTACTAAGTCTCCTACTCCCTATCTGTAATGCGACGACGAATTGTAGTAGAATTTATTGAAAATCGCACTAAAAAAAAAGTATCCACTTTTTTAACAGGGGGTAGGATTCATTAAAGAGGCAAGGGGTAGAATTCATTGACCTTCTTAAGCTCCAAATTTGATGCAAATGGTACGAGTGAAATGCTTAGATTAAGGCGATTTTAAAAATAACGTTAGTTTCAAGAGAAACCGTCGTGGTAAGTGGCAAAATGGCATTAAAGTTTGGTGGTCAAAAACTGATAGGGTGCTGGGGTTATATGTCTGAGCCAATGGTAGTAAGCTTGTTATCGCTGCACCCGCTTCTTATCGTTATTATCACTGCACCCGCTTCTTATCATTATTATCGCTGCACCTGCTTCTTATCGCTATTATCGCTTCACTAGCCTATTATCGCTTCACTAGCTTATTATCGCTTTGCTGGCCCGTTATTGCTTCGCTGGCCCGTTGTCATCACACCGTTAGCTAGCTACGAAAAGGGGTAAAAAAGCAATTATACATTAGTTAAAGTCTGATATGTTGGTAAGTCTGACGTGTTAGTAAGTCTGATATGAAACTATTCTAACTTCACCACTGTGGGCAAAATGGAGCTATTTATTCACTTGCCTGACTACCTGTTTGTTATGTGTAAAGGGTGTTAATTTACATATATAGCTAACGAAGCAATAATGTACTTATAAATATACTACAGCTATATCACACTTAGTGCACGGAAAGTTATTATTACGTTAATTTAAGTAATATTAGGGATTGTGTAAAATTAAGCCGAATTACGTAATTTCGAATATCTAGTAGTAATTACTTTATTAATACCATTTATTTTAGCACTAGAAATAGACGGTATACGATGTAACCAGTGTGGGTTTATTATTCAAATTATATAAAGAATCTAAGCACATTATTGTAAGTATTATGGATGGAAAAACGACTGGTAAAAGGGTGGTAATGTGGCTAAGAAGGCCAGGTAAGAGCGACAGGTTCCGTGGACTACAGGAGTGTTATGCTAGCGTTTTTTTTAGTCACGTGCAGCCAGTAGGTGGTTTGAAGTGGGCCAGGGTAGTGGAGCCGTGCCGGCTGTAGAGGGTGGAGTGGTGCCGGTAGTGGAGGGTAAAGTGGTGCTAGCAGTGGAGGGTGGAGTGGTGCCGGCAGTAGAGGGTAAAGTGGTGCCAGTAATGGAGGGTGGAATGGTGCTAGTAACAGAGGGTGCAGTGGAATCAGAGGAGCAACGGCTTATATAAATCCACTAAATACAGGCTAATCGATTTAAGGCTAAGTAACATCAGCTTATTACGGCTAGGGATGAAAAAACGGAGTTAAACCTATAACTACAGCGTGTTAGCTAGGTTAGGTATTTACAGGGGCTGGAAAAAGAAGCATTACAGTTACTGATTAAGCCGATTAGAGAGGATAAGCTTCCACTATAGCTTATATGGAAGAGTCTAGACAGGGTGATAGATAAGGCATGTAATGTAGTAACACTAGGCTGTGTGGGGTTAGCTATGTTATACGAGATAAACTGTAAGGATTTGTTTATTAAGCCGTATAAGCCATTTAACAGTATAGTAGAGAAGAGTACGTAGGCTAAGTATAAAGATGTGTTCTGACGGCTGCTTTGCTTTTTCACACGGGTGGAGGACCAGGAGGAGCTGGAATTACCGTACCGGCTTACAGCTACGTAAAGTGATTTATTTAACACGTTAAAGGAGGAAGCGAAGCACTGGGCAAGCCAACACACGACAAGTCAGGCCATAGAAAGCCAGGCTACGGAAAGCCAGGCTACAGTAAGCTAACATACAATAAGCCAGGCCACGGCAAGTTAACGCACTGTAAGTTAACACACTGTAAGCTAACGCACGGCTTATATAATAAGTGGAGGGGCTAGGTAACTGCACGAGGCTAGGGTTAATCAGCTATGCTTAGACATAATAGTGGCAATGTTTAACCACCAGTATAAACACATACAGTATAAGTGTAGCATTTTAAGTGGGCTAGCAGTGATAGGGTTACGTAAAGATGGTGGCTGGGAGTCCCTAGAGAATTACACCCCTATTTACTCGGCTGTTATTAAGGTTATGTGTGTATTAGTAGTATACCAGTCTATTTTAAAGCGAGAGGATGAGATTTAGGAGCTTTAGAAGACTATAGATACTAAAGACGCAGCAGAGGAAACTATTAGGCTATATTAAACCATTTACAGAAAAGTACGATGGTTTATAGTTATAGCTTCAAAAAAGACTAACCTAGGGCCCATTAACTGGATTTTCGACACGCGATCGTACAGGCTACGGATTCGGTATATAATAACAGCCAGCTTAGCAGTCGACTGGCTAAACGACTAGTTATCGTACTAGCAGATTCGGCTTACAGTTAACAGGTTAAGTGATATGCTCCACGTAGTAGTTAGAGAGGTAAGGGTGGTATTAAACTAGTTATTAATAGTAGGGGGTGATGGTGATCTTACATTGGTTCTAGCTATTAACTGGGATAAAATGGAAGATGACTATAACGAGGACTAGGTTAGGTATTCGTTTCTACGTGATAACTATAACGTGTGGCTAGTAGAGGGTGAAGGCTGGGTTGTGAAGCAGTTATTACAACAGCAAGGTAAGCGAGCCGAGTGGCTATAGCTAATTAGCAGTAGTGGTAGTGGTAATAGTAGTGGTAATGGTAGTAGTAATAATAGCAGTGGTAATGGTAATAGTGGTGGCAGCAATAGTGATAGTAGTAATGGTGGGCTAGGAGGGTGCCTGTATAAGGCTATAGCAGTTCGATCGTACAAACAGCTAGTGGAACAGTTCCGAAAAGGTGTGCTAATGATAATGCATATACTTAGGGGCATGCCAGGGCGATCAACAGAGCTATTAGGGATTCAACATAGTAATACGTTAAATAGTAGGGTTCGGAATATTATAATCGACCGTGGTATGGTGTGTTTTATCACATTTTACCACAAGAACTACCGCAGTAGCGAGCAAGTGAAGGTTATTCACCGCTATCTCCCCCAGGAGGTAAGTGAACTGCTAGTGTGGTATTTGTAGCTAGTGCTACCATTCTGGCAACAGGTGTAAGGAATGGTAAAAGAAGGAGACAAGCCAAGCGCGTTTCTCTAGGCTAAGGAGGTTATTTTACAGCCAGAAGTGGAAGCTGAAAATCACTACGATTTTAAAAGGTATATCTACCCCACAACTAACAGCCAGGCTTACTAATAGGTAATAATAGTGATAAAGAGAGTTAGGATAAGGATGAGGATAATGATAAGGATAAGGATGAGGATAAGGATGGTATACAGCCCTAAAAGCGTATATAGTCTGCAGACAAGATGCGGCAAGTGTTATTACAGTACAGCAAGCGGCTGTTAGGCGTGCGAATTAGAATTAATACATAAAGGCACATCACTATTACTATTTCTAATCGCTATTTAAACGAAACGTTTAGAAAAGATAATAACGAAGGTAATAAAGAGGATGACGAAGCCTTAGATAACGTATGGGATTTACAAACTAGCCACAGCACACACGTAGCTAGGATAGTGTACACACAAGAGTTACAGCAAGGAACAATAAGTACAGCTGCACGACAAGACCGTTTCCGGGAGGTCAGCCGGCAATAGCACCGATTTCTAAGGCTTAAGGCTCTAGATCAGGCCGGCAAAGTATAACAGAAGCGGAAACGAGAGGTATTTGACAGAGTATAAGAAGAAGCCTGATTCTAACGATTCAAACGACTACAGGTTATAGATTTAGAAAGCCAGTTACAGGTTATATTAGGCAATAAGGCACAATTCCGAGGCATATAACAAAGAGTCATCTAAGCCATCGTTTAAGGTGATAATCCCATTATCCAGATAACAGGGACAGGAGGTGGAAAAAGCTTATCATTTATACTACCAGCATTCTGTTTACCAGAGGGTGTGACTATTATGGTAGTACCGTTAGTAACACTATAAGAGGATTTACATCAACGGTGTAAAAGGAGTAGTATTAACACGCATATATAGAATAGATAGGGCAGTAATTAGGCTGTATCCATTATATTCGTTACACCAGAGTCAGTAATAATAAAGGCTTTTTAAGGCTTTATTAATAGGCTATACAGATATAGGCAGTTAGATAGAGTAGTAGTTAATAAGTGTCACATAGTGTTAGATAGCGATAGGCTATTCCAGCCACAGATAGCATTAGTAGGTAGGGTTATATAAGGGTTTAATGTACAAATGGTATTTCTGACAGCCACACTAGCCCCAGGGGATATAGGGAGGTTTTACCACATAATAGGGCTAGAGGGGCAGCATATTCGACTGTTTCGTGAGCGAATAATAAGGCGGAATATTTAATATCGAGTGTGGAAAGCAGTAGGGGGCCAGAAAGAGGAGGAAAAGGCTATTTACAAGGCTGTTCGCAAGGCTGTGCGAAGGGAGCTGGTACGTAGTGAAAGTGGTAAAATTAATATATATAGGGGCCAGATTAAACAAGTGGAGTGGCTGGGAGAGATGTTATTATATACAGTATATTATAATGGGGTGGATTCTATACAAGGTAAAGCGAGGCGACTGTATAAGTGGATGGATTCAGGGCGCGTTATTATAACAACTAACACATTAGGTATAGGGGTGGATATTCCAGATATACGGCTAATAGTACACACTAGAGCACTATAACGGCTATAGGATTACACACAGGAAAGTAAGAGGGCTAGGCGGGATAGGCTATATAGTAGGGCAATAGTGGTGTGGGCAGGGCTACTAAGCTAGAAGAAGGCTTAGAAGGAGGGCTAGAAGGAGGCCTAAAAGGAGGGCTAGAAGGAGGGAAGTTAGCTTAATGAGGGTATAGAAGCGTTTTTACAGGGTAGTGTATGCAGGCAAGCAGTATTAGACAGTGTGATAGATAGATTTAAGCGTTAGGGGGGGTGTAAAGAGGGTGAGGAAAGGTGTAATGTGTGTAGGTGTAGGGAGGTAAAAGAAGTGGAAGTGGAAGAGGTGGAATCTAAAGGGGTGGAATCTGAAGGGGTGGAAGTGGAAGAGGTGGAAGTGGAAGAGGTGGAATTTAAAGGGGTAGAATCCGAAAGGGTAGAAGTGGTAGAGGTGGAATCCGAAAGGGTGGAATCCAAAGGGGTAGAATCTGAAGGGGTAGAAGTGGTAGAGGTGGAAAAGGCTAGCTAAGATAAGCATTTAGTGGATTTTCTACAACTGCGAAGTAGGGAGCTACGGGAGTAACAGCAGGTTATATAAAGGGTGGTATAAGAAGCAGAAGAGGTAAAGGCTTTAAATACTTATTAGAAAACTAACTAAGCCGGTGTGTAGCTTATTAGCTAGTAGGGAGCGAAGACATAGCCTACATAATAAAAGAATGCCCTATCCTCTATTCCCCGACGGACTCTATAAGAGTCCGTTGCTCTGGTAGTGTAGGAGCTTAGGCCACTGTCGTACGTAAGGGGTAGAGTCCGTTACGATTTTTCTAAATAAGAGTCCGTTACGTTTTTCCCAGTTAAATTTCGTGTAACTAGTTTTATTCAATTCCTAACCTTACCACATATTACCTTACGTCCTTCTAATATCGTATAACACTTTAGTCACTTTCTATTAAGTGTTCATTTTTACCCTCAGTTTCTTATTAAGGTAGGCTTATACACAACTTTCCCCCAGGGTCGTCTGTAGAAACTGGTTAGTACCCTCCCTGTAACTACTAAGTCGGTTTATTCCACATGCCCTTATCACTCTGCTAGATCTTATTATACAAGAGCTTAGCCTATACTCTACAATTGCCCAGTCGGCTTATTTTACACACCTTTCTTATCTTATAAATCTTATCGTACGAGAGCCTGGCCTGTGCTTTCTAATAACCATCACACACTGTACAGAACAGGCAAAACTAAGACCAGTATAGCTAGTTGCCTTCTCACCACAGCTTACTGTATAAAATAGGTAAAACTAAGACTAAGGTTAGCTGCCTTCTTACCACGGCTTGCCGTATAGAACAGGTAAAACTAAGACTAAGGCTGGCTGCCTTCTCACCACGGCTTGCTGTACAGAATAGGCAAAACTAAGACCAGGGCTGGCTGCCTTCTCACCACAGCTTACTGTACGGAACAGGCTTGCCGTATGGAACAGGTAAAACTAAGACTAAGGCTGGCTGCCTTCTCACTATAGCTTTCCGTACAGAACAGGTAAAACTAAAACTAGGGCTAGCTACCTTCCCATTACAGCTTACTATACAGAACAGGCTTGCTGTACAGAATAAGTAAAACTAAGACTATGGCTGGCTGCCTTCTCACTACAGCTTGCCGTATAAAACAGGCTTGCCGTATAGAACAGGCTTGCCGTACAGAACAGGTAAAACTAAGACTATGGCTAGCTGCCTTCTTACCACAGCTTGCTGTACGAAACGGGCTTGCCGTACGGAATAGGCTTGCCGTTCGGAACAGGTAAAACTAAGATTATAGCTAGCTACCTTCTTACCACAGCTTACTGTACGGAATAGGTAAAACTAAGACTAAGGCTGGCTGCTTTCTCACTATAGCTTACTGTTTAGAATAGGTAAAACTAAGACTAGGGCTGGTTACCTTCCCATTACAGCTTATTATACGGAACAGGTAAAACTAAGACTAAGGCTAGCTACCTTCTCACCACAGCTTACTGTTTAAAATAGGTAAAACTAAAACTAAGGCTAGTTACCTTTTTATTATAATTTACTGTTTAAAATAAGTAAAACTAAAACTATAACTAGCTACCTTCTCACTATAGCTTACCGTACAGAACAGGTAAAACTAAGACTATAACTAACTACCTTCTTACTACAGTTTACTATTTAAAACAGGTAAAATTAAAACTAGGGCTGGTTACCTTCTCACTATAACTTACCGTACGTAACAGGTAAAACTAACACCAGTACAGCTAGTTACCTTCTTACTACAGCTTGCTATATGGGGTTTACATTTATTAATTATATAGCGTAGGTAATAGTTAGTGTAGCTGGTTACCTTCTTACTACGGCTTCCGTTTCACGCTATACAGAATAGGTAAAACTAAAACCTGTATAGTTAGTTACCTTCTCACCAGCTTTATTAATCGTACAGCACAGATAGTAATACTTTTTATTTTTATTTATATATAGGTTTACATTAGTTACTTTAAGTTACAGGTGGTACTTTTTATTTTTATTTATGTATAGGTTAGCCTTTATTAATCGTACAGTGCAGGTAATAGTACTTTTTATTCTTATTCGTATATAGGTTAACCTTTATTAATTATACAGTACAGGTAGCAGTTAGTATAGTTAGTTACCTTCTTATAATAGCTTACTTACCGTACGGAATAGGTAAACCTAAGACTAATATCTAAGGCTAATATAGCTAATTACCTTGTTATTATAGCTTCCTTTTTAAGTTAACATTTTTTAATTATATAATAGGGAATATTATTTTTATATAAGTTAGGATTTATTACAGATTCTTTTTACAGTACTATATATAAGGTTATTAAGATATTAACGGGATTATTAAATAATGTTAAAAAAAGAAAGTAAGGCTGTAAATTCAGGCTGTTATTATTATAATTTACTGTTGTATAACGGTTATATTACCTTACCCCCACCCCTACTCCTCTATCTCCTCCTCCTCTCCCTTATCCTCCTCCTCTCCCTTTTATATCTCCTCCTCCTTACCCTTATCCTCCTCATCTTTACCGTTATCTAACTCCTCCTCCTCTTTACTCTTATCTAACTCCTCCTCCTCCTCACTGTCGTCTAACTCCTCCTCCTCCTCACTATCGTCCAACTCCTCCTAAACCCAGCATCTAGCTTTATAATCCTAATACTTACAGTTTCCACAAACACCCTTAAATTAATCTGTCGTACGACAGTCTGTAAAAGGTCTTTTAACTAAGTTACAAGTACAGTTAAAGCACTGCATTATACTACCTTAGCTTTAGATTAACATCACATTTAGGTAGCTAGGACAGCTTAGGACACTAGTGAGGTTTAGTTATTTACGGAACACTTTAATATCAGCGCCAGGGCGTTAGATTAGGGCCTATTACTAGTCCTATTTTCTCTACGTTAGTATCGTATAGCTTATATTTAAGGGGGACTTACATTAATATAGAACAGGGTAAAGTAGTTTATTATAGCGGCGGAGCTTGCGTTATACGTGTTAAGATAATGACTGTCTGCCGTTATACGGGTATTAATAACAACCTAGACATTAGCTATGATTTCGTTTAGAAAAGTGCTCTAGTTATAAATTGAACTAAGAGCCTTCTAAAATTATGTAAAGATCTAAACCACTTAATTATACCGCCTTAGCTAATTAATATATAATGAAATTAATATAATATAGGGGTATAAGGTGGAATAAGGAAGGAGCTGTTTTTTTCTCTAAGTTAGATAAACGTGTTAGTAGTTATACGAGGTTATATACAGTTATATAGTAGTGGTTAAGTTTATTCTCCACTTTATTAATTTACACTATACAGTGGTGAACTCGAATATAAGGCCTTTACATACCTACAGGGCCTACTTCACATTCTAAGGCTAGTGTAATGTACTGTATAATCGTGAACTCAAAGCCCCTAGCTTACTATATAATTATAAACTTAAGCCCCTAACTTACTATACAATTGTAAACTTAAAGCCCACACCCGATAGCTAATTTACATTCAAGGTCCAGTGTAGTTTACCGTACAATAGTGATCTGGTTTGCTATATAACAGGAGTGTTAAACAACTAGGTGTTTAAGTATCCACTTTTTATAATTACTTTTTTAAAAGAAACTTCACTACTCCACTTTATAATTATCTATTCTCTATTAAACATCTCCATTAACCCTTATATAAAAAAAGCCTTAACTGTTTAAACTACCCTTTTCCACCTTATATCTTTACAGCTTTATTCTCTAATAGGTTTTAAAAGACTACTAGGATTAGGCACCCTTCTCCTACCTTATGTGGACAACACCTCCATCGTACGATTCTGCTTTACACTGCCATCCTTATTATATAACTTTATTTACTAACAAAGCTTTTAAAACCATAATAAATCCATTTATAACCTTACAGGCATTTAATATCCTTATTTATAAAGAGTGTCAATATAATATCCCTGTATAAAAGGCCGACACACACCTTTAAACATAACATTACTACATTTCACTAATATAACAAAAGTCTATTATACAAGTAATATAACACCTCACTCTTATTCCAGATCAGAAAGCCTTAAAATTCTTCACTCTTCCACCCACTGCAATACTAGTAATCCCTAAGCTTACAGGCCTGTACGTTAATAGGCTGAAATGCAATTAATATCCGTACATCACTTAGTAAATACGTAAGATCTAAGAGCATTGCCGTACGGTGTATAGATAAGCCAATCCCTAAATAAAAGGAGGTGACCAAGTGAAAAAGTTTACTATAAAGTATAATAACCTATAGCGGACTGCCGTATAATACCAGCAATTCTTCCACTCCCGATTTAAAAGTGGCTGGTTTAAGGTTCTTTTACCAGATAACACTAAACCCGCACTAGCTAACACTATATAATTACCAGAGCTTAATTTAAAGATTTTATTAACACTCCTTACTAACTTTAACTAAGTCTAACAACGTATAACAGATATTAAGAATAATAAGGGTAAAATTAAACTAAACCTATAGCTTAAATGTGTTAGTTAGGCCGAGCATTTTACAGATTTTAATATTTAAATGATTCACTGTGTGGTATCTTTAGATATTAAAGATGGGTGGGCAGATGGAGATTATACGGCTGAGAAAAAAATCCTCCAGTAAGCTTAAAAGAGCCTCTATTATATAATGCTCTTTACCTAAGCGTCCTGCTTATACAGGGAGGTTAGTATAGCAGTGTTATTTAAGATTAGCTGTAAGGTTATAAATATAAAGCTAACTATATTATTCTTTACATACCTGGAACCTTATACGATATAACGGTATATTACTATTTAGAAACAAATAGTTAGGTATATCTTCTAAATGATAGCTTTAGATAATATAAGCTAACTTCTGTATAAGTGGACTTATTTATAAACACTTACTTTTACTAAGTTCTAATAACTTCTTCACTGTATAACAGCCCTTATCCCAGCAGATATTTCCCTAAAGGTGTTAGATTAAGCTTATCTTAACTTCCTAATTATTATTTTAAACCACTTACTCTCTAAGCCAACATATAACAGTATATTACTCTTTACACTTACCGCTATAAGTGTATAAGACGATAATAGCTAAGTTCCACTAAAAGAGTATACTGTCTTCTACTCTACTATAGTTATAATTACTTGTATACTAATCGTACGGCAATCTGTATTAGAGGTTAAGGACGTTAGCGGTAAAGAGTAACTGTTTCACCTTGTACGACAAAAGGTTTCCCAGTTTATAACTCTCTCTATGCTTTCTGCCTTAGGGTTAGGCTTATTTAAAGATAAAATTATATAGATTTTAAACATTATAATATTTCACTAATTTGTAATACAGAACTTAAATCCGTTTTACGCTAACTATTTTAGTTAATTAGTTAAATATTCTTAAAAAGTGCAAGTTTTTCATTTTTTCACTTAAAACGCCCCACTTTAGAAC
>Ga0247758_1002039_pt1 | contig 12403 bp, 9 predicted proteins | sample UWRJL156409C4_FD_180950 | JGI IMG/M metagenome (GOLD analysis project Ga0247758, IMG submission 180950) | Plant litter microbial communities from Arlington Agricultural Research Station in Wisconsin, United States - UWRJ-L156-409C-4 | ecosystem: Environmental > Terrestrial > Plant litter >...
GGGTGGTGATCGTCAGCCGGCGGTTGAGCTTGCGGCCGCCGGCGGTCTCGTTGGTCGCACGCGGCCGCCGGTCGCCGTTCCCGCCGCTACTGACCCGTGCGTCGATGCCGCGTGAGCGCAGGTAGGCGCAGGCGACCCGGGCCTGCTTGCGGGTCAGGGCGAGGGCGCTCGCCGCGGTGCCGTGGCGGTCGGTGTCGGCGATGCAGCGCACGGTCTTGGCGGCCGTCACCGTTCGCACCATGCGCGCCAGGATCCGCTTGAGCGGTGGCGTCAGCGAGGTGCGGTGGCCGCTGACGGGCAGGATCAACCGGTTGGCGCTCTGCAGTCGCACCCGCACGGAGCTCGTCAGCGCGTGGCCGTCCGCGGTGCGGGACGTGACCGTCAGGCGGGCGGTGATGCCCAGCGGACGGCGCGCCAGCGCACGGCGGCCCTGCCGGGTCAGCGTGAGCGTGGCGGCGAGCGACCGGGACGCCGAGATGCCCATCGCGCTGGAACCGCGCGCGAGCAGCGTGCCCTTGGCCAGCCGGCTCGGTGACGCCTTCAGCGAGGTGAGGCTCGTCGCGGAGACAGCACACGACGCCAGGACGCCGGTGTCGGCGCGGCACCCCAGCGACCCGCTGCCGTCGCGCACGATCACGGGATAGCGGCCCGACCCGTCCCGCACGGTCCCCAACGCCGCGGACACGCTGGTCGGCGCGTCTCCGGCCGGCGCCGGCGCCAACGCCACGTCGGGCGCGACGATCTCGAACGCGACCGTCAGCGGGTCGCTCTCGTTCCCGGCCGGGTCGCTCTGGCGTACGACCACCGTGTGCCGGCCGATCGACAGACCGGTGAGGGTCAGCGGGCTCGTGCACGGCGCCTGCGCGCCCCCATCGACTGCGCACGTCGCGCTGGCGTCCGGTTCCGTGGAGAACGCGATGCTCGCGGACGTGGACGTCCCGGTCGGCGGCGGGCCGCCGAGCAGCGTCGGTGCGTCGGGGGCTGACGTGTCGACCGCGAACGAGGCGGTCGCGGGCGAGGCGTCCCGGATCCCGGCGCGGCTGACCGTGCGCACCGCGAACGTGTGCGGCCCGTCGGTCAGGTCGCTGGCCGGTCGGACCGGCGAGGTGCACGTCTCCCACACGCCGGCGTCGAACGCGCACTCGAACGTCGCGTCGGGAGCCGGCGTGGAGAACGTGATCGGCGGACGCGGGTTCGAGCCGGGGTCCGCGGGGGCGGCGTCGATCGACGTGCCGGGCACCTGGGGGTCGACCTTTGCGGGCCCGGAGGTCTTGACCGCCTCCGCGTGGCCCACCTCGTCGACGGTGAAGTAGCGGATCCGCTCCCCGTTCCCCAAGACCGGCTTGGTCGCCGGCTCGTAGGTCGCGCTGGAGGTCGTCGGGGTCGCCGGGGAGGCGCCCACGGTGTAGTACGTCGCGTCGACCCCCGACTGGGCGTCGTCCGGGGTCAGCGAGACCGTCACCGGCGCGGCATGCCAGGTCGCGTCGACGTCGTCGGTCGTCACCGGAGCGGTCGTGTCCACCTTCGCGGCGGACGTCGTCCGCACGGCCTCGGCATGCCCCACCTCGTCGACGCTGAAGTAGCTGATCTTCTCGCCGTCCGCGAGCGTCGGCTTCAACCCGGCGCTGTACGTCGCGCTCGCGGTCGTCGGGGTCGCGGGCGAGACGCCGACGGTGTAGTAGGTCACGTCCACGCCCGACTTGGCGTCGGTCGCGGTCAGCGTGACCGTGACGGGGGCGGGATGCCAGTCCCCGTCGACGTCGTCGGTCGTCGTCGGGGCCGCGAGGTCCACCTTCGCCGCCGCCGACGTCTTCACCGCTTCCGTGTCGCCCACCTTGTCGACGCTGAAGTACTTGATCTTCTCCCCGTCGCCGAGGACCGGCTTGGCGGCCGGGTCGTACTCCGCGCTCGAGGTCGTCGGGGTCGCCGGCGAGACGCCCGTCGTGTAGTAGGTCTTGTCCACGCCCGAGCCGCCCACGTCATCCGTCGCGGTCAGCGTGACCGGCACGTCGGCGGGATGCCAGGCGCTGTCGACGTCGTCGGTGGTCGACGGGGGGCCGTTGTCGTACACCGCGGTGAGCTGCGTCGCCGTGTTGTCGTCGAGGTTGACGGTGACGATGTCGGGCCGCCCGTCGCCGGTCACGTCGCCGATTGCCAGCGACCGGGGATCGGCATCCGTCGCCCCAGCCGTCACCGCCGCGTTCCACCCGGTGCCGGCGGCGTTGCGCGTGATCACCGTGACGTCGTTGCTGCGGATGTTGGAGGTCGCCAGGTCCGGCTTGCCGTCGCCGTTCAGGTCGCCGACCGCCAGGCCGTACGGGCCATCGCTGTTCGTGGCGATCGTCGTGGGTGCGTCCCACCCCGTGTTCGTGGCGTTGCGCGTGATCACCGACACGGTGTTGGAGGCGGAGTTCGCGTTCGCCGTCGCCAGATCCAGCTTGCCGTCCCCGTTCAGATCCGCCGTCACCACGGAGGCCGGGAACACGCCGACCGAGAGGTCCACCCCGGCGTTCCAGCCGGTGCCCGCCGCGTTGCGCGTGAGGACGGTCAGCGTGGCGGTGTTGGCGCTGGGGAGCGCCGCGTCCAGCTTCCCGTCCCCGTTGAAGTCACCCAGGGCGACGCTGTGCGTCCCGTTGCCCGCCCCCGTGGTGACGGGGGCGGACCATCCGGTGCCGGCCGCGTTGCGGGCGATGACCGTGATCGTGCCGGAGCTGGCGTCGGCCGACACCAGGTCCGGCTTGCCGTCCGCGGTCACGTCGCCGATCGCCACGTCGGTCGGGACGTAGCCCGTCTGGCCGAGCATCTCCGGCGCGTCCCACCCCGTGCCCGCCGCGTTGCGCATGATCACGGACATGCGGGATTCGGCGGTGCCTTCGCCGGCGTTGGCCATCGCCAGGTCCGGCTTGCCGTCCGCGTTCAGGTCGCCGATCGCCACCGCGTACGGCCCGTAGGTGAGCGTGCCCGCCGCGACCGGCCCGTCCCACCCGGTGCCCGCGGCGTTGCGCGTGAGGATGCCCACCTGCTTGTCCCAGTGGTTGGCGGTCGCGATGTCCGGCTTGCCGTCCCCGTCGAGATCGCCGATCGCCAGCCCGTACGGCTGATTGCCGATGTAGCCCAGCGACGCCTGCTTGTAGGTGATCGCTCCCTGCGCCCGGTCCGCGGAGGCCAGGAAGGCGATGCACGCGCCGACCGCGGCGACGCACAGCGCGATGCGGAAACCGGCGTGCTGGATGCGTGCGGCGTTCGGACGTCGAGTCAGCTCTGCGGTCATGCCGTTCCCCTGGAGATGTGAGCGTGCTGCGCGAGCGTGTGCTTCAGGCGTGCCTCTGCGTGCCGCGGTCCCGACGATAGCGGGGCGACCTGGGAGGTTCCTGGGACCACGCCCGGTCGACGCGTGGCCGCTCCGTCGTGGTCGCGCCGCCGCGGCGGCTCAGCCGGTCGGTTCGATCTCGCCCGGCCGCCAGGTCTGGTCGAACCAGGACTGCAGCGGGCCGTACAGCCGCAGGAGCGTGAACCAGCCCTTGCCCGGGACGGTCTGGATCCAGTTGGCCTCCCGGCCCGCGGGGGCCACGGGACCGAAGGAGATGTCGGTGCTGCCGTCGTCGTTCTGCCGGACGGTGTCGCCGAGGCTGGTGAGCGCGGGATACGGGTTGTCGGTCTGCAGCAGCGAGCGGGTCTGGGTGTCGTAGAGGTCGATCGCCCAGAACTGCTGGGCGGGGATGTCCTTGGGCAGGTGCAGGACGTAGTCGCGGCCACCATCGAGCCATGCGCCGGTGGAGTCCTCGGCGGTGTAGGCGTACTGGGAGCCGGCGCCGACGGTCGCGGCGGTCATCGCCGGGGTGATGACGGTGGCGAGGTAGTGGAAGACGGTGCGGGCGTCGAGCAGTCGGGCGCCGCCGTCGAGGAACTCGTGATTGCCGCCGATGAACGCGCGCTTCCACGAGGACCCGTCGTCGTAGTAGTAGGCGGCGGGGTCTCGCGGCTTGTACGTGAGGCTGCGGGCGATCCCGGCCGCGATGGGTGCGGCCTGCTCCAGGATCCCGCGCATCCGCTCGTCCGGCGCGAACGGGCGGCCCTTCACGATGCCGATCCCGGCGAGCTGCCCGGCGCGCTCCGGGTCCAGCGCGTCCGCGGGCTCCTCCTGGACGAGCGTGTCGATCTCGCGGTAGAAGGCGCCGTCGTTGGAGTGGACGGTGTTCTGGATCATGTCGGCGATGTTGAGGAACGTCATCTCCGGCGGGGCCTGCGCGTCGGCGAGCGGGTAGATGCGCGTCTGCTTGATCGCGTCCACGCCGCCGAGTGCGCGCACGACCAGCCAGTTCGTGAACGTCGGGCTGCGGTAGACGAAGTAGCCGTCGGGGACGTCGCCGTCGTAGCCCGGCGGCAGGAACAGGTACTTGCCGCCCGCACCCTTGTCGGGACCGGCCAGCCCGAGGTCGGCGACGTAGCGAAACCAGAAGTCGTCCAGGACGCAGAGCGAGTTCGGCGGGTTCTCCACCACCGTCGGCCCGTCCGCCCGCAGGTCCAGGAACGTGCTCCCGTAGGTGGTCTCGGTGTTCGGCGTGAGGAACAGGCTCGCGGAGTTGGCCCGCGGATCGGTGATGCCCAGGGTCCGCGGGCTGTTCAGGCCGACGGAGCGGAACCCCTCGCGCATCGCCACGAGCGACGCACCCGGGATGGCGTTCAGGTACACGTCGATCCCGCGAAGCAGGTCGAGCAGGTCGTAGCTCTGCGTGACCGTCTCCGCGCTCGGCAGCCCGTCCGTGAACCTCAGCTCGCCGAGCGGCGTGGAGACGTGGTCGGGGATGGAGACCGCCGCCAGCACCTCCGGCGGGATCGTGGCCGCGGGATCACCGTTCGTCATGTCGCGGACGCTACCGGCCCCGAGACGTCCCCTTCCCCGCCGAGCCGTACATCGCGACCGCTTGGCGCGCCTGACGTACGGGTCGGTCTCGGGCCCCCGCCGCTTGGCGAAGTCGTCGAGCGGCGCGTTGGCGCGGACGGGATGGTGGTCGGGACGGCGGCGAGCTTCGTAGTGTTCATGCCGTGGACCGCGATCCCCTCGATGTCGAGCGCACGATCCTTGAGCTGCTGAGCCACCGGGATCCCGGGAAGACCATCTGCCCCTCGGAGGCCGCGCGCGTTCTTGCGGGGGAGGGCGACTTCCGTCCCCTGATGGGTCAGGTGCGAGAGGCGGCGCGGAGGCTCGTCGACCGTGGCCTGATCACGGTGACGCAGGCCGGGAAACCCGTCGACCTCGACACCGCTCGTGGACCGATCCGTCTTCGCGGGGTGAACCGATGCTGACCGAGGTGGCCGACGGCGTCTGGGTCCGGCAGAGCACGTGGGTGTGGAGCAACTCCATCGTGGTGCGCGGGGAGGAGGGACTGGTCATCGTCGATCCCGGCATCGAGGGTGCGGAGTTGGACGAGCTCGCCGACGACGTGGCTCGGCTCGATCTGCCGGTGGTCGCCGGGTTCTGCACCCATCCCCACTGGGACCACCTGCTCTGGCATCCCCGGTTCGGGGACGTGCCGCGCTATGCGACCGCCTCCACCGTCCAGGTCGCCAGCGGCGCCCGAGAGCGGGCACAGGCGATGGCGGCGCAGAGCGCGTCGGGCATCCCCCTGGAGCTGGTCGCGCTCGTCACCCCGCTGCCCTTGGATGGCGGGCCCGTGCCGGGCGAGATCATCGAGCACCAGGCGCACGCGGTCGGCCACGTCGCGATCCTCCTGGGGGACCGGGGCGTCCTGCTCGCCGGCGACATGCTCTCCGACGTCTTGATCCCGCTCTTCGACGCTCGCCAGGAGGATCAGGTGGGCGCCTACGAGACGGCGCTCGACCGGCTGGCCGAGGCCATCGAGCACGTCGATGTCGTGATCCCCGGCCACGGCGCCGTCGCCGAGGGCCCCGAGATCGCCGACCGCCTCGCCGCCGATCGCGCGTACATCGCCGCGCTGCGACGGGGAGAGGAGCCGGCCGACGCGCGGCTGGAGGCGGCGGAGTGGCTCTCCGGTCCCCACCGGTCGAACGTGGAGCAGGCCCGCGCCCACTGAGTGCCGCTCGGGGTTGGCGTGCCGCGCGCTCGCCTCCTCCGTTCGGCTGCGAGGATCACGCGATGCGCACCAGCCTGATCGCCATGACGGGCTGCTGCCTGTTGCTGCTGAGCGGATGCGCGACGGGCTCTCGGATCCCGATCGCGGATCCCGGTCCGACGGCGTCCTCGGAGGACGTGGCTCGCACGAGGGAGAGCGGTGGATCACCTGTGTTCTGGTTGGGGGAACGCGATGCGGGTGCGCGCGTGACGTCGCTCGAGCACCGCCGGAGGTCCTCGGTCCTTCGCTACGGCAAGCCCGTGTGCGACGAGTCCGGATGCACGTGGTCGGCGACGATCTTCACCGACGAGCAGCGTGACGTGCCGTACTCGGACGCTCACCGATCGGTGGCCAGGTGCTGGCGCCGCCTCGGCCAGGCGGTCGCCTTCGCATGCCCCGATCAGGAGACCGAATCGGCGGTGGTGGTGTGGACCGGACCGGTCCAGATCGACGCGGGCGAGTTCGGCGTCGATCTGTCCTCGGTCCGCCCGATGAACCGGACGGCGCGCCGGCTCGGTTTCGTGCGCCCCCGGCGCTTCACCTGCGCGGAGGTCACGCGGCTGGCCGAGGACCCGAACGCGCGCCCCGCTCTCCGCACCCTGCCCCGAGCGCTGGCTCCCCGCGACTGCCCGGTCCCCTGAGTCGCCGTCATCCCCGCCGAGCCGTACATCACGTCCGCTGAGCGGTCGCGATGTACGCCTCGGGCGGGTCTCGGCGTGTGCGCTAGGCCACCCGCGCCCCGAACCATCGCGTCAGCGCCTCGGCCAGGCCCGCGTCCGCGTCGCCGGGGCCGCCCACCCAGGCGACGTAGCCGTCCGGCCGGATCAGCACGGCGGCGGGAGCGTCGACGACGCCGAGCACCGGCAGCTCCCACACGCCCTCGTACGCGGCCTCGACGAACCCCACGCGATCGGCCCACGGCGTGATGTCGAAGTGGCCCGGTTCGCCGAGGTCGAGCAGCACCGGCCGCGCGCCGTGCAGCAGCTCGTACACGCGGAGCGGCGGACCGTCGCCGGTACGCACGAGGTCCAGGTCGGGCATGCGCCGTCCGAGCAGCGGGTGGCCCTCGCCGAGGTCGTAGTGGATGTCCAGGCCGGAGCCGATGCCGACGAGTCGCTTGCGTGGTTCGTCCATCGCCGCGAGCTCCGACACCACGTCGACCAGCGCCTCCTGGCGGTCGTCCCGGCGTTGGAGCGCGCCCAGCGCCATCGTGTGCCGCAGGATGCGGGCCACCACCGGGTGACGCTCGTCCTGGTAGGTGTCGAGCAGGCTCTCGGGGGAGGTTCCGCGGACCACCTGGGCGAGCTTCCAGCCCAGGTTCACGGCGTCCTGCACCCCGAGGCTCAGACCCTGTCCGCCCGCCGGGTAGTGCACGTGCGCGGAGTCGCCGGCGAGGAGGATCCGGCCCGCCCGGTAGGTCGCGGCCTGCCGGGTCGTGTCGGTGAACCGGGAGATCCACGTGGGGCTGTGGGCCCCGAAGTCGGTTCCGTACACCGCGGTCAGCACCGTGCTCAGCTCGGCCAGCGTGGGCTCGTCGCCCGACTCGATCTGGGGTTCGGTCACGACGAGCCGGAACGTCCTGCCGTCCTCCAGGCGGCTGATGGCGTGGATGCCGGTCGCGTCGTGCCGGAGGCCCTCCGGGGGCTCCTCGGTCATCTCGACCTCGGCGATCAGGTTGCTTCGCGTGGGGTCCCAGCCGGGGAAGTCGATGCCCGCCGCCTTGCGGACCGCGCTGCGTCCCCCGTCGCACCCGACGAGGTACCGCGCCCGCAGCGTCCGGCCGTCCGACAGTGCGACGTCGACGCCGGCGTCGTCCTGCGCGAAGCCCGTCACCTCGGTGCCGTGGACGATGGACACCCGCAGCTCGGTGAGCCAGGCGGCCATGATCCGCTCGATCTCGTTCTGGAAGATCCCGAGGTAGTACGGGTGGCGGGTCGGGAAGTCGCTCATGTCCAGCATCGCCGTGCCGAACGGCACCAGCTGGTGCGTCTGGCCCTCCGCGAGGAACCGGTCGACGATGCCCCGCTGGTCCAGCACCTCGATCGTGCGCGTGAGCAGACCGCCCGCCCGGGAGCCGGCGAGTCCGTGATCAGGACGCCGCTCCACGACCACCACGTCGACCTCCGCCAACGCCAGCTCGGCCCCCAGCATCATTCCCGTCGGACCGCCCCCGGCGATCACCACCGCGTGCTCGTTCGTCCCCATCTCGCTCCTCCGACTTCCGTTGGTTCCGGTGTGCGGCGGGCGATTATGGGGCATGGATCACGGCCTCATGAGGGCCTCGATTGCGGTATAAATTAGGAAGTGGAGGGGGCGGTGAGTGTTCCCGCGCGCTACGCCAGCACCCCGTACACCTCCCGCGGATCCCGGCTCAGCGCCGCCTTGGCCTCCACCGTCTCCGCGTCCGCCAGCACCTCGAGCTGGCCGGCCTCGATGCCGTCCAGCGCGGCGCGCACCACGTCCGCCGGATCGTTCTTCGGGATGTCCCAGCCGGCCATCATGTCGGTGTCGGTGCTGCTCAGGAGCAGGCCGGTGACGAGCGTTCCCTGCTCTGCGAGCTCCAGCCGGATGCCGTTGGTCAGGCTCCACTCGGCGGCCTTCGAGGCGCTGTACGCGTTGGCCCCCACGTAGGACAGCCACGACAGCCGGGACAGGACGTTGAGGATCGCGCCGCCGCCGCCGCCCGCGGCCAGGCTCGGGGCGAACGCTCGCACCATGGCGAGGGTCCCGTAGAAGTGGGTGTCCATCTCCAGGCGGATCTTGTCCAGGTCCCCGGTGACGAGGTTCTGGCCGGTCGTCACGCCCGCGTTGTTGATCAGCAGCGTCACGTCCGGGGCGGCCGCGGCCGCCGCGGCGACGGAGGCCGGATCGGTGATGTCGAGCTGCAGGATCTCCACGCCGGGAAGGTCGATCGACGCGGCGTCGCGAGCGGTTGCGTAGACCTTGCGCGCGCCGCGCTCCTGGAGCTGCTGGACGAAGTGGCGGCCGATGCCGCGACTGGTTCCGGTGACGAGGGCGGTGCTTCCACTGATGTTCATGGAATGACCGTACGTCGTCGTGGTGCGCCGATCGATGGCAATCTGTGGCAGATCGATGTCCTCTTGCCTCATTCAAGCGAACCGTCAGATACATTGTCGTCATGGACGTGCTCGCGGACGTGCTGGCCGTATCGGGCGTCCGAGGAACCCTCGGGGCGCGGATCGAGGCCGGAGCGGACTGGGGCTGGTGGGCCGCGCCCGCACCGGGCGCCGCGTTCCACGCCGTCACCTCGGGCACCGCGTGGCTGGCCCGGCCCGGGCACGCGCCCCAGCAGCTGATGCCCGGCGACGTCCTGCTCCTCCCGGGTGGCGCGGAGCACGTCCTGGCCAGCGACCCGGTCGCGCTTGCCCGCACGGGCGAGCACGCCTCGGACGACTGGGAGCAGGCCGGTGTCGGCGCGGTGCGGATCGGCGTCGGCCCCGTGCAGACGCACGTCCTCTGCGCCCACTACGAGTACGACCGGGCGATGACCACGCAGGTCTTCGCGCTGCTGCCCGAGCTCGTGCACATCCGGGCGCAGGACGGCGGCGACGGCCTGCAGGACACGGTCCGGCTGCTCGCGCGGGAGCTCGCCCGGCCCCAGGTCGCGACCGCGGTCGTCCTCGATCGCCTCGTCGACATCCTGCTCGTCCAGCTGCTTCGGGTGTGGTTGGCCAGCCAGCCGGCCGAGCCCGAGGAGGCGTCGTGGCTCGGTGTCCTGAGCGATCCCGTGATCGGCGCCGCGGTCGCCAAGCTCCACGAGGACCCGGCCCGCGGCTGGACGACCGCCGCGCTCGCTCAGGAGATCGCCGTGTCGCGCGCCACCCTGTCCCGGCGGTTCCCGGCCGTGGTCGGCAAGGCGCCCGGGGCCTACCTCACCGACTGGCGCATGGATCTCGCGGCGCGCCGGCTGCGTGACACCGACGACACCCTGGAGGCCGTCGCCCAGTCGGTCGGCTACACGTCGGTCTACGCGTTCAGCCGGGCGTTCCGCCGCGCCCGCGCGCAGCCGCCGGGCCGCTACCGCGTCGCGTCGCGCGCCGGGGTTGGAGACGGCGCGGTCCCGGCGTAGGCTTGGCGACATGGGAGGACGGCGGCTGCGTGGCGTGGCGATCATCCGGGAGTCGAGCCGGGAACTGGCCCGCGACGGCGACCACACGCTCTGGATCCTGGACGCCGGGCTCAACCGCTTCGGCCGCCGGCGCTACGACTTCGCCCTGGAGGTGCAGGTGCCGGGCATCGAGCCCTATGTGGTTCGCGGCGCCTTTCGGGTGCCGCTCAAGGCCGAGAACACCAGCATCCTCAGCCGCGCGAACAAGCTGGAGGTCGGCCTGGAGCTTCCGGTCGACGTCGACCCCGCCAAGCCCCAGGACGTGCACGTCGACTGGGACGCCTTCGAGGCCACGCCCGGGCGCAAGCAGGCGATGGAGGCCGCGCTGATCGAGGCTCAGCACCGCACGCTGGGGGAGATGTACGCGCGCAAACACGGGTTGTAGGGGGCGACGGTGCCCGTCTATCCCTGCGAAGGATCACCGCTGGCGGCGATTCGCACCGCCCGGCGGGCGGTTGTCGCGAAGTCCTCCCAGAACGATTCGCCGCGTGCCGGGGTGTGCACCGAGGGAACGCCGCTGAATCGGAGATCGCCCTCGATCTCGTCGTGGAGCGTGCGTGCCTGGCTGGCGAGCATGTAGTCGGACAGGTCGTCGAGGCCTGGCTGGTTCAGCCACCGGTGGAGCGCGGTCAGCGAACGGAGGGCCGGGATCCAGTCGTGGTGGAACGGGAGGTCGGGGGTCGGTAGGCCGAGCAGTGCTGCCCACGCAGCGGGGTCGAGCCAGTGACGTCGGCCGGCGCCGACCGTCGCCGTTGACAGGACGCCGGCCTCTTGGAGTTGGAGCACCCCGTCGCGCACGTTCCGGGCGGCGAAGCCAGAGTCTGCGGCGACGACTCCGGCCGACACGTTCGGTGCGCGGATCGTCAGCAGCGTTCGCACGATCTCCGCCCGCACGCCGAGGCCGAGCAGCCGCCGAAGGCGGAACGCGAAGGCGATCGGGGCGCGGAGGTCGGGGGCTTGCGACTTGCCCGACGGGCGCAGCAAAGGTCGCTCCAGTCCGTGCTCGGCATAGGACGGATCCAGCTCTCTGGATGGAGCCCTGACGTCATGGAACAGCGGGACCAGCGTCTCGGGCCGGGTCTCCATCGCGGCGTTGCGCAATCGAGCGCTGGGCCGGGAACGAGCCGCCCAGCTCAGCGCCGCGTCGACCAGCGCCTTGTCCTCCTCGCCGCGGGCGAGATTGCGGAGCCGTTGCACGCTCACGAGCTGTTCGTTGCTGAGCAGCCAGTCGAGCGTCTCGTCGAGGAGCCGCGGATCCGAGCGACCGATCTCCAGCGTGAAGAGCAGGAGCGCTTCCGGATCGATCGCGCGTTGCTCGACGTCTGCCGGTGGTGCGGCCGAGACGCCGAGCTGACTCCACAGGTTCCACGCGAGATCGAGGAGCCCGGCCGTGAGCTCGGCGTTGAGCGAAGCGGCCTTCATCGGCCTTCATCCTCGACTCCAAACCGCGCCAGTGCGGCGGCCAGCGCGTCATCGAAGGGTCCGGGGGCATCGCGCGTACGAGTCCAACGGGCTGCCGCGTGCAGCTCGTCGGGGGAAGGGGACAACGCCCGCAGGTCGGTCTCGTCGCGCGGCTCGTCGCGCGTTGCGAGCGCGTACAGCTTGAGGTGGACCTGGTCGTGCCGGCTGGCGAAGTCGACGCGAAGCGCCTCGCCGTACGCGCGGGTCAACGATCGCGACGAGAAGCCCTCCGGGTCCTGGGTCGGACGCTGCACCACCCCGATTGCGAGCAGGCCGCTGCCACCGATGACGACCAGATGCGTCTTGGCGCCGGCGGCCTTCAGTTGCTCGCCGAGGGCGGTCAGCACGCGATCGAGATCCTGAGGTCCAATGCCGCTCACGGATGGGATGTTATACATCCCCGGAAAGGATGTACAACATCCGATATTGAGAACCTGAAGTTGTCTGCGCGGACGTCATCCGGGTTATTGCCGAGGGGTGGCAATAACCCGGATGACGTCCGGGGGAGGAGGCCGCCCGCCCGCCTCACCCCAACAGCCGCTGCACCGCCCGCCGGCCCCGGGTCGCCGATCGTGGATCGCCCCGCAGCTGGAACCCGTGGTTCGTCATCAGGGCGATGGCGTACAGCTCGAAGGCGAGCTGGGTGCGGTCGGTGCCGGCGGGCAGCTCCCCGGCGCGGATCGCCACGTCGATGTCGCGTTCCAGCACTGCGCGCAAT
>Ga0247758_1002040_pt1 | contig 12399 bp, 6 predicted proteins | sample UWRJL156409C4_FD_180950 | JGI IMG/M metagenome (GOLD analysis project Ga0247758, IMG submission 180950) | Plant litter microbial communities from Arlington Agricultural Research Station in Wisconsin, United States - UWRJ-L156-409C-4 | ecosystem: Environmental > Terrestrial > Plant litter >...
GAGGTTCCCAGTTCGAATTGCATTTGTGAAAGTGAAAAAAAAAACTGTAAATTATAAATTGTAAAATAAAGCCTGTAAATCCTGTAGAGTAAAGCCTGTAAACCTTGTAGAATAAAGCCTGTAAAGTCCATAAAAGAAAGCCTGTAAACTTTATAAAGAAAGCTTATAAACTGAATAAAATAAAGTCTTTAAATTGTAAAAAATAAGGCTTTAAAAAGTAAGATTTATTTTTAATTATTCTTTTATCTCTTTAAATAGATGTATTGGCCTCCGGACAGGTTTCTGTCGCTTTGTTCGCTGCACTTACTTAAATAAGCTTAATACCCCACGCCAAAATTGCCAGGAGCGAAAGTGAGGAATGGAGCGCCCCGTAGCGGAGCGAAGGGCCGTCGCGGAATGACGAACGAAGCGACGCCAGCAATTTTATTATTATAGATTAAGATAAGCTAATTATATCGAAGTTCTAGTAAAGATTAATGTAAAGGATAGGTATAAAAAGTAAACTTTTAATAACGTTTTACTTACAGACAGATAGTTAAATAGAACAAGTTAATTAGATATTTATAATGTACTTTTAGGCTTACGTTAACTTTAAATAAGATAATTAGCTTAAACTGTTACTAATAGTATAGATAGCTTATAATATAACGTTAATCAAGTTAATAAGTGTGTTACTGTTTTTCACTAATTACAGTAAGGAACTTAAACTCCATTAAGGCCTGCCTACCAATGCCCCTTAAGTTACAGTCTGTATAGACTGGATGTAAGAACTAAATTTAAGTTTACACGTAAATAAATAAAGAAGTTTACTAATAAATACTAAATTAAGTAACTAATACTTAAAAAAGGACTCCATTATAATAGTATGTAAGTTAAGGGATTAACTTTTTAAGAAGGGAATTACGTTTACCTTTTTTTACAAAACTTACACTTAAAACGGCTTAGTAAGAAGTTTAATTTTAAAAGGTACAGACTGTTTTGAATTAAGAAAAAAGTCGCTACCTTTAATTATAAACTAGACTTACCTACTAGTATAAAGGTATAGATTAAGGTTTTTCATATCTCACTTTTAAAACCTGCCTTAAAAGGAGTTCCTTTAGAAAAGAAGATTAAGATTAACGCTAATAAAGACGAATATAACGTTAAAGAAGTTATAAATTTACGAAAGGGAAAGAATACGTTTAAATATCTTATTAAGTAGTTAAATTATAGCCTTAAAAGTAATTTATAAGAACTAGTTAAAAACCTTAAGTGTTTAAACCTGATTATAGAGTTTTACTGAAAGAATTTAAACTAACTAAAACTAACGATAAGAATTAGAAATAAGATAAGATTTAACATTTAAATTATTATACTGAAAAGTAAAACTATTATAAGACTTAAAGCCCGGGAAGTAGTAAGAAACTCCTTAATAAGTACGGAAGGATATTTATCAGAACCTTTAGTTAAGGTTGTAAAGACCTTAGACTTAATAAGGAAGCTAGGCCTCTAGAGCCCCTGGAAAGCTTTACATAAGAATAAGTGCTATTAAGAAAAAGAAGTTAGTAAAGAAAAATAAAGAAAAAACTGCTTTAAACCTTCCAGCCCTAAAGGGTAAGGATTTAAAGCGACAGAAAACCTTTATAAGACTTAAACCCATAACCTCTCACTTTAAAAAGTAAACGTGTTATTACTACATTAAAAGGCTGTTTTCGTTTATTAAAGGAAAAAAGTTATAAACTAAATTATAAGGCAGCCACCTACTGTGGAAACCCTATTAGGAAGTTCCCTTAGTTAAAAGACTCCACGTTTTTAAGAGGAACAGCCAGCCTAGCCTCCTTACTCTCTTAAAACTCTAGTAACTCCACTTTATAACTAAACGCTTTTGCAATCCAGTCCTTAAGATAGGACCGCTGCTTGTAAAGGCGTATTAAACGCGCTAACGCCTCTTAAAGCTTAGTAATAGCTTTATAGAGCTGTTAAGTAGTAGACTTAACTTACAAGTTAAGGTTTTACTTTTTAATAAGAAAAGCTTTTAATTTCACTTTATTAATATTAAAAGCGTTACATTAAGAAGGCTAGTGCCTTTTTAAGTAATAGTTATAACTATTAAACCGGTTTAAAACCTGATAGATAAGCAGAAGGTTAGTAAACTTGCAAAAAGAGTAAGGGGACATTTCGTTACTAAATGCGTGTATGTAGGCTGTAAGGTTTAGATAGCGGTTAATACTTTTACCTTATTCCCGTTTTAAGATTTAAGAGCTGAATACTTATTATATAGTGAAGTAATGAAAGAAGAAGCTTACTTATTAAGTTCTTTATAAGAAAAGAATATTAAAGAGGGGGAATTATGTAACAACCTTATAAGCTATCACTTAAGCTGGAGCAGCCTGATAAATCCCCTGTAAAAGGAATAGTGCGGGAGGACGGTATATACTGTTTAAGCGTACTAGGCCAGGGGTGTAAAGACCTAAAGCCCTTACGACTAATAAAGTGCTACTTACAGTATGCTAAGTGCTTATATCGCGAGTAAGAGAAACCTTATAAGTAGAACGCTTACGTAATGTGAAATACTTATATAATAAGCATTTACGACGTTATAAGTAAGGTATAAAGTACCTCCTAGTTAGTTAGTATAGATAGTTATAATTATGCTTATAATTACTGTAAGGGACTTTAGTTCCTTACGCTAATATTTAATTATTTATTTATGTCTTACTGTTCAGACTTACCTTTATATATTATAGTGACTACAACCTATAGTAACATTAAACCCCCACTTAGGAGTGCTAGCTTAATAAGCCGTCTTCAGAACGCCCCTTACCTGTTAGCGTCTTGCTATACGTTCTGTCTTAACCCACGCTAGTCCTCTCGAAGCCTATGTCGGGTGCAGGTTGTAATAGTAACTTACCAGTACTCTGTTATATAAATAAAAGCGCTGCCCACTTAACCCTACGTAGATATTAATAAGGACGTTATTATATCCTCTATTAAGTTTTAAAACAGTAAGAACCACTTTAATAACCGTAAATAACATAACCTTATAATAAAAACCTTTATAGAGCTTAAAATCACGGCCCCTTAAGTAAAATAAGTAATTATAATAAAGTAAGAGGAGTGTAAGACTAACAGCTGCTATATTTACTGTAGAGGGTCTAGTTATAAGCTTACAGCTTGCCTTTACAGATTAATAACACACTTAAAGGAATTAGCCGTTAATAAGGTCTCCTTTACCCCACAGCTAAAGGACGGAGTTAGAGATAAGGAATTAAAGGAGGACGTTATCTCCACTTTAAGAAAAGCGTAGCTCTGGATTAAAAACAGGGTTTAGAGTTAAAAGAACTAGTAGTTAAACAGGTAAAGAATTTTATAAAGAACGGTTATATAATAAGCTTACCCACGTTTATTCTAATTATAATTAAACTTAGTAATCTTTATTAAGCTCTTATTAATAAAGGCTACCTCTATTACTTTATAATTAGTGAAAAGGTAATAAACAAATTAAACTTTACTATCATCCCTGTAACACTATATTTAATAAAAGGGGTAACTAAAGGTATAGCTGTAATAGTAACGTAAGGGATCGTGTACTTCTCTATTAAAGTAGCTAGTTAAATACAGTTAACTTATATATACGTTATTCCTAAACTCAGTAACCTAATAATCCTAAGAAAACTATAAATAAAGTAATATAAAGTGAAATCTAACCTAATTAAAAAGAGGCTTTAGATTAGCTCCACGTGTTAATATGTATAACATTAAGTTAATATCACCTATATACCGTAACTAAAAGAGCTACACTCTACAGTAAAAGTAATAACAGTAACTTAAAAAGGCCACGTAAAGAAGTTACTCCGCTCTTAAGGAGGTAAGGCACTTAAAACCTTAATATTCACCCTCTTTATAAAGGATGTGGAATAAGCGCTTATAAAGAAACACCTCTTGGCCGAAGCCGAACTAAAGGCCAGGATCCTTAAGGAATTCCATAACCTGCTCCCACTCTTTTTAAAGCGGGGAGCTGACATGTTTAACCTTTATAAGCCTAACGTTAACTATAAAATCCGCATTAAGAAAAACGCTAATAGGAATAAACTCCTACTACTATTTAACTTACTTTACAGTATATTATAAGAAGAACTCCTAATCTTAAAGAAAACACCTAAAGACTTACTAAATAAGGGATTTATTAAAGCTAGTAACTCTTTAGCTAAAGCCTTAATCTTATTTATATGGAAGTTAAAAGGAGGATTAAGATTCTATTATAATTATAAAACACTTAACGCCATTATAACTGCAAATTAATACCCCCTTCCGCTAATTAAAGAGACCCTTTATAACCTTACTGGCATTAAATAGGTAATAAAAGTTAATATAGCTTAAGCGTTTTATAAGATTTAAATTACCTTAAGTAAAGAATGGAAAACGGCGTTCTGTACCAGGTATAATTTATTTAAGTGGTTAGTAACCCCCTTCAGTCTAAGCAGAGCCTTAGCCACATTCCAGCAGTACATTAACTTTATACTTAATAACTACCTTAATAACTTTATAATTACCTATATTAATAACATCTTTATCTATATAAACAGAATAAGGGAAAAGTATAATATATAAGTGTAGAAAGTTCTAACCCACTTAGAGAAAGTAAGCCTACACCTTAACCTTAAGAAGTGTAAATTCGGTGTTAAAACGGTTAAATACCTAGGATTTATTATTAATATCAGCACTAATATTTAAGCAGACCTTATAAAAATTAGCGCTATCTTAAACTAGTCCGCTCGTATAATAGCGAAAGGCTTATATAGCTTTCTTAACTTTACTAACTATTACCAGATATTTATCCTTAACTTCTTATAAGTAGCCGCTCCCTTAACAGAGCTTACAGGGAAGGGGGTCCCTTACGTATAGGGGGAGAGGTAAAAATACACGTTTTAACTAATAAAGACCCTTTTTATATAAGCCTTTATTTTTACATAATGGGATTTTAATAAGCCTATATTCCTAAAGACGGACTATAATAGCTACACCTTAAGTAGCGCCCTTATATAAGGGGAAGAAAGTAAGTGTATCGTAATAGTGTTCCACTCTTAAAAGCTGATAGTAGTTAAGAGGAATTACCTTATTTATAATAAGGAGATACTAGTAATTATCCGCTGTTTAAAGTAGTAGTTAGCGGAACTCTACAGCTGTAAGAGCTTTACTATACTTACAGATTATTATAACCTGGAATATTTTACTATATAAAAGAACCTTTTAAAATAGTAAGCTTATTAAGCTAAATACCTCTCTCGCTTTAATTTTAAATTAAAATACTACCTTAATAAAGAAGTAGTAATATTAGACGCTTTCTCCTGCAGGGATTAAGACGGAGTAACTATAGAAGATTAGGAACTATAAGATATATAGCTTATTCCTAAGAGTTCTTTTTAAAACTATGTACGGATCTTTATAATTAAGATAGCGGAAGAACTAATTCCCTATATTAAGGTATTGAAAGACGAAGAACTATAATTACTTTAAAATAAAGCGGTAGAAACAGACACCCTTTATAAAGATGTATATTACGTAATAAAGAAAGGGGACTGTACTTTAAATAGTAGAGCAGTTTTTAAAGTCTAAATCTTAAACTGTAAGATTGATAAAACAGGGTATTTGACTTATAAGGACTGGATCTAAGTCTTTAAAGCGCCAGTAGCCTTTAAATAAGCGGAATAAGAACTCCCTCTATAGTTATTAGAGTAGAACACACTTAAAACTTAACTTATACAGGCAGTTTATAACTCTAGCGTGATAAGTTACCTTAAGAGAGAAGGCACCTTAATAACAGTTAGTAAACAGTTTTACTGGCCCTTACTTTACCATTACGTACATTACTTCCTTTATAATTATAACGTGTGTAGCTGTAATAAAATCTAAAGAGAATATAAAAAAGGCCTTTTAAAGCCACTTTTAATACTAAAGCGTTTTTTTATAAATATTTAAATAGACTTTATCACTAACCTCCCCTTAACTAACAGTTATTAAAACCTATAAGTTATTAAAGACCGCTTTAATAAGTACGTTATCTTAAAACCCATTATCTTTATAGACGTGGAGGAGTGCGTAGCTTGTTTCCTTTTTTACTAAGTGTGTTATTATAGTTAATTTAAACGTATTGTTAGTAATTAAGGGTTAAATTAGACTAATAAGTTCTAAGCGTATGTATATAAGCTATTAAACATTAAATAACAGTTAAGTATAACCTATTACCCTTAGACGGATAAAGGTTTAAAACAGATAAATTAAGAGGTTTAAGCCTATTTAAAAGCTTATATTACTCTGAATTAAGATTATTAAGACATATATAACGTTATTACTTAGTTAGCTATTAACTGTAAGATAAACAGCTCTATTAACATATCCCCCTTCTTAATAACACACAGTTATAAGCTGGCCTTCCTAATACCGATTACTAGTAACGTGTATACGGAAAAGTACCACCTTAACGCCCCTAAAACGCTAGTTAAAAACTATATTAAACGTATAAAAGACATTATAAAGTTATATAAGGCTGCCATAACTGCTACTACACTTAACTAAGAGCAGTACGTTAATTAGAAACACGCGCCTACTTAACAGTTTATAATAAGAGATAAGGTGTGGTTTAACCTATATAATTACACCTTTATAAGGCTGAAGAAAAAGCTTAACTAACTTTACGTAAAGTTTACCGTTTTAACAGTAAAGGGCTCTTACGTAATGGAACTTTAAGATATATTATAAGGGATTTACCTTTATTTTTATATAAACCTCCTTTATAAAGCTAAAGGAGACCCCCTCCCTAGCTAGATATAAGTAGACCCTTAATTACCAGCAGTTATATTAGGTATATATAACGTTAATGAAATCTACTATATAAGAACTTATAAGATAGGATAAAGCTTACAATATAAAGCCCTTATTAAATAAACTAGCTACACTATACCTATATAGAAGCTTATAATTAACGTTAAAAGTACCGTCACCTTATAAAAGTATAAGGAACTTTACAGCCCTATAATAATAAAGGACAGGTTAAGGGAATAATTTACAGGTTAGGAGAAGAAAGTGTGAAAATAGTTAGAAAGCAGTAAAGCTGTGGCCGAATTAATTTCAGCTTTAAAGGGCGCCTATAATAATACGCTTATAGAGAAGCGGAAAGCTCTCCTAATAAGGTAAACAGTTAGTAAACTATTAATAAAATAAAAAAGTAAAAAATACCGTTAAATTCCTCCTTACATTAAAGTGTTATAAACCTTTTTAAAACTTAAAAGCCTTATTAAAACGGTAATAAAAGCCTCTGCACTAATAAAAGTGGGAGTAAGGACTGTAGGAGTATACGGGGCTAAAGGAGTAAGGGACAGTAATAGTAACAGTATAACTATTAACAGCTCTTTAAAGAGAACTAGGTTTAGGGAGCTTATAATATATATAAAAGTTAGTTACGTTTAAGAAACCACTTTTATAAAAGGGGATTTACAGAACAGGATATATTTAATACTTAATAAGCTAGTAAAGCCTGTTTATTACTATTATAACGGTAGTAAAGTTTACTTAAGGGGTACTTTCCTTAAAATAGCTAGTTATAATTTAAGCAGTATAGTAACGTAACAGCACCTTTAAGGCAACGCCCTTATAAAAGCGTTAATTTATAACGTAATAAAGGTATATGCTGCTTTTAAGTCTAGAATAGACTTTATAAGGGAAGTTTAATTCCACATAACAGGTATAAGGTACTAAGTTTATATTAAGGAGTTATATAATAACAGTTAATTAAACTCTATCCTTTAAAAAGTAAGGATAACACTTATAAGATATTTAATAGTAAGGTGTAAATATATTTAAGTAGAAGCACCTAACATGTAAAAGTGATAAAGGGTCTCTGTAACTATAGACTTATTATCTGACTCTGAAAAGTCAATATATAGTAAAAAGGACAGGGGAAAGAAGAGCTTTACTTTAAAAAGGATAACCTTCTCCTTAAAAGAGGTAAAAGGAGGTAACAGTAAGGTAAATAACGTATTAGTAAAAACGTCTTCTTATATTATAATAATTAACATAATAATTACTAATTTACTAAAACACCTATTTATAAAAGTAATAACTAAAGTTAATAAGTTTACGTTTATAATAACGGGAAGGAGGGGTAAGGGGGCAAGTCCTTAAGTGCGCTTTAAAGAGCATATAGAGCTGGTAGGTGAAACAGCAGTATAGTAAGTAAGAGTGACCAGAGTTATAACAGTGGAGTTTATACTTTTTAATAATTAACTAGTAACTCTACTTATCAGTAAGCGGTTTAATCGGTAAGGAACGCTGCGTGGAATCCTTAAGAACGGGGGGGATTACTTACGTTAGGTAACGGCTAAAGAAGAAAAAAAGAAGAAGAAAAACAACAAAGGCAGTTACGCGAAGAAATTACTATCTACTAGTGGATTACATGCGCCCACACGCACGCGTGTGAGAGCACAGGCCTAGTAGGGCTCTAGTAAGGGGGTGATGTCACGGGGCTAAGGCCCCAAAGTGGGTCTGGGCTGAGAGCCCAGACTACCGCTCCCATAGAGGCGGGTCTCCGCCTATATAGCTGCGCTCCGCGCAGCTCCTGTATCTACTCTTGATCTTCTTCTTCATAGAAACCATAATCGATTCAGTCACCAAGTAACGGTATCCACCTTACTCGGCCCCTCACACCCACCAACCTCACCCGCCACCCCACCGGCACCCTCTTCCCGTACAACCCCGAATTCTACACCTTTGCCTCCGGCCTTTACGGCCCCGGCAGCATTCTCGCCTGGTACCTCCTCCTCGCCTCGACCCGACTGTCCTGCACTGGAACACCAGCCCCCGCGACAGCGAAGGGTACACCACCCCGGGCCTCTCCACCGACCTGCTCGCCGTGGTGGCGTACCCCGTCTTCGCAGCGACGGATCTCATTGTGCAAGCTATGGGCTTGTTGGAACGGACCACCGCGCACTGGCGATTTTCTGTCTGAGGAATCCGGTTGTGCAGCTCGAGGGGCTGGGCGTGGAGTTTGGCCATACGCAGCTTGACCTGGGTGATATACCGGGGGAGATTGTGGAGCTTGGGCAGAAGGTGGTGGAGATTTCGGGGCCGCTGGCGGTGTGCTATGCGTTTTGCGCGGCGTGCTTGGTGCTAGTTTTCCTGGCGGGGGTCGGGATCGTGTGGCGTCCGACGAGGGCGGCGAGGGGATATTTGTTTGGGGGGTATGGGTATGTGCTGCTGCTGCTGCTGCTGGTGGTTTTTCATTTGAGTCTGGGGGACTTGGGGTTAAGTTGGTTGATTTGGCTTTATGAGGGGACCCAGCCGTTTTTGAATGCCATAACGGTGGTCACGACGTTGTTTGTGGCGGTGGAATTGCTTGGGGGGCTGGCGCAGTTTTTGACTGGGGCGGTGAAAGGGGACTGGGAAATGGCGAGGGAGGCCGCGGAGGGATTCTGGGCAATGTTGGTGTTGAGTATCTTTCCGGTTGCGTTTATCTACATGACGATTGCGAATGAGATCTAGCTGGTGCCGGATCTGGCGGTGAGGATGGACGAGAGGGACCAGCTGGCGGCCATTATTGCGGGGAGTATGGCTGCGTGTTATACTTGCTATACGGTGATCAGAGACATAAGGAAGGATCAGCTGCACAAAACGGAATCAGATTTGGAACAGATGCAGCCGCTGACTGGAAACGAGGCGGATGAGGAAGGGGACTTGGGTTTGCAGCGGCGTTCCGTCTTCCTGCCTCGCGCCGAGGCGATTGTATGATATCCATCCAAGTTGCAGTATTTGAATGGTACAAGAGACCTTTCATGATGTCCCTAAAATGTAAGTCATTCTGTATCTTGAAGTTCTCATCCGCATTATTATTCATGGCCTTTCTTATGTTCGGAAAAGCCATCTATGATGTGAGCAAGGCCTGAATCATCACAATAGATGTCCCAATTACGCTGGAATAGGCCTTGAGAGAACACAGAACGGGACAATGCCTACCCTAACAGAGGGAATGCATTTTTGACTTCTGGCAGAGCGGTGTGGTTCGGTCCAAGTAGACACCCTAGGTAATCTCCAAGTCAAATTCTATCCTCGAAGGTTGCAGCGTAACCCTTTTGCCAATTAGAGTTATGCATCTGTGGACCGTTGGGGTCAAAACCCGTTCCCTTCAAAAAATTCCGGACATCTTCTTTCTCCATCCACTACTTGCGCAACAGCACCTTAAAAATTCCTCCGACTGGCACACTATGACCAACACCGGCGGGCTACGTTTCCTCTCCCTCTCGGGCGAGCTACGCAACAAAGTGTACAGACTCCTACTCTGCCACCCCACCGCCATCGCCCTCGAAGGTGATGAAACTTGGCCTGATTCGAATTACCCTATTGGCAACAGGCTGAGCGCCCAACTGCTCCGCACATGCCGCCAAATTCACACCGAAACGCAGCCCATCCTCTACGGCGAAAACACGTTCACGATCCAGTTCGACAACACCTGGGGTCCGTACTACAGCACACGCGACAACTGCGAAGCCCTGCACGTGCTTTTCACCTACACCGCGACGGGCAGCCACGAGAAACCCGTCCCCGGTGGCAGCTTGCCGCACTTGCGGAGATTCTGCATCAAGATACGATACACTGAGGAGCACAAACTCTCAAAAATGCGAGCCGAGATACGGTCGCTCGTGAAGCGCCTGCAGGAGGGTGTGACAGGTGGTATCGACCACCTGCAGGTGGAATGCGACCTCGCGTGCAGCAATGGGGACGACAGCATACGCTGGGACGACCCGTGGTGGGATAATTATTGCACCGAGAATTGGAAGCAGTGTGTTGGGATGTTGCGCACGTGGCTTGGCCGGCTGTATGGCGTGAAGGAGGTTGTTATCGAGGGGCTGCCTGAGGGAGATGCCGATGTGCTGCGGAAGAGGGTGACTGGTACCATAGGTGGAGGAGAGGGGGAGCTGCGGGGGCTTCTGGATAGATATGAGGTGCTGGAGAGGTATACGGATGATATTGACTTCTGTGAGGAGGAACTCAAGGAGGCGCTTCTGGCAGTTGAGAGGGACGACGTGGAGGGGTTTGAGGAGAACAAAGCGCGCATACTTCGGGGCCTGAGGGAGCGCTGGGAGGGATTGCAGGAGCTCTTTAATGGCGAGAAGGTGGTTCGGAAGAAGGAGTAGGCATTATTGCATTTGAACGAGAGCTCCCTGGATTCTCTGACGGCATGTTATGATATAATTGAGGACCTACTAGTACTACCAACCGAACGATACCTGCAATAGTGTAATCGAAACTGTGTTGCATTCACCGATAGCGTACTAGAATGTATCCAGGGCCTTTGACAATGTCAGTAAAGCCATAATTTCAATGTTGCTGGCCATGCTGAATCTCTCAATCACCTCCCGTTATATTGTTACGGCCTCTCACAATGCATCGGCATGAGCAGCGAAATACTGGGACCCTTGATCTTTGCAGAGTATATCGAGACGAAGAACCCTTAGGTCATTGTCCCTGCTAAATACCTCTCAGTGTCTAGGCTAGAAGCTTCTGCTAACCTGACCGGATCAACCCCCTAGATTTCGATATCAGTAGGTGTACAAAACGGGATGTAAATTCCCTTCCCCACCAAAACAGTAAGACTACAACAAACAAACAATTAACACCCCCTGGCAGCGGCCGATGGGAACTAAAACCCTCCCCTTTAAACGCCTAAACTATTATGAAAAGCGGCTCCCCCCCCCCTCAGGCCGGTTTGAAGTCAGCTTCATCTGCCTCCGAGTCTCATATGGAAACTGGCCTTCTTTCAACGTAACCTCCACCTCCCAGCTCTAAATCTGGCCACCTAACACCCTCTAACAAGCCCACCACGTCGACATTAACACTTCGCTCTCACAATGTACTCCTACTTCGGCGACTGGACCATGGACATGAAAACAACCGCGGCCGTTCGCGCTCGGGAGTGCCGAACTCCCCACCATCGACCGCCACCAACACCCAACACCCAATCAGATCGGCACTCCCTATTCACACCTAGCAACCCCCTTCCCCCCCCCCCCTCCGAACCCTCCCCCTCCAGCAATCCACGGCCTCCTCCTATCCCCCGCTTTCACGGTCCTCTTCCCCCTCAGCGCCCCGCCATTCGCACTCCCGCGTCTTCCCTCTCCCCCTCCCTCACACACACCCTCTCGCAAGGCGTCGGCACCATCGTGGCCCTTGCCGGGGCAACAATGGCAGTACGGAGTATATACCCTCTCCTCGCAAGGAGCTGGGTCGATATCCCTAGGTAGGTACCTTTCACTAAGCGAACCACACGTTGCGCTAGGGCTGGTGATCATGGTCGGGTTCAAGTTGGGATGCCAGGGCGTGTTGGGCTGCGTGCATCACGGGGGGTTTGTCCGCTCACGACCAAATCCT